>WNFI01660736.1_pt2 | contig 23692 bp, 21 predicted proteins | sample 5400471 | NCBI WGS metagenome assembly WNFI01 (sample SAMN13153348, study PRJNA577476) | soil metagenome | isolation source: 100 cm saprolite on Douglas fir-dominated hillslope | place: USA:California | collected 2013-09-17
CATGGATTTCGCGCGTGCGATTCGAGGTGATGACGACGATCGGGGGGCGCTCTGCCTTGATAGTGCCGATTTCGGGAATGGTGACCTGGAAATCCGCCAAGACCTCCAGCAAATAGGCTTCGAACGGTTCATCGGTTCGATCCAGTTCGTCGATGAGCAGCACGGGCGCTTCGCCGGCCTTCGAGTCCAGTGCCTGCAGCAGCGGCCGGCGGATCAGGAAGCGTTCGCTGAAGATGTCTTTCTCGAGTTTTTCCCGCGAGCCCGCGTCTTCGGCTTCCGCCATGCGGATTTCGATCATCTGGCGCTGGTAATTCCATTCGTACACGGCCGATGCGATGTCCAGGCCTTCGTAGCATTGCAGGCGGATCAACTGGCGGCCGAGGATTTGCGCCAGCACCTTGGCGATCTCGGTCTTGCCTACGCCGGCTTCGCCTTCCAGAAACAACGGCCGGCCCATGCGCAGCGCGAGAAACACCGCCGTCGCCAGCGACCGCTCGGCAACATATTCGCCTTGCGCGAGCAGGGCCAGGGTTTCGTCTATCGATTTCGGAACGGCTTGTTTGTTCATAGTCTCAAAAAGGTCAAAATCTCAACACGGAGGCACGGAGAGCACGGAGAACACGGAGTAAAAGAGGCAGTAGGATAAATTCTGTGCGCCTATTCACATTGCCGAATATCCACCTCCGAAGGCTTTTTCCTTTTCTTTACCTCTGTGAACTCTGTGCTCTCCGTGCCTCCGTGTTGGGTGTAGGCAGGAACTTATTTAGACAAGGCCTGATTGACGGCACGTTGTGCCATGACGGTGATCAGGTGCGAGCGATACTCGGCGCTGGCATGGATATCGGTATTCAGATCATCCGCAGGCACCTTGATTCCCTTGACGGCGTCGGGCGAGAAGGACTTGCCGAGGGCTTTCTCCATGTCGGGAACGCGAAATACGCATGGCCCGGCGCCGGTGACCGCGACGCGCATGCCGCTTGCCGTATCGGCAACGAACACGCCGACCATGGCGTAGCGCGAGGCCGGATTCTTGAATTTCATGTAGGCAGCGCGTTTCGGTATCGGAAAGGAAATCGAGGTAATGATCTCGCCCGGCTCGAGCGCGGTTTCGAACATTCCCGTGAAAAACTGATCGGCCGCGATCCTGCGCTTGCTGGTGATGACGGTCGCGCCCAGTCCTACGAGTGCCGCAGGATAGTCCGCAGCCGGATCGTTGTTGGCGACCGAACCGCCCAGCGTGCCCATGTTGCGTACCATCGGGTCGCCGATGCTGCCGGCGAGCAACGTCAGCGCGGGGATGGCTTTCGCGACCTCTTTCGAAGCGGCGACCGCGGCGTGCGTGGTCATCGCGCCGATCGTGACATTTGCGCCTTCGACCTTGATCCCGCGCAATTCGCCGATGCCGCCAAGGTCGATGACCACCGATGGCGCGGAAAGGCGCATCTTCATGGCTGCGATCAACGTCTGTCCGCCTGCCAGCAGGCGGGCGTCGTCCGAAGCTGCCAACTTCGCGCTCGCGTCCGCGACGCTAGTAGCCTTGTGATAATTAAATGCATGCATGTTTAGTCCTTTTTAGACTTGTCTAAACCCAACACGGAGGCACGGAGAAATCACCTCACCCCCCCGCCCTCTCCAGCAAGCTGGAGAGGGTGCTCGGATGATCGCGGTTTCGTCACCCTCTCCACCCGAGTTTGGGGGGAGAGGGATGGGGTGAGGGGGGTGCCCTCTGTGCCTCCGTGTTGGGTGGAAATGGTGTGGAGGTTTAGGCCTTGGCGGCGGCGTGGACGGCTTTGACGATATTGTGATAACCGGTACAGCGGCACAGGTTGCCATCCAGTTCGGCGCGGATCTGCTCTTCGCTCGGATGCGGGTGGCGCTTGAGCAGGTCGCATTTGACCGCCACGCCGTTCATGTGGATCGTACAGGCGCCACATTGTGCGGTGTCGCAGCCGATGTGCGTCCCGGTCAGCCGCATTGTGTCGCGGATGAAATCCACCAGGAGCGTGCGCGGCTCTACGTCGGCGCTGACGGGTTTTCCGTTCACGGTCATGGAAAGCCGGACTGGCATGGGGGGTCCCTTCTTGACAGTTGAGAGCCGGGTGGCCGGCGAAAGCACAATCCTAGACAACCGCGGCGGTCAGGGCAACCTGAACAGGCCGGGGTATCTTGAACATCCAATGCGATCGTGGCGTAGAATCCGGCGACGTTTCTTCAATATTCGCAGCATAACGGAACCGGGATGACAACATGGCAAAGTTCGGTATCGGCCAGGCGATGACCCGCAGGGAGGACCAGCGCCTTCTGTTCGGCACGGGGCAGTACGTCGATGATGTCGCGGTCGCAAACGAGGAGTTTGTCGTATTCGTGCGCTCGCCACATGCACATGCGCGCATCGCCTCGATCGATACCAAATCGGCCAAAGCGATGCCCGGGGTGGTGGCCGTGCTGACCGGGGCGGATCTGAAGGCGGACGGCATCGGTCCGCTGCCCGACGGCGACGGACTGAAGCGTGCCGACGGCAAGGCGATGTGCGGCGCGCCGCACGATGCCCTGGCCATCGATACGGCGCGCTATGTCGGCGAGCCCGTCGCCGCGGTAGTCGCGCGCACGCGCGACCAGGCCGAGGACGCGGCCGAGCAGGTGATGGTCGAATACAAGGAACTGCCCGCGGTCGTGACCATCGAGGCCGCCACCGCAAAAGGCGCGCCCCAGTTGTGGCCGGATGCGCCGGGCAATATCGCCGCGCAGACGGAATTCGGAAAGAAGGACTTGTGCGATGCCGCCTTTGCCAAGGCGAAGCACGTTACCAGGTTGTCTCTCTACAACCAGCGGCTGGTGCCGGTCAGCATGGAGCCGCGCGGCAGCATTGCCGAGTTCGACGCCGGAAGCGGACGCGTTACGTTGCGCACCAGTTGCCAGAATCCGGCCGGTCTGCAAAAGACGCTGGCGGAGTCCTGCCTGAAGGTACCGATGAAGGATGTACGCGTCGTCGTGGGTGACGTCGGCGGCGGTTTCGGCATGAAGACCCAGTTGTATGCCGAAGACGTGGTCTGCGCCTGGGCCGCGCGCAAGCTCAAGCGCCCGGTGCACTGGCGCGCGAGCCGCAGCGAGGAGTTTCTTGGCGGCAATCACGGCCGCGACCAGATCAACCATGCCGAGCTCGCCTTCGATGCCGAAGGCAAGATTCTCGGCTTGCGCGTCAATATCATCGGCAACATCGGTGCGCATGCCAGCGGTCCGGGCGCCGTAATCGTAGTCGCCGTCGGTCCGAAGGTGATCACCGGCGTGTACCACATTCCCGCGTTGCATCTGCGCGGCACGGCCGTGATGACCAACACCAACCTGGTCGGTGCCTACCGCGGCGCCGGCCGGCCCGAAGCGATCTACCTGGTCGAGCGCCTGATGGACCAGGCTGCCGCCGAAATGAAAATGGATCCCGCGGAATTGCGCCGGCGCAATTTCATCCAGCCCTCGCAAATGCCCTATAAGACGCCGATGGGCGAGAAGTTCGACAGCGGCAACTTCCCGCATATGCTCGACCGCATTCTCGACAAGGCGGACTGGAAGGGCTACCCGGCGCGGCGCGACGAATCGCGCAAGCGCGGCAAGCTGCGCGGGCGCGCGCTGTCGACTTTCCTGGAATGGACCGGCGTCGTACACGAAGAGACCGTGAATCTTCATGTCGAGGCTGACGGACGCGTGCTGGTTTACACCGCGATGCAGGCAATGGGTCAGGGCATTGAAACCAGCTACGTGCAGATTCTTTCCGAAACGCTGGACATCGATCCCGACCGGATCGTCATCGTGCAAGGCGACAGCGACGTCGCCCAGGGCATCGGCAGCATGGGCAGCCGATCGCTTTACATCGGCGGCTCGGCGATGCTGACCGCTTCGAAACAGACCATCGAAAAAGGCCGCGAACTGGCCAGCGACGCGCTGGAAGCGGCGGGGCAGGACATCGAGTATCGCGACGGCCGCTTCAAGGTTGCGGGCACGGACTTGGGCATCGGCCTGTTCGAGCTCGCGGCGAAGCAGCCGGAAAAGCGCATCGCGATTACGACGCTGCAAAAAGTGGACGGCCCGTCCTGGCCGAACAGTTGCCATGTCTGCGAAGTCGAGATCGATCCCGACACCGGTGTCACGCAGATCGTGCGCTACACCACGATGGACGACGTGGGCCGGGTGATCAACCCGCTGATCGTCGCCGGTCAGGTGCACGGCGGCATTGCGCAGGCGGTTGGCCAGGCGCTGCTCGAAAACACGCATTACGATCCTCAAACCGGCCAGCTTATTACCGGCTCCCTGCAGGACTACTGCCTGCCGCGCGCGGACGATCTGCCGAGCTTCAACACGAATACCGACGAGTCCACGCCGTGCAAGATCAATCCACTTGGCGCGAAGGGCGTCGGCGAACTCGGCACGGTCGGCGGCACGCCGACCGTCATGAATGCGGTCATCGACGCCTTGCGCCCGCTCGGCGTCAAACAGATCGAAATGCCCGCGACGCCGGAAAAGGTCTGGCGGGCGATCAATCAGGCTAAAGCGGCCTAGGGAATACACCCAACACGGAGGCACAGAGGGCACGGAGAACACGGAGAAAACCAAGAGCAGGGAGAGTTACGATCGTCATTGTTACGGTGATCGCCAACGCAACCATCGCAACTACTCGCTCTTATACCGCTTTCGCATTTCTCCGTGTCCTCTGTGTTCTAAAAGGGTACTCCGACGTGCTATGCACGTAGGGTATCCGTGCCTCCGTGTTGGGTTGAGACAGCCGTAGATGAAAAAAAGCCCCGGAAATCCGGGGCTTTTTTATTTTGGGACGTCGGACTTTGCTTACGAGCGTTGCCTGGGCCAGATTTCCGCGTGGAGGGCTGCCTGTTCCTTGCCGAGTGACAGCACCCAGTAGAGACATCCGATGATTACGGTGAGGGGGCCGAGGAGCAGAACGATGCTGGTCATGCTTTATTCTCCTGAATAGTGGGGGTGGTGGACGCCCCGATTTTGTGCGCGGGCTAAGCAGAGCCGTAATCAAATGGAACGTTGGCTCGGACCCGAATAAGAATCGCGGCGGCGCGGCATCATACCCGATCGGTCGTCAGGAGTGGGCGGCTAAGTCAAAACCCAACACGGAGGCACGGAGTATACGGAGGACACGAAGAAAGGCAAAAGAATCGGGAATTGGATTGCGAGAAATTTTGGAAGTAGCCAATGAATGATTGCGACGGCCGATCTTATACATCCGCCAATGGTTGCTACTCCATGCGTCTTCGTCCTCTTGGTTTTCCTCCGTGCTCTCTGTGTTCTCCGTGCCTCCGTGTTGGGTTGAGACCTTAAAGCGTTCGGCTCTTGGCGTTCCAGTGGCGTTCGAGGTTGGAAATCAAGGCGGGGCTGAAATGGCAGTAGGCCTGCTCCAGAGCGTAGGTGGCGAAGTAGCGGCGGAACAGGTCGAGCGGTTCCTGCGTCACCCGGAACGCGCGGCGGTTCGAGGCGGCACTGACGATGCCGGAGCCGGTGAGGTTGTCGACAACGCGTTCGATCGCGCCGTCCATGTCTGCCGGTTCGACGATCTCGTCGCAAATCAGGCGGCCTTCGGGGCTATCGCAGTCCAGCCGGCGCTCATACATGATCGCCTGGCGTGCTATGCGCTCGCCGGTGAAGCGCGGCAGCCGCATGTTCGCGGCGCCGGGGATGATGCCTTCCTTGCGCGCGGGCAGGCTCAGGAAGGCGCCGCGTGCCGCCAGCACGTAATCCATTGTCAGCAGGTACTGGCAGTGTCCGCCGATGGCGAACTGCTCGACTACGGCCACCCAGGGCATCTCGATGGTTTGCCCGTTCACGTCGTCCGGCGTCATGTCCTCGCGCGCCACACCGCGGAAGAACTTGTTGACGATGCCCAGGTCGCGCTGCAGGTACCAGATGAACGGTACCTTGCCGTAGTACAGGTGGGTGAGATTGATGCCACTGCCGAGCATGCGCTTGCCCTCGTATTTTCCGCCCTTCACGTAATCCCCGCGCAGCACGCCGATCTGGGTTTGCGGATCGAGGATCGCAAGATCGACGGCGATTTCGGCAGCATCGATGGTGGTGTCGTCTTCCGCGTTCAGATGGCGCGGATTTTTCTGGATTACGCAGGAAGCCTTGCCCTTGCGGAAAATTTCCGCCGCGCCGAGATCGAGGCGACCCGTCTTTTGAAACTCCGCGAGCCGTTCGACGGCTTCGGGTCGCGGCAGCAGCATGGCGTGGCACAGATGCGTCCCCGCGCGTACGTCCGCGAGTACTTTCGAAACGAAAATCCCCTGGTCGATTTCGTGGCCCTCCTTGTCGCGCAGCATCAGCGCCGATTCTGCATCGACTTGCGCCCGCGTCGGCGTCAGGCCGGGCACCAGGACGGCGGCGTCATGGATGAGTTGCTCGACGCGCACGAAACGCGTTCGATTGCGTGTCAGCCGGTCGTAGAGTGCGCCCGTATGTGCGCACAGAAAACGCGTACGTGCTTCGCGCGCGACACGCTTGACGTGTTCAGCGGCCTCAGCCTGCTCCGCGTTGCGCGCCGGCTTTGCGGGAAGGCGCGCCAGCAGTGCGGCACTGGCCGCCCAGAATGGCGAGTAGCGCGCGCAGTCGCCGGTGAAATCGCCTGTGTCGAGCGGTGCCGACGTGCGCCAGGATTCGATCGCATCGTGGCCGATGCCGGCCCGTTGCAGGCTCGCCGCCTCATGGGCGAACAGTTTGGTTGCCGATGACGACACGCCGTTCTCCTCTCAATTTTTTGGGCGCTTGTCGATGACCCGTACAGCCTTGCCCTGTGAACGCTGGAGTGTATTCGGTTCGACCACGTTCACCCGGGTGCTCACGCCGATCAGGCCCTTGATCTGGCGTTGCACTTCCTGCTCGACGCTGTTACGGGCGGCTGCCGAGAGCGGCCCGGGAATTTCCGGCCGGCGTTCGACCAGCACGTCGAGTTCGTCCATGTGGCCGTCGCGACGCACTTCGAGAACGTAGTGCGGCGACAGGGACGCCTGTTGTACGACAATCTCCTCGATCTGCGACGGGAAAACGTTGACGCCGCGGATGATGAGCATGTCGTCGCTGCGCCCGGTGACGCGGTCCATGCGGCGCATGGTGCGCGCGCTGCCGGGCAGCAGGCGCGTGAGGTCGCGTGTGCGATAACGAATGACCGGCATGCCGACCTTGGTCAGCGAAGTAAATACGAGTTCCCCGGTTTCGCCGTCGGGCAGCACCGCTCCGGTTTGCGGATCGATGATTTCCGGGTAGAAATGATCCTCCCAGACGGTGAGGCCGTCCTGGGTTTCGATGCATTCCGCCGCAACGCCGGGTCCGATGACTTCGGAAAGACCATAGAGATCGAGCGCAGCGATGCCGAAGCGCCTTTCGAGTTCGGCCTGCATGCTCGGCGACCACGGCTCGGCGCCGAAGATGCCCACGCGCGCAGAGGATTTCGCGGGATCCAGTCCCTGGCGTTCGAATTCGTCCGCGATCACCAGCAGGTAGGACGGCGTGCACATGATGATGTCGGGCCGGAAGTCGCAGATGAGCCGGACCTGCCGCTCGGTCATGCCGCCGCCGGAGGGAATCACGGTGGCGCCGAGCGCCTCGGCCCCGTAGTGCGCGCCGAGTCCGCCGGTAAACAGGCCGTATCCGTAGGCGATATGCACGATGTCGCTGGATCGCGCGCCGGCTGCACGCAGGGAGCGCGCCATGACGGAGGCCCACATATCGATGTCCTGCTTCGTATACCCGACGACCGTGGCTTTGCCTGTCGTGCCGCTGGACGCATGGACGCGCACGATGTCTTTCATGGGCACGGCGAACATGCCGAAAGGATAGTTCTCGCGCAAATCCGCCTTGGTGGTGAACGGAAAGTTCGCCAGGTCGCAGAGGTCCTTCAGGTCGCCGGGGCGAACGCCGGCGGCATCGAAGGCCTTCCGGTAATGCGGCACGTTTTCGTACGAGTGCCGCAGGCTCCTGCGCAGCCGGTCCAGTTGCAGCGCACGCAACTCGTCGACGCTGGCCTTCTCCACGTGCTCCAGCTGGTCCATCGCTCCCATGTTATTTTCTCCTCCCGCGTCGGATCGTACGCCAATCTAGTCCTGCAGCAGGCCTTGCACATGGGCGGCGATCGCCAGTGAGGCCGTCAGTCCGGGCGATTCGATGCCGAAAAGATTCACCAGGCCGCCGACCCCATGATTCCGCGGACCGCTGATGATGAAGTCGGCCGCCGGTTCTTTCGGCCCCGAGACCTTTGGGCGAATGCCGGTGTAACCGGGTTGCAGTTGCCCGTCCCTCAACGCCGGGTAGTACTTGCGTATGGCATCGTAGAACAGCGGCTCCCTGGAGTGATCGAAGGTGTAGTCCACCGAATCGACCCAGGACACGTCCGGACCAAAGCGTATCTGGCCTGCCATGTCCACGGTCACGTGTACGCCGAGGTGGGCGTTGCTTGCCACCGGGTAGACCAGCCGCCGGAACGGCGGCTTGCCGGAGAGCGTGTAGTAGTGCGCCTTGGCAAAATATTGGGGCGGAATGCCCGTGGCCGGCATGCCTTCAATCGACCGCGCAATGTTTTGCGCGAACAGGCCGGCGGCATTGACGACGCTCCTGCAAATCAGAGTCATGGGCTCGTCGCCGCCGACGTTCAGCACGATGCCCGCCGGGCCGACCGATCCGGATTCGACCGGGCTCTTGAACACGACAGTGGCGCCGCTGTTCTGCGCGTCACCCTGGTAGGCGAGCATCAGCGCATGGCTGTCGACGATGCCCGTGGACGGTGACAGGAAACCGGCGACGCATTCCACTGCCGGCTCCAGCTCGCGCAATGCGCCACGCGACAGCCAGCGCAAGTCCTGTACTCCGTTGCCCCGCGCTTTCTCGACGTAGCTCTTCAGCGTGACGATTTCGTCTTCCGTTACGGCGACTACGATCTTGCCGATGTTGCTGTGGGGAACGCCATGCCCGGCGCAGTAGTCGTAGAGCAGTTGCTTGCCGGATACGCAAAGCCGGGCCTTCAGCGAATTCCTCGGGTAATACAAGCCGGCGTGAATGACTTCGGAATTGCGCGAACTGGTATGCGTGCCAATGGCGTCGGCGGCTTCCAGCACGATGACCTCGCGCCCCGCACTGGCGAGCTCGCGGGCGATGGCGAGTCCGACGACGCCGGCGCCGATGACAGCGCAATCCAGTTGTTCGGTCACGATGCGTTTTTCCAGAGGGCTATACTGCAAGGAACGCATGTTACCCGAACGCATCCGCGTGTCCGCATGGCCGACTACTGGAACACGGACTGGTTGAACCGCTCCGGCATGTTTGCGCCGCTGCGTGCCGTCGGTTCTCGCCTTCCGGAAATCGGCTGGCCGGATCCGGACCTGCTCAATGCACTGGCCGACGATGCCGGCAGAGTGGTCAATGCACAGGGGCTGCGCGTGCGTTTCGTCCCGCAGGTGCCAAAATCGAAAACCTTCCGGGACGGCTTTGAACCGCGCATTTATCTGAAGGGCGAAGTGCAGTTGCGCCCGCTCGACGGGCACGACTTGTTCAATGCACTGGTGTGGATGAGGTTTCCGACCACCAAGGCGGTGATCAACGCGCGCCACTACGAGTCTTTATCGATCGGAGAAACCGGCAACCGGCCGCCGGCGCGTGACGCCCTCACCCTGTTCGACGAAGAGGGTGTCGCGGTGCTCTCGGACGATGATGCGTTGCTTGACCTGGTGCGTGAATTCCGCTGGAAGGAGTTGTTCTGGAAGCGGCGCGAGGCGGTCGCAAGGCAGATGCGCTTTTTCCTGTTCGGCCATGCGCTTTATCACAAGGCGCTGAATCCCTTTATCGGCATGACCGGAAAAGCTGTGCTGCTGAAAGTCCCGGATGCGTTTGCGCAACTGCCCCTGAATTCCCAGATCGCCGAAGCAGATCGTCTGCTCGCGGCACGCTTATGGCACCGAGAGCGCATGCGCCACGGCCGGGAACTCTCGCCCTTACCCGTATTGGGCGTGCCGGGATGGTGGGCCGGGAACGAGCAGGAAAGCTTCTACGACAACACCGCTTATTTCCGGCCGGGCCGTAACGGCGCCGGCGCGCAGGATCAGAGCGCGACTTCTTCGCTGTAAGCGATGACCCGGTTGCGGCCGTCTTGCTTGGCGCGGTACATCGCCTTGTCCGCCTTGTCGAGAATGACGTCCAGATTGCCGCCGTCCTCGGGGTAGCTGGCGACACCGAGGCTGACCGTTATATTGGTATCCCCGCTGCGCACGTCGAAGCGCGATATTTCGATGGCTTTGCGAATGCGTTCCGCCATCTCCAGCGCGCCCTTGTTGCTGGTTTCCGGCAGCAGCACGATGAACTCGTCACCCCCGAAGCGCGCCATGACGTCGGACCCGCGCAATTGTTCACGTACACAGCGCACCAGGTGCTGCAGCAATCTGTTGCCGGATTCATGTCCGTGCTTGTCGTTGATCTGCTTCAGGTTGTCGGAGTCGATCATTACCACCGACAGCGCATGCCCGTAGCGCACCGCCTGCCTGAAGGCCCGCTGCAGCATCGACGAAAAAGCGCGCATGTTGTAGGTGCCGGTAAGCTCGTCGGTATCCGATACCTGTTTGATCTTGTCCACGGCGAATCGGATGTCGGCTGCAAGCATGGTGGTGATGTAAGCCACCAGGATCATGGGCGCGGATATCGCCAGGATCTCACCCCAGAACGGGAGCGTAAGCAGCGTTTTCGATTTGGGGTTGTAGGAAAAGAACATGAAGCAGGCAATGATCGCCCCCACCTTGAGGGCAGTGGGCAGCTTGCCGAAGATCAACGCGCTGGCGATGATCGGCAACAGGTACAGATTGAGCAGCGGGCTGCCGATCTGCCCGGTGAACCAGACCACCCAGGTGATGAACACGATCATCACCCAGGTCTCGAACATCAGCTTCGACCGGTTTTCGAGATTGTAGAAATGCACATAATGCAGGCCGAGGATGAAGGCGGTGAAGAAGAACAGCGCGGCATGGATGGCGACTCTGCCATCGTCAGGGGGGGCACCGGCAAGCAGGTAGACGAGGACGAGAGCAAGCAGCAGCCACTCGATTTCCGCAATGGTTCTGGAAAAACCCTTCAACTCGTCTTGCTCTATGGCCAGACCAATGTTTGTTCTTGTCAGCATGGAATCGCCTGTGCAGATTTCCCCATGGGTCAGCGCAATGGCGTTGTTTTCCCGGCGGAAGCGAGCTAAGACTAAACGGTTTCCACGACCAGTGCCAGAGCCGCATCCGGCCGGGATTTCATGCGATGGAGAAACCCAGACGAGCCGCGTTGCGGCTTCAGGCACGCTTTGGCCTGTTCATTTTGCGAATCCGGCGGACGTGCACGTCGCCGGGTGCTGATTCGGTAGTCCCGGACTCAAGGGTGTTTCCGGCGGAGGGCGGCGAATCGCCGGCGACGCGAGCCGAAACCGCGCGCCGGTTTTTATTGCACGGTCTGGTGCCTGGGGCAAAAGCCACGGGTTGACTTGGCCGGCGCCAATGCCTACACTTGGTTTACAGATTAGATTTAGTCTAATTCAGCGGGAAGAGGGTGAGAATTTCGCTGTCCCCCGTCTGATTCGATATAACTTGAAAGGGAACAGGAGGTCATCATGAAAGCACTCAAGGGTTCGAAAACCGAAAAGAGCCTGAAGGACGCCTTTGCAGGAGAGTCCCAGGCGAATCGCCGCTATCTTTACTTCGCGGCGAAGGCGGATGTGGAAGGTCAGAACGACGTCGCGTCCATATTCCGATCCACCGCGGAAGGTGAAACCGGCCATGCGCATGGCCACCTCGAATATCTGGAATCGGTCGGCGATCCGGCCACCGGTCTGCCGATCGGCCGCTCCCGCGACAATCTGAAGGCGGCGATCGCCGGCGAGACTCACGAGTACACCGACATGTATCCCGGCATGGCCAAGGGTGCGCGCGACGAAGGTTTCGACGAAATCGCGGACTGGTTCGAGACACTGGCCAAGGCGGAGCGTTCCCACGCCAACCGCTTTCAGAAGGCGCTCGACGCGCTCACGGACTGATTCGGACGTCAGGACGAAATTTTCTGGAGGCCGGAAGCGCTTTGCTTCCGGCCTCCAGCCATGTGCGCCTTTGCAATGATAATGTGCATTGAACGAGCCACGAGCCACTAACTCCCAGCCCCTTTACATGACCGTACGCGAAGGCTCGCTCGACGCGCCGACAAGACATCCGATCGACTGGCAGTCCGCCGATTTCCATGACGAAGAGAAGGTGCACGCCGAAATGCACCGCGTCTTCGATACCTGTCACGGTTGCCGCCGCTGCGTCAATCTTTGCACCGCATTTCCGACGTTGTTCGATCTGATCGACGAAGGCAAGACCGGCGAACTGGATGGCGTCGACAGACACGACTTTGGAAAAGTCGTCGACAAATGCTATCTGTGCGACATGTGCTACATGACCAAGTGCCCGTACGTTCCGCCGCATCCGTGGAATATCGACTTTCCCCACCTCATGCTGCGCGCCAAGGCCGTCAAGTTCAAGAAAGGCGAAACGACCTTTCGCGACAAGCTGCTGACCAGCACCGATGCGGTCGGCAAGCTGGCGTCGATTCCGGTCGTGGTGCAAATTGTCAACGCAGTCAACAAGGCGCCGGCGGCGCGCAAGGTGATGGATTCCGTGCTCGGCGTGCACAAGGACCGGGTGTTACCGGAATACGCCAGTTCGCGATTCCGCGCAACGGCACGTCCGGATGCGTCGTTTCCGGTGAAGGACGGCAAGAACGCACCGGGGAAAGTGGCGATTTTTTCCACCTGCTATGTGAACTACAACGAACCCGGTATCGGTCACGACCTGCTCAAGATCCTGAAGCACAACGAAGTGCCAACCGTTATCGTCGAGAAGGAGGCCTGTTGCGGCATGCCCAAACTCGAACTGGGCGACCTCGAGACCGTAGCGAAGCTCAAGCAGGTCAATATTCCCGTGCTGGCGAAGCTGGTGAAAGCCGGCTACGCCATCCTGACCGCGGTGCCGTCCTGTACATTGATGTTCAAGCAGGAACTGCCGTTGATGTTCCCGGACGATCCCGATGTCAAGGCGGTGCAGGAAGCGATGTTCGATCCGTTCGAATATCTGGTCCTTCGCAACAGGGACGGAATGCTGAAGACGGATTTCAAGATTGCGCTCGGCAAAGTGTCGTATCACGTCCCCTGCCACCTGCGCGTGCAGAACATGGGACAGAAGACGCGCGAGCTGCTCGAACTCGTGCCTCGCACCGAGGTCAACACGGTGGAGCGCTGCGCGGGACACGACGGCACCTGGGGCGTAAAGACGGAATTTTTCGCGGACTCGATGAAAATCGGCCGGCCGGTTTTCCGACAAATGGCGTCCACGGCGCCCGACTACGTCAGCTCGGATTGCGCGATCGCGGGGCGACATATTCTGCAGGGCATCGCAGGGGGCGATACGGGCGCGGGCAAGTCGGAGAAGCAGCATCCGCTGACGCTGATCCGCATCGCCTACGGCCTTTGACCATGCGCGCAGCCGAACACGACCAGAAGAGGACGCACATGGGCATGATAACGGCAGAGAGCCTGATGTCTCTCGAACAGTATGCAAAGGCGCGCAAAGAATTCCGCGAACGGGTTCTGGCACACAAGAAGGACCGTACCGTGCAGCTCGGTGACCACATCACACTGGTGTTCGAAGACGAACTGACCATGCGCTACCAGATTCAGGAGATGTTGCGCGTGGAGCGCATCTTCGAGGAAAAAGGCATACGCGACGAGCTGGACGCCTACAATCCCCTGGTGCCGGATGGCAGCAACTGGAAGGCGACAATGTTGATTGAATACCCGGACATCGACCAGCGTCGCGCAGCCCTTTCCAAACTCATCGGAGTCGAAGACAGGGTCTGGGTCAAAGTCGCCGGGCAGCCCGCTGTTTTTGCAATTGCGGACGAAGACCTCGACCGGGAAAACGATAACAAGACCTCTGCGGTCCACTTTCTGCGTTTTGGACTGTCGATGCCGATGAAACGGGCGCTGAAAGAGGGAGCCGCATTGTCGATCGGCGTTGACCACCCGAACTATTCGGCGGCCAGGGACAAGGCGCGGCCGGAAACGGCGCACTCGCTGCTAAAGGACCTGGTGTTTTAAAACCGGTTTTCCGATTCGCCAGTCGACCCAGTACAATAACGGCGGCCTCCGGGCCGCCGTTGGTTTTCCCGAAACCGAATTTTCGAGGATAGCGATGCTGGAATCCCGCATGATCGGCATGATCGAGGGCCGCCTGAAGCGTGTCGGCCTGCCCATCAGCATGACCCTCTGGAATGGCAGCACCATCCGGTCCGGCACCGAGGCGCAGCTGCGCCTGAATGTGAAGTCCCCAAAGGCGCTGATGTCGCTCGCCAATCCCAGCCTGGGCGGGATCGCGAGGGCTTACGTCGAGGGCCAGCTCGACCTGGAAGGCGACATCCGCGAGACCATCCGGCTCGGCGAAGGACTGGTGTCCGGGGATTCGACCACGTACAGCAATCGCTCTAACATCTGGAAGTGGTGGCGCCATACCCGCCCGGCCGATCGCAAGAACATTCAGCACCACTACGACGTCGGCAACGATTTTTATGGCTTGTGGCTCGACAGCAATCGCGTTTATTCCTGCGCCTATTTTAAGAAGCCCGACGACACCCTCGATATCGCACAGGAGCAAAAGCTCGATCACATCTGCCGCAAACTCGATCTGAAGCCCGGCGAGCGATTCCTCGATGTTGGTTGCGGCTGGGGCGGGCTCATCATGTGGGCGGCGCGGCAGTACAACGTCAAGGCGCTCGGCATCACGCTGTCGGACGAACAACATGCTTTTGCGACCGAACGCATCAGGGAACTGGGCCTGGAAAGCCAGTGTGAAGTGAGGCTGATGGACTACCGGGATGTGGGAGAAGAGCAGCCCTTCGACAAAATCGCCAGTGTCGGCATGTTCGAGCACGTCGGGAAGCGCAACCTCAAGGCGTATTTCGGCAAGATCTACAGACTGCTCAGACCCGGCGGCATGGTCATGAACCACGGTATTACGACCAATTCGCTGGAAGACGCTGAACTTGGCAGCGGGATCGGAGATTTCGTGGACGAGTACGTCTTTCCCGGCGGCGAGCTGGTGCACATCTCGCGCGTGCTTACCGAAATGTCGGGACAGGGCCTGGAACCCTGGGATGCCGAGTGCCTCAGGCCGCACTACGCGAGGACGCTTTGGGAATGGGTGAGCAGGCTGGAGGCCAAACAGGAAGAGGCGCGCCGTATCGTGGGCGAAAAGATGTACCGCATCTGGCGCATCTACATGGCCGGATCGGCGCACGCCTTCGATCGCGGATGGATTTCCATCTTCCAGATCCTCGGGACGAAAGCGTTGCCGGATGGCTCGGTTCCCTATCCGCTGACGCGGGAGCATGTCTACAGATGAAGGCCCATCATGCTTGCCGATATGCAGCCGCACGACTTGTCGTGACTCTAAGCGTGATAGCGGTTGCGCTGTGGGGCTGCGGCGGCTCCTCGGCCCCCAGGGTCAAGGCGCCGCAACGCGGCATGCCGGAAGACATCGGTGGCGTGCCGGAGAAAAAGGAATTCAAGGAGATCGAAGTCGTGCTGCCGCCCTATCCGGACGAATCCCGCCTGCTGGAATTTCAATTGCGGCGAAATTCCACCAATCGCTACTATGTAGAGCGAGATTCCGTTTCGATCGGATCGGACCGCGTCGTGCGCTTCAGCGCGGTGATCAAGTCTGCGTCGGGCGCACTCAATACCAGCTATGAAGGCATGCGTTGCAAGACTTCGGAATACAAGGTCTATGCCTATGGCATCAATAATAACGAATGGGAGAAGGCGCACGATTCCCAATGGCGCCGGATAGAAAGATCGAGCATCGATTTTCGCTTCACGTTGTACAAGGATTATTTCTGCGACGTCGCTGCGATCGCCGGGCGCAACGAAAAAGATCTCATTGCCAATCTCAAAGGCAATCCGCTCAATAATATTACCGACAAGAACCGGTGAGCCGTCAAGCGGACTTATCTGATTCCTGCCCACGGGAACTCAGAGCACGACCAAGTTGTAGTTCCGGCTTGCCCCTTCGGTGCTCAACGTCGGCTATCGCAGACGTTAGCCGTCACTGCAACCGTGCGCTGCTAAAGCAGCACAAGATTGTAGTTCCGGCACGCTCTGCGAGCTTAACCTGCTCGCATTCGGAGATCAGGTTAGCCTTCACTACAATCTCGTTTTGCTGTGATCAGCAAAACGAGATTGTCCCGGTGGATCAATTCGGGCTCGTCGATGTAGCCGAGCCGTGCCTCGATTTCATGGCTTGGTGACCGGAGGATCTTGCGCGTCTCGGCGGAACTGTAGTTGACCAGTCCGCGCGCGACCTCGTGCCCCTGGGTGTCCAGGCAGCTCACGACCTCACCGCGTTCGAATTCCCCGGTCGCTTCGAATACGCCGATCGGCAGCAGGCTTTTTCCCTCGGTATTGAGTGCGCGCACGGCGCCATCGTCCAGCTTCAGCCTGCCGCGCACCTGCAGGTGATCCGCCATCCATTGTTTGCGTGCCGCCAGCGTCATCGTTTCCGAGACCAGTTGCGTGCCCAGGGCTTCGCCCGAGGCCAGCCTGACCAGCACATTGGGTTCGCGCCCGGATGCGATGATGGTGGCGGCGCCGCTGCGCGCGGCACGTTTTGCCGCGAGGATTTTGGTCAGCATGCCGCCGCTGCCCACGTGGCTGCCGACACCTCCCGCCATTTTCTCCAGTGCGGGATCGCCGGCCCTGGCTTCACTGACCAGTTGCGCATCGGAATGGCGGCGCGGATCGCGGGTATAAAGTCCGGGCTGATCGGTCAGGATGACCAGGACGTCCGCCTCGATCAGGTTAGTGACGAGCGCGGCCAGCGTGTCGTTGTCGCCGAAACGGATTTCGTCGGTGGCAACCGTATCGTTTTCGTTGATGACCGGAATCACGCCCAGATCGAGCAATGTTCTCAGCGTCGAGCGCGCATTCAGATACCGCTTGCGATCGGCCAGATCCTCATGTGTCAGCAATACCTGGGCGGTATGCAGGCCGTGCTTGCGGAAGCACGATTCGTAGGCCTCGACCAGCCCCATCTGGCCGACAGCGGCCGCCGCCTGTAACTCGTGCAGGGCGCTCGGGCGGCGCTTCCAGCCCAGGCGCTGCATGCCTTCCGCGACTGCGCCGCTCGAAACCAGCACGATGTGCTTCTTGCGGCGCTTGAGTTCGGCGATCTGTTCCGCCCAGCGTGCGAGTGCCGCGTGGTCAAGCCCCTGACCCTGGTTCGTGACGAGGCTGCTGCCGACCTTGACTACCAGACGTCGCGCTTCTGCGGCGATGGATTTCATGGCTCTGGGCGCGCGGGCTATGCGGTGCTTTCCGTGCTCTCGGCGGGCTCGGTTCTGGCGTTGCGCTGCAGGTGTTCCATGATTGCGAAAGTCAGTTCCCGCCCCCCCTCCCCGGTCAGCGCCGAAATGATAAAGGTTTTCTCGGGCTCGGAAACGAGCCCCGAGTACGCCGACAGGAACGCCTCTATCCTCGCATTGCGTTCCTCCAACGGGATCAGATCGACCTTGTTCAATACCAGCCAGCGCGGCTTGCGGAACAGCGATTCATCGTACTTGCGCAATTCTTCGACGATGGCGCGGGCGTCCTTCGCGGGCTCCGCGCTCTCGTCGAACGGTGCCAGGTCGACCAGGTGCAGCAGCAACCGGGTTCGCTGCAGATGGCGCAGGAACTGATGGCCAAGGCCTGCACCCTCCGCCGCACCCTCAATCAGGCCCGGTATGTCCGCGATTACGAAACTGTGGTTCTCATCCACGCGCACGACCCCGAGATTGGGGTGCAGTGTGGTGAAGGGGTAATCCGCGACTTTCGGCCGCGCCGCTGACACCGAGCGAATGTAGGTCGATTTGCCGGCGTTGGGCATGCCGAGGAGGCCGACGTCGGCAAGTACCTTGAGTTCGAGCTTCAGACGCCGGCTCTCCCCTGGCGTACCCGGGGTACATTGGCGCGGCGAGCGGTTGGTACTGGACTTGAAGTGGATGTTGCCCAGGCCGCCTTGCCCGCCTTTGGCCAGCACCGCGGTCTGGCCGTCGGCGGACAGGTCGGCGAGTACTTCGCCGGACTCTATGTCGGTCACGACGGTGCCGACAGGAAAACGCAGGGTGATGTCGTCGGCGGCCTTGCCGTAGCAATCGGAGCCGTGACCTTTTTCGCCGTTGCGCGCGCGATGAATGCGGGCGTAGCGATATTCGACCAGCGTATTGATGTTGCGATCGGCCACGGCATTGATACTGCCGCCGCGGCCGCCATCGCCGCCGTCCGGGCCTCCGCGCGGGATGAATTTCTCGCGCCGGAAACTGGCGATGCCGTCCCCGCCCTTTCCGGCGTGGACTTCGATGTTGGATTCGTCGATGAATTTCATTTTTGAATCATTCTAGAACGCATATAACACGATGGGCACGAGGGAAAGGCAAGCAAAGATAAGGAAACAAAAAAGCCCTACCGGATCCGATAGGGCTTCTTGGGTTGAAGCGGGAAACCTTACGCCGGCACGACGCTGACGGTCTTTTTCTTGAAAGGGCCTTTGGTCGCGAAGTTCACCGTACCGGTGATCTTGGCGAATAATGTATGGTCCTTGCCGATGCCGACATTTTCGCCGGGGTGGACCTGGGTGCCGCGCTGGCGCACGATAATGCTGCCTGCGGAAATCACTTCTCCGCCATAGCGCTTGACGCCGAGGCGTTTGGACTGTGAGTCGCGGCCGTTACGTGAACTGCCGCCTGCTTTCTTGTGTGCCATGTGTCGGGTTCCTTATGCCGAGATGGTGCCGATCTGAATCTCGGTGTAATTCTGCCGGTGCCCGCCGTGACGCTGATAATGCTTGCGCCGGCGCATTTTAAAGATATGCACCTTGTCATGACGACCGTGAGATACCACCGTCGCTTCGACTTTGGCCCCGGCTACCAGCGGTGCCCCGATCGAGATCTTGTCACCGTCGGCGACCATCAGTACGTCGAGCGTGATCTGGCTGCCTACACCAGCAGGTAACTGTTCTACCTTGATTTTTTCGCCTGGGGCGACGCGATACTGCTTGCCGCCGGTTTTTATGACCGCATACATGATGGAGCCCTCGGTACGCTTTTGAGGAAAGCCGGGCATACTACAAAAAAAGAAGGGGTTAGTAAAGCCGAATGCGTCTTGCCAGGCTCATCGGTTAACCTGGCGGTGGCCGGGTTTATCATACGCCTGGATTCCTTGACACCTCCCCAGCGCAGTTCCTACCATCGCCGGTTTTGTCTTCGCCCATGCTTTTCGCCCCCCTTGTGACCCCGGAAATCATCAACAGCCTTATCGCCGATGACATGAAGCAGGTTGATGCAGTCATCCGGCATCGCCTGGAATCCAACGTGGTACTGATCCGGCAAGTGGCTGATTACATCATCGGCAGCGGCGGCAAACGCCTCCGGCCGGCCCTGGTCATCCTGTCGGCCGGGTCCTGCGGCTACGCCGGACGCCATCATCACGAGCTTGCGGCGGTGGTCGAGTTCATTCACACCGCAACTTTGCTTCACGATGACGTCGTCGACGATTCGCACATGCGGCGCGGGCGGGCGACAGCGAATTCCACTTTCGGCAACGCGGCGGCGGTACTGGTCGGAGATTTCCTCTATTCCCGCGCGTTCCAGATGATGGTCGACGTGCAGAACATGCGGATCATGGAAGTGCTGGCCGATGCGACCAACACCATTGCCGAAGGCGAGGTGATGCAGCTTCTTCATGTCCATAACGCCGACGTGAAAGAGCAGGACTACCTGCGCGTGATCCGGGCGAAGACGGCAAAACTGTTCGAGGCGGCGGGGAGTCTGGGTGCCATTCTCGCCGGTGCGCCGCCGGAGCGGGAACGGGCACTGGCGGACTACGGCATGCACCTGGGCACGGCGTTCCAGCTGGTCGACGATATTCTCGATTATTCGGGTGATCTGGCGCAGACGGGGAAGAATCTTGGCGATGACCTCGCGCAAGGCAAGACGACGCTGCCCATTATTTACGCCATGGGCCACGGCAGCGCGAAACAGGGCGCGATCATCCGCAATGCGCTCATCGACGGCGGTCTGAGCAATTTCGAACCGGTAGTGAAGGCGATGCGGGATACCGGGGCGCTCGAATACACGCGCACGCGGGCCGAGGCTTCGGCGCGGGAGGCGCGCGAGGCGATCGCGAAGCTTCCCGATTCAAAATACAGGGATAGTTTGCTAGAATTGGCGACCTTTGCGGTGACCCGCAAGTACTGAAACTCACCGTCGGGGTGTAGCTCAGCCTGGTAGAGTACTGCGTTCGGGACGCAGGAGTCGGAGGTTCGAATCCTCTCACCCCGACCAATCCATGACATCTGCGCTGCGAGGTTTGCGTGGCAAAGTTCCTCCTCGTCATCGCCGTCTTCATCGTGTTGTACCTGCTCCTGCGCAATCATGCGAGGAAGACGGGCGCGGCGGCTCCACCGCACCCCTCCGCATCGAAGCCCGGCCCGTCGAAGCACGGCCCATCGAAGCACGGCGAAGACATGGTTCGATGCAGTGTCTGCGGCGTGCATCTGCCGACCAGTGAAGCCGTTACCTCCCGCGGCGACTTCTATTGCAGCAAAGAGCATTTGCTAGTCGCCGACCGGGAACGCGAAAATCATTAACCGCATTCTCCAGCCGCGGCCGATGAGCAGCATTCCTTTTCCGGTTCAGGGTTTCTCCGCCGAGCGCCGGCAGTACGGCGACGCCTTCTGGCGATCGTTGTTTTATTTCAACGTCTATCGCCTTGCCGCTGCGCTGGTGCTGCTCGCGGCAGTCGTGACGTTGGGCGAGGATATTCCGTTCGGATCCATAAGCCGGCGCGCCTATCTCTATACCAACGTCGGCTACATCATCTTCAGCTTGATGGCGTTCGCCGCCGTCCTGCCGCGAAGGCCTTATTTCACGGCTCAGCTCGCCGTGCAGATCTGCGCGGACATCTTCTTCGTCGCCTTGATGATGCATTTCAGCGGCGGCATCGGCAGTGGTCTGGGCCTGTTGTTGCTGGTTTCATTGGCCGCAGTGGGACTGATCAGCCGCGGCCGGCTGACGCTGTTCTTCGCCGCACTGGCCACCATCGCAATCCTGGCCGAACATACCTATGAAGTCGTGTTCATGACCGGATCTACCTCGCAATATGCGCAGGCCGGATTGCTCAGCATCGGGTTTTTTGCCACCGGCTGGCTGGCGCATTCGCTCGCGAAACGCGCGGTTGCGATCGAAGCCATCGTCGCGCAGCGCGAAGTCGACCTGGCCAATCTGGCTCAAGTCAATCAATTGGTGATCCAGGACATGCAGGATGGTGTGCTCGTGGTCGACGAGCGCGGCGTGATTCGCCAGATCAATAGTCGCGCGGAGGCCATCCTCGGCCCGCTGCGGCGCTCGCATCGCGAAATTCGCCTGCAGGACTACGCGCCGACGCTGGCTGCGCGACTGGAGCAATGGCGGCGTGATCCGGGCGCGGGATTCGATCCGCTGCGCACGGTGCAGACTTACAAGCCCACCGCCGCGCGTTTCGTGCCGACCGGGATCAGCCGAAATGTCGGGGTCGTCATCTTCCTGGAAGACCTGACGCGCGTACAACAGCAGGCGCAACAGCTCAAACTTGCGTCGCTGGGCCGCCTTACTGCCAACATTGCCCACGAAATACGCAATCCGCTGTCCGCCATCAATCATGCGACCGAGTTGCTGATCGAAGAGTCCGCGTCGCGCAGCGCGTCCCATACGCGAATGCTGCAGATCATCCACGACAATACCCAGCGGCTCGACCGCATGGTCCAGGATGTGCTTAAGCTGAACCGGCGCGATCGCGCGGTGCGCGAGCACTTCGACCTCGGCGAGTACCTGGCAACTTTCGTGGCGGAATTCTGCGAAATCGAGAAGGTCCCGGCCGATACCATTCGCGTGGACGCGCAGATCGAGGCTACCATCTCCTTTGATCGCAGCCACCTTAACCAGATCATGTGGAACCTGTGCCGCAACGCGTTGCGCTACTGCCGGAAAAAATCCGGCAGCATCGTCGTCGGCGTGCGATCGGGATCGCGGCAGGGTACGGTAGAATTGAACGTCATTGACGACGGCATGGGCATCGCCGAGTCGCTGCGCGCGCACCTGTTCGAGCCGTTTTTCACCACCGCGTCCAGCGGCACGGGGCTCGGCCTTTATATCGCGCGCGAGATCTGCGAGGCGAACGGCGCCGCGCTCGATTACGTGGAGCGGCCGGCCGGCGCGCAGTTCAGCCTGGTATGTAAAGGAGTGTCAGCGTGAAACGCAAGGATCAGCCGGCAGGAGCGACGTCTCGTTCGGTGCTCATCGTCGACGACGAAGAGGACATCCTCGAGCTCATCGAGCTTACCCTGCTGCGCATGGGACTGGACGTGGAACGCGCCACGACGGTCAAGGGCGCGATCGAGAAGGTCAAGGACGGCAGTTTCGACCTGTGCCTGACCGACATGCGCCTGCCGGATGGCGAAGGACTCGAACTGGTCCAGTTCATCTCCGACAATCTGTCGGATCTGCCCGTTGCGGTGATCACCGCCCACGGCAATACGGAAAATGCGGTAGCGGCGCTGAAGGCGGGGGCGTTCGACTATCTGGCCAAGCCGGTTTCGCTGGAGCAATTGCGCACGCTGGTCAAATCCGCGCTCTCGCTGCCGCAGCCCGCGGTGAGCAAGACTTCCAGCGAGCAATCGTTGCTCGGGGAATCGGCGGCCATCCAGCAGGTGCGCGAGTTGATCGAAAAGCTGGCGCGCAGCGAGGCACCGGTGCACATCACCGGCGAATCCGGCAGCGGCAAGGAGCTTGCCGCCCGGCTGATCCACCAGAAGGGCGCCCGTCGCAGCCAGGCCTTCGTTCCGGTCAACTGCGGTGCGATCCCGGAAAACCTGATGGAGTCCGAGTTTTTCGGTTATCGAAAGGGGGCCTTCACCGGCGCGGACAGCGAACGGGACGGTTTCTTTCAGGCAGCCCACGGCGGCACGCTGTTTCTCGACGAAGTCGCAGACCTGCCGCTGCCGATGCAGGTCAAGCTGTTGCGGGCGATTCAGGAAAAAAAGGTGCGCAAGGTCGGCGCGACCCAGGAAGATCCGGTCGATGTGCGCATCATCAGTGCGACCCACCAGAAGCTGACCGAATGCGTAGAAGCCGGCAAATTCCGGCACGACCTTTACTACCGGCTTAACGTGATAGAACTGCGGATGCCCGCGTTGCGGGAGATGCGCGAGGATATACCGCAGTTCGTCGGGGCCCTGCTCGACAAACTGGCCCGCAACGCCGGCGCCGGGAAGCCGGAAGTGACCCCCGAGGCGCTCGAGGAACTCAAGCGGTACGACTTTCCGGGCAATGTCCGCGAACTGGAGAACGTCCTGGAGCGGGCCATGGCGTTGTGCAGCGATAGCAAGATCACGGCGGAGGATCTTCAACTCACACCGGAGGATCTGCCCGGGCACGCGGTTACGATCGGCGGGGACAGCAAGGCGCCGTTGCAGGACTATCTGGATCGCGTCGAAAAAGAGGCCATCCTGGAGGCGCTCGAGAAAACGCGTTACAACCGCACCGCCGCGGCGAAGCTGCTCGGCAT
>WNFI01080337.1_pt1 | contig 23675 bp, 16 predicted proteins | sample 5400471 | NCBI WGS metagenome assembly WNFI01 (sample SAMN13153348, study PRJNA577476) | soil metagenome | isolation source: 100 cm saprolite on Douglas fir-dominated hillslope | place: USA:California | collected 2013-09-17
GCTGATGGCGGCCCACAAGACATCGCTGCCCTCGGGTCGCATGCGGCGTGCGGCGAAGGTAGGAGGTCTCGTCGGCGGACAGGCTGCCAGGGCCTACGCCACGAGAGCCGCGAACCTCGCCAGGTCAGAGCAGGGCAGGAAGGCGGCGAACGCGAATCGCAGCATGGAGAGCGCGGAGCACATCGCCGACGTGCTCGGCGAGATGAAGGGCGGTGCGATGAAGCTAGGTCAGCTCGCGTCGTTCATTGATGTGACTGGCCTGCCGAGCTCCGCGCGCGAGGGCTTTCAGGCGAAGCTCGCCACGCTGCGCGATTCAGCTCCGCAGGTCCCCTTCAAGGAGATGCGGAAGGTCATCGAGCAGGATCTCGATGACCGCATTCCACACCTGTTTGCCGAGTTCGATCAGGATGCGGTCGCGGCGGCATCGGTCGGACAGGTCTACCGTGCCCGTCTACACGACGGCCGCGCGGTAGCTGTCAAGGTGCAGTACCCGCGGGTCGCCGCCGCGGTACGCGCCGATCTGCAAAACCTGGGCCTGATCCTGCGTGCGATGAGAGGGTTCGCGCCCGGCCTGAACGCGAGCGCTGTCGCCTCCGAGGTTCGCGAGCGCACCCTGGAGGAGCTCGACTACGAGCACGAGGCCCAGGCTCAACGGAGCTTTGCGCGCCGCTGGCGCGGACACCCCTTCATCGTCATTCCCGATGTCGTGACTGAGCTGTCTCGCGAGCGCGTACTCGTGAGCGAGTGGATCGATGGCGTCGGCTTCGAGCAGGTCCTGAAGCTCGGTCAAGAACAGCGCAACCGCTTCGCCGAGATCGTCTTCCGCTTCTTCTTCGGCTCTCTCTATCGATTCGGGCAGTTCTCCGGCGATCCCCAGCCCGGCAACTATCTGCTGTTGGCCGACGGACGGGTGGCATTCATCGACTTCGGCATGACCAAGCACGTCGGTCGCGACCGCGTGGACGCGGAACTCGACATCCTGCGTGCCGGCCTCGAGGGCAATGCCATCGCCGTCCATGACGGTCTCGCCGAACTCGGCTTCTTCGATGCCAACGATCCGCGCTTCAACCCCGAGCGGCTGCTCGCCCAAGTGCTTTCACTCAACGGGTGGTACGCGAGCGATCAGGACTTCACGATCACCCAGGAGTACGTCTCGAAGCTGATGATCGACGCGGGCGATCCACGCTCCGAGTACTGGGACATGATGAAGCACGAGACAGTCCCGCAGGACTCGCTTTTCGCCAACCGCATGCAGGGAATGACACTCAGCGTGCTTGCGCACCTGGGCGCGAAAGCGAACTGGCATCGCATCATGTCCGAGTGGCTCTACCGGTCCTCGCCGGCCTCGCCGCTGGGCGAGGCTGATGCCGAATTCTTCGGGAGGATGCCGGGGCCGCCGGGCGCGGCGTAAACGCCCCCCGCCGCACTAATCCACTGGCGCCGGGTCAAAGCCCCGCTGGCACAGCTCGACGGTCCACACCCGAGGCCAGGGGCGACTGCCCTCGTAGAAGACGCGGACGACGTCCGGGTCATCGGTCGGCGCCACGTCGGTGATGTCCGGGAACACGAACAGCGCCCAGCGAATCCGCCGCCACTGCCGTTGCGCACCGTGCACGGCGAGATCGCAGCGGCGAGTCACGGGCTCGTTCCGGGGGGCTTCGTCTGTGTCGTGGGTTCGAAGCATCTACGACGCATCATAGTACCTCGTCGGCCACAGATCTTTTCCGTGTTCGGGAAGCATCCTTCGGAAGCGGCGTCCTACAGGGGTTAGTAGGTCGTTTATCTGCCGTCACCCCCGCTCACACAATCGTCCCTCATCAAGGAGCTCGAACATGGACCACGCAAGTCAGACAAACACGGAAGGGCACGTTGTCGCACTGGAGGACGAGTCGACTGACGGGATCAGTCGCCTCTCCTTCCTGGCCACAGGAGCAGCTGCTGGAGTCGGAGCGACGCTCTTGGGACCGCTGGGTAAAGCCGCTACGGCACTCGCCGATCGCGGCAATGGTGCCCTGAGCAAGGGAGACGCCGCGATCCTCAGATTTCTCGCGGCCGCAGAGCTAATCGAGGCCGACCTGTGGCAGCAGTACAACGAGCTCGGCGGCATTCAGGACGCTCAGGTGCCCGGCGGCAAAGCCAGTCCGCCGTACGTCTCTGCGCTGGAAGTGCTCGACGGAGACATGTCGCAGTACATCCATGACAACACCCACGACGAGGTCTCGCACTTCACGTTCATCAACGCCTACCTGAAGTCGAGGGGTGCGGAGCCAGTGAACCTGGACCGATTTCGCGAACTGCCCAGCAGCAAAGCCACGGGCGCACAGCAGATCGGACGTCTGACCAACCTGACGGAACTGACCGTCGACACGAGCTGGTGGACGAAGTACAGGAGCTCCACCAAGAATCCGGACCTCGGCGACAAGTTCCCCCAGGCTGTGCCCGGAATGGCCGCCGGCAGGTTCCCGGCGATCCCGCGCAGCGACTCAGACCTCGAACCTGCGGATCACATTCAGGCGATCGCCAACACCGCGGGGTTCCATTTCGGCGCCGTCGAGCAGACAGGCACGAGCCTCTACCCGGCGCTCGCACAGAGGGTCAACGATCCGGAGGCGTTGCGGGTCCTGCTCAGCATCGGCCCGACCGAGGCCATGCACTTCCAGACATGGCATGACAAGGCGGGAAACGCGCCGCCGCTCACCGATCCGGTCACCGGTTTGGTGTTTCCGGACCTGAACGCGCCTCCGCTCGGCGGCGAAGAGTTCAAAACGAACCTGATCATGCCGAAACCGACGGTCTTTCTTCGGAGAAGCCTGCCGGTCGCCTCGATCGTGCGTCCTACGAACACGCAGGGGGCCGCCCTGGCCACCTTCAATGCGATAGCGGCCGAAGAACTCTTTCGAGGTCAGCCGAAGGAGTTCTTCAGCACCCTTCGAGAGCTCGCGACTGCAGCAGACGCGCCAAACGCCGGAGACAGGCGGAGGCGCTAGCCGCCCTGCCGCGACCGCGCCGGCCCGCTCGACTCGTTCGACCCGCGAGCGGGTCGAACGGGCGGCCCCCACTGCTCTCGCGGAGAGCACCGTGAAACGAACGAAACCGATTGGAGTTACAAATGGGTCTCGACAACCCAATTCACATCCTGTTTCTGCTGATTCTGCTCCTGCTCGTATTCGGAGCCAAGCGTCTGCCCGAGATGGGTCGCTCGCTTGGCACCGGGCTGAGGGGCTTCAAGGACACACTGAACGGCGCGGGTGCGCACGGGAGTGACGTTCCGCAGGCCGTTCAAGCTGCGCCGGCCGTGCAACCCGTGCCAGTGCCTTCAGAAGTGCCCGCCGTGCCGGCGTCAGCTGCGCGAACCGCCAACGGCGAGCATCCGGGCATCGTAAGCGGGCGCGAATAGGGTTACCTTCGATGTAGAGGACGCCTTCCTGCTACGCTGCGTAGTAGTTCAAATACACCCATGAGGTCCGGCGCGCAACATCGCCCGGCAGCGGACAGGAGATACGAAATGAGACGAATTTGCAGCTTCGTCCCCGCAGCCACCCATGCATCGACGATGAGCTCCCCGGCCGAGAGGCCGAAAGCTCGACGATGACAGCTCGATAGCGGCTGTGGGTGCCACCCTGATCCTCGGTGGCACCCCGGTCGCTATTGCTCAGAGGAGGGATCTCCGCCGGTGCTGTTCGCCGGACGGGCGGATGTCCGCGACGTAGGGCGATTGTCTGAATAACGACCTGTTTGAGGCTCGGCAAACAACGTACGCTTTGATAGTCCTCGCGAGGAGGGACCACGAGGATGCCGGCCCCCTGAGCGGCCTTTCCCAACCCTTTCGCGCGAGGCCTTCCTGCCGTATCATCGGACACCGGCGGCAATCCGCCTCGGAGGCTCGAAGGGGCACCTGGAGGGTGACACGACAGGCCGGTCATTCGGCTTGGGAGACAGCATGGAAGACGGTGGGGCTCCTCGATGAGGCGTGGGAGAATCTTTGGACGCACCCTGGCGGCAGGGATACCGGCCGCGCTGGCGATGATCCTCGCTTCGGCGGCCCCTGCGCTGGGGGCGCCGACGATCACGATCGACAGCCCGACGGGCGGCAGCGTCACGAACGACCGCACGCCGATCGTCGCCGGGCAGAGCAGCGATCCGCTCGATGCGGTCACCGTCACGGTCTTCAGCGAAGGCTCACCGATACAGGCCCTGGAAGCGCAGCCTGAAGCCCTGAGCGGGGAATGGAGTGCGGAAGTCTCCGAACCGCTCAAAGACGGGCCGTACGTGCTCGTCGCCGAACAGACCGAAGGGCTGACGGGGGAAAGCGGCCAGAGCTCGCCGGTCGAATTCGCGGTTCACGCGTCGAAGCCCGCCGTGACGCTCAACGCCGTGTCCTCGCCGACGAAAGACTCGACGCCGTCGTTCAGCGGCACGGCGAGCGAAACGACCGGAGTCACCGTCTCGATCTACGAAGGATCGAGTGTCAGCGGGTCGCCGGTCGCCGAAGCCCATGCGAGCGGGACGGGCGGCAGCTGGTCCTCCGGCGGGGCGAGCTCGGCGCTGGCTGACGGCACCTACACGGCGGTGGCCGAGCAGGAAAGCTCGTTCGAAAACGGGCCGGGCTTCAGCCAGGAACGGACCTTCACGGTGCACACGGCAAAACCGGTGGTGACCTTGAACGAAGTGTCTTCGCCGACGAAAGACTCGACGCCGTCGTTCAGCGGGACGGCGAGCGAAACGACCGATGTCACCGTCTCGATCTACGAAGGATCGAGCGTCAGCGGATCGCCGGTCGCCGAAGCGCATGCGAGCGGGACGGGGGGAAGCTGGTCCTCCGGCGGGGCGGGCCCGGCGCTGGCTGATGGCACGTATACGGCGGTGGCCGAACAGGAAAGCGCTTTTGGCGACGGGCCGGGGTCGAGTGAAGAACGGACCTTCACGGTCGATACGAAACCTCCGTCGGTGACGCTCAACGAAATCGCGTCCCCGAGTGGCGATATCTCCCCCTCGTTCACCGGCACGGCGAGCGATACGACGGCCGTGACCGTCCACGTCTTCAAAGGCACGAACGAAGTAACGACCGCGACGGCGCCCGGCACCGGCGGCGCTTGGAGCTCCGGGGCGACGGAAAGCACGCTCGGCGAAGGCAGCTACACCGCTGTGGCCACCCAGGAGAGCTCTCACAGCACCGGCACGGGCACGAGCGCTGAAATCGCCTTCACCGTGATCGCCTCGCCGCCGAAGGTCAAATTGAGCCCGGTGGCCGCGCTCTCCAACGACGCGACCCCCACGTTCAGCGGCACGGCCAGTGACACAAATCCGGTGACGATCAGGATCTTCTCGGGAGAAACAGAAGTCGCGGCGGCAGCAGCGACGGGCACAGGCGGAGCCTGGACGTCGGGACAGGCGAGCCCGCCTCTGTCTGAAGGCAGGCACGAATACAGGGCAGTCGCCGAACAGGAAAGCTCGTTCGGCAAGGGCCCGGGATTCAGCGAAGAACGCACCTTCATCGTCGACACCCGTTCACCAACCGTGACGCTCGACGCCATCGCCACGCCGTCCAACGACCCCACGCCGACCTTCAGCGGCGAAGCCACCGACAGCACGACGGTCGTAGTCCACGTGTTCGACGCCGGCAACAAAGAAGTGGCGAGTGCCAGCGGCAACCCGTCGGGAGGCAAATGGGTGTCGGGCAGCCTGTCCAAAGCGCTGTCGAGCGGCAGCTATCAGGCGGTCGCCGTCCAAACGAGCTCGCTCGGCAACCCGCCGGGCCAGAGCGCGAACGTGAACTTCACGGTCAACACGGAAGCGCCGCACGTCACCCTCGATGCGCCCGCCGCGCGGTCGAGCAACACGAGCCCGTCGTTCAGCGGCACCGCCGCCGACACGATGACCGTCACGGTCAGCGTCTTCAAAGGCACGACCGCAACGGGCACGGCGGTGGCCACGGCCACGGCGAGCGGGACCGGCGGCGCCTGGGCCTCGGGACCGGTATCCAAAGCGCTCTCGAGCGGCACCTACACCGCCAGGGCCGTGCAGAAAAGCTCGCTGGCGAACCCCGACGGAGTCAGCGAAGCACGTACCTTCGAAGTCGACACACAGGCCCCCGCGGTGACGCTCAACCAGCCGCCCGTGCGCTCGAACGACACCACGCCGTCGTTCAGCGGGACGGCCAGCGAAAGCGAACCGATCACGATCAGTGTCTTCAAAGGCAGCTCGCCGTCCGGCTCGCCGGTTGCGACTGCGACAGCGCCGGGGACCGGCGGCGCTTGGAACTCGGGTGCCGTGTCGAAAGCGTTGGAACCCGGCACCTACACGGCCCGCGCCGCGCAGAAGAGCTCGATCGGCAACCCCGAAGGGCTCAGTGAAGCGCGGACATTCGTGATCGACACGAGCGCTCCGACGGTGAAACTCGAACCGGTCGCGGCGCTGTCGAACGACACCACGCCCACGTTCAAAGGCACCGCTACGGATTCCACGGGGGTGACGGTCAGCGTCTACGCCGGCTCGCTGACCTCGGGCACGCCCGTCGCGACGGCCACCGGCGGCGTCAGCGGCGGCTCGTTCAGCACCTCGGGCGCCGCTCCGGCGCTGCCGAACGGCAAATACACCGCGTTGGCCCGCGAGCCGAGCAGCATCGGAAATCCGGAAGGGGAAAGCAACAAGGTGGCCTTTGCGGTCAATACCAGCCCGCCGACCGTCACGCTCGAAGCGCTGCCGGCTGCGCGGACGAACAGCGTGACGCCGGCGTTCCACGGCACCGTGGTCGACAACGAGAAGGAAATAAAGGACGTCACGGTGCACGTTCGCGAAGCCGGTAAGGCGGTAGATGTAGCTACGGCTACGACGCACGTCACCGGGAAAGAATGGACTGCGAGCGGGCTCGCTCCTGCGCTGGCCAAAGGCCGCACCTCCTACGAAGCGTTCGCGACCCAGCCGAGCAGCCTCGGCAACGAAGAAGGCAAGAGCAACGCGATCTCGTTCGTCGTCGACACCGAACCGCCGACCGTGACGCTCGAACAGATCGCGACGCCCTCCAACGACAACACGCCGACGTTCAACGGCACTGCGAGCGACGTGGGTGAAGTGACGGTCGAAATCGTCGGCGGGAAATCACCGATCAAAGCCAAAGCCCATGTCGTCGAAGGCAAATGGAGCACGGGAGCGGTCCCCCTGCCTGCGGCCAAAGCGGAATATCTGGCGACCGCGAGTCAGCCGAGCTCGATCGGGAATGCCACCGGAAAGAGCAAATCGATCGAATTCGTCGTAGACCCCAGCGCCCCGACCGTGGTGATGTCGCCTGTCAAAGCGCAGATCGACACGCCGACGCCGACCTTCACCGGCACCGCCGGCTCCAAACCGGTGACGGTCGCGATCTGCAAGATCACGACGGTTCCGTGTCCAGCCGAACAGGGCGAATGGACTGCGAAATCGCTCGCCGGCGGCGCGTGGAGCGCGACGCTGACGACGCCCCTCGAAGACGGCCAGTACCAGGCGATCGCCTCGGAGCGAAGCGCCACCGGGGCGCTCGGCGCCTCCGAACGCCAGCTGTTCACGATCGACACCGTTGCTCCCGTGGTGACGGTCAGCGTGCCGGCACAGGGCGCCACCGTGATCGGCGGGTCGGTCACGGCCAAAGGTGCGGCGGGCACGGCCGGGCACGACAGCAGGGAAGTAAGCCTGGAGCTGTTCGGAGGCTCGTCGATCGCGCCGGGCCAGACACCGGCGCAGGCTGTCAAAGTCGCGACCGTCGGCGGTGTGTGGTCGGCGGCGTTCGGTGGCCTCACCCCCGGCCGGTACACGCTTCGGGCAAGCCAGCTCGACGAGGCCGGCAACGTCGGCGCGGCAAGCCACTCCTTCATCGACGCCGCGCCCGGCAAGCCCGCGTCGGGGCCGTCGGCGTCCTTCGCCTGGTACCCGTCCCACCCCCACGTCGGCGAAACCGTGATGCTCGTTTCCACCTCGACCGACTCCGCGAGCCCGATCACGGGGTTCGCGTGGAACCTCCTCGGCTCCGCGTTCGCGAGCGGCGCGCAGAAGCAACCGACGAGCTTCTCGACGCCCGGGAATCACCCAATCGGTCTGCGCGTCACGGACGCCGCGGGGCTGGCCGCTGCGACCTCGCAGCAGATCCCCGTCAGCTTGCCGCAGATGCGTCCGTTCCCCGCGGTGCGCATCGTGACCACCGGCGCCGCGAGAGGCGTGCGGCTGAAGCTGCTCAGCGTGGAAGCACCGGCCGGCGTGACCGTGAAGGTCAACTGCACGGGAAGGGGTTGCCCGCTGCGTTCGCTCTCGCGCGTGGTGCCCAGGCCCAAGGCCAAGTCCGCCGGCACTCCATCGCTGTCCTTCACGCGCTTCCGCGGGGTGCTGCGGCCCGGCGTCGCCCTCGAAGTCCGTGTGGAGGCGTCGGGCCAGATCGGCAAGTTCACGCGCTTCGCGATCCGCAGACGAAAGCTGCCGCTACGTTCCGACGCCTGTCTGAACGCAAGGGAACCTAGGCCGGTGTCATGCTCATCGTGAATTCGACCGCGCCTGCGATCGGACGGCGTCTGCGTTGGGCTACTGTCATCGCCGCAGCGGCATGCGCTCTCGCTTTCGCCCCCGCTGCGGCTGCGATAACACCGCAGCTGGTGTTGACGAGCCCGGCCGCGGGATCGGCGACCAACAACACGATGCCGGTCTTCTCAGGGGAAGTAGATCCCCTGGAAGCCCTCAATGGCTGCGAAATCAGCGTGCAGTTGTTCAAAGGCGCCACGGTCGGGCCGACGGCTGTGCAGACCCTGCCCCAGACGACGGAATATGAATGCAGCTGGGTCACCGCTCCGGCGGCGGCGCTCGAACCCGGTACCTACACCGCCCAGGCCAGCGGGACGACCCGGTGGCGGGAAGGCGAACAATTCAAAGAAGAAAACCTGTCGAGCGCTCCGGTCACGTTCACGGTCGACACTGCGGCGCCGGCGCAGGCGATCGCATCGCCCTCGCCTGGCGCGAGGATCGTGGGCAGCTCGCTCGTCGTGAGCGGCTCTGCGGGCACCGCACGAGGCGATCTCCCCGGGGTCACGGTGCAGGTATTTGCCGGCGGCGGAGCAGGCGGCACGCCCGTGGAGGCAATCGAACCGCGGTCGCACGAAGGATCGTGGTCGGGCTCGCTGTCCGGGCTGGGCCCCGGCGAATACACGCTGCAGGTCCAGCAGACCGACTGGGCCGGCAACGTCGGGGCGAGCGCGGCCGTGCCGATCACGCTCGTGGCGCCTCCGCCGCCACCGCCGCCGTCCGCATCCTTCACCTGGTTCCCGGAACTGCCCGGAATCGGCGAAGTGGTCACGCTCGTCTCGAGCTCGACCGACGCGTACTCGCCGCTGACAACGTTTGCCTGGAGCCTGAGCCAGTCGGCGGCGTTCGGGGTCGGCCATTCGACGACGACGACGACGTTCGCCACGGCCGGACCACACGTGGTGCGCCTGCAGGTCACGGACGCCGCCGGTCGCAGCGCGATCGCGTCGCGAAGGATCACCGTCCGTCACCAGCGAGCTACCCTGATGCGGCCGTTCCCGATCGTCCGCATCGCCGGCAGGGAGACGCGCAGGGGCGTCAAGCTCACGCTGCTCACCGTTGCGGCGCCGGTGTCTGCGAGGGTGACCGTGCGGATCAGAAGGACCGGGCGACACACAAGGAGCGTGAGCCGTGTCGCGCGCCTGGGCAAGCGACTAGCATCCGAAGGCACAGTGCTGATGTCCTTCCCGCGCTTCGCGAGGACGCTCCCGGCGGGATCCACGCTCGAAGTGCGCGTCACCAAGGCCGGGCAGATCGGGAAGCTGATGAGGCTGATCCCGCACGTCGGCCGGCTCCCGTCCCGCCAGGACCTCTGCCTCGCCCCCGGCGGCGGAGCGATGAGGTGCCCGTCAACATGAGCACCCAACCGATCGAGCGACGTCGCATGCGGCGAGCGGCGAGGCGCCCCGACCTCCGTCGAGTGCTCTCGATCGGGATCGTCTTCGCGCTCACTTTCATCCTCGCGTACGCCATCGGGCACAGCAAGGGCGGCGCTGCAGTGCGCGAACATCTTCCGCCGAACCCGCGATCCGTCACCGCTGCCGTTCCCGCGACCCTCGGGACGGCGCCTCCGATCGAGATCGGAGTGCTGCGGCCGCCGCCTCCGCCGGCGAACCACTCGAAGCAGGCCACGGTGCCGCCGACCGTCGCGACGACGCCCGCGACGAGTGCACCGGTCGTGATCAGCCCTGCGCCCGAAGTGAAAGCACCAGTGGAACCCGTTCAGACCACGAGCACACCGCCAAGCCCGTCGCCCTCGCACTCGTCGCCGACTTCCTCGGGTCACTCCGGGGGCGGCTCGGGAGGCGGAACCTCTTTTGAAAGCTCGGGATGATCAACGCACCGGCACGCGTCGTCCATCCGTTCCTCGTCATCGGGCTGATACTCGTCGCACTGGCGGGCTACCTCGCCGGCCATCGCAGCGTCTCGACGAGCGGCGTGGCGAACCCGCCGAGCGCCACCAGCGCGCTCTCGAGCTCCGGGCTACTGCTCGAATACCCGATCAGCTGGCAGCGAGCGGACAGCGCGACCACGATTCCCGGTCTGGCCCTCATCGGCCCGGTGATGGTGACGCCTCAGGGAAGCCCCGGAACGGGCCTCGTGACCGGTCAGCTGACCCCCGGAGGAGCCGGGCCGTTGCCGGCGAGCTTCGTCGCCCAGCTCCACAGGCTGCCCCACGTGGAAGTCGTCAACCTCGTCTCGACGCAGGCATACCGCTACAGCGGCCTGGAACTCCCCGGCCTCGGCGGCGGACTCGACCTCTTCGTGATTCCGCAGGCGGGCGGCACAGCCAGGGCGATGGCCTGCGTCGGGCGGGAAAGGCTCCCGCCGGCGATCCAGGAGTGCGAGCGGATCGTCTCCGGCGTCGCGCTCACCGGGCCAGCCACCGCCACGCTGACACCTGAACCGATTTACGCCAAGGCGCTCGCCGCGGTGGTCAGCTCTCTCCAGGCCGCACGGGCTCGAGCCCGCAAGGAAATGAGCACGGGCAGCTCCGTGGCGGGAGTCGCCGGCGCCGCTTCCGGGCTGGCATCGAGGATGTCGGCGGCAGCAAACTCGCTGGCAGCGCTCCAGGCGCCCCAACTCGTAGCTCCCGCCGGCACGGCATTGGCGGATGCCCTGCGCCGGTCCGGGCAGGCCTACTCGGCTCTCGCCGCGGCGGCCCGCTCCGAAATCCTCACCGAATACGAAGCCGCCCGCAGCGCCGTCAGCGGCGCCGAGTCCCGGGTCGACGCCGTGCTCATGAACTTCGCCCTGCTGGGCTACGGAGCCGCGTAGAACAACTGTCCGGAACTGACTGGCCCACGACGCCCGGGGCAGTCTCACGGAGGGATGCAAACCTCGTCGCGCCCGGAGCCGCTGCTCGAGGGCGGCCCGCCAAACAGGCGGACGGCGTCGCTGGACGACGGCGCGTCCCGGCGGCCCCGGCCGCCGATCGTGCCGAGCAGCCGGCGCGTGGCTCAGCCGACCGCCACGCTGCCGAGAGTGCCCTCCCCGCCGTCCGAGTCGCGGCTCGCGGCGTTCGCCGTGCCGGGCACGAGCGTGATCCGCTACCTGCCGGCCGCGATCCTCGCGACCCTGACCGTGGCGTTGCTGCCGGCCCTGCTCGCGAACGCCCTGATCGCGGCGCCAGGCGTCCCGGGCACGATCACGACGCTCGCCTGCGCGGTGGCGCTTTCCCTGGGCTTCGCCGCGCTGGCGTCGTCGTGCTGGAAGCGTCTGCGCTGTGCGCGCGGGGTCCTCTTCTCGGACCTGATGCTCTGGAGCTTCGCGAGGCGGCTCTGGGCCGAGCGGCGGATGGCGAAGATCCGCGCGGCCTACGCCGGCGCGGTCACGGGCGCGGGCGCGGGCCGGCCAAGGGTCGAGCTGCTCGAGGGCCTCAGCCGGCTGCTGGAGACGCGCAACGCCTACACCTACCGTCATTGCCGCCGCGTGGCACACAACGCCGAACGCATCGCCCGAGCGCTGCACATCGGCCCCGCCGAGTGTGCAGAGGTGAGGGCCGCGGCGCTGGTCCACGACGTCGGCAAGATCTACACGCCAGCGGCGATCCTCCACAAGGCCGGCCCCCTCACCAACGAGGAGTTCGAGGTGATCAAGCGTCACGCCGCCGACGGCGCGGACATGCTCTCGCCGGTGCGGGATGCGCGCCTCTCGGCGATCGTTCGCCACCACCACGAGCGCATTGACGGCAGCGGCTACCCGGATGGCCTGCGCGGCGAGGAGATCCCCTTGGGCGCTCGCATCATCGCCGTCGCCGACACCTTCGACGCGATCACCTCGCAGCGGCCCTACAGGCTGTCTCGCAACCAGCAGGAAGGGCTCGCCGTGCTCGCGCGGGAGGCCGGCCGGCGCCTCGACGCGGACGCCGTCGCGGCGTTCCTCGACGTTTACACGCCACGCCGGGCGATCGCCTCGGTATCGCTGTCCGCGGCCTTCTGGGCGCGGGTGGCGCCCGCGGATCTGCTCCGTGGCTGGCTGTTCGGAGGCGCGCCGCTCGCGGGTCTGCTGCCCGCAGTCGGCGCGGCCGGGCTGCTCGCGGTGACGCCCGCTGCGCGCTACGAAAAGGCCGCCTCGGGACCGAGCGCCGGCGTCCGCGCGCCGGCTCTGCAGCCGGGCTTCCCGGGAGCGCTCACGGGCTCCTCGCCGAAGCGACACGGAATCTCGATCGGACAGCCGGGTACCCGTCGCCGGCGCGCCGGCGCCGCGCCCGGGCAGCCGGGCCACGCCCTGCCGCCGATCCGCCAGGGCTCCGATCGCGCGGCTTCGCCGGCAGGTGAACGCTCCGGCGGCGCTCCCGGCGGGCCCTCCGAACGGCTTCCCGCGGTGGAAGTCCGGGTGCCTGCACGCGAAGGAGGGGGAAGTCCGACGCCCACGGTTGAACTACCCCCCGCCACGACGCCGCCGATAGTGCTCCCGGGCGTCACGGTCGCCCCCGCCACTGTCCCCGGCGTCACCGCGGGGTCCGGCCGCGTGACGACCGGGTCCATCAGCACACCGCGGGCCGAAGCCGGTTCCTCGAGCTCTCAGGCGCTCGCCGCAGCGGGGGCGTAATGGCCCTCGAGGCCCGTGAGGTGGGCCTCGCGTTCAGCCCGGTGGGTCGGGCAGTAGACACCGCGGATCTCGCCGTCGGCGAGTCCGAAGGCAAGCCACACGCGACCGCGCCATTGAATATTGAAGAAACCGCTGTCCGCCGCGCTGCGGTCGAGCTCGGCGGCCCACGCAGACGCGACGACGCTCGCGGGAATCGCCTCCGGGCACGAGCAGCCACCGGACATGTATCCCGAGGAGACGCATTGCAGCATGGCTCCCTCCTCCCGGCGGCGTGCGATCGGGTGTCGCTGCATCTCGACCACGACGCCGTGGCGTTCGATCTGACGTGTCGGCCTTTTCGGGCAGGGCATGTCGTACTTTTCGGACGACAGAGAGCTTCATGAAGGGACGAGGGCGAAGTTGGACGCGTGTTCGAAGCGCGTGTACGCCCTGCGGTGACGGCCCGGCTTAGGCCGCGATCTGGGGGTGCTCAGACCCGCGTCGTCTCGCGGCTGCCTGCCCGGCGGTCGCTGCAACGTCTCAGGCGCTCGAGTGTCATGCGCTCGCGTTCTGCCGCCTCGCGGGTCATCGCGAAGGCCAGTTGCACACCTCCGCGCTGCACGCTCCAGTAACCCGTGGCTGTCTGCTTGACCGTCAGTGCCGACGTGGCTCCGCGCACGCCGCGAATATCGGCATCGTCTGCCATCTCCGCCCCTTTCGGCAGCGCGCGGCCGAGCCTGGAGCGAAGCCCGATCCGCTCAGCGCTTTGCCGAGCCTTTCTGTCGTCGGGTCAGCTCGCCCGGCGACGCGAGGAGCGCATCGCGCCGAGGAGCGCACGACCGATCGTGACCGGATGTGTGAGCAGCATCGAGAGCCGGCCGGCGGCCGAGGAGGGGTCATGCGCGACACCGAGCTGCCTCATGATCGTCGCCTGGTCGAAGTACACCCGCTCGCAGACGATCCTCTCACCGTCGAAGATGAAGAACGCGGTCATCCGCGCACGGAAGGAGCGGCCGGTCGGCGGCAGTCCCCGAAGCGGTCCGAGGTGGGTGCCGAGCAGGTCGAACTCGACGACCACCGCGTCCTCGGCGTGCCGCAGCGAGACGAGCTCGTTGCGCTGGTCGGGAAACGCCCGGCGGGTCTCCTCGTAGTAGCTGCGGACCGCCGCCTCGCCGTCGTAGACGTCCCCCGTGGCGACGATCTCGTACCGGGGGTGCGAGAAGGTCTCGATCGTGGTGTCGAAGTCGTGGCGGTTCTCCGATTCCATGTGCCGGCGCACCACCGCCTCGCGGTGGGCCCTCAGCTCCGCGTCGGACGGGGCGGCGGCGGCCACGGCGCACTTCTATCACGCCGAGGCTGAGAGGACGGTCAAGGCTGATCGGTCATCGGCGCGCTGCCGCGATCGCTCAAGGGCTCCGCCGAGGCCCCCGCCAGGAGGTCGGCCCCGGCCGCTTCGAGCTCGGTGATCGTGCCCGCCACCCGCAGCGAGGCGAGCTCCGCCCATTCGCGCAGCGTGCCCTCGCCGGCGACGCTGCCGACGATCGCGTGGACCGGCCTAGAGTCGGCCCTTGCGAGGATCTCGCCCACGATCTTGCCGTCGCGGGTCTGAGCGTCGAGGCGCCCCTCACCAGCGACCACCGCGTCGCTCAGTGCCACGCGGCGGTCGAACGCCAGAGCGTCGAGCACGAAGGAGGCGCCACCGCGGAGCACCGCGCCGTGGGCGGCCCACAGCGCGCCGGCGAGGCCGCCGCCGGCGCCGGTCAGCGCGATCCCCCGCGGATCGCGTGGCAGCTCGGCGGCGATCGTGTTCAGGCGCTCTGTGAGTCGCTGCACAGCGGCCGGGGAGGCGCCCTTCTGCGGGCCGAAGACCTCCGCAGCCGCCTCGAAGGGAGTCCTCACGTCGCACGCGAGAACGAGCCGCATCGAGCCGAGGCCGCCCGCCTGCTCGATCGCCGACAGTGCGCCCGCGCCGCCGTCACTCGTAGCCGTGCCGCCGATCGCGAGGATCGCCTCCACTGCACCTGCATCGCGCGCGGCGAGCAGCAGCTCGCCGGTTCCGGCGCTGCTTGCGGCCTCGGCGTCGCGCTCGGCGGGCGACACGAGCGCGAGCCCCGAGGCGCGGGCCATCTCCACGAGTGCCTTGCGCGAGGCCGCCAGCCATGCCCAGCGCGCTTCGATCGGCCGCCCGAGGGGGTCGTGACAGGCGGCGCCGCGCTCCTCCCCGCCGAGCGCCTCGAGCAGCACCGCGATCGTCCCTTCGCCACCGTCTGCAACCGGGCACTCATCCGCCTCGCCGCCCGCCGCGCGAACGCCACGGGCAATCGCGCGGGCTACCTCCGCGGCGGACAGGGTCCCCTTGAAAGCGTCGGGAGCGACGAGGAAACGTGGCGTCGAGCGCCGCCGGGACAGGTCAGGGCCGACTGTGCGCGCGAGCTCGCTTCGCTTCACGGCGCGGACGATCGCAGCTGTGCACTGAGCGGGTCACGTCGAGCGCCGAGTGCAGCCGCTCAGCCGCGCCGGCCGCCGGTGCCGCGGCGCAGCCTGTGCAGCCGGCGCATCTCCTCGACCGCCTCGTCGTAGCCGCCGAGGGGGTCGGTCGCGCGGCTGCCGAGCAGGTCGGGATGGATGCGGCGGCGAACGAGCTCGCCGGCGATCGCGTCGACGCGCTGTGCTTCGGCGCCCGGCCGCGAGCTGACGACCCGATCGAGCCTACGGCCCCGGAACAGCAGCCCGACGCCGTCGTCCAGGGCCCAGCCCCCCGGCATCGTGCCGTCGCGGAGGTGGCTGAGCCACACGGGCAGGCGCTCGGGCTCGCCGTCGGCGTGAACGGTCAGCGAGCCTTCGAGCAGTCCCAGTCCCTCGAGCGGTTCGGGCGGGCCGCTGGATCGCGTCAGTCCCGATTCGAACCAGCACATCGCCCCGGCGCTGAGGCCGGCCAGCACCGTGCCCCGTTCCCACGCCTCGATCAGCAACGCATCGAGGTCGTGGGCGCGCCAGACCGCCAGCAGGTTGCGCATCGAGCCGCCGCCGACGTAAAGGATGTCCTGTTCGGCGACCATCTCGCGAAGCGGCCTGCGCGTCTCGCGCAGGCGGAACAGCGACAGGTGCTCGGCGACGCAGGTGCGGCCGTGAAAGCGGGCTTTGAAGGCGTTGATCTGGGGAGTCGTGTCGCCCGATGCCGTGGGCAGGAGGAGGATCTTCGGTTCGCGCGAGCGGGACAGCGCGAGCACAAAGTCGTCGAGCAGCGGGTTGGCCGGCTCCATCGTGAAGCCGCCGCCGCCCATCGCGAAGATCGTCCGCTCCTCGAGCGGCACGACCGGACGCGGCGCAGGCGCAGCACTCATGCGGCCACCCGGACTCGCACGGGCGCGGGATTCGCGGCGGGCTGGGCGCGGGCCGGCGCGGAGCCGACGAGGTACTCGGCCTCCAGCGGCGCCTCCCGCACGCCCGCGCCGTGGCGTCGGACCATGAAGGCGCGGCCCCCCGGTCGGGAGCTGACTACGCGCTCCAGTTGAGTGCCTCGAAAGTGCAGGCCGACGCCGTCCTCGACTGCGAAGCCGGCGCTCATGCCCTCCGCGACCGCGCGGTGGTACTCCTCCCGGCGGGCCGGCTCGGCGTCGTAGTGGACGCAGTTGGAGTACGGGAGCACGCCGAGTCCCCGCACCGGCCGCGGCGCTCCGTGGAAGGCGCTGAGGGCCTGCTCGAACCAGCACAGGGAGCCGGCCGACGGGCCGCACATCACGATCCCCCGCCGCCACGCCTTGCGCAGGATCGAGTCGAGGCCATGGGCGCGCCAGGCGCCCAGCATGCTCACCATGTTGCCGCCCCCGACGTAGATCAGATCCTGTGAGAGCAGGTGGGCCGCGAGATCGTCCTCGACGCTGCCCGTACCCTGGTCGCGGCGGAACAGCGACACGTGGCTCGCTTCACAGCTCGGCGAGAAGCGCCGGTAGAAGCGCACCACGTAGTGATCGGCGTCGCCCGAGGCGGTCGGCAGGAAGCAGACACGAGGACGGGGCCGCTCGAGCAGCGAGAGGACGTAGTCGTCGAGCAGGGAGCCGTCCTTCTCCATCGAGAAGCCGCCGCCTCCGAGCGCGACGATCTGGGGAGCTCTGTGTGGCATCGCTCGCTTCCCTCGTAGTGATCCGACTCGAGAAGAGTGCCGCAAGCCGCCGCGCGGCGGTATGGACCCAAGTAGGAACCGGAAGATCACCGAGTCGACAACAGCCCATGAGAGTCGTCCGCCTAGAGTGTCGGTGTGAGCGAGCCGGGAGCAGAGCAGGGACGCTCCGGCGCGGCGATTTCGCTGCGGGGAGTGGTAAAGCGCTTCGGAGACATCACGGCGGTCGACGGCCTCGACCTCGAGGTGCCGAGCGGCGTGTGCTTCGGGCTGCTCGGGCCCAACGGCGCCGGGAAGTCGACGACGATGAGGATGCTGACGGCCCAGACGCTGGCCGACGCGGGCGAGATCTCGGTGCTCGGCTACGAGCTCCCGCGCGAATCGAAGCAGTCCCGCCTCGAGATGGGCGTCGTCCCGCAGCTCGACAACCTCGACGTCGAGCTGACCTGCCGTCAGATCCTGACCGTCTTCTCCCGTCTCTACCGGGTGCCGCGGGCAGAACGCGAGCAGGCGGTCGAACGGGCCCTGCGGATCGCCAACCTGGTGCCCCGGGCGGACACGATCGTCCGGGAGCTCTCGGGCGGCATGCGCCGGCGGCTGCTCGTGGCCCGCGGCCTGATCCACGAACCGCGGCTCGTGCTGCTCGACGAGCCGACGGTGGGACTCGACCCGCAGATCCGTCAGGAGCTGTGGTCGCTGATCGACAGCCTCCGTAGTCAGGGCGTGACGCTGCTGATGAGCACGCACTACATCGAGGAGGCCGAGCGGCTGGCCGACACCGTCGCCGTGATGTCGGATGGGCGGATCATCGCGCAAGGCACGCCCGCCGAGCTCGTCGCGGCGCACGCGGGCGAGCAGGTGCTCGAGGTCTACGGGCCGCCGCAACGGCTCGCCGAGATCGCCGCGCTCGCGGCCGCCGAGGGCTGGCGCAGCCGGCGCAGCGGTCCGGCGCTGGCGATTCTGCGCGCCGAGTCGCTCGACGGCGCCGCTCCCGAGGGCGTGCGCCGCCCCGCCAACCTCGAGGATGCGTTCGTGGCGCTGACGGGGGAGGAGATCGAATGAGCGCCCAGCCGCAGACGGCGCGGACGGGCGCGGCAGCGCACAAGATCGGCCGGCTGGAACCTGCGGCGCTCGCCGGCGTTATGAGTCGCGACGTCTCGATCTTCGGTCGCTACTGGAAGGCCACGACCTTCTCCTCGGTCGTCCAGCCCACGATCTACCTGCTCGCCTTCGGCCTCGGGCTGCGTTCGTTCGCTCCGCACCTTCTCGGCGTCTCCTACGTGGCTTACGTCGCGACCGGCGTGGTCGCGACGGCCGTGCTCTTCTCCTCCGCCTTCCCGGGGATGTTCAACACGTTCATCCGCTGGCAGTTCCAGCGCACCTACGACGCGATGCTCGCGGCACCCGTCGACGTCGAAGAGCTGATCACGGCCGAGGTCCTGTGGATCTCGATCCGCGCGGGCGTCTACGGACTGGCGCCGCTGGTGGTCGGCTTCGCCTTCGGCCTGGAACCGGAATGGGGCATGCTGCTGGTGCCCTTGATCGGCTTCGTGACGGGCTTCGGCTTCGCGGCCTTCGGCGTGACGATCGCGGCGGTCGCGAAGACGATCGACAACTTCAACTACGTGACGAGCGCCGTGCTGACGCCGATGTTCCTCGTTGCCGGCACGTTCTTCCCGGTCTCGAACCTGCCGGAAGGCCTGCGGGTTCTGGCCGAGATCAACCCCCTCTACCACTGTGTCCAGCTCGTGCGCGATGCGTCCCTCGGTCACCTGCACGCGGGCGACCGCGCCGATGAGCGTCAACTGGCAGAGCGGCTCCTCCGCCGAGGCGGCCGCCCCCGCGATCGAGCTCGGCGCCCCGAACGCGCGACTGCGCGAGCGGCTCGCCGCCTTCAGGCGCCGGCGTCCCGAGCTGCCGGCGCTGCTCGTCCTGGCCGCGGTCCTCGACCTGTGGGCGCTGAGCCGCAACGGCTGGGCCAACGACTACTACAGCGCGGCCGTCCACTCGATGAGCTCGAGCTGGCACAACTTCCTCTACGCCTCACTCGACCAGAGCGGCGTGATGACCGTCGACAAGCCCCCGCTGGCGTTGTGGGTGCAGGCGCTTTCGGTGCGCCTGTTCGGCTTCCACTCGCTGAGCATCCTCGTCCCGCAGGCGCTGATGGGCATCGCCTCGGTGGGGCTGCTGTACGACCTGGTGAGGCGCCGCTTCGGCCGTCTCGGCGGCTTCCTCGCCGGCCTTGCTCTCGCCCTCACCCCGATCTCCGTCGCGGTCTCTCGACACAACAACACCGATGCGCTGCTCGTGCTCTGCTGCGTGGCCGCGGTGTGGTGCGCCGTACGGGCCCTCGAAGGTGGACGGACCCGCTGGCTGGTCCTGTCGGGTGTCTGCGTAGGGCTCGGCTTCGAGACGAAGATGCTCGTGGCGCTGGTCGTGGTGCCGGGGATCGCGGCGGCGTGGATGTGGATCGCGCCGGCCGCGCGCGGGCGGCTCCACGCGCTCCGCCAGCTGCTTCTCGGCGGGGGCGCGATGGCGCTCGTCGGCGGCGCCTGGCCGCTGCTCGTGGAACTCACGCCGGCGGCCGACCGGCCCTGGGTGTCGGGCACGAGCGACAACCGCGTCCTGTCGCTGATCTTCGAATACAACGGCGTCGGGCGCGTCGACGGCCAGGCCGGAGGTCCGGGCGGCATCGGCGGCGGCAGCATGTTCGGCGGGCAGGCGGGGCCGCTGCGGCTGCTGAACGCCTCCCTCGGCGGCCAGGCCGGCTGGCTGCTCGGCTTTGCCGCCGTTAGCGCAGTGGGGCTGCTGCTCGCGAGTCGCCTGCGCCGCGCCGACGCCCGCAGCGGCTGGTTGCTTGTCATCGGCGGCGCCTTCCTCACAACGGCCGTCCTGTTCAGCTTCGCGAGCGGCATCTTCCATCCCTATTACGTCTCTCTGCTCGCGCCTTTTATCGCCGCTCTGTTCGGCGCGGGCGCGGCGTACCTGATCTCCGGCCGCGAGGGCGGGCGCGCGCTCGCCCCGCTGGCGATCGCCGCCGGCGTCGCGACCGAGCTGGTCGTGCTCGGCGACTACGCGGGCCAGCTCACCTGGCTACCCGATGTGCTGATCGCGCTCGGCGTGCTCGCCGCGATCGCGCTGCTCGTCTATGGCGAGCGCAGGGTGCGCCTGCTCGCAGTCGCCGCAGCAACGGCGGCGCTGCTGATCGCTCCCGGCGTGTGGTCGATCGACACCCTCGGCCATGCCGCCAACGGCACCTTCCCCGAAGGAGGACCGGCCAATGTCCAGACCGCCGGCGGCCTCGGCGGGTTCTCTGCCCGGGCCGCGGGGCCCGGCGGCGGGAGCGCTCCGCTCGGCGGTGGGCCGCCTGGCGCCGCGGGACTCGGCGCTCCCGGCGCGGCTCCGCCCGGGGCCGGCGCCCAGCCTCTGTTCGGGCCCAGCGGCGGCGGGGCCGCTGCGCCCCGGGGTGGATTGCCGGGCTTCCGCGGCGGCTTCGCAGCCGGCGGTGGCGCCGGCGCTCGCCCCGGCGGTTTCGGTGGCGGGGTCAGCAAGCAGGTGCTCGCCTACGTGAAGGCCCACGGCGGCGGCACGATCGCGGTCTCCAGCCAGTCGAGTGCTGCGGCGTCGATCATCGCAAAAGGCGCGCAGGTGGCCGGGATCGGGGGCTTCTCCGGCCGTGAGAGCGACGTCAGCGTGTCCTGGCTCGCCCAGGAGGTGCGGAGCGGCAAGATCCGCTGGGTGCTCGACGATGAAGCCTCGGGGTTCCGTGCGGCGGCGGGCGCTGGGCGTGGCGTGGGCCGCGATGGGTGCTCTACGACTGCAGCGGCCGCTCGGCGGCGCTCACACGCCTCGCGTCCTGAGGGGCCGAACAGTCCCGTCCGGCGCCTCTTTTAGCGTCTGAACACGCCCGGATGCGTGGGGGGAGGGGCCGGCTCACGGAAGGACATCTCTGGTCCTCGTCTAATACGCCTGTCGATGCCCGCAACTTTTGCAGGCATCATGGAGTCATGAGGGGTAGAGGTTGGATTCCGGTTTCCACAGGGAGGTTTGCATGAGGTCGCAGGCACGGGGTTGGTTCTTGACGTTGGTCTGCGGCGCGTTGCTGGCGGCGTTCGTCCTGCCGGCGTCGGCGCAGGCGATCGGCATCGAAAAGCTCGTTGCGACCAACTGCACGGAAGAAGAATGCGGCGAGGAATTCGTCGAAGAAACCGAAGAGATCGTCCTCGAAAAAGGCGCCCCGGTCACGAAGCACTTCGAATTCAACGAGCCGAAGGCAAAAATCACGGTCCCTGAAGCCGAAGCAGAAGGCTTCACGCAAGCCGGCGGGCGCGTCCCCTTTGGCATCACCGACTTCCAGGTCGCCAGCATCCCGGGCACCGAATACCCCGAAAAGATCCCGACGGCCGGCACCGAACACATCCGGACCGATGTCGCGCCCGGGCTCGCCACTAACCCGTTCGCCGTTCCCATGTGCTCGACGACGGCGTTCGAAGGCGGCCCGCCCCCTGCGTCGCCGCTCCGCGGGTCAGGGCTCTATGACGCGCCCACCACCGAATGCGCCAAAAGCGTGATCGGGTTCCAGGAAGCCACAATCTACACCGGCAAATACCCGACAGAAGGCTTCGGCGACGTGCCCGTCAGCGGCAAAGTCTATGACCTCGAACCGAGCAAAGGCGAACACTTGGAAAACGGTGCTCGCCTGGCATCGCTGTACGGCGTCGCCGTGCAACTGCCGAAGTTCCTCACCGAAGCGGAGCTCACGAAAGCCTTCATCGAAAAAGGCCACCCCTTCGGGGAACCGACCGAAAAATTCTTGATCGAAAAACAGTGGTTCTCCCACTCGTTGATCAAAGGCAACGTCGAATGGGGCAAGGAAGCGCGCGGGACGAACGCCGGCGACTTCCACGACTACTTCGAAATCGAAGCCGCCGCGTCGCCGCCGCTGTTGCGCTCGCGCCTGACGTTCGAAGGCACCCTTGGTGCCAAAGACGAAACAGAAGAAGGCGACTTCATCACGAACGGTACGAGCTGCCCCGGCCATCTGACGACGAACCTGACGCTCGAAGGAACCACCCTCCCGGGGCTCCCCGGAGAAGGCACGAAGGGCTCCGCCAGACTCCCCTTCACCACGCCGATCGGACTGACGGGCTGTAATGCCCTCGAATTCCCGGTCAACTTCGCGTTCACTCCGTCAACCTCGACAACCGAGCAGCCGAATGAATTCACGGCTGAAGCGTCCGAGCAACACAACCCCGAAGCAACCGACGTCTCGCAGGTCAAGTCGGCCTCGTTCACTTTGCCCGAAGGCATGACGCTGAACCCGTCGGCTGCAGCCGGCCTGACTGCCTGCACCGAAGCGCAGGCGCACCAGGAAAGCACCGTCTTCGGGGAAGCGTTCGGCGTCGCCTGCCCGGCCAGCTCGAAAATCGGGACCGTGGCACTCAACGTGCCCACTCTGCCGAACGGAAAGCTGCTCGGAAGCGTCTACCTAGGCGCTCCCAACAGCGGCACGATTACCGGTCCGCCCTACAAAATCTATGTGGTGGCGAACTCCGAAGAATTCGGTCTCTCGGTCCGCCTGCTCGGTGAAACGATCCCCAACCCGGTCACAGGGCAGGTCACGGCGTTCTTCAAAAGCCCGCCCGAACAGCCGTTCACCAGCCTCGCGCTGAAATTCGAACGCGGAGTGCTGGCGCCGGTAGCGAACCCGCTGCTGTGCGGCAACGCCGGCGGCACAGCATCATTCGAACCAACGGCGGCCCCGGGCACGACCCACACCGACTCGTTCGGCGTGAACATCACCGGCTGCGCGGCAAGCCCGCCGCCGTTCAACCCGGCCCAGAGCACGGCCAACTCGAACGGCAACGGCGGAGCGAGCACGAACTTCACGTTCAACCTCGCCCGCAACGACGGCGAACAGTACGTGGGCTCCGTCAAGACGACACTTCCGCCCGGCCTGGTCGGGAAGATCCCCGTTGCCGAACGGTGCGCACCGGCCGCCGCCGAAAGCGAAACGGCCGCTTGTCCCGCCGGCAGCAGGATCGGCACCGCCACGGTGCTCGCGGGCTCCGGCTCCCAGCCGTTCTCGTTCAGCGGGCCCGTGTACCTGACGAGCTCGATCAAAGGCGCTCCCTACGGGCTGTCGATCAAGGTTCCGGCAATCGCCGGCCCCTTCAACCTCGGCACAGTCGTGACGGTGGCGACGATCAACGTCAACCCGACGACCGCCCAGGTGATCGTCGAAAGCACGCTGCCGAAGATCCGCAGCGGGATACCGCTGCGGATCAGGAACATCAGCGTCGCCGTCAACAAGTCGGGCTTCATGCTCAACCCGACGAACTGCGCGAAACTCGAAACGGTCTCGACCGTGGGCGGCTTCGCGACACTCGGCGCCGGTGGGGCGACAGCCACGAAGGGCCTGTCCTCGCCCTTCCAGGTCGCCAACTGCAACGCCCTGAAGTTCACTCCGAAGTTCACGGCGAGC
>WNFI01032886.1_pt1 | contig 23673 bp, 14 predicted proteins | sample 5400471 | NCBI WGS metagenome assembly WNFI01 (sample SAMN13153348, study PRJNA577476) | soil metagenome | isolation source: 100 cm saprolite on Douglas fir-dominated hillslope | place: USA:California | collected 2013-09-17
ATTGGCGTGCACAGCGCTGCCATCACTTTCGTGGACTGGCCCGAATTTGTGGAGATGGTTGGCGGGACTTACGACGAGCACCCGTGGACTACCTTTGATGCGCCCATCATCGTTGAAGACCCTGGCTTTCCGGGCATACAACAATTCCCGCATTCTTTTACGCTGCGCGACGAAATTTACCAGATGAAAGATTATTCACGCGACAAGGTACGAGTGCTGATGCGGCTCGATGTCAGCAAGCTCGACATGAAGAACAAGAATGTCCATCGCACCGACGGCGATTTTGCTGTGACTTGGGCAAAGATGTACGGCAAAGGGCGCGTCTACTACACGACATTAGGGCACGTGGAAGCGAACTGGGACAAACCGGAGTTCCAACGAATGATTACAGATGCCATCAAATGGGCGATGGGGTTGGAAAATGCAGAACTGACATCCCGTCCGCTGCCCGCAAACTAGCCTGGCGAAAAAGCAAGACAGCGAGGGGTTCATTGATTCGGGAAGATGCGATCACGAGAAGAAGTTTTGTGAAGACGGTGACCGGCGGCTTGGCTGCAATCGCACTGCCCTTGCGCGCCGTGGCGAAGCTGAACGTTGGCATTGGCACCTATAGCTATCACAATCTCTCGATGGACGAAATGATTGTTCAACTGAAGGCGCTGCGAGTTGGGGAAATCGAAATGTCGCGCGGTGAGTTCATGCTGATGAACCACCCCACCGAGGAACTGTTTCGTTCGGCTCGAACTAAACTTGACCGGGCGGGAATCCGCTGCGTGTCCTACTACACGGCAACCATTAAAGAAGATCAGGATCTAGAAAACGCGGTGCGGTTTGCCAGGCTGCTGGGCAGCAGCAATGTCACAGGCGATGCTACTGGCAGTATTCTGAATCGAATCGATCGGCGCTTTACGCAGGAACGGTTGACCTTCGGAATCCACAATCATTACTTCAAGGGCGAGAAGTTCGCCTACGAGAGTCCGGAGGATGTGCTGAACGCTCTCGCCGGACTTTCCAAGACTGTTGGCGCCACAGCAGATGTCGGACATTTTGCATCTTGCGGTCATGATCCCGTCGACGCTGTGCGCAAATTGGGACCTCGTCTGAAACTGGTGCACCTCAAAGATATTCAGGCGGTGGACGGCGAAGTGAACGTGCTGCTTGGAACAGGAATTTCTAAGATTTCTGCGGTCATGCAAGAACTGCACCGGCAGAATTTTGCGGGACTGGTGGCTGTGGAATACGAAAAAGAGGGTGACGTGAACGACGACATGCGGCAAGACATGGAATTCGCACGCAGACTCGCCTAACGGCCAGCACAGGGGACAGAAGCAAATGTGGAGAATTTGCCTATTCTTGTTCTTATTGATTTTTCTATGCGCCTGGACACAAGGCGCCTGGACACAAGACGCGCATCCGATCCTCGCCCTTGGTTTGCCCGCGCCAAATTTCGAGCTTCCCGGCGTGGATGGAACGACGCACAAGCTCAGCGATTATGCGGCGAGTCCAATCCTGGTTGTGGTCTTTACTTGTAATCATTGCCCGATCGCGCAGATGTATGAAGAGCGTATCGGGAGGCTGGCCGCGGACTACAAGGCCAGGGGCGTGGCCGTGGTGGCGATTCAGCCCAACGACCCGAAGGCGATCCGGATCGATGAACTGGACTCCTCGGATATGAGCGACACCCTGGCCGAGATGAAAATCCGCGCCGAATACAAGCATCTTCAGTATCCCTATCTTTACGATGGCGATACGCAAGCGGTGACCAGGGCCTATGGTCCGCAGGCAACGCCGCATGCCTTTATCTTCGATCGGGAGCGTCGTCTGCGCTACGAAGGCCGCCTTGATAACAGCTATCGAATAGAGCTGGTGAAGACTCAGGATGCGCGCAATGCGATCGACGCGATACTGGCGCATCAGGAAGTCGCTGTGAAATACACCGGAGTTTTCGGTTGCTCGACGAAGTGGCAGGAGAAAGCGTCTTCGCGGATCGAGGGCTTACGGAAGATCGAGGCGCAGCCCGTGCAACTGGAGATGGCGACTGCCGCCGACTTGAAGACGCTGCGCGCCAATTCCAGTAAGCAAATGCTCCTGGTCAGTTTTTGGGCGACCTGGTGCGGTTCGTGCGTCGCCGAGTTCGCCGATCTCGAAGACACTTACCGGATGTACAGCGTCCGCGATCTCGGATTAGTCACGGTATCGACCAACATGCCCGACGAGAAAAATAGCGTCACGAAATTGCTGGAGAAAATGCACGCCACCAGCCGCAATCTTCTTTTTGCTTCGGACGACACTGCATCGCTACAGGCGGCATTCGATCCCAAGTGGGAATCGGCCGTGCCTTACACCGTATTGCTGGCTCCTGGAGGTAAGGTGCTTTATCAGAAGCAGGGATCCGTCGACATTCTAGAACTGCGCCGGAAGATCCTGGCCAACCTGGATTCTGACTATATCGGCTTCAACAAGTATTGGTCGGGCGAGTAGCGGTTTGCAAGGATGGAGGATGATCTCGCCCGCTTGCGACGCCGACACATCAATGGCACAAAAACGCAATCAGATCTCCAACGATCTCCCTCCAATCGAATGCTTTTTCACAGCCTTACAGTTTTATTTGCTAAAAAGCAATATTTAGTAATCAAACCAGTCAATTTATAGGCCTCGACTGACGTTGTTAAGCGGTTATTTCTATTGTTTTTTTTATGGGTCAAATACTGTATTCGTATGCGAATATCGAGTTTTCTGGCCTTCGCTTTGAGTTGTCGAGCGTTTCGGGAAATATGGTTCCTGCGGTCGATTGGAAAGAGTTCACAGAATGAAACTGATTCGATTTGGTGATCCGGGTCAAGAGAGGCCGGGTGTGCTCCTGGAGGATGGAACTCGCCTCGACGTTTCGAGGTGGTTGGGATCGGACTACGGCGAGTCATTTTTCGCGAACGGCGCATTGGCGGAACTCGATGCCTGGCTGCGAAAGAATGGCTCCACCGCCGATCGCGTAGCATCCTCTGTACGCTTAGGAAGCCCAGTCTCCAGGCCTAGCAAGATTGTGTGCATTGGCCTGAATTTTCGTGACCATGCGGCGGAAAGCAAGATGGAGGCACCGAAGGAACCCGTGGTTTTCTTCAAGTCCACGACGTCCCTGGTGGGACCCAATGATGACTTGGTGATTCCTCGGAATGCGACCAAGGTGGACTGGGAGGTTGAACTGGCTGTTGTCATCGGGAAAAAAGCTTTGTACGTATCGAAAGAGAGGGCTCTCGATTACGTCGCCGGGTACGTCCTGCACAACGACTATTCTGAGCGCAGTTTTCAACTAGAGCGCGGAGGCCAGTGGGTCAAGGGAAAAAGTGCAGATACGTTCGCGCCCTTGGGGCCATTTGTAGCAACCCAGGAAGAACTGGTGGACGTCAGTAATCTACGCATGTGGCTCAAGGTAAATGGGGATCTCCGGCAAGACAGCTCGACCGCCAATATGATTTTTGATGTCGCTACATTAATCTCCTACGTGAGTGAATTTATGACGCTTCTCCCGGGAGACGTGATCAGTACCGGTACCCCAGCAGGCGTAGGACTAGGAATGAAGCCGCCCGCCTACCTGAAGGCTGGTGATGTTGTGGAGCTAGGTATCGATGGCCTCGGGAAATCCCGCCAGCAAGTTGTGGCATACGAGTAACAATGTACATTGACGCTCATCAGCATTTCTGGGTTTATGAACCACGCGAGTACGCCTGGATCGACGATTCGATGGCGCTATTGCGTCGCGATTTCCTTCCCGGCGATCTTAAGCCCGAACTGGATCGCAACGGCTTTCAGGGGTGTGTCGCGGTTCAAGCGCGGCAGTCGCTGCAAGAGACGCAATGGCTTCTCGATCTGGCTAAGGATGCGCCGTTCATCCTGGGTGTCGTCGGCTGGGTCGATCTGCGGTCACCTCAAGTCCGGTCGCAACTGGCGTCCTTTGCAGCAAATTCCAAACTGGTCGGGATTCGCCACATCGTACAGAGCGAACCGGACGATTTTCTGCTGCAACCGGAATTTCTTCGAGGCATTTCTGCGCTGGAAGAGTTCGATCTCGCGTACGACATTCTCATTTACACCAAGCATCTTCCTGTAGCTGCCGAGTTTGTGCGGACGTTTCCGCGGCAACGCTTCGTGCTAGACCATCTCGCGAAACCACCAGTCAAGACTGGGGCCATCGATTCCTGGGCGCGGGGACTCCGCGAGTTGGCGGAGTTTCCCAATGTTTTCTGCAAATTGTCTGGACTGGTGACCGAAGCCGACTGGCGGATCTGGAAGCAAGAGCAGATTGCACCCTATATGGACGTCGCCTTGGAGTGCTTCGGGCCCAATCGCATCATGTCCGGATCCGATTGGCCGGTGTGTACTTTGGCCGCCTCCTATACGCGCACCGTCGACACGGCCAAGGACTGCCTGAGTCGGCAGACATCTGAAGTGCGCGACGCCGTGCTGGGGGGAACGGCGCAACGGTTTTGGCGGCTCGAACCCCCTGTGCAACAATTACGCGCCTGACATCAGCTATGCCTGCGAAACAAGGAGTTTCCCTTTGACGAACTTCGGCAGCAGCACAACGGATTTTCGCCTCGACGGAAAGGTCGCGGTTGTAACAGGTGCAGGCAGCGGAATTGGACGCGCCATCGCGCTGAAGTTTGCAACTTGTGGCGCAAGTGTCCGCATCTTGGAGATGAACCAGCGGGACGCTGAGGCGACTTGCCAGGAAATTATTGCGGCGGGGGGTAACGCCTCATTTCATATTGTTGATGTAACCAGGCAGAACGAGGTCAAGTCCAGGTTTCAAGAGATTCTCTGTAAGGAACGTATTCATATTCTCGTGAACAACGCCGGCGTTTCGCATATCGGCACTGTGGAAAGTACGACGGAAGCCGATTTCGAGCGTATCCTGAGGGTAAATGTGAACGGATTTTACAACTGCATTCACGCTTCGATTGGGCACATGAAGGCCAGCGGCGGCGGCGTCATCTTGAACATGGCTTCCGTCGCGGGTTCTTCCGGACTCTCCGACCGTTTTGCGTATTCGATCAGTAAAGGCGCTGTGATTGCTATGACCTATTCCGTCGCCAAGGACTACCTAAGCCACAACATTCGTTGTAATTGTATTTCTCCAGCCCGGGTTCACACCCCGTTTGTCGATAACTACCTCCTGAACAATTATCCTGGGCGGGAAAAGGAAATGTTTGACAAGTTGTCCCACGCACAACCCATCGAAAGAATGGGGACCCCAAGGGAAGTCGCCACGCTCGCTCTGTTTCTATGCTCGGACGAGGCGTCGTTCATCACGGGCGTGGATTATCCCTTGGACGGAGGTTTTGTAAATCTGCGCTAAACGCCAACTGACGCTCAAGCTGTTCGAGTTCTTGGATTTCGAGTGCACCTTTTTGAGCTTTGCATTCAGCAAGTCCCTCACTTCCAGGCAGGCACGTAGATGGTGTTCCCGCAGTTCCAAGATCTGTCTGAGTTCAGTCAAGGAGAACCCAACAGTTGCATCTAGAGTGCGCACAATCCGCCTTTATCAGGAGTTTCTTCATACCACCCCGTGTGCCTAATTGCTTTTATTTGCTGTGTGGGTGTCTCCGGTATTTTCCCCGGTATCGCCCATGCCCGAATTCATGCGCCCTAGATGTCATGGGCTGGTCTCGTGATGAAAGGGCTAAGGGGCGGTCTCGGGAGAGATAATTCTGACATAAGCGCTCAAATTGGGGTACCATGCTTGCAGGTAACGTCTTGTTACGGCTGGCAAGCGCTTGTTTTTGGGTGGGACTTGTCCCGGGAACGGGGCGTCGAAACAGTTCGGTCTTTACATAGTAGAGCGATATCTTGCGATCTACGCCAAAAGCGGATCCAACGGGAGTTTCCAGTGAGAACTCGAGTGGTTCGAATTTCGTCAGCGTCTTGCTTCTTCAGCAGCGCCTTGGCCTTAATGCTGTGTTTTGTCGGTATTGCCCCTGCGCGGGCGCAAGAACGGTCGCACTACGACGCGACTCTCAAGTCGCTCGATCAGCATCACCTCCCTCAATGGTATGCCGATGCGAAACTTGGAATCTTCGTTCACTGGGGGCTCTACTCGGTTCCGGGCTGGGCCCCGCTGGTTCATCCTAGTCACGACTTTGCTGCGGACGACTACATCAAAAACAATCCTTACGCGGAGTGGTACCTGAACGTGATGCGAATCGACGGCTCGCCGACTCAGGCTTACCACCGCGAGCACTATGGGGCTGATTACGACTACTACAACTTTGCCCCCATCTTCGACCGCGAGATTCAAAAATGGAATCCCGACGCCTGGGCCAAAATATTTCGCGATGCGGGAGCAAAATATGTCGTACTCACTACCAAGCACCACGATGGATTTACTCTGTGGCCGAGTTCAACACCCAACCCGAAGCTTCCACCGGATCGGCAGCATGCCTCCCGCGACATCGTTGGTGAGTTGACCACAGCCGTCAATGAGCAAGGATTGCGCATGGGCCTTTATTATTCTGGCGGCTATGACTGGACCTTCGTACCCGGCCCCATCCGCTCCGCTGCGGACTATGAAAAGGTTCAGCCCCAAAGCGAGGCTTACGGTAAGTACGCGGACGCGCATGTGCGAGAACTCATCCAGCGTTATCATCCTGCCGTCCTCTGGAATGACATTAACTATCCCAAGTCCGGCCATCCCCTCGATCTTATGGCCGAGTATTACAACACTGTTCCCGATGGCGTCATCGACGACCGCTTTGGCGTGAAGCATTCTGATTTCAAGTCTCCGGAATACCAGACGCTGGACAAAATCAGTCCGACCAAGTGGGAAGAGTGCCGCGGCTTGGGGCGATCGTTCGGCTACAACCGGGCCGAAGGCGAAGCGGAAACCATCGCTCCCGACGAACTCATTTATTTATTGGTGGATATCGTCAGCAAGAATGGCAATCTTCTTCTTGACGTAGGCCCAGAAGCGGACGGCACGATTCCTCCCGTCCAGATGACTCGTTTGCAGGCCCTCGGAGCATGGCTCGCACAAAATGGTGAGGCCATTTACGGCACGCATCCCTGGCAACGCGCGGATGGCGAGACCTCTGAAGGGATTCGCGTCCGGTTTACGCAAAACGATTCTGCGCTCTACGCGACGCTTCTTGGTCAACCGAAGACAACCACTGTTATGCTCAAGTCGCTTTCCCCAAAGCCGGGCACTCAGATTTACTTGCTGGGCGACGCGAAGCCGCTGGTCTGGTCCCAACAAGATTCCGTGATCAGCGTAACGCTTCCTTCCACGTTTCCCGGACATTATGCCTACGTGTTGAAGATCGCGGGCCCTGTATCCATCGCAGCAAGTGAATCACAAACTAAGAACTAGAGGACAGCGTAATTTTTCTCTCCATTGCGTTACCATAATTGCTCCACCATGAGCGTGCGCTCTTAATGCAGACCAGAGTCTTGAAACTCGATTCTAGGGACAATGTCTTGATTGCTTTGGCCGACCTGAATCAAGGCGAAGAAATCGAGTTCGAGGAAAAAACCTACACCCTCGTCTCGAACATCCCAGCCAAACACAAGTTCACCACTGAGGATCTTGCCATCGGCGACAGTGTGATCATGTACGGTGTGCTCGTCGGAGCGGCGGTCAAGCCGATTCAGCGCACCGAACGGATCACCACCAGCAACATGCAGCACCGCGCGACTGCCTTCCATGAGCAGTCCGTTGAATACCGTTGGGTCCCGCCGGATGTCTCGGGTTGGAAGCAGCGCACGTTTCTGGGCTATCACCGGTCTGACGGACAGGTGGGCACTCGGAATTACTGGCTTGTGGTTCCGCTGGTGTTTTGCGAAAACCGGAACATTGGCGTTCTAAAGCAGGCCTTTGAAGAAGAATTGGGCTTCGCCGCGCCTCAGGTCTATCGCCAGCAAGTTGCCGAGTTCGCGAAGCTATACAGAGAGGGCCGGGCTGACGAAATCCAAACCCGAGTCTCGCAGACAAACGGTAAGAATCCCAGTCCTGCTCCTGTATTCGAGAACGTTGACGGCATCAAGTTCCTGCTACATGAAGGTGGATGTGGAGGAACCCGGGAAGATGCCAACAATCTTTGCGGACTCATCGCGGGCTATATCAATCACCCAAATGTAGCCGGAGCCACAGTACTCAGCCTCGGTTGCCAGTCTGCGCAAATCGCAACCTTGCGCCAGCAGATCCATAAACGTAATCCGGCATTCAACAAGCCTCTGATCATTCTGGAACAGCAGCAGAGCGGCTCCGAATTTGCCATGCTTTCGGAGGCCGTCCGGAAGACATTTTTGGGCTTGATCGAGGCCAACAAGGCTACGCGTGCGCCCGCAGCACTCTCACATTTGTGCGTCGGCTTGAAGTGCGGTGGGTCGGATGGATTTTCCGGAATCTCAGCCAATCCCGCGATTGGACATACTGCCGATCTTCTGGCCGCCATAGGAGGGCGCACGATTCTCTCTGAGTTCCCTGAGTTGTGCGGCGTGGAACAAGCGCTCATCAATCGCAGCACGCACAAGGAAATTTCGGATCGATTTGCGCAGCTCATGCGCGACTATCAGGCTCGCGCTAAAGCTGTTGGCTCCGGCTTCGAGATGAACCCTTCTCCCGGCAACATCCGCGACGGCCTTATCACCGACGCCATGAAGTCCGCAGGAGCGGCAAAGAAAGGCGGGACATCTCCCGTCACGGCCGTGCTCGACTACCCGGAACCTTCGACAGTACCGGGGCTCAACCTGCAATGCACGCCCGGGAACGACGTGGAGTGCGTCACCGCCCAAGTCGCCGCAGGCGCGAATCTGGTCCTGTTCACCACCGGCCTGGGTACTCCGACCGGAAATCCCATCACACCGGTTGTGAAGCTTTCGACCAATTCCGTGCTAGCCCAACGCATGGAAGACATCATCGACATCGACACGGGCGGCATTATCGCTGGAGACGTGAGCATCGAACAAACCGGTGAAGCCATCTTGAACTACGTAATCCAAGTTGCGAGTGGTGAGGTCCAGACGAAAGCCGAGTTAAAAGGACAAGCAGACTTCATCCCCTGGAAACGAGGAGTCTCGCTCTGAAGAGCCCCAGCACACTTGCCGGTGTGGGCTGCAGCCTCGACGGCGGCTTCTGTAACTTGCGGGGCTGATCGGATTCCAACGTTGCCGTAAAGGTGCCGCGGTCGAGACTGCGTCGCAACTGCTCTTTCGCCCCGCTGGGGCTGGTCTTTCTCCCACTTGCCACCGCAGCTGCTATATTCTTGGGCCGCTCCGCGGCAATTTCTTGCCATTGCTTTCCACTTTTCGAGAGGGCGCGGGGTTGCGACACAGACTCAGCCGTCCTCACACGAGCCGAACTATCCAAGAATATTCGCCCGCCTCTGTTATGAAACAGAAGGCGGGCAAAGTGTCGTTGAGGAAGCCGCTAGATCAGAAGATGATCTTCGCGCCAAATTGCAGCTGTCGAGCGGAATTGGCTGCACTGGTAACAATGCCAAAATTCGCCGTGTTGTTCAGATCGTTGCCCGGTTGCCCATAAATTAGAGTGTTGAACAGGTTAAAGGCTTCGGCTCGGAACTCCAAGCGCCGATTCTCGCTCCACAGGGGGAATTGCCGGAAGAGGGACATATCGAAGTTCCAGAAAGGAGCCGTGCGGAATTGGTCGCGGCCCGTAGTGCCGTACGTGTACAGCGCGGGGACGGCGAAGGCGCCGGTGTTGAACGCGCACTGCGTTGATCCAACCTTGAATCCGTTTGGACACGATCCAGAATTTGGATCGCCCACCAGATTGGCTCTTTCGTATCCCGCCCACCCTACGTTTCCAGTATTGGCCTGATCTTGACTGTAAATCATCGTGTAGGGCTGACCGGAACGCGCCAGGAAGATACCATTGACCTGCCAGTTGCCGACCACATAGTCGACCGCATGGTTGCCGGTCGAGAAGCGCTTTCCCTGGCCAACGGGGATCTGATAGACCGCGTTGACCGAGATCACATGCGTCAGGTCAAATCCTGACACGCTGCGGCTCCCTTTAATGTTGTAGGGATCAGTCAGCGACTGTCCCTCGACGCCGAACCATCCCGACGATCCTTCATCGATTGACTTTGAGTAGGTGTAGGCGACCTGATAGGCCAAGCCACTGGTATAACGCTTGTTCAGTTGGAACTGGAAAGCGTTGTAGTTGCCGGAGCCGACACTGCGATCATAGAACGTTGGCTCGATGTAGGGGAATAAGGCACGCGACTGCGGGTTTCCAGGGCCCGGAGTCAGCGCAGTATTGTAATACCCCCCGACGTTAAGCCGCTTATTCAGCGCGCCCACATAGTTCCCTGACACGGTAGTCGAAGAGTTCAATTCGCGCTGAACGCCAAAGTTGTATTGAATCGAGTAAGGATTCTTGATGTTTGGGTCGTAGTACCACTGCACCGCTCCCGATCCAAATGGAGTGGCCGGTGGCAAGCCAGCGGTTCCGCTGCCAGCGAAGGGACTCTGCGCGGTAACGGTCGGGACGCCGCTGGCTGTGGCAGTGGTCGAATTCGGTAGATTCAGGTTATTGCTGATCAACTGGCCAATGCCCGGCCAGTCGCCTTCAATATTCTGCGCCATCTGACTCACGGCTGCCCAATTGTCGTAAATAACCCCTGCCGATCCTCGGACTACCGTCTTATCGCCGACGCGATAAGCAAACCCACCATGGGGTCCGAAGTTCGTGTAGGTGTTGTGCGCGATCTTCCCCCGCGGGTCGATCACCACATGAGCAGGCAGCGTGCCAGCGGGCTGCCCAGCGATGTCGGGAATGCAGGGCGCGGCACCGCGAACGCTGCACGGCGGCGGTACGTGTTGGATGACATACGTACCATCGTTGAAGTTAATATCGCCTGTTTCAATTCCCCCCTGCTGGCCAACCGTGGCATCGGTTCCATAAGGAGGGATCAGGGTAACGTCGTAGCGTAATCCGTAGTTAAGAGTCAGGTGCGGAGTGGCTTTCCACGAGTCCTGTACGAACGCGCTAAACACGCCACCCGGCCGTGTTTGCTCGTTTACGTTGCGGCGGTTTGCGTTGTCGGGGACGTTGATCAGGAATGATGCCAGGGCAAAACCGGTGCTTGCAGTGCCGTTTGCGTCATTGGTTTGCGCTGCCGAAAATCCAAGGCTGTCATAGAAAATCGGACTGGAGAAAACGCTACTGATGTAGCCTGCGCCGAATTTCAACTCATGACTTCCCTTGATCTTGGTCAGCGTTCCCGAAACCTGATGGTTGTCCGTGGCTTTGGGAGTGTTTTGGACAGCCTCACCGCCACTGGCGAAGCCGCCAATTCCGGGTGAGGGTATCAACCAGCCTTTTGCGCCCGCGAAATTACTCGCGAAGTCGGCGGAAAAAGCAGCCGCGGCATCCACACCAGCGGAGTCTAGCTTCGTAAATTTGGTTGTCGAATCATCGGACACCGTAGTGCGGGCATATTGCAGTTGCAACACCAGGCTCGGACTGAAAACGTGTACGTAGCTGCCGCCCCAGTCACGGCCGGGTATAGCTTCTTGCTTTATCAAACCTGGCAATCCAGCGGGAACGCTGACCGTACTGTCGATTCTGCTATATCGGAACCACATCGAATCTTTCTGCCCAAAGTTCTGGTCGATGCGAATGTTGTATTCGTTCTGGTGCTGCGTGTTCGGATCGGTATCAATCGCGTTGCTGTTCGTTGCTGTATTGAGGGTACCTGCGGCCGGGAATATGGATTGGGCGTAGCCAACCAAGCGGGAGTCAATCAGGCTGGATGGGACTATATTTCCGGCGAACGGTTGACGCGTAAACCCGGACGCGGTAGTGGTTGAGGTCGTCGTCGTGAATGGGTTATAGATCTGATCGATAACGTTGCCGCTATTGTCCCGGTCGTTGCAAATACCAGCGGAGAAGCCAGTCGTACACAGTGCGCTGAAGTCGCCACCCAATTGCCCAGCGGTTGGGACAAGAATATTAGAACTGGCGGGCGCCGAATAGCGGAAACCCTGATAGGCGAAGAAGAAGAACGTCTTGTTCTGGCCATTGTAAAGTTTCGGAATTATGACTGGCCCGCCGATCGAAGCTCCAAACTGATTCTGCCGAAACGACGGCTTCTTGGCACCCGGGGCTAGAAACTTGTCGCGGGCGTCGAAGGCGTTGTTGCGGATGTATTCCCATCCCGACCCGTGGAACTGGTCTGTACCCGACTTCGTGACCACGTTGACCACTCCACCAAGTACGGAGCCGAATTCGGCACTGTCGGTATGCGAAACGACTTTAAATTCCTGCACCGCGTCGATAATCGGCGGCACCGCGTACGTGCTGAGAAACGCACCGAAGTTGTTCAAACCGTCCGTCAGGAAGAAATTGCTGCGGTTGGTCGCACCATTGATTGCAGGAAATTCGAATTCTGCGCCCTCAGCGATGGGAGCCGCAAAACCACCGGTCCGTCCGCCCATATTGTTCTGGGAGACGCTAATGGGCGCCACTCCCGGCGTCAGCGACAGAAGCTGTGTGAAATTGCGGCCGTTGAGAGGAAGATCATTCACCTGCTTGGTGGCGATGACTGTGCCCAACTCCGCCGTTGACACTTGCAACTGCGCGGAGGAGGCTTCCACCGTCACGATCTCGGTCGGAACTCCGGCCGCCAGTGAAAGGTCGATCGTGGCAGTCTGGTTCACCGCCAGGATGAACTCGGAAACCTGCTTCGAGCTGAAACTGGGCGCACTTACCTTGAGAGTGTATCGGCCAGGAGTAATGTCGGTGAACACATAACTCCCAGTGTCGTTGCTCGTGGACACGTGCTCGACGGTAGTGTCGATATTGTGCAGAACCACACTCGCTTTCGCGATCACAGCTCCGGTTGAATCCCTTACCACGCCATTGAGGGATGCGCTGGAAAGCTGTGCGAAAGCAGGCGCGGCCGAGAAGATCAGAAGGCAAGTCAGCAGACCTAGACTGCAAAAGCTCAACGCGGAGCCTCTGGAACGATTCATTTCGATTCTCCTAGTAGCAGTCATCCGCAAAACAGGGCGCGGCGGCAAGTCAGAAACGAGGGCTTGCCTTCCTTCAACGACGCGCGATTGTAGTATGAAGGTACTAGAAGTTGTCAAGAACTATTTGAGCGCTCAAGTAAACACTCTAGTCGTTTCTGTTGCAAAAAAATTGACTATCGCTTAATCGTGAGCGCTTATACTCTGGAAAATACGCCGGATCAGGCATCCGACGTGCTCTTCGTGACCCAAGTCAAACCTTACCAACGGCGGACTCTTTGGATGGATTCAAGCGCTCGGATTATGGAATTCAAGGGAGCTGACTTGCCCCTCATTCAGGCCACTTGTTCGGACAACCTCCGAGTGGGAAATGCGAAATTTATTTGGTTACCTTGCAGTATCCAGGTTTCGACTCTTGCCCTTGCAGACATTTCAGGGGAAAATCACGTCCGTTAAGCTCGCGCGCGGTTCGAAAACACCGAAAGGGTGAATGAGTATTCGAAAACCCAGGTCTCGGACACAGCCGGTTTCCACGATTTTATGGCCCGGACTCTTGATGGCAACCGCCCTTTCCCTGATCGTGGCGGCTTGCGCGATTCTTGCCTACGCGCAAGGCGCTAAGATCGCCCCCCCAAAAACCAAAAACTCAGTATCTGGATATGCCGGGTCGGCAGCGTGTGCCCAATGCCACAAAGAAATCTACAACCAATTTTCGCGGACCGGCATGGGTCGTTCCATGTCGCAGGTCACCCCCGCGCTTCTGAAAACACTGCACACCTCGGGCATGATCGGGGACAAGAACCCCAATCTGCACCTTGAAGTCTCTGCCCGTGACGGAAAGCTTTATCAGACTGAATACGAAACCAGCGACGGCCAGGAAGTCTTCCGCGACACCCGCGAGATCGAATGGATCCTGGGGGCAGGAGCCAACGGTTTCGGCGGCATCGTCAAGAAGGACGACTATTTGTTCCAGGCTCCTCTCTCGTTCTATTCCAAGCCTCAAAGCTGGGGATTGTCGCCTGGATATGAGTTCGGAAATTACGGCTTCAATCGGCCCATTCTGCCCGCCTGCATCTTCTGCCACAGCGGCCGACCTAACGCAATCCTCGAGGGGAATGGCCGGTTCGACAATCCTCCTTTCTCCGAGCCAGCGATCGGCTGCGAGAACTGCCACGGGCCTGGACTTTCTCACGTGCTGGCGATGCAGATGGGCTTCGACAATTATCAGGGACACGATTCTTCCATCGTGAACCCTGCGAACCTCACCCCGGCTCTCTCGGACAACATCTGCATGTCGTGCCACCAAACTGGAGATGTGCGGGTGCTGAAGCCGGGCAAGGACTATAAAGACTTCCGCCCCGGAACTCCGCTGGATGACACGCTTGCAATTTTAATGGTTCCTCCAAAGCGCGAGTCTCTGCCCCAGTCTGATCTTCTTGAGCACTACTATTCCATGACTCTCAGTAAGTGTTACCGATCAAGTGGCGGGGGTTTGAGCTGTATCAGCTGCCACGATCCTCACGTCGAACCTTCGCGCGAAGAAGCCCCAGCATACTTCGCGAAGAAATGCTTGACGTGTCACTCGGAGAAGAGCTGCAAGCTGCTGTTGGAAGTTCGCCAGCACCAGCAACCTCCCGACGACTGCGCAGGCTGTCACATGCCAAAACGCGACGTGCAGGAGATCTCGCATTCCAGCATCACGAACCATCGAATTCTTAGCCGGCCCGACGAACCGTTTCCAGAAGCCGCCTTTCATCAAACCACGCCCGCATTGCCGGATCTAATCCATCTGAATCCGGTTCCGGGGGAGAAAGACACATCACCGCCTGCGCTGACTTTACTGCAGGCATACGGCGAATTAGTGGAGAAGCACCCGGAATACCTGAAACGCTACCTCGCCGTCCTGGATCAACTGGAACGCACTGACGCTGGCAATCCGCTGGTGCAAGCCGCTCTGGGAAGCAGCGCCTTGCAGGCGGGCAAATATCAGGATGCGGTCACTCATCTGCAACGCGCTGTGGAGACCGGCCCTCCGATGACCGTCTTTTATTCCGATCTGGCAGAAGCCTTGGTTAAGTTGGATCGCACCGCAGAAGCCGTCACCGTTCTGGAGAAAGCCAGCGTTCTCGATCCATTCAATTCCGTGCTACAAAGAACTCTGATCGTTCGTTTGATTCAGTTGAAGGAGTACCCGAAAGCAAAGGCGGCAATGGAGAGTTACGTCGACCGTTTTCCCCAGGATTCATTCATGCGGCAAATGCTATCTCGCGCCCGCTCGGTCGGTCAGTCGAAATGATGATTCTTCAACGAGAGGGTCTACTGATACGCATGAAACGGCTTTTTTCCATCGCGCTCATCGTGGTGCTGGCGGCTCCGCATGTGGATCTCTGGGCAGAAGATCCATCGCACATTCAATTCGAGAACCGGCAGAAACAATCAGGCGTCACATTCGTTTTGGATAACGGTACAACTGCCGATAAACCGATCATTGACGGCGTGCTCGGCGGCGTCGCGCTATTAGACTATGACAACGACGGTTATCTCGATATTTTCTTCACCAACGGGGCGCGCATCCCGAGTCTCAAAAAAGACGGTCCGACTTTTTTCAATCGCCTCTACCACAATAATCACGATGGGACATTTACCGATGTGACGGACCACGCCGGACTTCGCGGAGAGGGCTACAGCATGGGCGCAGCCGCCGCTGACTACAACAACGACGGCTGGACCGATATCTACGTCACGGGAGTAAATCGCAATATTCTTTATCACAACAATGGCGACGGCACCTTCACCGATGTCACTAGTCGCGCCGGAGTCGCTGGGGTCTCTACTACGGCGGAAAAGCTCTTCTCGGTTTCAGCGGCGTGGATTGACTACGACAACGACGGCCGGCTCGATCTTTTTGTGACGAACTACGTGGACTGGTCTCCCGAAAATTCGCACGTATGCGGTTCTCCTGGCAAGCGTTTGTCTTGTCCTCCTTCGCTCTACAAGGGTGAGCCGAATATTCTCTATCACAACAATGGCGACGGAACTTTCACCGACGTTTCCGCGGCCATGGGCATCGCCCGGCAGATTGGAAAAGGCATGGGTGTGGCTATCGCTGACTACGACGGCGACGGATGGATGGATATCTTTGTTGCTAACGACAACGAAAGAAATTTCCTATTCAAGAATCGTGGCGGACACGGATTCGATGAAGTGGCAGTCGAATCGTTCGTTGCATACACGGAAGACGGCATTCCCGTTTCCAGCATGGGCGTTGATTTTCGTGACTGGAACAACGACGGTAAACCCAGTCTGTTCGTGACCGCCCTCGGAGGCGAAACCTTCCCGCTATTTCGCAACGAAGGCAACGGATTCTTCAGTGCGGAGACCTATAAAGCTGGCATCGGATTCCGTAGTTTTAAGATGAGCGGCTGGGGCGCTGGTATCCGCGACTTTGACAACGACGGCTATAAAGACTTATTCAGTGCCAACTCGCACGTGAGTGAAAATGCTGATATCGACCCGCAGCAGCACTATAAGCAGGCAAATGCAGTTTTCCGAAACCTCCACAATGGAACTTTTCGCGACGTGACCAGCCTGGCTGGAACCAGCATGCAGTCTCGCGCCGCTCACCGTGGCTGTGCGTTTGGCGATCTCAACAACGACGGTAACGTCGATGTCGTGGTCTCCGCGATTGGCGGTCCGCCAGAACTGCTTTACAACACGTCTACTAGCAGCAACCACTGGATTTTGATTCAGACGGTTGGCGTCAAAAGTAATCGTGACGGGATTGGAACTCGCATCAAGCTAACGGGCGATTCCGGTCAAGTGCAGTACAACCACGTCACCACCGCCGGAAGCTATGCCAGTTCGTCCGACCCGCGTGTCCATTTCGGACTGGGTACCGACACGCGGATCAAAGAGATTGAACTGCGGTGGCCCAGCGGAACGGTACAGCTTCTGCGAAATGTAAAAGCCGATCAGATCCTGAAAGTCACCGAGGAATGAACGGATGAGGAAGGTACTGCTATCTCTGCTATTCGCCGCGTGCACTCCGTGGCCAGCCTTCGCAGATCCTTGCGCTGCCGCACAAGCACAACTCGCTCTCGTCTCCAGGAACCTGATCCTTGGTGCACCCAGCGCCGCCGAAGGCATGCTTGGCCCAATCGCAGCATCCCATCCTGACTGCCCCGAGATACTTCTTGCCCAAGCCCGCATACAAGCCGCAAAAGGAGAAGCATCCGAAGCGGCCAATCTATTCATCCGTTATACCGACCTCGCGCCACAAGACTCAAGAGGCTACGCGTATTTTGGGCGTTTTCTTCTCGATCAACGAGACTACCCGCGGGCCGATGCGCTGTCAGCCGCCGCGGTCGACAAGAATCCCAACGACCCTGCAGCCCTCGCGTTGCGCGGCCAGATTTTGACCATGAAAGGACAGTCGCAGGAGGGCAGAAATCTACTCGAAAAAGCATGCAAGCTCGACCCGGATGATCCCGAAGCGCAACTTCAACTGGGCGCGGTCTATGACCGCGCGAAGCGCCCCGCCGACGCTGTGAAACATTTCCGCAAAGCCACAACCCTGAATCCGCGCGACGCACGCGCATGGGATTACCTTGCCTTGAACCTTGAGCCGCTTGGAGAAGTGGATGCCGTCGACCAGTCCTATCGAAAAGGATTGGACGTGAATCAAGCGGGACGTTACTTTGACGCCTTTCTGGACTACAACTATGGCCGATTTCTGGTGAAGCGCGACGATCTCGCAGCCGGCAAGCAGCATCTTGACCACGCCGTTGAACTCGTTCCTCAAGTGCGCGCGGTCTGGTACGAGCGTGCCAAGCTGAATTTGCGCTTGAAGAACTATCAACAGGCACGAAGCGATGCTGAAACAGCGGCTAAGTGTGAAGATCGTGCAGGCATCATCATTGACCTGCAAATCTACACGCTGCTCGAACAGGTGTACGGACGGCTGGGTGAAACCGGTCTGGCAAAGAAATACGCCGAACTGAGTCGCGAGACCGCGCCGCCAGTTCGCGGAGAAAACCGATAAGGCTTGCCCTTGAAAATGGACCGCCGATCGTTTCTTTTCCTAGCGCTTGCCGCCACTCCAGCAGAAAAATTGCTGAGCCAAGCCGCCGCTAAGACCACCGCACCTCTCCCGCAATTTGTCGATGTAACCGCGAAGTCCGGCATCCGATTCAAGCATGAAGCAAGCAAGACAAGCCAGAAATACCTGCCCGAATCTATGGGCGCAGGCGTGGCCATGTTCGATTACAACAACGATGGTCACCTCGATTTGTTCTTCGTGAACGGAGCGCGAATCCAGGACCCGATGCCCCGTGGAGTGTCGCCGGATAAGTCCGATCCGCGCTTCTGGAACCGCCTCTACCGCAATAACGGCGATGGCACATTCACTGATGTAACCGAAGCTGCTGGCGTGCAAGGCCACTCCTACGGCATGGGAGTCGCAACCGGGGATTATGACAATGACGGCAATGTGGATTTACTCGTAACGAATCTGGGCGGCAACATTCTCTACCACAACAATGGCGACGGCACGTTTACCGACATCACCGCCAAGGCTGGCGTGGCTGGAAGCGGATGGTGCACCGGCGCTTGCTTTGTGGACTACGATCGCGATGGCCGCCTCGATCTGATTATGACCCGCTACGTCGAGTGGGACTTTGCCTCCAACATTTATTGCGGATCGCATCAGCCTGGCTATCGCGCCTACTGCCATCCCGATCAGTTCAACGTCATTTCTTACCTCGTCTACCATAACAACGGGGATGGTACTTTCACAGATGTCTCCAAGAAATGTGGGGTCTCGGCGTTTCCAGGGAAAGGATTAGGCATCGCAATCAACGACTTTGATCGCGACGGCTGGCCTGACATTTTCGTCGCGAACGACTCCGTGGCCGAGCAACTGTTCCGCAACAATCACGACGGCACATTCTCCGAAGTTGCTCTGGCGGCAGGGTCTGCTTACGACCAACATGGCCATGTTTTCGCGGGCATGGGCGCTGATTTTGCGGACTACAACAACGACGGTTGGCCCGACGTTTTCGTGAACGCCCTCGCCAATCAGAAATACGCGCTGTTTCGCAACAACAAAGGCCAGTTCGAAGACGTTACCGATCCCATCGGCCTTGGCGCGATCACTATGCCCCACTCGGGCTGGGGTGCAAAGTGGATTGACTATGACAACGATGGCTGGCTCGATCTTTTCGTTGTCCAGGGTCACGTTATGGACAACATCGAATTGACGGAACCATCGCTCCGCTACCGCGAGCCGCCGCTCTTGTTGAAAAATACGGAGAGCCGGTTCCGCGACGTTTCAGCACAGAGCGGACCGGCATTTCAAATCCCGTTGGCCGCCCGCGGAGCCGCATTCGGCGACCTGGACAACGATGGTTTCATCGACGTTGCCATCAATTGCAATGACGGCCAGGCCGTTATTCTCCGAAATCAAGGCGGCAACAGAAATCACTGGCTCATAGTCCGTCTCATCGGCTCGACCAGCAACCGGGATGGAATCGGTGCAAAAGTCCGCCTCGTAACTGACGATGGGCAGCAGCGGCATGCGTTCGTGAGCACTGCTGGAAGCTACCTCTCCGCCAGCGACAAGAGGGTGCATTTTGGTCTAGGCTTGTCGAAGAAGATCCAACTGCTCGAAATCACATGGCCCAGCGGGACGGTGCAACGACTGGAGTCGGTCCCGGCGGATCAGATCCTCACGATCCACGAGCCATCGCGGTAACCAATCCAAATCTACTTTTTCGGGGAGGTGAATGGCTGTTTGCGAATCATGCCTTTCCCTTGCTCGATAGTCACGATTTGATTCGCGGCAACCGCAGTAAAACTCTCGCTATTGCCGTCGGGCCAGCGAACGGACAAGTCGGCCGCGGCGGCTTTACCCATACCGAAGTGCAGCCGGAAATCATTTTGAGAAATGAACGAGCCGCCGCTGCGGACTTCATCCACTTGTTTGTGTCCACCGGAGGTCAGAGTGATCCGCGCTCCAATTGCATCCCGCCCGGAAGTAATCGCGCGCACCAGCAGCGAGTTCCCAGTGCGCGGAGCAGAATTCTTCAGGAGAGACGGCGCTTCGCCCATATTGACGACAACAATCTCGATGTCGCCGTCATTGTCCAAATCTCCAACGGCGAGCCCGCGCGAGGAGTGCTGCGCGGCAACACCCGGTCCGCCCTCCGAGGAAAGATCAAAGAATTGACCGTCCCCGCGGTTCCAGTAGAGAAGCCGCGGCTGTTTGAACTTCTCGCTGGTATGAGCGTCGTCGACCTCGGGATATACGTGCCCGTTGGCGACGATCAGATCCTCCCAGCCGTCATTGTCGAAGTCGAGGAAAGCGGTACCCCATCCTAAATACTTCGTGTTGACCGCGAGGCCGGACGCGATGGAGTCGTCGTCAAAATTATTTTTACCCTGATTCCGATAGAGGGTGTGGGTATCATCGGCAAAATTTGTCTTGAAAATATCCAGCAACCCATCGCCATCGAAATCGCCGGCAGTCGCTCCCATGCCCGCTTGCTCTCGTCCATCTTCGTTATAGGCGACCCCTGCTCGAACGCCGATCTCCTCGAAAGTCTTTCCGGCGAGGTTGTGGTAATACAAGCTGGCGGTAGAGTCGCAGGCCACGAAGATGTCAGGCCAGCCGTCGTTATCGAAGTCTCCGGTCAACGCGGTGAATCCGTAATAGCTCTTCGGGCCCGTGATGTGAACGCGGTCGGAAACATCTGTGAAATGTCCGTGTCCGCCGTTCTCATAGAAGGATAAGGTCTCCGCGGGAAGACCGCGAGGACCGCACAGGACGGGCCGTCCTTTCCACTGGCACTGGGTCTTATCACCGGGGCGAGGTGTGTGTTCCATATCGAAGTCAACATAGTGAACAACGACGAGGTCGAGGTAGCCATCGCGGTTAAAGTCAATAAATGCGCAGCCTGTACTCCAGCGTGGCTTCGGCGAAAACAGACCGCGCTCTTTGGATTCGTCATGGAATGTGCCATCTCCCTGGTTCCGGTATAAAACGTTCTGCCCCCATTGCGTCACCAGAAGGTCGACGTGACCGTCGTTGTCAACATCGCCGGCGCAGACCCCTTGCCCCCAGCCGGTGTGCGTGATTCCGGCCGTTTCGGTAACATCTTCGAACTTCAATCCACCCAGGTTGTGATAAAGAAAATGCGTCGGCTGGTGGCCGTCTTCTTGCAGTCGGCCGGCATTGACCAGAAAAATGTCCGGAAGACCATCGTTGTCATAGTCGAAAATTGCCACGCCCGTTCCAGTGGATTCAACAATGTATTGCTTTCCGTGTTCTGCCCCAGACACATTGACGCCGGTAAGACCCGCCTGCACCGCTAGATCCTCGTAGCTCACCAACGGAGCTTTCATGCCCCGCGCCAGAGGCCGGGCCGGAGCCGCAGTACCTCCAGTCGCCATTCCCTGCGCGCAGGCAGGCGTGCCGCTGCCCACGACGGTCAGAGTAAGGGGAGTGAGGACGAAGAGAGAAATGATTGCTCGGCGCGATCTTTGGAACTCACGGCGGAACCCAAGGCTCATCATCGGTTTCGCCGATCATAGCACTGCAAGGAAAGGCCGTGGACAGCGGCGGACGCGTGCCTCGATGGGAGAAGCCGTTCTCTGCTACGATCGGTGACGTTGCACAAATCACATCTGGGAATCGGGAATGCGTGTAAGGAAATTCGCGCGAGTCTGGACATGCCTTGCGCTTTCTCCCTCTGTCTTCTGCGCATTTAGCCTAGACTTGGCCGCTCAGAATAGTTCTTCATGCCAGGGCCCGGCCGAATTGGAGCAAGCGATCAAGTCGCATCCGTCGGCAGGCGCATATGACGCGATGGGGGCCTATTTCGGACAGCAACAGAAATTGTCGTGTGCGATTTCCGCATTTGAGTCAGCTCTCCGTTTGGAGCCCAATTCCTGGGAAGCTCATTTCAATCTTTCTCTCCCCCTATTGCAAAACCGCCAGGCCGCCCACGCCGCTCGTGAACTTCGGATTGCCAATCGTTTAAAACCCGACAATCCTTTGGGCCACACGGCGTTAGGAGTGGCGCTCAGCCAGTTAAATCAGAACGACGCGGCCATCGATGAATTCAAGCTGGCTCTCAAGGCTGATCCCAAATCGGTCCCAGCGCTCGACGGGCTCGCGCAGGCACTGATTGCGCAGAAGCGCTACTCGGCTGCAATCGCATATCTGAAAGGCGCACCTCCCGATGCAATGCTGCAGAACGATCTCGCCATCGCCTACTCGAAAAATGGGAATATCAATGAGGCCATCGAAGTGCTCGCGCAGTTGGTGAAGGAACAGCCATCATCGGCGCAGGCGCACTCCAACCTCGCTATCGCTTACACGCAGCTTGATCAATACCGGCAAGCGTCCGAGGAGTTTCGGGAAGCACTCCGTCTCGACCCAATCGATGACGCGATTCGTCTCTCTTACATCAAGGCGTTAGCTGTTCTCGCGGAGTTTAATACTGCGCAGCCTGAGATCCAGAATTATTTCCGCCGCAAGCCCCATGATTTTGAAGCTCTCTATCTCATGGGCGTAGTAGACCGCGGCCTGGGGAACTATATCGAAGCGGAAACTATGCTCAGGCAGGCGGGCGCGCTGAATCGGAATCACTACGACGTTCGTTACAACCTGGGATTCGTGCTGGCCAAGCTGGGAAAGACGCAGGAGGCTCGTGAGCAACTTGAAAAGGCGGTGCAACTGAATCTCACGTCAAGCGAGGCCCGCTTTCAATTGGCCGCGGTTCTGCGAACGTTGGGGCAGGAAGAACAAGCCCGCAAAGAATTAAAACTTTTTGAACAGAAGAAACGAGAGAGCGTGAACGAGAACGTCGCTGGCACCAAGGCAAACCAGGCCAACGAATATTTTCACTCGGGAGAAATCCAGCGCGCCGTGGACTTGTACCGGGAATCGATCGCGGAAGACCCGAAGAACGGGCGCACCTACTACGACCTCGCTCTCGCCCTCGACCGTCTGGGCAACATCGCCGAGGAGCGCGATGCTCTGCAGAAATCCATCAGCCTCGATCCCAGCCTTGCCGCTCCCCACAATCAACTCGGCTTCCTGAATTTGCAAGCCGGTCAAGACGCGGATGCCGAGAAAGAGTTGAAAGCGGCAATTGGCCTTGACCCCCAATACGCCGAAGCGCAGAGCAATCTCGGCGTGCTTTACGGTCAACAAGGAAAAAACAGCGAAGCGGAGCAACTATTTCGCCACGCGACGGAGAACGACCCTCAGTACGCGCAGGCCTTTGTGAATCTGGGCCTCATTTTGGCCAGTGAATCGCGCTTTCCGGAGGCGGAGCAAGCGTTGCGGAGTGCGATAAAAATCAACGCGGACCATGCACAAGCTCTCAGCGTGCTCGCGATGGTCCTGACTCGGATGAATCGGGGAAGCGAAGCGATCGGATATTTTCGCAAAGTCATTGACCTCGATCCCAAGTCGCCGGGAGCGCATCTCAACCTCGGAATCGCACTGGCCGATCAGTTCAACCTCGAAGCCGCGCTTGCGGAGTTTTCCGAAGCCGTCCGCCTCGACCCGAATGCTGGCGTGGCGCACTACAACAAGGGAAGAGCACTGCTCGACCTCCGGCGCAACAACGAAGCGAAACCCGAACTCGAAGCCGCTACGCGCATCGATCCCAAGTCCTC
>WNFI01052490.1_pt1 | contig 23669 bp, 20 predicted proteins | sample 5400471 | NCBI WGS metagenome assembly WNFI01 (sample SAMN13153348, study PRJNA577476) | soil metagenome | isolation source: 100 cm saprolite on Douglas fir-dominated hillslope | place: USA:California | collected 2013-09-17
TTCAGGGCGGTCTCGATATACGCCGCCATTTCTTCCGGCGTTCGAACCGGCGTGGGAATCCAGCGCCACAATTCCTCGTCCAGACCAACCTCGGCCAGCCCCGCCAGATGCGCCTTCGTCAGCGGCTCCAGCCGCGCGTGCGCGCCTTCCAGCGTCACCGGCGCAACAATCATTTCTGCCGCCATGGTGGCTGCATTCTAAGCGCGGGCCACCTGCTCCGCGAGCACCAATTTGGATATGGATTGAAAACCGAAGAATGCACGAACGATGTGCCGTTACGCGTAGTAGGAGGCTAGCATCGTCCTTCCTCTGACTGGAAAGTATTCGCCTTCTCTGCAGATTCGCGAGAACTTCCACACCAGGGAGGCATCGAGCCAGCCGTAGCCAGCCTCCCTGCTGAGGGTTTCCAAGGCATCCTGTGAAGTAAGCGCGTACCGATAAGGGCGATCCGTGACGAGCGCATCATAGATGTCCGCAATCTGGAGAATCCGCGCCATCAGCGGGATTTCGTCTCCGCGGAGACCATCGGGATACCCACTCCCGTCCATTCGCTCATGGTGATGACGAATCGCCGGCAGGATGCGGCGTAGCGACTTCAGCGGCGCGCAGATGCTCTCGCCAACGGCGGGATGTTGCCTGACGATCTGCAATTCTTCCACAGTTAACGCACCCGGCTTAAGAAGAATCTCGTCCGGTACCGCTACCTTCCCGACGTCGTGGAGCAAGCAAGCGATTCGTAAATCTTGCAATTCTTCTTCTGGGAGATCCAGACTCGTGCCGAGTTGCTTTGCGTAATCTACGATACGGTCCGAGTGCCCATTCATTAGCGGGCTTTTCGCTTCGATGCTGCGCGCAAGCGAAAGTACTACGGACTTGGCCTGTTCATCGATATACGTCTTGAGTCGCAATAGCGACTGCACGCGGCTCAACGCCTCCGAGAGCGAACAGCAAGTTCCCCAGAAGTCCGCAGCACCTGCTTCGCGTCCGCGGACGGCATCCTCTGGATCTTGCGAGGGTTTGATCAACACGATGGGGATCTGTTGATTGAGCGGGTTTCCCTTCATCCGGCGGCAGAGTTCGAAGCAACCGACATCCGGCAGGCCGTCATGCAGGAGCACTAGATCTGGCTGAAGGTGGACACACTCCCGCAGAGCCGATTCTCCATCCTCTGCCGTAAATACATCGTAGTTTTGATTCTGTAAGAAGGATTTCCAAGAATCGCGGCTTTGCGAAGCTGCATCCACAAGAAGCAAGATGGCAGAGTTCATCAGTCCCTCGTCATTCCTCACCACATGGGGAGGGCCGAAGACACTACTCCCCGCGCGTGATAGACAGAGTGCTTGAAGGATTGGACTTGCTTGCGATCTCCAATCCCTGCGTGCGGAGGACTTCATCCTCCGCTCCTGGGGACGAGAAGGGATGAGGTGGCTTGGCATAGTTACTTCTGCTTCCGGAGTGCCAAAAGTGGAGCCCACCTAAGTGACTAAGATTTCGGGTCTTGCGGTGAGGCTGCCAGAGGGCTCCGCAGGTCGCTAGGAATTATTTTCATGGTGTCCGCTTTGTTTACGTGTTTCCGCGCGTCCTTCCCCTCCTTTCGGTTCCTCTTCGCCTTCTACAAAGGACTTTGCCGCAGATTTACAAAACAAGAGGCTGATTGCTACTTGTTGTCTTCTTTCTCTCCGTACTGATCCCCGGAGAGAATGAAATGCTCGGAGGTGAGCGAATGGATCCTCAAGGAAACGGGATGCGGGCAGGGCGCGCCGTAAGGTATGATAGAGTCTGCTAAATTTAACTCATTAGGAGCACGATGCTGACTGCTACGAATGGCAAGGTATTGCTGAGAGTAAGACCGCGGGGCTTCTGCGCGGGCGTGGTGCGCGCCGTGGATATCGTCGAGCTGGCGCTGGAAGCCTACGGAGCACCGGTCTACGTGCACCACGAGATCGTCCATAACACCTACGTTGTCGAGCAGTTGCGCCGGCGCGGCGCGATTTTCGTGGAGACCATCGAGGAAGTGCCGCACGGCGCGGTGCTGGTATTCAGCGCTCACGGTGTTCCTCCGACGGTTCGTGAGGAAGCCAAGTCGCGCGCTCTGAAAGTGATTGACGCCACCTGCCCGCTGGTGACAAAAGTTCACCTCGAAGCACTGAAGTTCGCGCGCGAAAAGCGCACGATTATTCTGATCGGGCATCGAGACCATCAGGAGATCGTCGGCACCTCGGGCGAGGCGCCCGACCGCACCATCGTGGTGGATTCCGTCGCCGCCGTGGATGCGCTCGAAGTCGATGACCCAGGCAAGCTCTCCTTCCTCACGCAAACGACCCTGAGCCTTTACGACACGCAGGAGATTGTGGCGCGGCTGCGCCAGAAATTTCCCTTCATCCAGGGTCCTGCCAGCGACGATATTTGCTACGCTACCCAGAACCGCCAGGAAGCCGTCGAGCAGGTCGCCAAGGACGTTGATTTGATCCTCGTCGTTGGTTCGCCCAACAGCTCGAATTCAAACCGGCTCGTGGAAGTCGCCCAGCGCAGCGGCGTCAAAGCCCAATTGATCGATTCGGCGAAGGACATTGACGTGAAGTGGCTCGAAGGCGTTTCCCGCGTGGGCTTGACCGCGGGGGCGTCCGCTCCCGAAGTTCTTGTGGAGCAAGTGAGCGAACGGCTCGCTGAATTCGGCTTCACCGATCAGCGCGATCTGGATTTGATCCGCGAGGATGTGCGCTTCACGCTGCCGCCGGAATTGGCGACCATCGCGGCGGCGCCGCGCCGCTAAAGAGTTTACAGTGCCCGGCAGGGGAGCGCGCTGTGCACGGCCGGAATGATTTGCCGGCCTGAGATACGCAGGAACGGTCCTGCGGTACCTGGTGCGTTGGACGGGAAATACAGCACAAGGAGCCAGACCTTGGCGGTCAAAATCGTCCGTCAGCCGAAGAAGATTGCCTTGATTGGCGCGCCGTCGAGCGCTGCGGGGTTTGCGCTAGGGACGGAAAAAGCTCCAGCGGCGTTGCGCTCCGCCGGGCTCGCCGAGCGGCTACAGGCCGTCGGCTATGAAGTCGTGGATCACGGCGATTGCGCTCAGCGCCTCTTTGCGGACGACGACGAACATCGGCGCGCTCGCAATCTGGCCGAAATCGTCGCCGGCCTGAACGATTTGAGAACGCGTGCGGAGCTCGCCGCGAAGAGCGGCGCGCTGGTGCTTGTCTTGGGCGGCGATTGCGCTCAGGCCATCGGTTTGCTGACCGGCGCGCGCCGCTATTACAAGCACGTGAATCTTCTCTGGTTCGATCGCGACGCCGATCTGAATACTCCCGCCAGCACCCCCTCCGGCCGCATCGACGGAATGGTTGTGGCTCACATCATCGGCAGGGGCGCGCCGGAGCTGGTGCGCTTCTGGAGTGAAGCCCCGCTGGTGCGCGAGCCGGACGTGACCCTCTTCGGACTGGAGCGGCTCGATCCACCGGAGCGAGAGTTCCTCGGCAAATCCCCGATGCGGCATATTTACGCGGCGGACATTCAATCCAAAGGCGGCGCTAATGCGGCGCACGAAGCGCTTGCGCAAGTGCACGCCGACGCGCGCGAATTCATCCTGCACGTTGACTTGGATGTGATCGCGCAGGAGGATTTTCAGGCCGTGAACGTGCCCGGCAGCGGTGGATTGCACTTCAGCGACGTCCGCGAATCCTTCATCGAGTTTGTGAAGCACAAAAATCTGCTGGGTCTCGACATGGCGCAGTACAACCCAGATAAAGATCCCGATGGCAGCGGCGCAAAGATGCTCGTCGAACTATTGGTCGAAGCACTTGCAGCGCGCTTGGAGGCGCTGTCTGCACCTGCGACGGAGCCCGCGCCAGGCCCGGAAGAAGTGTCCTCGTCAGGAACGACCGCGTAGACCGTCTGGGTTTCGTCTGAAGAGAAAAAACTTCTTTGCGTTTCAGGGAGCGGCCGTGGCGCGTTTGCGCAGATACCGCGCCAGTCCGAGGAATGAAAGATGCAATCCGGCGCTGAAGGCATAGTGGTCGGCTTCACCAGCGGGGAGATGCTGAGAGATTTCGGCAAACGTGGCGGACGTGAAAGCGTCCATCGCTGCGGAATCGCTGGCGGCGCCGCGCAGGATTTCCGCGGTGAGCGCGGCCCAGCGATGCAGCCGTTCCCGGAATAACGGAATGTGTTCGGAAGGATTGTCGGAATAACCGAAGTGCGTGAGAAAGAGCCGCGCGGGTTTGCGCTCCAGGATGGCGGCGAAGGAAGTATCCCAGATCTCGAGATCGATATCCGGCGGAGGAGTGGCTGGCATCACGTAAGAATTTCCTTCGATGCGTACGCCCGCCGTATCGCCGATGAAGGCGACGCCTTCCCTCTTGTCGAAGTAACTGACGTGGTGCGAGGCATGGCCCGGTGTGTACACTACCTCGAGCTGGCGCGAGCCGAGCGCGAGCGTTTCACCGCCCTCCAGCACGCGCAAATTCTCCTTCGGAACGGGAAGAACTTCGCCGAACAACTGCTGCAGTTCTTTGGGCCAGAGGCGCTGCGCGCTGGCCAGAAGCTTGGACGGGTCGATCACGTGCGGCGCACCATTTTTGTGGACGTACACGGCCAGGCGGGGATTTTCGCGGACCAGCGCGCCAGTCGCGCCGGCATGGTCCAGGTGAATGTGCGTGAGCAGGATGGCGTCAAGATCAACAGCGCCGAGGCCGCGGGCCTGCAGTCGTTGACGCAGCGTCTCGAGCGTCGAGCCTGGGCCGGGGTCGACAAGCGCGTGGTGGCCGTCTGATTCCAGAAGCCCGGCAGCTATGGATCGCGGCCGCCCCATCCATAAATTGTCCAGTGTGGTGATCGAGTTCATAACAAGAGAAGTGTAGCGCACGAGGCGAAAATTGACAGTCGCCAGTTAACAACCGCACAAAGGAACGGCGTAAGCGCCCGCCAGGCCATAGCGCAGGATCGCGGGGCCCGAAGTGACTTGTAACTTCCTGCCCGGAATCTGAAATCCACATCCAACCTGCGGGCTCTTCGGCAAGGTATCTACAGGCCTGCTTCGTTTTGGGGACAGGCTCATGGCGGAGATCTGCGCGCTTTCTTCCCGAATTGGAACGGCAAGAAAGGCCGGGCAGGTTCACAGTTCCAAAGTGGGACTTGCAGAAACGTAGTCATGTCACTAAGGTATAGACTTATGAATAAGTCCGAGGAATTCCTGAAACGGAACATGAGATGCACGTAAAGCCGCCAACCGGAGGCTTTCAGGATGCCCGTCATGAGTGAGCAGCCCGCGGTCCGCCGCGAAGTTGTCCCCATGAACATTCTCATAGTGGATGACGAGCAGTCCATCCGCGAGACCTGTGCGACGGTCTCGGAGCAATGCGGGATGAAGGCTGTCGCCGTGGCCACGGCCGAAGAGGCGCTGGACGTCCTGGAACATTCGGCCATCGACATTCTGCTGACGGATTTGAAGCTGCCGCAAACCAACGGCGTGGAACTGCTGAAACGGGTGCACGACTTGCATCCGGAGGTCGCGGTGGTGGTGCTGACGCAGTATGGAACGATTGAATCGGCGTTGGAAGTTACCCGCCTGGGGGCCGTGGACTACGTGACGAAACCGTTCCTCATCAAAGAGTTGAGCGCCAGACTCGACCGCGTGGCGCGGGCCGTCGAACTGCAGCAGGAGAACCGCCTGTTGCGCGAGCAGTTGCGCACGCGACCGGGGTTCGGCGGGCTGATCGGCGTCTCCATGAAAATGCAGCGCGTTTACAAAATGATTGAAAAAGTGAGTCAGCACGAGTATCCCGTGCTGATTCTGGGGGAAAGCGGAACGGGAAAAGAGTTGGTGGCGCGCAGCATTCATTTTTCGGGACCGCGCAAGGACCGGCCGTTTGCGCCGGTGGACTGTTCGGCGCTGGTCCCCACCCTGATCGAATCCGAGCTATTCGGCTACGTCAAGGGCGCGTTCACCGGGGCGGTGCAGTCCAAACAGGGCTTGCTCGAGGCCGCCCAAGGGGGCACGCTCTTTCTCGATGAAATCGGAGACATGCCGGTGGACTTGCAAGCCAAACTTCTGCGGGCGCTGCAGGAGCGGGAGGTCAAGCCCGTGGGGTCGACGGAGCGTCGGCAAATCAACGTGCGCATCATCGCGGCCACCCACCGGGATCTGGAATCGGCGATCCGCTCGGGGACCTTCCGCCAGGACCTGTATTTCCGGCTGAACGTGGTGCAGGTCAAATTGCCGCCTCTTCGGGACCGCAAGAGCGATATTCCGATTCTGGTGACGGCGTTTCTGGAAAAATTTTCCGACCCTCAGGGCCCGGTGCGCAGCATTTCCGAAGACGCCATGCGCCGGCTGATCGCCTATGATTGGCCGGGAAATGTGCGGGAGCTGGAAAATGCCATCGAGCGGGCCGTCGCGCTTGCTTCCGGGCCCATCCTCCACGTGGGAGACCTGCCCTCCAATTTGCACTATCCCACCACCGACAGGGTTCCGGAAAAGGATGAGCTACTGCCTCTCGATGAATTGGAGCGGCGCGCGATTCTCCGCACTTTGCGCGAAACGGGGGGCGACAAGCTTTCGGCGGCGCGCATGCTCGGCATCGGAAAGACCACCTTGTACCGCAAGCTGAAGCAGTACCACATGGAGCATGCCGAGCAGTAAAGCCACGAAGCGCTCGCAAGATCTTCCCAGACCGCACCAGGCTCTCATTATTTCTCCTCGGCAGTTTTCGAGCGCCAGAATCTCATCCGTCCGGCGAGGCAACTCGTCTAAAGATTGTGTAACCGTCGGTGGTGAGTGGGCCGAAGCACATTTTTGTGTTTCCTGGGTGCTCTGGTCCTAACTTCATCGACCACCTGTCCCAAGGCCAATCACCAGTCAGGCGCCACGAGTCTCTCCTCGGGACTGGTCCACTCTGGGAACAACCCTCAGCATAGTCTCGACATGGAATTTCTCGCCGCCCGCCCTTCCCTCTAAGTTATTGATTCAACTAGCCAAACTGGCATTTCCCGATGGGCCTGCCGATGCCAGGCGTGTGGACTTTGCGAGAGCGCCGTAGGCTAAGGCCAGCGAATGAAAATTTGGAAGAAAAAGGCGGAGAATGAATCGCGCGGGCAGGGCGTAGCGCGCGCGGCCCTCGACGGCGCTTCTCACAAAGCGTTACTGCAGGAAGCGCTGAAGGTGCTCGAGCAGTGGGGAAGCTCGGGCCGCATCGGCGTGTGGCTCGAGGCTGCTGAGAGCGCCGGCTCGCAGAATGAGAATATCGCCGGGTTTCACGGCATGGTGTGGGACCGGGGAAACCATCAAACGCCCCAGGAGTGGGCTCACCTTTCCGTAGAACCTCCGCTTCCGGAGGAGCTGCTTTTCCGCGGGAAAACGATTGAACAAGACATGGAGGCCTTTCCACCAAACCCCATCATTGGGCTCCTGGTGGGCCTGCGTCACGCGCTGTGGGTTCCCATCGAGCGGAAAGAACAGTTGAAAGGCATCATCCTGGCGGGAAGCCTGGGAAAGCAACCGGCTATCCCCCGCGAACGTGTGGAGTCGGTCGCCGCGGAACTCGCGTTGGCGTTGGGGCTCGAAGAGGAGCAGAGAATCGCGCGCCTGCATGAAGCGGACTTCACGGTGGTCCGGCGTTTCCTTGCGGGACCGTCGTACGGCGCTTCCCTGGAAACGCGGCTCTCCAGCCTAGTGCAAAGCTGCACCGCAACGCCGGGAAACGGGGAAGGTTCCGGCGCGGCATTCGCGGTGATCGGCGCCTTGCGGCAGGGGCGTGAAAAGGCCGGCGAGGGTTTTTCCATGGAGTTCAGATGGCGCAGCGGAGAGGAGTCCTGGACGCGGGCGATGGAAAGCGAACCGCTGGCCAGCTTGTGGCGGCGGGCCCTGGAATTCCGGCAGGTGATCGGAAGCGAGTCCGAGATGGAGTGGATGAAGGGATCGGTGACGCGCATCGTCGCGTTTCCTCTGGAGTCGGAAGGACTGCTCCTCGGGACACTCGTCGCGGGACTACCGGACGGCGCAGCCTCGCTCGCCACTCTTGACCGTCTGGAGTTGCGCGCGGCTCTCGCCGCGACCGCGCTGCGGCAGAGCAGGCGAGAAGAGGAGGAATCGAAGCTCGCCGGCCGGCAACACGCCTTGCTGGAATGCATCAGCGAACCACTTCTGTTGCTGGATGAGTCCGGGAAGATCACGGCGGCGAGCCGTGGCGCCAGGGAGTTAACCAGGCTGGCGTCTGGCGCCGAAGAGCCGCACGCGGCAGGCATTCCGGCGAAGGTGTACCTTCCCGAGCTGTTCGTCGGACGTGACCGGGCGCATCTCGAGGCCTGGTTGCGTGCGGGACGCGATGGTGAAGCGGAGAGGCACGGTGCCAAGTTCGAGCCTGCTCGGGCAGAATTGCGTAACGGCGTCGAAGTGCGATTGTCCCTGGCGTCTCCGCCGCAAAGCCAAGCGGCGGCAATCCTGCTCGAACCACTGGAGAACCGCGAATCAACGGCGCAGGAGGGCCAAGCCGAAATCGAATTGCAAAGTGTCATCGAATGGCTGGAAGAAGGAGTCGTCCTCTTCGATGTCCAGGACAACGTCCGCGCGATGAACACGCGATTCGAACAGATCGCGGGTTTTATGCCCGAGGAGTCCGGGAAATTCAAGACCCTGGAGGCTTTGATCGCGCGTCTGCAAAATCATGCCGCGGAGCCGGCGCGGTTCACCGACCGCTGGCGGGAACTGGCGCACGGAATCGAAGGCGGCGTGCGCGAAGAGTTGCAAATGATGCATCCAGCGCCGCGCATCCTGGAGAGAGCGGCGCGGCCCGTGCTCGATCCGGCAGGGCGGCTGCTGGGGCGCGTGGAGATCTACCGCGACCTGACCGCTCACCGCGTTTTCCAGTCCAAACTACTTCAGACAGAGAAGCTCGCGGCGCTCGGCCAGATGGTGAGTGGCGTCGCGCATGAATTGAGCAACCCGCTGACCAGCATTCTGGGTTACGCGCAACGGCTTCTGGCCCGTCAGCCGATTCCCGGGCGGACCGAAGAAGTGCGGCAGATTTACCAGGAGGCGGAGCGCGCCAGCGCCATCCTGCGGCAATTGCTCCTGAACGCCAGGGAAACTCTCCCCGAGCGGCGTCTGGTGTCCTTGAATCAAATCGTACACCGCACTATGGATCTCCAGCGGTTTGGCCTCGCCGCGGAAAAAGTCCGCGTGGAGTTCGATCTGGACCCGGCACTTCCGTTCGTGCAGGGTGACCCAGGTCTTCTCCAGCAGGTGTTGATGAATCTGGTGGGCAACGCGCGGCATGCCATCGAGCAGCACGGCCAGAGCGGAGCAATCCGGCTGCGGACGACAAGAATCGGCGCGAAGCGGGTGCTGCTGGAAGTCGCGGACAACGGACCGGGCATACCACAGAGCATCCTCGCACGCATTTTCGATCCCTTTTTCACCACCAAGCCCGTGGGCGTTGGGACCGGGCTGGGACTTGCCATCGTATTGCGCGTCGTGCGCGAACATGGCGGACAGGTACACGTGTTGAGCCCGCCCCAGGGCGGCGCCATTTTCCAAATCGAACTTCCCGCGGCGGCGGAAACGGCGCAGGAGGAGGTGATCGGTGCTCCTCAGCTCGGGCCGAAGAATTTTGTAACCGAGGCCGGGGAGGCCGCAAGCGGCGAAAGCCGCTTTGCGCCCGGGTTTGAAACCGGAAAAGGCGCGCGCGTGCTGGTGGTGGAGGATGAGCCGACGGTGGCTCGTTTAATCGCCGACGTGCTCGAAGACGAGGGGATGCGCGTGGAGGTGCTGATGAACGGCCGCGAAGCGCTGGACCGCGCGTCCCAGCAAACCTTCGACCTGGTCATCTGCGACATGAAAATGCCCGGCCTCGATGGGCAGCATTTCTATAAATCGCTGGAGCGCGCGGGAAATCCCTTGCGAGAGCGGTTTCTGTTCGTGACCGGCGACGTCATCGCCGCGCCAACGCGGGAATTTCTCGAACGCCACCACCTCCCGCACGTCGCCAAACCGTTCCGCGTGGAGGAGTTGACGGAAAAGGTTCATAGTGCGCTGGCAAATGCCGCGCAACATCAGCCGCCGCCGGCAGAGTTGAGCAGTAAGAGCGCAGTGAGAAATGGATAAGGACATGGACAACCGGGAACAAACCATTTTGGTGGTGAGTGACGATGCGGCGCTGTGCGCGGCCGCGCGGCGGGAGTTCGAAGCGAGTGCTACAGGACTGCGCGTGGCGTTCGTGACCAGCATTGCCGCGGCGCGACGAATCCTCGAGGAAGATGCCCCGGCGGTGATCTTGCTCGAAGAGACGGTGATCGCACCCGAAGCCGATGGACCGCGAGGGATCGCGCCACGGCTCGATGCCGTGGTGACCTCGCTGGCGGTTTATGCGCCGGTGGTGGTAATTGGGGCGGCCGAGCAGCGTACGGAGCTCTCCGCGTTGATCGATGCGGGCGCCGCCGATTATGTGATGCGCGATGGAGGATGCCTGCCGTCGGCGCTCGGTCTGATTCGCAGCCGCTTGCGCCAGGCACAGAGGGTGGCAGACAGCGCGCGCGATCCATTCGAAGAATCCGAGGAGGATTTCGGAGAGGTGCTCCGCCACGAGCTGAACAACCCGCTCACGGGAATTCTGGGAAACGCGGAACTGCTGCTCGCGGAGATTCACCGTAAAAATGACGGCAAGCTCCCGCACGGCGGAGAACAGCGCCTGGAAACAATCGCCGCGCTGGCCGTGCGCCTGCGGGAAACTGTGCGCCGGCTGAGCCAGGAGTGGGAAGCGCGCCAGCATCCGGTGCACTGATCGAGAGAGCGGAAATTGGAAAATAGAAAATTGAAAAATGGAAACTGGAAAATCGGGCGACGGCTAGGCTTGCTTTGAAAACTCTTCCACAACAGCAAGTTAAAAGTTGAAAGTTGAAGGTTAAGAACCAAAAATCAGAAACCGAAAACCGAGATCTAAAAACTGAAAACTCAAGAGTGAAAAGTGGCAGGTCAGTTTCCGATTTATGCGTTGTACGTCCAAGTGGATTGATTCCGGGTTTGCCGTCATCTGACCACACTCGCCGATTGGACGCTACGAAATCTCAGATTATAAGTTCTATGGCCAGCGAAGGCTAGAACTCGAAGCAGCAACGTTAATAGGTTTCCCCCAGAACAGGACAAGCCAACTCCTTATGTAGTATCCTCAGGTCAACCAAGGCAGTAGTGATGCGAAGCTTTTTAATTGCGCTCACCGGGCTCGGTCTAACGTTAAATCCTGCACGTGCCCCTGCCCAGTCCGTCCCCAAAGACGTCGAGTCGCCCCAGTCGGAGACTCCCGCTGCGGTGCTTCAGTTGCCGAACGGTGCGCGGGTGAAAGTGGTGTTGGCGCAAACCGTATCTACGCGCACCGCCAAGGCGGGAGACACGGTAGAATTCCGCGTCCTCGACGATGTAAAGGCTGGGCCGTTGATTCTCATCGCTGAGGGCGCCGAGGTATCCGGCACAATTGTCACGGTGGAGCCTCCCCGGCGAAAGTGGAAGTCCGGCTCCTTGTCCATCCGTCCGGAGTCGGTCGTGACGGTGACCGGTCGCAGGGTGTCGCTGCGCGCGTCGGCCGAACGGCACGCCGGGCCAAGCGCGACGGACGACCGCCTCAGTGAAATGGCCGGCATCTTCTTGTACAGCTACGGGTTAGCTACGCCGCTGCTTCCATTCTGGGCACTGCGCCATGGGAAAGATGCGTCCGCCCTACCCGGAACAGTTATCAAAGCTTATCTCGACGAGCCGCTGGACCTGGACAGAGAGTCGGTAGTCGCAGCACAGCCAGAGCGCCCTAAACCGCGGAGCGGGCCGGCGAGCGTGACCGTATACCATCTGGACGACACCGACCCGCACGTAGCCCCCGTTTTCATCGGCAAGGAAAAGATCATTAACCGGCTCGACCCGGGAGGATCGTTCCAGGTTACGCTGCCGCCGGGTGGGTATTGGTTCAAACTTCGCCCCAAAGAAACAGCACGGCAACTCCAAGTGAGCGAAGGCGGCGACTACTACGTGCGCGTGTACGCGATGGGGACAGAAGGCGCGCGTGACTTGGGCGGGCACGTAGACGACGTGTTGGAATTCGTGCCGGCGAACGTGGGCCGGGTTGCCGCGGCGGCAACTCAGAGTGCGAAGCCCAAAGACGTCAAAGACTTCAGCAAGGTCAATTGGACAAGGATCACGGCCGATCCTCGCTAAATCCATCGGAGGAGTATGCGGCCTTAGGAGAAAGCTGCACCGCGAAGAAACGCTCGCCAGCGGAGGAGTAGTCATGGGAATTGCCACAGCGAAAAGGCTACCTTCACTTCACCGTTCTAGCTACCGATCCGGCAACTCGTAATCGTTGCGCTCAGCGGGAACCTTCGAGAGGTACTGCACGAACTCCCAATCGTTGCCCTCTGAATCGTAGAAGTATCGACGCTTGCGGTGCGGATGTGCGTTGGCCGGCGTGGATTCTCCGAACCCAGCTGACTTCATTCGCTGGCACAAGGCCTCAACGTCATCGACCTCGTAGGCGAGATGATTGACGCCTGGCGTCCCGTGGTATGGCATCCAGCGTTTCTCAGGCTCCCCATTCGCTGGACTCAAGGCAATATAAGTTTCATTGGTGCCCAGGTGTACCCAACGTGAGCCGTCCAGACTCTTGCCTTCGCCGCGCACCCGAAACTCGGGGAACGCGGTCTGCAAGAAACGGATCATCCCCTCAATGTCACGTACAGTGAGGTTCGCATGTTCAAGCCGGACGGCCATTGAAACCTCCTATACAGGTTAACTCTTGTACGGCGACCTGCGATGACGGGAAGCCCAGGAATGGAGCCTCCTTCGAATAATGCGGTGATCCGCGGGTCTTCAACTACGGAATTCTCTCCCGTTCTTCTGGCGCGCGCGGCAGCCTCCGTGCGCGCCGGAAGGTCAATTGGGGGTGGGAGCGAGTATAGGAAGCTGGATGTCATCCTCCACGTACGCCGTTGCGGGCGTTCCCTCTGGCATCATGAATTTCTTGTTGGACGACGACGCCAGGAATCCGGGCAATCCAAAAAGTATCGTAAACGTTACCATCTCTCCTTTGTTACGTTTCCCGATCCCGGCTTGTTCTCCCGTTAACTTGATCACCGAATCCCCGACCTTGATGTGATCCGCCCGAACGCTGAGACTATGCGCCTCGGATTTCTGCTTTTCCGCCTTCTTACCTGCTACAACCGTTCCCAGCACTCTTGCTCCTTTTCGCACTACAACGTTTTCGCCAACTTTCAGGTCCTCCGCCAGCACCATCTCCACGAGCCCGCCCACGGTGGACGTTTTCGAAGTCATTGTTTGAGCCAGTTTCAGATGAACCTCCGTACCTTCCTTCAGGAGAGCGCTCTTCTCACCGGTCACGTCGGCGGATTCTGGTTTTTGTTGCTCCTGTTGCTCTTGCTTCACCGGGGGTGCGGCAGGTTCCTGACTTCTTGTTGTTGGAACGCCAAGAGCGATCATGCTGAAGAGGGCAGAAAAAAGCGCCTTTTGCATGGATTCCTCCTTCCTCCCTCTATTTATTGGCACCTGATATCATTCGAGCGTCGGCTTTCAGTGGAGCGCCTAACGGCGCCGACAGCTTCTTGGGCAGGCCCGGCTGAGCGATTCTCGGATCGAGCTTTTTCTGCAGCGTCTTCAGAACCTTGCCTGGAGCGCCACCGCCGCTCATGCCCGAACCAGCCGACGCCTCTTCCGCCCACAATAGCTTCCCGGATAGATCGTAAGCTTGCACCGTGACTTTCAGCCATTTGGTCACGGGCCGGTCGACGGTGGCCAGGAGCAAGTAATTGGCCCCGGCGTTCTTCGTCAGGTTTAGCAGGCTGTCGACGGAAATCAACTCGTCCGTCTGCAAAATTCCTCGCTCGGGATCTTCGAAAATGTTCACTTCACGCGATTTCAGATAGCTAATCAGGTCGTCCGCGAACCCGTGAAATACCTGTGGGCTGCTGGCCTTGATATGGTTTGGCGCCCGATACGCGACAACATAAACGCCTTCGCTCTGCGCCGCAGGTGAGGTTTGTGCTTCAGCGTTGAGAGAAACAACGGAAAGGAGAAAAGGACCAATCGTAGCGGCGAGCGCCAATCCTGTTTTCATTGCTCCCCCTAGATGTAACAAAGAGCAGGGGCTTATGTTCACGTGGCTTAAGGGAAAGCTGGGCGAATTTCACTCCGTTTTGAATCTCCCAGGACTGCGTGCGGGTCGCCCGGGCCTTCTCGCTTCCCGCAGCATAACTTACTTCTTCTTGCGCCACAATTCCCAGAAGAGTTTCACAGATACTTCGCACGGCCCTGGCAAGCCTTCTTAGCTGACGAAGCGCTCCATCTTCTCCTTGGACCGATTTCTCAGTTCCATGCGAGGCCAGACAGACTCCTTTATGCTAATGATGGCGTGAGACAGATTCAGTTAGCCGGCTGCGGTCGTAAGAATGGTCCACGTAAGAACCCTAATTCGGCCAAAATGGTCGCTCAGGCTTCCAAAAATGAGTCCGCCCGCCACGGCACCCATCAACGTCCACGTGACAAGGGAGCCTGCTTGAGCGCTCGTCAAGGCTAGGTCCGCTGAGATGGCAGTGAGCATGAAGCTGAGAATCAAGAGGTCGAAGCCATCCATGGAATAGCCAATCACCGATCCGGCTAACGCTTTCCAGCCGTACGCAGTTACCCGGTCTGCCGCACCTGGGGGCTGTGCTGTCTTTGTTATTACGCTTCCCATTTGAGGTTCCATGAGCTATCGACCCGCTGGATGGAGCGACTGCAAAGCACGCACCCAGGACCAATGCGGTCCTATTCGCGAACCGCTACAGCGAAGCCTCGCCGGTGGGCTTGTGGGACCATGCGCCGACGAGGGCCATCCAAGTGACAACCGTGTTTGACGCCGCGACTTCGGCCTGGATCCGCTGTGGAAGGGTATTGAGGTCACCGAGCGACTCGAGAGGAAGATTGAACTGACGAACTAGTGGCAGCAAACTGCCAAGAACGTCGGGAACCCAACGTGTAAATTCCGGATCATTCCCGAGCGGCATCTCCAGACTCATGGTTGGCGCAGGCAGCCCCGCCTCCTGGAAAATCCGGTAAAGGGCGAAGCCCATCTCTGTGTTTGCACCTGAACGCCGGAACGTCTCATGGATCAGAGAAGCGCACGCAGACCAGAGTGGCAGTCGCTGCGCAAGAAGAAGAAAAGGCGCCCAAGATAGCTCGTGAAAAGCAACGACTCCGCCGGGACGAACCAATTGAGACAGAGAGCGCAAGACAGCAAGGGGATCGGGGAGAAACATCAAAATGAAACGGCCCACGACGGCATCGAAGGGTGTGCCACTCGGAATTTGAGAGACATCGGATTGCGTGAAGCTTACATTGCGCAGGCCGGCCTCGGCTACGCGAGCCCTGGCCCGGGCAATGGAGCGCGGGTCGCGTTCGATGCCTACCACTTCTCCCGAAGAGCCGACCAGCTTGGCCGCCAGCATAGCCACGTCTCCGACACCGGAGCCGATATCCAAGACACGCTGGCCTGAGGCGATGCCAGCGTCACAGAAGAATCGCTCGGTGTAGGGGGCGAGATGGGCAGCCTGTCGAATGAGGCGCTCGTGTTCTGCGTCTGTGCTGCCGAGTGTATAAGGAGGGGTGGGGCCGCTTGCGGTCATATTGGCGTCGGATACTAGCATGCTTTTGGCCTCGCGCCATGTTGGCGGTCCGAGGGAGTTGGCCACACTGGCTGCGGAAAAGCTAGGAGCGGAAGAGGACGGATTCGCGCTGGAACATTTTGATGGCGAGGAAGAGGGCGACGGCGGCGTAGACGCAGGTGGAGAGGAAGATGATGGCGATGGAGTTCCAGTGGTAGGTTCCGGCGACGAGCTCCTTGCAAAGAAGGCTGACGTTTAAGATGGGGATGAGAGAGAGCTTGGGAGTGAGCTCGACCCCGGGCAGCATGGCGGCGACGGCGGGAATGATGACGACAAAAGTCATGGGAGTGAGATAGCTCTGGGCCTCTTTGTAGGTCTTGGCAAAGAGAGCGATGGTCATTAAGGTGGCGGAGAAAAGCACGGCGACAGGCAGGGCCATGAGGAAAACGGAGATCACCGTTTTGGGTCCGAGCCTGAGGACGAGGGAGGCGGCTTCGCTGCCGCCGCTGCCAGCTTGTCCGGTATAGCGACTCAAGACCGAGAATGAAACGCCCATGGAGAACACGGAGAGAGCGGCCGTGGCCAGCGCGGCAGTCAGGACGAGAAAAAATTTACCGAGAACGAGATGCATGCGGGAGATCGGACTGGAAAGGATTGTTTCCATGGTGCCGCGCTCTTTTTCGCCGGCAGTCAGATCCATGGCGGGATACATCGCACCGGTCATGCAAAGAAGGATGACCATATAGCCGATGATGCCACCGAAGGCGGCGCCGCTGACTTTTTCTGGAGGAGCGACGTTTTCCTGTTTCACTTCAAATGGATTCAAGACGGTTTCCGGGAGGTTCTTGGCGGCCAGACGGTCTTTCACGACCCGGTTGCGGTATTCCTTCATGTACTTTTCGACCTTGTTGGTCGCAAATTCAGATTTTAACTCTTCCTTGTAATTGTAGATCTTGACGGTGCCGGATTTCTGCTGAGCGACATCGGCCTGGAAGCCAGCGGGGATTTCCACGGCGGCGCGGATTTCCTTGTTGATGATCTGGTCCTTCCAGTCGGGCGCCTCCGGAACAATTTCGATTTTGTCGAGCTTCCTGAGCCCCTCCACAACCGCAGGCGAGTCGTCGCCGCCGCGAAGCATGACTTTGGGCGTCTCCTCCTTGGCTTTACCGACCAGGCTGACCGCCAGCGCGCCAAAACCCACGCTAAGCACAGGAAACAGGAAGAGCGGGACAGCGATGGTGGAGATGAGGGTGCGGCGGTCGCGGAGGGCTTCGGTGAGTTCTTTGCGGTAGACGATGCCGACGTTGCGCAGGGACATGTCAGTTGGCCTCCGAGGGGACAAAGTGGGGCGCGACTACCTTGACGAAAATCTCTTCCAGATCTTGTTGGTGATGCTGATCGCGAAGCTGCGCCAAGGAGCCTTCGGTAAGAAGTTTGCCGTCGTGGATGATGCCGATGGTGTCGCAGAGCTTTTCGACTTCGCTCATGATGTGGGTGGAGAAGATGACGGTCTTACCGTTGTCGCGGCATTCGCGGATGAACGCAGTGATGGTGCGGGAGGTCATGATGTCGAGGCCGTTGGTGGGCTCATCAAAGATCATGACGGGCGGATCGTGGACGAGAGTACGGGCGATGGAAGTTTTCTGCTTCATGCCGGTGGAGAGCTTGTCGCAGCGACGATCACGGAAGCCGTTCATGTCCAGGCGGTTGAAGATGTCATCGACGCGCTTTTTCAACGTGGCTTCGTCCAAACCATTGAGGCGGCCGAAGTATTCGACCATTTCCTGAGCGGTGAGGCGAGGGTAGAGCGCGGTGGCAGTGGAAAGGAAGCCGACGTTGGCGCGCACCTTTTCCGGCCGCTCCACGATATCATCGCCGCAGACGACAGCCGTGCCATCGGTAGGCTCGAGGATGGTGGCGAGCATGCGGAGAGTGGTGGTTTTGCCGGCGCCGTTGGCCCCGAGAAGACCGTAAACCTTGCCCGGTTGGCAGGTAAAGCTGACGTTATCGACGGCGCGGATTTTGCCGCGCTTTTTGTCCTGAAAGAGCTTGGACAGGCCGCGAACTTCAATCATCGAACGACCCCTCGCTGGGAGTTGGTAAGACAGGGCACAAAGCGTTCACAGTGTACTACGCAGGGTGCGGCGGAATGCTACGGGGAGGGGGCAGGGGAAAATAGAAAAGGGAAAATGGAAGAAGGCGGGTGCCTCGGTTTCTAGCCTTTATGACAGGTGGGGCACTGCTTGGCATCAAATCTGTCGGGGGTGACGCGGAACATATTGTTGCACTGGATGCAGACACGGTGGATGACCGGGCTTACGACGGCGCCGGGCTGGATGGGCTTGTCCAATCCACCCGTGGGGGGAGCGGCGGTCTTCTCCGGGATATTCTCGACAGACATGGGCGGATTCTAACACGACGAGGTGCCTTGTCCATAACGGGCTGCTGAAAGAGGATGCTCAGCGGTACGTAGCAAAATTGGAGGCGTTGAAAACACAGAATATGCCGGTCGAAAGACCGGCGATTACAGCCCCGTGAGGAGTTTTTCAGCAGCTGACAGGCGCCGACGGCCTCCCAGGCGCACGCTGGCGCGTCCAGGAAACTTGGGAGATGCTCGTTTCGAACAGTTCACATACGAACAGGACGAGCAACGAATATGGAGAAAGCCGCGCTGCTCTTGCTAGAATGGAGTGTTTAGACGCTTAGCTGACAGGGGTCAAGCAAGCCACGGACAGGTAAGAGGAAAGCTGCGCCGGAGGAATGGGCCCTCGCGCGCAGCGGAGTGCGGGAGCGGGCGGAATAGGAAAATATGGATCGCAGGCTGCGAAATCGGATTTTGCTCTACCTGGCGCTGGCAGGAGTGCTGGCGTACGCGGGGATAAGGTTGAGCGGGCGAAAGCCGGTGCCGAAGGTTTCGGCGGTGACGCCGGTGCGAGAGAACCTGGTTTCGTCCATCAGCAGTAACGGAAAAGTGGAGCCCATCACTCCATACGTTATGCGGGCGCAACTGGATACTTTTGTGGAAAAGGTGCGCTCGAAAGAGGGACAGACGGTCAAGAAAGGCCAAGTGATCCTGGAATTGGATGTAAAGGACGCGGCGGGGCGGCTCTCCGAAGCCAAGAGCAAGCTCCTCAAGGCGGAAGATGATTTGCTGGCGGCCAAGGCCGGCGGGAGACCGGACGATGCGGCCAGAGTTGCAGTGGCGAGCCTGGCAAAGACGCAAGCCGAGCGCGACCGGCTGCAGAAGAATCACGAGGTGCTGCAGCGACTGATAGCGCAGCAAGCGGCGACACAGGAAGAGCTTGCGGCAAACGACTTGGCCTTGACGAAAGCGCAAGCGGAAGTGACACGGCTGGCGGCGGCGAAACAGGAGTTTGCACGGAGCGTGAAGCTGGGCACGGACCAGGCAGCTCTGCACGTGCAGCAAATTCAAGACGAAGTCGCCGCGCTGAATGAAAAGGTGCGGCAGGGACGAATCACGGCGCCGGCGGATGGAACGCTCTACTCATTGCCGGTGAAAGCGGGAGACTACGTGAAGCTGGGGGATCTTCTGGCACAAATGGCGGACCTGCACAAGGTTCGTGTACGGGCGTTCATCGATGAGCCGGAGTTGGGCGCGCTGGAAGAAAATGAGCCGGTGAGGATCACATGGGATGCGCTGCCGAGCAGGACTTGGGTTGGGAAAACTGAGAACATTCCGAAACAGGTGGTGCCGCACCAGAACCGCAGCGTAGGTGAGTTACTCTGCGCAGTGAACAACGACAAACTGGAGCTGCTGCCCAATATCAACGTGAACGTGCGTATCAATTCGCGGGAACGAATCGGTGTTTTGTCCGTGCCGCGGGGCGCGGTGGCGGCTGAGGGCGGAAGGCGGTACGTGTTTGTGGTGAAACAGAACCAGCTGGGCGTCGGCAAGTCGACACTGGAGAAGCGGGAGATTCACGTAGGCATAGCGGACGCCACGAACTACGAAGTGGTAAGCGGGCTCAAAGAAGATGATCTCGTGGCGCTTCCCGGAGACGTCGATTTGCGAGACGGGATGACCGTCACCGTCATTACGACAGAGGTTTTCAATTTCGGGGAACGAGGGAATGGCTAGCCGGATGAAATGGTTGCTCCTGGTCCTGGTTATCGCGAGCGCGGCGATGGCCGCGGAAAATCTCAAACAAGAAGCGGGGTTCGAAGCGGGACTGCGCTGGTACGAGGCCAGCGATTATGCGAAGGCCATCCTGGCGTTGCAGGCGGCCGCCGCCAAGGAACCACAGAATGGCGACGTGCAATGGCTGCTGGCGAAAAGTTACCTGGAGCTGCAGGAGCTCGACCCGGCGATTAAGAGCGCGGAGAAGGCGGTGGCGATCGACCCGCAAAATTCGATCTACCACGAGTGGCTGGGGAGAGCGTACGGAGAAAAGGCCGATCATGCGAGCTGGTTTTCGGCCATGTCGCTCGCGAAGAAGACGCGCAAGGAATTCGAAAGGGCGGTGCAGCTCGACGCAAAGAATTATTCGGCGCGGCAGGCGCTGATCGAATACGATTGCAGCGCTCCACCCATCGTGGGTGGCGGGGTGGAGAAGGCGCTGCCGCAGATCAAGGAATTGGCAGACATGGACGCCGCCGAAGGGCATTACGCGGCGGGAAATTGCCGGCGGCAAAAGAAAGATTTCGCGGTGGCGGACGAGGAGTTCACGAAAGCGCTGGAGAGCGATCCGAAGTCGGCGGGGCTGATCTACGACATCGGGGATTACGCCGTGAAACGCAATCAGCCGGAGCGGCTGATTGCGATCGCTGAGGCGGGAGAGCGTTTGGCACCCGGCGACCCAAGGGGAAAGTTTTACCGAGGCGTCGCGCTGGTCTTGAAGAAGGAGAACACCGAGGCAGCCGAACGATTGCTGAGAGAATATGCCAGTAGAGCGCCAACACGAACGGGATATCCGCGACCAGCCGCAGCGCACGCGTGGCTAGGGCGCTTGTTCGAAGATCAGAACAGGATGGAAGACGCAGCGAAGGAATTTGAGAGCGCGCTGAAGTTGGATCCCCGAAACAAAATGGTGCAGGAAGCGCTGAAGGGGCTGAAGAAGGGCTAAGAGTTTCCGCGGCCTGGAAGTGCCGGCGAAGAATTCCGGTCAAAGGTCAATGATGGACATCCGGGAAACCCTATCTGTGGCGATCGACGCGCTGCGATCGAATAAGCTGCGCGCGATCCTAACCTCGCTGGGCGTGATTATCGGAAGCGCTTCCATTGTTCTGGTCGTCACGGTGGCGCTCACCAGCAAGAATTTCGTGCTTTCCCAGATCGAGAGCATCGGCTCCAATCTGGTGTGGGTGGAGCTGGTTCAGAGGCCGGATAAACCGCAACCGCTAAGCTATGAAATGTCGATGGAAGACATGGAAGCGGCGAAGAACATCCCCAATGTGATCCATGTTGCGGGAACGCGGGAACTGCCGATGGCTGTGATTGCAAATGGAGCAGAACGTCCGGTAAGCGTGGTGGGCGTGACGGATGGGTATCAAGCCATCCGGCGGCTGCTCATCCTGCGCGGACGCTATTTTGACGCAGCAGATATGGAGATGCGCAGCAAGGTCTGCCTCATCACCACGCAACTTACCGACCGCATCTTTGGGCAGGACAATCCCGTCGGGAAATCCGTTCGAATGGGGGAGCTGTCGTTTACAGTCATCGGGGTGTTTCGCGAGCGTGTCGAGACTTTCGGGCTCTCCGATATTCAGGAAAATTCCGTCATCATTCCTTTCTCCCTCATGAAATATTACACGGGCATTGAGGTGGTGCGGTTGTTGGACGCGCAAGCGGCGCGGGCCGAAGACGTGCCGTCCGTCGAGCGGCAGCTTGGCCAACTGCTGCGGAGCCGGCATCCCGCCGAAGCGGAATATAAGGTTCAATCGCTGACTGCGATCCTGGGGGCGGCCAAGAATATTTCGCTTGCGTTGACGATCGTGCTCATCGTCATCGCGTTCATCGCGCTGGTGATTAGCGGCGTCGGGATCATGAACATCATGCTGGTGACGGTAACGGAACGCACGCGGGAGATCGGGATCCGCAAGGCGATTGGAGCGGCGCGGCGGGAGATCATGTATCAATTCCTGATCGAGTCGTTCCTGATCAGCGGAGGAGGTGCGGTGATAGGGATCTTGATCGGGATCGCTGTCCCAGTGGCTATCCAGTCGTTCCTGCCAGGAAATTTGCGGGTTCCGGTTTCGTGGGTCAGCGTGGTGATTGCATTCGTGGTGTCGTGTTCCACGGGACTATTCTTCGGATACCTGCCGGCGAACCAGGCAGCGAGCCTCGAACCGGTTGAATCGCTGAGATATGAATGAGGGAAGAGAATAGGCAAGAAAAAGTGAACCAACCAGGGGGCGGCGATGGCGGCCCTTTTTATTTTTCGGGGAAGTGAGTCTTGTAGTGGAGTCCGAAGACTCGTGGAGCGAAACTCTCTCGAAAACTGTGGAAGCGAGCCCGTGGGAATAGAGTGGCGACGAAGGAGTATGAAAATGCGATTACTGGGACGTGTTGCGGGGCTGACTGCTCTGCTGACGCTGTGCGGCCGCGCTGCGGGTGCGCAAGAACCGCCCGCAGCGAAAGCGAGCCAGCCTGCGGCACAAGACGCATCGAGGGATGGGGCGCCGGTGGTGCTCACGCTAAAACGCGCGATTGAGTTGGCGCTGCAGAACAGCAAGGAGATTCAGGTAGCGAAGATTCAAGCAAGCGTGGCGGATCGCGGCGCGCAGATTACCAAAGCACAGTTCTTGCCGAATCTCTATGCGGGCTCCGGCGCGGGGTATAGCTTGGGCATACCGGAAACGCCAGGCGGACGCGCACCATCGGTCTTCAACGTGACGTACACCGAGCAAGTTATCAATGAGCCGCTGCGAGGCCAGTCGAAGGAGAAGCAGGAGCAGTCCAAAGCGCAGAAGATTGTGCTCGAGGATGCGAAGAACAGCGTGATCACTCGAACTGCGATGGCCTACCTGGAGCTGGGGAAAGTGCGGCATTCCCTGGAGCTCTTGCGCAAGGAGGAGGAGAGCGCGGAGAAGATTCTGCAAGTGACGCAGGAGCGCCAGGGAGAAGGATACGAACTGCCGGTGGAAGTGACAAAAGCCCAGCTCACGAAGGCGCAGGTGGTCCAGCGAATTCTGCAGCTGGAGGGCCGGGAAGACGAGCTGGAAGTTTTTCTGAGATACCAGCTCGGATTCTCCGAGGCGCAGGCCATCGAGGTCACTCCCGAGGAGCTGCCGGGAGAAGCCGAGCAGGCGGGGGACAACCTCGTGGCGATGGCGATGACGCATAATGCCGGCTTGCAGCTTGCGGAGTCCGACGTTCGCGGGAAAGAGTTTCGGCTGAAGGGGGAAAAGCGAGGCTATTTCCCGACGCTGGAACTGGTCAGCGTCTACAGCGTGCTGGCGAAGTTCAACAATTACACGCAGTTTTTCCGAACGTTCGAACGGAACAATTTCAACGCGGGGATCGACGTGCACGTCCCGATATTCAGCGCACAGACAAAAGCAGCGATCGGGTTGGCGCAGATCAACCTGGAGGCGGCGAAGGTCAACCTGACCAACAAAAAAACCGAATTGACCGCGGAGGTGCGGCAAAAGACGCGGCGAGTCCGCGAAAGGGATGCGGCGAAAGAGGTGGCGCGGCTGGAATTGCAGCTCGCGCAACAAAACGTGGCGGTGCAGCAGGCGCAATTTGCCGAAGGGAAGTTGAATCTACGCGAAGTCGAAAGGGCCAGGCTCGAAGAGAACGAAAAATGGATGGCGTATCTTGATGCGAATTTTCAGAAACAGCAGGCGCAGTTGGAATTGCTGAGGACGGCCGGGCAATTGGATAAGGTGTGGCAGTGAAGAAGTGACTGGTGACTCGTGACCCCGACAAGGTCGGGGCAGGCCGGTGACTAGTGATGCTCGATCAAGATGGTTTGCCAGCTTTTTTGGAGGCTAGGAAGAAGCTGGACGGCGGGTTTTCCGAATTGCCAGGGTACGAGAGCGAAGCGCCAGGAATGGAGCGGCTTGCGGAAGCGCTC
>WNFI01268894.1_pt1 | contig 23665 bp, 20 predicted proteins | sample 5400471 | NCBI WGS metagenome assembly WNFI01 (sample SAMN13153348, study PRJNA577476) | soil metagenome | isolation source: 100 cm saprolite on Douglas fir-dominated hillslope | place: USA:California | collected 2013-09-17
TTCCGGTCCTGGGGCTTCTCGCGCGGCGGCACCGGCGCCATCTCGATGGCGATCGCGGGAGCGGCCCAGCAGGCCGGCGTCGAGATCCGCACCCAGGCCGCGATCGAGCGCATCAAGGTGAAGGACGGTCGTACGGTCGGGGTGGTGCTCGAGGGCGGGGAGGAGATCGACGCGCCGGTCGTGTCGTCCAGCGTCGACCCGCATCGCACGTTCCTCAAGATGGTGGAGCCAGGCGTGCTCGACGGGAGCTTCCTCTCCGAGGTGCGGCGCTACAAGCTGCGGGGCTCCTCGGGCAAGGTGAACCTCGCCCTCGACGGGCTGCCGGAGTTCACCGCGATGCCGGGGCCGGGCGCGCACCTCCGCGGGGCGATCTCGATCTCGCCCAGCGTGGAGTACATGGAGCGCGCGTACGACCAGGCCAAGTACGGCGAGTTCTCGACCCACCCGTACATCGACATGGTCATCCCCTCGCTCACCGATCCGTCGATCGCCCCCCCCGGCAAGCACATCCTGTCCTGCTTCGTGCAGTACGCGCCCTACAAGCTGCGCGAGGGCACGTGGGACGAAAAGCGCGACGCCTTCGGCGACGCCGTCGTGAACACCATCGCGCAGTACGCGCCGAACCTGAAAAAGCTCATCCTGCACCGCCAGGTGCTCACGCCCCTCGACCTCGAACGCGAGTGGGGGCTGACGGAAGGGAACATCTTCCAGGGCGAGCTGTCGCTCGAGCAGCTCTTCTTCCTGCGGCCGGTGCCGGGATGGGCGCGGTACCGCACCCCGATCCGCGGGCTGTACATGTGCGGATCCGCCACCCATCCCGGCGGCGGCATCATGGGCGCGCCCGGCCGCCTCTCCGCCCTCGAGCTGCTCAAGGACTGGAAGAAGGGAAAGGTCGCTTGAAGCCGGACGTGGTGATCATCGGGGGAGGCCACAACGGCCTCGTGGCCGCGGCCCTGCTCGCGCGCGGCGGGCTCAAGCCGCTCCTCCTGGAACGACGCGATGTCCTCGGTGGCGCCGCCGTGACCGAGGAGTTCCATCCCGGGTTCAGGGCCTCCACCGTCGCGCATCTCCTCGGGCCCCTGCGCGGGTCGGTGGTGGAGGATCTCGATCTCAAGAATCGCGGGCTCGGCTTCGTGGAGGCCGAGCCGCGCGTGTTCGCGCCCCTGCCCGAGGGCGGCGGCATCTCCCTCTGGGGCGATGCGGGCAAGACCGCGTTCGAGCTGCGCAAGCTCTCCCCGGAGGACGCCGACCGCTATCCCGAGTTCCACCGCTCGCTTTCCGCCATCGCGACCTTTCTCTCGCGCCTTCTCGTCCTGACTCCGCCCGACATCGACCGGCCGCTCAAGGGCCCGATCCTGTCCTGGCTGGGCCTCGGCATGGGTTTCCGCGGGCTCGGGCGCGAGGACGCGCAACGCCTGCTCCGCTGGGGCCCGATGGCGGTGGCGGACTTCGCCTCCGAGTGGTTCTCCACCGACGTGATGCGCGCCATCGTCTGCGGGCGCGGGATCCACGGGCTCTTCGGCGGGCCCTGGTCGGCGGGGACGACGGCCAACCTCCTGCTGCAGGCCGCGACCGGAGACGGCAACGGGGCGGGCAGCGCCGTGCAGCTCATGGGCGGGCTGGGATCGCTGGCGGGGGCGCTCAGCGCAGCCGCCCGGCAGCACGGCGCGGAGATCCGGACGGGCGCGACCGTGGAGCGCATCGCCGTCCAGGAAGGGCGCGTCACCGGCGTCGTCCTCGCCGGCGGCGAGGAGATCGCGGCGCGGGCCGTCGTCTCCGGCGCCGATCCCAAGCGCACCTTCCTGGAGCTGCTCGATCCCGCCGTGCTCGACCCCGACGACGTCCGCCGGCTGCGCAACTACCGGCAGCAGGGCATGGCCTCCAAGGTGAACCTCGCCCTGGACTCGCTGCCGCCCTTCCGCGGCGACGTCTCCCCCGACCTCCTCCGCGGCCGCATCCACATCGGTGACGACGTGGACGACCTCGAGCGCGCCTTCGACGACGCGAAGTACGGCGGCATCTCCCGCAAGCCGTACCTGGAGGCCACGATCCCGACGCTCTGGGACACCACGCTCGCTCCCGCGGGCCAGCACGTGATGTCGGTCTACGTGCAGTTCACTCCCTACGCGCTGCGCGAGGGGAGCTGGGAGACGCGCCGCGACGAAATTGGCGAGGCCACTCTCCGCACGCTCGAGACCTACGCGCCCGGAATCTCCCGCCGGGTGCTGGCGCGACAGGTGATCACCCCGCTCGACCTCGAGCGCACGTACGGCCTGACCGGCGGACATCCCGCGCACGGCGAGATGGCGCTCGACCAGCTCTTCCTCGCTCGTCCGCTCCTGGGATGGGGCCGCTACCGCGGACCGCTGCCCGGCCTCTACATGTGCGGCGCGGGCACGCATCCGGGGGGCGGCGTGACGGGCGGCCCCGCCGCCAATGCGGCGCGGGAGATCCTAGCCGACCTGCGCTGACCGCCTACTGCGGGTAGGTCAGGGTGAGCGTGAACATCACGCAGGGTCCGCCCCCGGCCTGCTGCACGAACACGTAGTAGGTCTTGTTCTGCACCGCCGCGGACATCCGTGCGCTCGTGTTCGAAGAGGGAGAGGAGCGTGCGAGCGTGGCGGCTTCCGACCGATCGGTTAGTCGCCTTCTTCGACCTGGCGAATGCCGGCGGCGAGGTCCGGCTCGGCGGATTGCCCCGCGAGGAGGCCAGGGCCGAGGGCGAGCCACACCGCCAACACCACCACGACGGGGCGCTTGGACATCCACACTCCTGAATGCAGAGGATGCCGGACGATAATCACGGCGGCCGCCATTTACAAGCCGCGCGCGAGCGGCGTCCTGAGTCGCGCTCCTACGGGGTCGCCGCCCGCGGCGCGAAGCTGACGACGATGGAGACGGTGAACGTCGTGTCGAGGGTGGCCGCTCGCGCCGGTACGGTCAGCCCCGTGGCCACGCCGGATCCGTCGAACAGCGGTAGAAGGACGAGCGACGCATGGTGGTCGTAGAGGAGCAGCAGCCCGACCTGCAGGGCCAGCCGCCCGTTCATGGAGACGGCGAGGGCATTGGCGAAACGGACGCGCACGTCGGCCGTGTCCTCGAGGCTTTCATCCACGGCCAGGCCGCCCACGTACGCGCTGTTGGCGCCGAACTTCCGCTCGGCATCGGCGCTCAAACGGACGCCGACGAACGTGTCTTTCGTGGTCGGATCGTCCACGACTTCACTCTGATGCGTGACCGTCGCGGCCAGGCCCGACTTGAGCGTGAACTCCTTCCGGTTGGCGAAGAGGTAGGTCGCGCCGACGAGGCCGAGGGTGCGGCCCTTCAGGCCGGAAAACCGGTCGCGGTCGAATCCCCCTCCCACCTGCCAGGCCAGGCGGTCCGTCACGCGCCGGTCGAAGGTCGAGCTCACGTCGTACTTCGCGGCCTTGAGCACGCTCGGACCGGTTTCGATCCGGAAGTCGGTGCGACCGCCGATCGCTCTCCGTGAGGGCTCGCTGGCCTCCGCTCGCACGACGGAACCGCCGAGAGCGAAGGTCGACCGCGGCCATAGGCGCTTCACTTCCGCCTTCGCTCCCAGCGTCGAGGTGCCCGAGTTCCCGCTGGTCATCACGAAGCTGAGCCCGCTCTTGGAATACCAGCCGGGCGGCGGCGGAGCGTCCGCCGCCCATCCCGCGTGGGCGGTGGCGGCCAGGAGAACGACCAGGGACGCATCGCGGGTGAACATGTCCAGGTGCTCTGTTGAAATGCCCAGCACTCAGTCTAGATGTTCGCGACTTCTGGCGGGCGGTCGCCCGGTCAGAGAGTTGTGCGCGCGACGACGTCCAGGAAACCGCGGCCATAGCGCTCGGCCTTGGTCGCGCCGATGCCGTGGACGGCCATCAGCGCATCGAGCGTACGGGGCCGGAGGACGGCCACTTCGCGGAGGGTTCGATCGCTCGCGACCACGAAGGGGGGCACGCCCTGCGCGCGCGAGACGGTGAGGCGATGGGCGCGCAGCGCCTCGAATACGTTGGCGGCCGCGCCGTCCATCTCGATCGGGGTCGAACCCGGGACAGCGGGACGCCGGCCCGCGCCGCCGCGATCTCGCCGCGCCCGCACCGCGCCCGCGGGCGCCGCGCTCGCGCGCGACGGCAGCAGCAATCGGGCCGGCTGCTCGGCCTTCATCACCGCGCGCCCGGCTTCCGTCAGCAAGACCACGGGCTTCTCGTCCGGGGTGAAGTCCACCCACCCCGCGGTGACGCACCGGCGCAGGACCCGCAGCAGCCAGGGCTCCGGATGCTCGCGCAGGGACCCGAACGTGGGCGTGCGATCGAGACCCGAGCGCTCCAGCCTGGGATCGGCCTCGCCGCGCAGGAGGCGCACGGCGGCCTGGAGGCCGAAGCGGCGGTGCACGCGCGCGATCGCGCTCAGCGCCTTGCGCACGACGAGGGTCACCGCCTCGCCCGTCGCGTCGGTGTTCTCCTCGAGGGCGGCGCACACGTCGCATTGCCCGCATCCGTCGAGCGTCTCCGCCTCGTCGCCGAAGTAGCGCAGGATCGCGTCGTGCCGGCAGCTACCGCCCTCCGCCCAGCGCATCAGCTCCAGGAAGAGCCCCCACTTGTGGGCGAGGACGGCCTCGCCGGGCGCGTCGCTCTCCAGGAGACGCCGCCGGCGCGGCATGTCGGAGGGCGAGACGATGAGGAGGCCCCACGCGGGCGCGCCGTCGCGTCCGGCGCGGCCGACTTCCTGGTAGTAGGCCTCGATCGATCCGGGCGGGCCGAGGTGGACGACGGCGCGCACGTCGGCCCGATCGATGCCCATGCCGAAGGCATTGGTCGCGACCATCACCTCGACCCGGCCGTCGAGGAATGCCCGCTGTGCCTTCTCGCGCGCGTCCGGCCCCAGCCCGGCGTGGTAGACGGCGGTCCTCCAGCCGCGGTGGGCCAGGCGCTCCGCTTCCTCCTCCGCTCCCCGCCGTGTGGGGGCGTAGACGATCGCGACCCCCTGGCCGCCATCCGGCCGGCCCAGGGCTTCCGCGAGCAGCGCATCCACTTCGGCCAGGCGCCCGCGCGCATCGTCGACTTCGGTCGCGCGCAGCCTAAGGTTCGGGCGGGCGAAGCCGCGAACGTGCTGCGGCGTGTCCACGGGCAGCCCCAGGCGACTGAGGATCTCGTCGCGGACGACGGGGGTCGCGGTCGCGGTGCAGGCCAGCACGCGCGCCGCCGGAAGCTCGGACAGGAGAGAGCCGATCTCCAGGTACTCCGGCCGGAAGTCGTGGCCCCATTCGCTGATGCAATGCGCCTCGTCGATCGCCACCAGCGGGATCTCGATGGCGTGCAGGAGGCCGCGAAAGCCCGGGAAGGCCAGCCGCTCCGGCGCGACGTAGACGAGCGAGTACTGTCCCTGGCTCATGCGCGCCATGCGCCGGCGGACCTCGTCACCGTCGAGGGTGGAGGCCAGGAACGTCGCGCTCACCCCGCGCGCGGTGAGGGCCTGCACCTGGTCGTTCATCAGGGCCACCAGAGGCGAGATGACCAGCGTCGTTCCGGGGAGGGAGACGGCCGGAAGCTGGTAGCTCAGGCTCTTGCCGCCGCCGGTGGGGGCCACGAGCAGCAGGCGGCCGACGGCCATCAACGTCTCGACGGCCTCGCGTTGGCCGGGCCGGAACGATTCGTAGCCCAGCCGGCGCAGGGCCGCCTCGAAGTCGATCGCGCTCGCCGCGCGGGCCGGGCTCGTCATGCCGCGGCCACTGTAGCACCCGGCGCGGCGCGGCGAGGTCAGCCCGCGCGAGCCTCCAGGATCGCGCCGAGTCCGGCGATCGATCCTTTCTCGACCTCCGCCGCGGTCAAGCTCCGGGCCGGGCAGCCGAAGCGATCGAGGGCCAGGCTCCAGGCGCCGCCGACCTTCTCGTCGCCGGCCACGGTGACGGGCGCTGCCGGCGCCAGCGCGCCGCTCGCGCAGAGCCGGTCGAGGTCGGCGCCGATGAACGCGCCCACCAGGAACGACAGGCGGCCCTCCGGCGTCGCCGCGCCCGACAGCTCGAGCAGGCGGACGCAGAAGAGGGCCCGCGCGAGGCCGGAGCGCCGCGCCTCGTCCATTCCCTCGAGGAGTTGCGGGAGATCCGGCTTCGTGAGCGGGCCCCCCGGCACGGCGGAGGCGAGGATGGTCTGGCCGCGCGCGGCATGGATCATCTCGCCCGCGAGCGAGGTCACGCTCCAGGCGACGCGCCCGGCCGCGTCGATGCGGATCACCTTCCAGTGGGAGCCGACGCTGAGGAGCGCGCCTCCGGGAGCGAGCCGGCCCTGGTCCAGCAGGCCGATGCAGAGGGTCTCCTCGCCACGCATCACGTCGGTGGCGCCGATTCCGGGCGGCGCATTCGGGATCGCGGCCGTCCTCACGCCGGGCACGAAGATGAAGGGCAGGTCGGCCACGTCCGGCAGGAGCGTCTCGCGCGCGCCCGCCGCCAGCTCGCCGATACCCGCCGGCGCGCTCACGTGCGGCACCTCGACCAGCCCCTGCGCCGAGGTGATCATCCCCGCCGCGGCGATCTGACGCGGCGGGAGGACGTCCTGCGCGTCGCACGTGGCGCGCAGACCCGCGATCAGGTCTCGCAGCGCGGCACGCAGCGCGCGATCGTGCCCATCGCGCGCGGTATCGCGCGCGCCCAGCGGCGCCTCGCGGCGGGCCAGGATCCGGTCGCCGGCGACGAGCCAGGCTCGGGTGTTCGTCGTGCCGGAATCGACGCAGAGGAGCGTCGCCGCGCCGGACGGGACTTGGGCGCGTTCAGTCATGCGCGGCGGTCAGAGCGTCCAGTGCGCGCCGCGCCTCCGCATGCGTCGGGGCCAGCGTGAGCGCGATCCGGAGATGGGGGACGGCCTCCGCGGCGTGGCCGGCCCGAGCGAGCAGGACGGCCGCGTCGTAGTGAAGGTCCGCGTCGCCGGGCTGGAGGCGGACGGCCTCGAGCATCTCGCGAGTGGCCTCCTCGGATCTGCCCTTTCCGGCCAGGGCCCGGGCCAGGTTGGCGTGGGCGTCCGCGAGGTCGGGCCGCAGCCGCAAGGCCTGGACGTAGTGCTCGATGGCCTCGTCACCCTTGCCTTGATCACCGAGAGCGGCCCCGAGGCCGTTGTGGGCGACGGCCAGGTTCGTCTGCGCCTCCGCGTAGCCGGGGTCGAGGCGAAGGGCCTCCGCGAACTCGCGCGCCGCGGCGTCGAGCCTCCCGGCGTGGGCGTAGGCCGCGCCGAGATTGTTGTGCGATACGGCGACGGTGGGGTCGATCCGCACCGCTTCCGAGAAATGGCGGATGGCCTCCGTGTCCCTGCCCTCGCCCATGAGCGCCACCCCGAGGTTGTTGTGGGCCTCCAGGTAGTCGGGGAGCACGCGCAGCGCCTCGGAGTAGTGGCTCATCGCCTCGCCCACCTTACCCTGGTCGGCCAGGACGAGGCCGAGGTTGTTGTGCGCCTCCGCGAAGTCGGGCTCGATGCGCAGGGCCGCGACGTAGTGCGCGACGGCTTGGTCGAGCCTCCGCTCCCGGGCCAGGGCATGGGCGAGGTTGCTCTCGGCGCGATGGTTCCCCGCCGTCACCTCCAGCGCATGTTCCCAGAGGGCGACGCTGTTGCGCCAGTACCCGACCTGCGTCCGCGCGCTGATCGCGCAGCCGGCGAGGACCACGGTGGCGGCCGCGGCGAGCAGGAGGTCGCGACGCGGCCAGCGGGCGAGGAGGTCCACCATCCCCCAGGCCACGATGATGAAGAGCCCGATGGCGGGGATGTAGGTGTAGCGGTCCGCCCAGGGCTGGCTCCCCACCTGGACGAGGCCTAGCACTGGTACCAAGGTACCGAGGTACCAGAACCAGCCGACGGGCAGGTAGGGATGGCGAGGCGCCGCGCGCAGGGCCAGGGCCGAGGCGGCGGCCAGGACCGCGACGGCGCCAAGGACCCCCCACCACGGCGAAGACGCGGGATAGGGATAGATCGCGGCCAGACCTGAGGGCCAGACCGTCTTGGCCGCGTAGGTGACGTAGGCCAGGACGGCGGTGGCGAGGCGGCGATGGAAAGGAAGGACGCCGAGCCCCTTGATCGCGCCCGCGTGCTGCTGGACGAGCACGGTGACCACGCTCGACGCAAGGGCCAGTCCCACCAGGGGCAGCTTCTCGACGATCAGCCCGCGCCGTGCGGAAGGCTCCGCCGTGCGGCCGAGGGGCCAGACGTCGAGGAGGAGCAGGACGAAGGGCAGGGTCACCAGCATCGGCTTGGCCATGAGCCCCAGCGCGAAGAGCACGAGGACCAGCGCGTAACGGCTCCCGCGGGGCCGGCGCACGTAGGCCACATAGGCCCAGAGGGTCAGGAAGAAGAACAGCCCGCTCAGGACGTCCTTGCGCTCCGCGATCCAGGCCACCGATTCCACGTGCAGGGGATGGAGCTCGAAGAGCGCGGCCACGAACGCGCTCCGGAAGAGCGCGCCCGTCATTCGAACGAGCACGCCGAAGAGGAGGAGCGCGTTGACGACGTGAAGCACGGCGCTCGTCAGATGGTGCGGGCCGGGGTCGAGGCCGTAGAGCTCGACGTCGAGCATGTGCGAGAGCCACGTCAGGGGATGCCAGTTCCCCGCATGTCCGGTGGTCAGCGCCCACGACACGGCGGGCCCGCTGAGGCCACCCGCGACGGCCGCGTTGTCACGGACGTACTGCGCGTCGTCGAAGTTCACGAACTCGTGGTGCCGCACGGGCGCATACACGAACGCCCCCGCAGCGACGAGCGCAGCCGAGACGAGAAGAACGGGGCGGGTCACGCGCGAAGAGGATAGCCGCGCGCCGATCGCGGGGTGACGCGCGAGTATCGAGCCGACCGCAGAGCACGGCGGCGCTGCGCAGCAGCGGCGCCGTGCGAGGGGGGTTTCAGGGGGGGTCGCGAGCGCCCATCGCGGTGGCGCGCGAGTGCCCCCCCTGAGATCAACGCTAGAACGAGAACCGGGCCACGAGCTGCGCGACGCGCGGCGCGTACTCGTTGACCGTGCTGTTCGTCAGCAGGAACGAGCTCGGGTTCGAGTACGCCGTGGCCGTCGTGCCCGTGCGGTTGTCGAAGCCGACCAGCGTGCCGGAACCGGTCACGGGCACGAAGTTCGCGTGGTTGAAGGCGTTGAGGAGCTCGGCCCGGAAGTCGATGGTGGCGTTGCCCTTGAGCTTGAACCTCTTCACCAGGCTGATGTCCGCCGACCAATACGTCGGCCCGGTCACCACCATGCTTCCCTCGCCGCACTTGCCGGGCCCGAAGTTGTAGCCGAACTGCGCGGTGGCCGAGGCCTGGATGGTGCTCGTGGGGTCCACCATCTCGATGCAGTCCGCCCCGTTGGCGGGCGCGAGGTAGCGGCCGGTCGGCACGCCCAGCGACGAGTAGCCCGTCGGCGAGGTCGCGCTCACGCTGAACGCCCGGTTCGTGTTGTCGATGATGTCCTGCGGCAGCACGTAGATCGCCTTGCCCGCATCGTCGAAGCGCAGCTTGAACGCCTTCTGGAACTCCTTGCGGCTCATCCCGACCAGGCGCACGTTGCCGAAGTCGAGCATGCGGCCGCTCTGCACGCGGCTGATCGTGGCCAGCTGCCAGCCGCCGAGGATGGCGTCGACGACGGGGTGGGCGCTGCCCAGGAGCCTGCGGCCCTTGCCGATGGGCAGCTCCCAGATCGCGTACAGCTTGAGCGCGTGGGTGATGCTGCCTTCCACGCCCGTGTTGATCCGCTTCTGGTCGGGCTGCTGCAGACCGAAGCGCTGCCACTCCCACGAGCGCCCCAGCGAGTAGCTGGTGCGGAAGAAGAGGCCGTTTGCCATGTTGCGCCGCAGCTCGATCTCCATGGCGTGATAGTCGGTGCCGCCGCCGTTGCCGCGGATCCAGGCCCCGCCCTGGAGGTCCGGGTTGGCCCGGAAGAGGTTCGCGGGCAGGCCGGCCGCCCGCGCGTTGGCCCGCCGCGCCGGGTCGCCGTCGAGACCGGTGTTCGGGTTCGTTCCGCCCGGCACGTACGGCTGCGGGTTGAACCGCGCCAGCGGGTTGATGAAGTTGTTGTTGCCGAACAGCGGAGAGGTGTAGAGCGTGGGGTCGCCCGCGCGCGCGGACGGGATCCCGTTGAAGTACGCGAGGTAGATGGGCAGGGGCGAGGTGCCCGTGCCGGGTCCGAAGTACTTGAACGTGTTCCCGCGCCCGGCGGCGATGTTGGCGAACAGGTTCTGCTGAGCGAGCCGGAACTCGTCCAGGAACCCGTTTGACCCGATGTTGACCTCGTTGACGTTGTAGTCGGTCCAGAGGTCGCGCCCGCGCGAGCCGACGTAGCGGGCCTCGAACGCCATGTTCTTGCCGAGCTGGCGCTGGAAGCCGGCGCTCCAGGTCTGCGAGTACGGAATCTTGAGATCGGGGTCGAAGATGGAGATGTCCCCGGTGATGACGTCGCTCAGCGGATAGGCCGGCCGCGAGGCCACGGACGGAGGAGCGAGGCTGGCCTCGTTCCGCAGCAGCACCGGCGCCGGTCCCAGGTTGCCCAGCTCGTAGGTGCGGTTCGCATCGATCGAGATGCCCGGGTTGGCCCCGAAGACGTCGGTGAAGTCCGACATGCCGTTCCGGCTGTAGGCCATGGCGAACCCGGCCCGGAACACGGGCTCGTGGCCGAACAGCTTGCCGAGCAGCCCCTTCTCGATCGTCGGCCGCCAGGTGACGCCCAGGTTGGGCGCGAGGTTGTTCCAGTCCTTGTTGTAGGCGCGCTGGCCGGTCTGGTACTGGACGAACTCCGGCTTCTTCCCGTTCAAGACTCCCGGCTTGAACAGGTTGTCCACGCCCGACACGCCCCACACGTCCTGGACGGTGGCGGTCGAGTAGCTGCTGTTGGTGGGATAGAGCGGAAGCTGCAGGACGTAGCGCAGGCCGTAGCTCAAGGTCAGGTTCGAGGCCGCCCGCCAGGAGTCCTGGGCGAAGAAATCGAACTGGCGCATGCGCCCCCGCGCCAGGGACGAGCCGAGGTATGCGTACTCGCCGTTCTCGTTGAGCCGTGCGTTGCCGAGGACCCCGGTGACGCGGCCGGTGAGGATCGCATACAGGCCGCGCGCATTCGCGAGCTGGGTGTCCGAGGCTCCCGGGAAATTGGTGGTGTTGAACATCGCGAAGGCGGGATCGCTGTTGTTGATCCCGAAATCGATGCGCGGCACCAGGCTCTGGTTCTGCAGCCAGACGTCCGCTTGCGTGAACTCGACCCCGAAGTTGAGGTTGTGCGCGCCGCGCACCCAGTTGAGGCTGTCGTGGGCCACCTTGGTGTTCGCGAAGGAGCCGGCGAACAGCTCCGGACTGATCTCGGTGGAGAACAGGGTGGCCCCGCCGGTGGCGCCGAAGAAGCGCAGGTCGTTGACGAGGTTCGCGGTCAGCGCGGAGCGCAGCGATCCCTGATAGGCGAAGCGCTTCGAGTCCTGTACGCCGTGGATCGGGAAGCCCGGGAAGGCGACGTCCCGGTTGTTGAGCGTGTCCGGGTCGGAGAGCAGCTTGTTGAGGGTGTAGGTCGCCGTGATGCGGTGCTTGTTCGAGAGCTGCATGTCGAGCCGTACGTGCGGGTAGCGCGTGATGTTGCTGAAGCCGCCCTGGTAGCTCAGCCGCTGCACGAGCGGATCGGAGAGGTCGGCGATGCCGCCCTTCTCCGCCGCGCTGCGGATGTCGGCGAGCAGCTTGGCGACGGTGGGATCCAGGGTGGTGGTCTGCCCGTTGGCGCCCGCGAGCTGGAGCAGGTTCACCTCGCGCACGCCGCCCGCCGCGTTGTAGCGGAAGATCCCCTGCTGCGCGGACGGGCTCAGGATGGTCCGCTGGCGGCTCACGTCCGCCGGCTGCCGCACCTCCTCGTAGTTCACGAAGAAGAACGCCTTGTTGCGCCCGTCGAAGACGCCGGGGATGCGGATGGGGCCGCCGAAGCGCACGCCGTAGTTGTCGAACTTGAGCTTGGCGCGCGGGGCCTTGCCCGTCGCGGGGTCGGGCGGGAGGTCACGGTTGTTGAACCACGGGTTCGCGTTGAGGGAGTCGCGCCGGAAGTACTCGTACACGCTGCCGTGATAGTCGTTGGTGCCCTGGCGGCTGATGAAGCGGATCTGGACCGCGCCCTGGCCCGAGGTTTCGGCCCCACCGCCCGCCGTCGTCATCGTGACCTCTTCGACCGCGTCCAGGCGCGGGCTCAGGCGGGCGAAGAAGCCGTCCGTCGTCTTCAGGTAGTTGTCCTGCACGCTCATGCCGTCGATCGTGATGTTGATCGCTGCACGAGCGGGGCGCCGGTGGCCTCCACCGTGACCGTCTCTTCCAGGCCGCCGACCTCGAGAGTCGCGCGCAGAGAGGCGGGAGTGGCGGCGAGGATCTTGAAGCCCTTGGTGACGGATTGCTTGAACCCCGACAGCGAGACCGTGATGGTGTACGTGCCGGCCTGGAGCGCCGGCACGGCAAAGGTCCCCTTGTCGCCGCTGACCGCCTGATAGGTCGCGCCCGTGCCCTCGTTCTTCACGACGACAGTGGCGCCGGGGACGGGGGCGCCGGAAGCGTCGGCGACCGTTCCGGTGAGGGGAGCGCTCGTGTTGCCGCCCTGTGCGTACGCGAGCGTGGCGCCCGTGCCGACCAGGAGCCAGGCCAGGGCGAATCCAAGGAACCGGTGCCTCATACACTCCTCCCGTTCATTTCCTGGGAGTCGAAGACTCTCAGTACCGCTTTGGGGAGGAGCCCGAAAATATATGTGGCGGCCCTTCCCCTACATCAACAGGCCGGGAACCGTATGAGGATCAGATTTCGGGATGATGTAATGGCCGTCGGGCGGCGGTCAAGGGCTTGTACGCCGAATTCGTGTCATTGACGGGGCGCGGTCAGGACTGGGGCGCCGGGGTACGGTCGGCCCAGGCGCGAATCCGCTCCGCCGTCGTGCGGCCCACGGCGCTCGTCAGCTCCTCGACGCTCGCTCCGCGCACGCCGCGCAGGGATCCGAAGCGCGAGAGAAGCTTCCGCCGCTTGACCGGCCCGATCCCGGGGATGTCGTCCAGCTCCGAGCGCAGGGTGCGCTTGGAGCGCGTCTGGCGATGGAAGCCGATCGCGAACCGGTGGGCCTCGTCGCGCACGCGCTGGACGAACTGGAGGACGGGAGACGACCGCGGAAGGGCCACGGGCTCGTCCCGGCCGGGCACGAAGATCAGCTCCTCGCGCTTGGCCAGGCTGGCCACGGGCTGATCGCCGAGCCCCAGCTCGGCCAGGGCCTCCGTGGCCGCGGAGAGCTGGCCCTTGCCCCCGTCGATCAACACGAGGTCGGGCAGCTCCTTCCCTTCCTCGAGCAGCCGCCGGTAGCGGCGCCCCACCACCTCGCGCATGGAGGCGAAATCGTCGGGCACGTCGCCGATGCCGCGCACGCGGAACTTCCGGTAGTCCGATTTCCGGGCCTGCCCGTCCTCGAACACGACCATCGAGGCGACCACGTCCGAGCCCTGGATGTTCGAGATGTCGAAGCACTCGATGCGCCGCGGCTCGACCTCGAGCTGCAGCAGGTCCTGCAGCCCGCGCAGGATCTCCTGCGACTGCGTCCGCGGATGCCGCCACTCGAGGTCGAAGGCGAGGCGGGCGTTGCGCAGGACCAGCTCGAGCAGGCGCACCTTCTCGCCGCGTTGGGGGACGCGGATGCGCACCTGGCTCCCCCGGCGGCCGCTCAGCCACTCCTCGAGCAGGCTGCGGTCGGGGATCTCGACCGGGACGAGCAGCTCGCGGGGCACGTAGCGCTGGCCGTCCGCGTAGTACTGCTGGATCGCGGAGGAGAGGAACCGTTCCGGCTCCGCCACGCGGTGGACGAGGTAGCCCTCGCGCCCCACCACCTTGCCGTCGCGCACGGAGAAGACCTGGAGGGCGGCGCGGTCCCACTCCACATGGGCCCCGAAGAGGTCGCGCTCGTCGATGTCGGTGGTGGTGATCTTCTGCGGCGCCTCCAGCCGGTCCAGGGCGCGGATGTGGTCGCGCAGCGTCGCCGCCTCCTCGAAGCGCGAGTCCTGGGCCGCCTCCTCCATCTGCGCGCGCAGGCTCTTCACGACCTCGTCCGTGCGCCCTTCCAGGAAGAGACGCGCGTCCTGGGCCGCCTGGTGATAGCGGTCCAGGGAGCAGATCTCGGCCACGCAGGGGGCGAGGCAGCGCTTGATCTGGTACTGCAGGCAGGGCCGCGGGCGCCGTCCGTTGAGCGTCTCCTTGCATGACCGGATGCCGAAGATGCGGTGCACCATGGACGCCGTGCGCCGCCCGAGCTTGGCCGGGATGTAGGGACCCCCGTAGGCGTTGCCGTCCTCGGCCACGCGCCGGACGACGTAGATCCGCGGGTACTCCTCGTCCAGGGTCAGCTTGAGGTAGGGATGGTTCTTGTCGTCGCGGAGGAGGATGTTGAAGCGCGGCTGGTGGCGCTTGATGAAGTTGTTCTCCAGGGCGAGCGCTTCCATCTCCGTGTCCGTGACCACGAGGTCGAGATCGGAGATCTGCGAGACCATGTCGCCGCGCTGGGGGTCGATGGGGCGGCCGGCCTGGAAGTACGAGCGCACGCGGTCGCGCAGCACACGGGCCTTGCCGACGTAGAGGACGTGCCCCTCCCCGTCCTTGAACATGTACACGCCGGGACGGACCGGCAGTGTGTCGAGCTTCTCGGTCAGGCCCATGCAGGTGTGTCCCCGCTCCGCGCGCGCAACAGATGATTATACGATCGGTCGCACATGCTGACCGAACGCATCGGGGAGGCCTTCACCCGCCCGGTGGAGCGCCTCGTCCGCGCGTTCGCCCACGTCAGCCCCGACGTCCTCACCATCACCGGCCTCGCCCTCAACGGCGTCGCCTGCGCCTTCTTCGCCTTCTCGGGCGGCCGGGACTACGTCATGCCGGAGCTGCTCCGCACGGGCGGGCTGGTGGCGCTGGTGGCGAGCGTCTTCGACATGCTCGACGGGCGGGTGGCGCGGCGGCGCGGCCGCGAGACCAAGTTCGGCGCCTTCCTGGACTCGACGATGGACCGCTATTCGGACATGCTCCTCTACATGGGGCTGCTGCTTCTCTACGCGCGCCTCCACCGGACCGGCTTCATGGTGCTCGTCTGGGCCGCGGCCTTCGGCAGCTTCATGACCTCCTACGCGCGGGCGCGCGCCGAGAGCCTGATCCCGCGCTGCACGGTCGGATTCCTGGAACGCCCGGAGCGGATCGTCCTCATCTTGATCGGCGCCGTCTTCAACCGCATGGCCGCGGTCCTGTGGATCATCGCCGTCCTCGCGAACCTCACCGCGATCCAGCGCGTCGTCTACACCTACGTCGAGCTCAAGAAGGGCTGGACACGCGTGCCCGAGAAGGCCGGACCGTGATCTTCGACGAGCGCGCGGACGCCCTGCGGCGCCGGCTCTTGAAGCCGTGGAACTTCAAGGCCTACCTCTGGCGCAAGCTGCCCCTTGCCGCCTGCGCCGGCCTGAGCCTCCGGCAGCTCGACGAGAGCGGGTGCACGGTGGGTCTTCCCGGCGGATGGCGGACGCAGAACCCGTTCCGCTCGACCTACTTCGCCGCCCAGGCCATGGCCGCGGAGATGTCCACGGGCGCGCCGGCCCTGATCCTGGTGCAGGCGGCGCCGGCGTCGATCGCGATGATCCTGCGCGGCATCGAGGCCGTCTTCACCAAGCGGATCCAGGGCCCGTCGCTCTTCACCTTCGACGACGTGGCCGGGATGCAGGCCGCGATCGCGCGCGCCGCGGCCAGCGGCGAGAGCGAGAGCTACACCGGGCGCTCGGTGGGACGCGGTCCCGACGGGGCGCCGGCCGCGGAGTTCCGCGTGAGCTGGTCGTTCAAGCGCCGGTCGTGACCCCGTCGGATGCGGTGGTCGGGTTCGTCGTCGCGGGCGGGCACAGCCGGCGGATGGGGCGGGACAAGGCGCTCCTGCCCTGGGACGGGGGAACGCTTCTCGATCACGCGATCACACGGCTGGGCTCGGTGTGCCGCGAGGTGCGCGTGCTCAGCGGACAGGAGCTCCGCTACGCGGATCGCGGTCTGCCCGTCCATGTGGATGCCATCGCCGACGGCGGCCCGCTCGCGGGGCTTGCCGCCGCGCTGTCCGTCGCCGCCCCTCGCCCGGTCCTGCTCCTCGGAGTCGACATGCCCTTCGTGCCGGAAACGCTGCTGGCGCACGTGCGCGACGCGCTCGCCGGGTGGGACGCGGCGGTGCCCGAGCTCGCCGAGGGAGCGGAGCCTCTCTGCGCCGCCTACGCGGCCGCCTGCTCCGCGCCCGTGCAGGAGGCACTCGCGTCCGGAGAGCGCAAGATGACGTCGTTCTGGCCGCGCGTGCGCGTCCGGGTCCTGACCGACGTGGATCTCGCGCGCTTCGGCCCCGCCGCGCGGCTGTTCCGGAACCTCAACGACCCCTACGACTACTCCGCCGCGCGCCGGGATAATCCCTGACCGTGGCGCGCCGCACGTTCTCCCTTCACACCGTGCCCGGTCTGATCGCCTGCGGCCTCGTCGCGGGGGCGGTGCTGGCGGTGGCCGTGATCGGGTGGCGGCTCGTGCTTCTGGCCCGCGGCGCGATCGAGGTGATGCCGGACGAGCCCGAGGCCAGCTCCGCCGCCGGCGAGCCGCAGCCGGATCTGCGCGAGCGGAGCCTGCTCATCCCCGTCAAGGGCGTGGCTCCCGCCTCCCTGACCGACAACTTCAACGACGCGCGCGCGGGGGGCCTGCGCGTGCACCACGCGCTCGACATCATGGCCACGCGCGGGACGCCGGTGCTGGCGGTGGAGGACGGCCGCATCGTCCGGCTGCATCACGGCGGGGCTGGTGGGATCACCGTGTATCAGCTCGACGGGTCGGGACGGTACGGCTACTACTACGCCCACCTCGAGCGGTACGCGGACGGGCTGGCGGAAGGCCAGAAGGTCACGCGCGGCGACGTGCTCGGATACGTGGGAACCACCGGCAACGCACCACCGAACGCGCCGCACCTGCACTTCGCGATCTACGAGGTGGCGGACCCGAAGCGGCCCTGGCGCGGCCGGCCCATCGATCCGTTTCCGCTCTGGCGCTGAACGGTCTCGCCAGGAATTCACTGTACTTGATTTGAGTACGATGGTTTGCCTCGTGAAGAAGCGCGGGACAAGCGAGACCATCTCCGAGCCATCCAGGCGCCTGATGAGGCCCCAGCGGGCGATTTCGGCCGCGGTACGGGGGTCTTGGCGCGAGGCCCTCACGAGGACGTCATTGTACTCGATCTGAGTACAGTCATTTTCCTGGGGAGGGACCTTGGACTCGAAGCAGACACGTTAGCTGACGGGCTCGATGACCACCGCCGTCCCGTAGCACAGGACCTCGGTAGCCGAGCCCTTGCTCACGACCTCGGAGGCATCGTAGCGGAGACCCACGACCCCGTTGGCGCCCGCCTCCACCGCGTGCTCGATCATACGGTCGTAGGCCTGCTGCCGGGCCTGCTCACACATCTCGGCATAGGCGCCGATCTGCCCACCGATGAGGTTCTTGAGGCCCCCCACGATCCCCTGGGCGATGGTGGGGGCGCGCACGATGATGCCTCGCACGACGCCCTTGTACTCGCGGATCCGGTAGCCGTCGAACGAGAACGTCGTGGTCACCCACATGAGAGTCCTCCTTCGTTCTACCGAGAGGCTGTGGCAGTCGGATCCGGATCTTAGCGCATCAACCATTGCCGTCGGTGGCCTCGGAAACGGTCGTCGCCATCTCCCACCTCCACCGTCGCGCAATTCTCGGCATCCGCATCCGGAAACATATCGACGACTTCGCGCAGCACGACTCGGCGTGGGTCGTCGTTAACGAGGGTCGGCTTGTACCGCCACGCAATAACAGCATCGATGGCGGCCTTGTCGAGAAGAGGAACTCCGTGCAGCACCTTGATGTCCGTTGGATGCCCATCCTCCGCGAGGGTCACCTCGAAAATGATGACGCCGACGATGGGTGCCGGGACGACGTGCGCGGCGATAGCGGGATACTCGGGCGCAACTTCGATGCGCGTCGTTAGCGTTCATCGACGAGAGCGCCACGACCTGGGGTTCCGCTTACCGTGGAAGCACGCAAGTACGAACACGTCCACCTCGACGACGCGATAGATCAGGCTGTACGGGAATCGCCGGAACACCGCTCGACGCTTCTCGTGATGCACCAGAGGAACCGCGAGGGGATTCTCCGCCACTCGGGCGATGAGAGCCTGCGCGGCCTGAAGGAACTCGTCTCCGAGCCCGGCGCGCTCACGTTCCTACCACCTGTACGCTTCGTCAAGCTCCGCAGCCGCCGCCGGCTGGAAGAGAACGCGGTTCAATGCGCCTTGATGCGCCTAAGAACCTCGTCCCATGGGATGCCGCCGGGTTTGCCTGACGCGAGGGCGCGATCCAGTTCCTCCGACCGGGCGTCGATCTCGCGCCGTTGTGGCTCGGTCAGAGGAAACAGCTCCGGGCTACGCCCTAGCCGCTCCCACAGCCGGTCAAGAAGCTCGAGCTGCTCCTCGCGCGACAAGGCATCCAGATCGATCTCGCCGTGTGCCATGGCCCATTCTCTCTCGCCCCTAAGGAGCACGTCCAATGCAGGACGGCCGAGCCTGTGACGAGGCGCGCCCGCGGCGCTCGTGCTCGCTACGGGCCGTTACGCGAGTGCAGCCGAGACGCCGACGCTCAGGCGCCCGCGCCGACGCCGCCGCTCGGGGCCGGACCCGCCGCACGCTCGTCCACGCGGGGGGCGCGGCGCTTGGCCAGGACCGCGCCCAGGCCTTCGAGATGCACCATGGTCGAGGTCTTGGAGTCCCAGACCTCCGCGCGGTCGATGCGCACGCGGATCAGGGCCAGCTCCGGGTCCTTCTTGCCGGCCGGAAACCAGGCCCGCAGGCGGCGGCTCCAGAGCTCCTCGAGCCTCGCCGGTTCCCGGACCAGGCTGGCCAGTCCGCTGATGGAAACGAATCGCTCGTCGTCCGGGTCGGCGTAGGAGACGTTGACGTGCTGGTTGTCCTTGATCTCCTCCGCCTTGGGTGCGGTCGAGCGCGTGACGAACCACAGGTCGCCGTCGAAGCCGCCCTTGAGATTGGCCATGGGCCGGCTGCGGAGGCGGCCGTCGGTGGCGACGGTGGTGAACATCGCGATGCGCGTGCTCTTGATGAACTTCCGGAGCTTGCGCACCTCCTTCTCGATCGGGGCCTCATCCGCCGCTGCCTTCTTCGCCATCCTGTCTCCTCCTTTGCGCGCGGACGGCCCGAGCCGCGCGTTTGCGGTGTCCCTATTGAAAGCCTGCGCGCACCCGCGCTGGCTGTCAACGCCGTGGGGCATCGGCACCCCGCGGCCCGCGGCCGGGATCTTGCATCGAAACCACGGTCGTGGGGACCGTCGCGGGGACGCTGACGGGTGTGCAGAAGGACTCGCTCCGGGAGCGCGGTTACGTGGTGTTGCCCGCCCTGGTGCCACGAGAACGCCACGAGGCCGCGCTCCGCGCCATCAACGCGTCGCTCGGCCGGGGATTGGCTCCGGAGGACGTCCCCCGGATGCGCGCGCAGTCGTTCTGCCCCGAGCTGCAGAAGGCCGACGTCATCCTCGACCTCTTCCGCGCGACGGCCGCCTCAGCCGTCGCCGCGTCCCTGGTCGGGAAGGAGGGACTCGAGCGCGTGACCACCGCGCAGATCGCCCTGTCCTTTCCGAGCGACAGCGACCCGGGGGCGCGGCCGCATCCGCACCTCGACGGGATGTACACCCCGGACAACGGCGTGCCCGCCGGGTCCGTGCTGAGCTTCACCATGCTGGCGGGAATCGTGCTCAGCGACGTGGAGACGCCGGACGCGGGCAACCTGGTGGTCTGGCCGGGAAGCCACCAGGTCCTGGAGCGCTACTTCCGCACGCAGGGGCCGAAGTCGCTGCTCTCGGGAATGCCCACCGTGGATCTGGGTCGCCCGGAGCCCGTGCACGCGCGCGCGGGGGACGTCGTCCTGTGCCACTACCAGCTCGCACACGCGGCCGGTCCGAACACGTCGCCCCACGTCCGTTACGCCGTCTACTTCCGGCTGAAGCGGAAGGGCCACGACCGACTGAAGTGGGAAAGCCTGACCGACGTCTGGCGCGAATGGCCGGGGATCAGTGCGCCTTGACCGGGATCTCCAGGTCCGCCGTTCCCTTGCGGCACCAGCCCTCGCGATGCGAGCAGTAATAGTAAGTCAGCGAGCCCTTCACGGTCTGCGCGGCCGGCACGGAGCCGAGCACGGAGACGGGGAACACGACCGGGAACGTGAGGTCGAGATACTTCTCGTCCGACGCGCCCGCACGCTTGGTCGCCACCTTCTCGGCCAGGACCTTCTGGCCCTCGTCGAGCTTCAAGCGCGGCGGCGGCGTGACGTTGATCTTCACGTCCGGATCCTTCGGCGCGAACGTCACCGCGACCTCTCCCGCCCCCGCCGTCTTGCCGGGACGGAACTGCGCGGTGATCGCGAAGTGCGGCGACGAACCCGCCTCCATGGACGAAGGCGCCTCGGCGCCGGCGGAGCCGGCACCCGCGAGAGCAACAGCGAGGGCGAACGAGATCATATGGCGATGGTAGCAGAGCGGCGGCGGGCGTGGCCCGTGTTCACAACTCCTGACAATCGGCGGGCCAATCGCCGCGTTCCGTCCGCGGCTGGAACGCTATAATCGGGGGTGGCGCGTTCCTCTCCAGATCGCGTCTTCCAATGATCCTCCACGTCCATTCCCAGCTCGGCGAGGCGGTGCGCGCGGCGGCTCGCGCGGCCTTCGACGCCGACCTGGCCGCGGTGTCGTTCCAGTACCCGCCCCGCGCGGAGCTGGGCGACCTCGCGCTGACCGCGCCCTTCGACCTGGCCAAGACGCTGCGCCGCAAGCCACGCGAGATCGCCGAGCGCCTGGCCGCGGAGCTCTCGCGGGCGCCGGGGGTGCGCAAGGCGGAGGTGGCGGGCGGCGGATACGTCAACGTCTTCCTGGACCGGGCCCCGTTCGCGCGCGACGTATACGACTGGGTGGCCGATCCCGCGCCCGCCGCTCGCCTGCCGGGTCACGTCATCGTCGAGCACACCAGCATCAACCCGAACAAGGCGGCGCACATCGGGCACCTGCGCAACTCGATCCTGGGCGACACCTTCGTCAATATCCTCCGGCAGCGCGGACGTGACGTGGGCGTCCAGAACTACATCGACGACACGGGCGTGCAGGTGGCGGACGTCGTGGTGGGATTTCGCCACGTGGACGGGCAGACCTACGACCAGGTGGCGGAGCTCGCGGGCGGCGCGCGCTTCGACTACTACTGCTGGGACCTCTACGCCCAGGTCGGGGACTTCTATGCCGCCGACCCCGCACGCAAGAAGCTGCAGGCGGAGACGCTGCACGCGATCGAGGAAGGCGGCAACGAGACGGCCCGCCTGGCCGAGCTGGTGGCCGCCCGCATCGTCGAGCGCCACCTGGCCACCATGGAGCGCCTCGGCATTCGCTACGACCTGCTCGCGCACGAGCGGGACATCCTCCGGCTCCACTTCTGGAATCGGGCCTTCGAGCTGCTCGAGAAGGCCCAGGCCATCCGGCTGGAGACGGAAGGCAAGAACGCGGGCTGCTGGGTGTTGACGATGTCGAGCGAGGAGGTTCCGTCAGCGCCCGGAGGGGCGACCTCCTCTCCGCCCGAGCGGGATTCACTCCCGGGAGGGCGGAAAAACGAAGAAGCGTCGCCCCGAGGACGCGAGTCGTCGGCGCCCGAGGGGCGCCGCTCCAGTGACGAAGACAAGATCATCGTCCGCTCCAACGGGACCGTCACCTACACTGGCAAGGACATTGCGTACCAGCTCTGGAAGATGGGCCACCTCGATCGCGACTTCCGCTATCGGCGCCAGAAGCGCTACGACGACGGACACGTCCTCTGGACCACGACCAGCGGCGAGGGAGAGGACGGGGCTCCGCGCTTCGGCCATGCCCGCGAGGTCTACAACGTGATCGACGTCGGCCAGTCATACCCGCAGCGCGTGGTCAAGGCAGGCGTGGCCGCGCTCGGCCACGAGGAGGCCGCGGCCGGGTCGCATCACCTGGCCTACGAGAAGGTCGTGCTCTCTCCCGCCACCGCGCGCGCGATGGGGTACGCCGTCTCCGAGGAGGAGACGGCAGTGAAGGTGTCCGGGCGCAAGGGGCTCGGCGTGAAGGCGGACGACCTCGTGGACGCCCTGGTCACGAAGGCGCGCGCGGAGATCGACATCCGTGAGGACGCGCGCGAAGGCGAGCGCCGCACCGCCGACGAGCGCGGGCGCGCCGCGCGCGAGATCTCGATCGGCGCCCTGCGCTACTTCCTCCTCAAGTTCGGCCGCACCAAGATCATCACCTTCGACATGGAGGAAGCCCTCGCCTTCACCGGCGAGACGGGGCCCTACATCCAGAACGGCGTGGTGCGCGCGCGGAACATCCGGGCCAAGCTGGAGGACGAGGGACATCGGGTGGCCGACCTGGTGGCCCGCGCCCGCGCGCTCGACCTCGGGGCGTGGCTGGCCGGAGAAGAGGGGGACGAGGTCTGGAGCCTCTTCATGTTGATGGCGCGCAGCGACGAGGTCGCGGAGCAGGCGGTGCGCGCGGAGGAAGTCGCGCTCCTGGCCAAGCACGCCTTCGCCGTCGCCCAGGCCTTCCATTCGTACTACCAGAAGCCGCGCTACTCGGTGCTCCACGCCGAGACGGAAGAGCTGCGCGCGCTGCGGACGCTGGTGGTGGACGCGTTCGTGCGGCACATGGAGGTCCTCACCCGCGTGCTCGGCATTCCCATTCCGGAGCGGATGTGAGGCGGCCCGCCATCGGCGTCACCATCGAGAACGCTCGCCAGGAACCGGAGGTCTTCCGCCTCCGGGAGGATTACGTGCGGTCGGTGGAGACGGCGGGCGGCCTGCCCCTGGTACTGGCCCCGGGCCGGCCCGCGGACGCGGCGGAGGTGCTCGGCCGCGTCGATGCCCTGCTCTTGACCGGCGGCGCCGACCTGGATCCAAAGTACTACGGCGAGAAGCCGCACCCCAAGCTGGGACCCACCTTCGAGGAGCGGGATGCCTTCGAGCTGGCGCTCGTCCGCGAGGCCCTGCGCCGGGACCTGCCTCTTCTCGCTATCTGCCGGGGCCATCAGGTGTTAAACGTTGCGATGGGCGGAACACTGGTGCAGGACATCCCGTCTCAACTACCGGGTGCGGGTGCGCACGATCCCGATGTCGAGCGGTGGGAGACCTGCCACGAAGTCGAGATCTTGCCGGGGACGCGGCTTCGGGAGATCCTGGGAACGGAGAGAGTCGCGGTGAACAGCTTCCACCATCAGTCGGTCAAGGGCCTGGGGGGCGATCTCGTCCTCTCCGCGCGAAGCCCCGACGGCGTGGTGGAAGGGATCGAGTTGTCCCGCGGGACCAGGCGTTTCGTCGTCGGTGTCCAGTGGCATCCCGAGTCGTTCTGGGACCATCCGCCGGGGTTCGGCTCGCTCTTCGAGGCCCTGGTGCGGGCGGTGGACGGGCATCCGCGATGACCCTCGCCCTCCTCGTCGTGTTCGCTCTCGGCGGCGGTCCGGTCAAGCCGGGCACCATCCGCTGGGAACATCGACTGGAGGATGCGCTCAAGAAGGCCAAGAGCTCGGGCAAGCCGGTGATGGTCGATTTCTGGGCGGAGTGGTGCGGCTGGTGCCATCGCCTCGACCAGACGACCTAC
>WNFI01079782.1_pt1 | contig 23664 bp, 24 predicted proteins | sample 5400471 | NCBI WGS metagenome assembly WNFI01 (sample SAMN13153348, study PRJNA577476) | soil metagenome | isolation source: 100 cm saprolite on Douglas fir-dominated hillslope | place: USA:California | collected 2013-09-17
CTCCCGCCGCCTGGAAGACAAAATTCGGCATGTCTGTTCGCTTGCGATGGTCGCGAACAGCGATGACGCATGGCTGATTTTGTCTGAACTGCGAACGCTGATCCACGAACACGTCCAACACCTGCGAGCGGGCGCCGCCGGTAAACTTTCGGGTAAGAGAGAATTCTTCGAGCGTCGATCCGACGATAACCCGTCCAAACACTCCCCGAATGACAATCCCGCTCGTGTTCCCGCAGACACCATGCCCTTGAGGATCAAGGGTCCGATTATGGAATACCCGACAGGAGAGCAAGTGAGATTGTTGACGGCGTGGGAGCTATCGGGGCAAAAGCACAGACTTAACACGCATTGACGGGCAGAATCGCAATTACCCGCGTGCCGGCGCCATTTGACTGGATTTGTAGAGTCCCACCCAACCGCCGCAAGCGTTCCCGCATTCCGCGAAGCCCGACGCCAGCGTGAGGGGCGGCTTCCTTTTCCGGCGGAATCCCTTTGCCCGCATCTTCGACCTCAACTCTTAAACAGGCCTCGTCCTGCGTAATGCGAATTGCGGCGGCGGGACTGCCGGCATGCCGATGAATGTTCGTGAGGCACTCCTGCACCATCCGAAAGATGGAGAGCTCCATCTCTTTGGTCAAACCCGCGAAGGCTTGCGGGATGTCCAGCCTGGCGTCGATTTTGCTGCGCTCGGAGAATCCCTCGACATACCAACGAAGCGCAGATGCAAGACCCGCTTCATCTAGCAACGGAGGATGCAGCAGGTGGGAAATGGTTCGAATCTGCCTGCTGGCCTCCGCGACCATTGCAGCGTTTTCTGTGACGCGTTTGGCCGCGCCTGGGCTTAGCTTGTGAGACTCTGCCTCCACGAGCGCGCTGTTCATGCTGATGGCGGCAAGCAATTGCCCGACACTATCGTGCAATTCGCGCGCGATGCTTCGCCGCTCTTCGTCTTGCAAGGTCGTTACGCGGGCGTTTAGCACTTCGAGTTGCTGTGTCTTGCGATGCAACTCCGCAAACACCTTCACCTTTGCCCGGAGCAGCTCGGGAACCACGGGAACCGAAACGTAGTCCACCGCTCCGTGTTGATATCCCTTCAGACGGTCGAGATCCGTCACATGAATCCCGGAGATGAAAACGATCGGCGTGTTTTGAAAACGCGGATGCTCGTGGATCATCTGCGCTGTTTCGAACCCATCCATTCCGGGCATGCTCACGTCCATGAGCACCAGGGCAATGTCGTTCTTCAGCAGCAGCTCCAGCGCTTCTATTCCCGAATGCGCCTTGATCAGGTTCTCGCCGAGTTCGCTGAGCATGGCTTCATACGTCAGCAGTTTGCCTGACTGGTCGTCGACCATCAGGATGTTGATCTTTTCATCCACTGTGTTCACTGATTTGTGCGCGCGCCCCCTGCTCTATAAAACCCGCTGCAGCGCCAAAAGGCTCGCAGGATTCCCGCATAGGGCGGACGCCTTAGGCTCTTACGATCTCCTTTTCGATAACATACAGGGAATCCTGTACGTGGTTCGCTATCCGCTTAGAATCTCCGCCGACTAGCCGGCAAAGCTGGTCGAAACGCCTGGCAGGTTAGTTTGTCCAGTGGCTCAGGTCCCCAAGCCCGCTGCGGGTGCACGTTGAAGGGTGGGATTCCACGGTCCTATGTCATTTGGGAGGTGGCCCACTCAAGCCCGGTTTTGGGGGGCTGGCCCATGCGACATCCTAACAAAGGCTGCCCCACTCGTTGCAGTTTTAGACGAGTGGGCACCACGAAGCTCGATCCCCTGGTCGGTGGTCACCGACAGCGCTCCGCGTTCTGTGGTAGACGTTGCCCGTGCCGACCAATCTCCACCGCTACTACGGCGCTGGATATCTTCACTTCATCACGACCAGTTGCTATCAGCGACGACCTCGCAGGTGCGTCGGCGTTACCGTTTCGTTGTGGTTGGATATGTGGTCATGCCCGAACACGTTCATTTTTTGTTCAGCGAACCTGAGCGCGGCGATCCTCGGTCGTGATGAAGGTGCTGAAACAGTCCTTCGCGCGGCGGCTGCTGAATCGATGGCGTGCCGCTGTTGATCCGCGGCAATCTTCGGAGTGGACGACGCCGCTTACTGAGGGCATGTCTGGCAACATCGGTTCTACGATTTCGTCGTGTTTACCGAGAAGAAGCGGGTGGAGAAGTTGCGCTACATGCATCGCAATCCGGTAGTGCGAGGCCTTGTGCTGGAGCCGGGAGAGTGGAACTGGAGCAGCTATCGTCACTATGCCATGGGCGAGCGAGGGCCGGTTCTGGTCAATGAAGTTCAGAAGGCCGAGATGCGGCTGCGGCCGATCGCCTGATAGAAGCTGGCGGCGCCAAGCTGCTTGGTTCCGTGGTGCCCACTCGTCGAAAACCGCGACGAGTGGGGCAGCCTCGGTCGTGGGCCAGCCCTACAGCCTCGTGCGTGGGCCAGCCCCCAGCCTCGTGCGTGGGCCAGCCCCCAGCAATCCCAAAGCTAGGACCCAAATCCAAATTAAAACACTACCCCATTTCCTCCCTGTTTGCCCAAGGCGCTTTCCTGTGCTAGTTTCGGCCTGAGCCATTCTTCATGCACTCTCTGTTTTCATCGCGCGACACCGGACCAGAGCCAGCCGTCGAAATGAGTCCTACCGTGTTCCCAAAGATCGATGGTGCCGAGATTTCAGCCGCGTCCGTGGGCGAGCGGGTAGCGGGCGATTTCTACGACTCTTTCCGGGTGAGCCCGGAGCGTATCTTGTTCGGGCTTCTGGACGTTGCGGGACGGCGCGAGGACAATAGAGGCATTCTTGCCGCGGCACAAAGTATCTTTCGCAAGCTCGGCTCCGAGCTTTTTTCGCGTCCCGATATTAACGAATCTGATGCAATGACCGAACTTGGCCTCAGGCTCAATCGCGGACTCATCGAAGCTTCCAAGGGCGTCCACTCCTGCCCTGCTTTCGTCGCTTGCTACCACGAGCAATTCGGAACGCTCTGCTACACCAATGCCGGACACACTCCAGGGCTCCTCCGCAACGGCTCTGAAGTTTCGGAGTTGGCATCAACGGGCCTTCCCCTGGGACTCTTTTCCCATGCCACCAGCGATGCGCCGACCATCGGCATCGAGAAAGGTGCCGCGCTCCTCCTGGTTTCGCGGGGAGTAATCGAGTGCAAACGCCGGCAGCACGATTGCGACGACGAATATGGTCTTGACCGCGTGAAGGAATTACTCCGCACCGATAAATCGCAAGGTGTTCAGGCTCTGGTTGCATCGATCCTTGACGGAGTAGCAGAATTCTCGCTCGGGTCAGCCAACCACGATGACAAAACCGCCCTCGCCTTCGTTCGAGCCATTTGAGGAGTTTGGCTGGGCAACTCGCCGCTCGGTCCGGCATTCGAACGATAAGGAGCGGCCTCACTCAATAAGGAGTAAAATAGGCTCGATCCACGCCGCCTTAAGTTGATTGCGCTTGTGAGCGCTGTGCGGCCCAGTGAACCCTTTATGAGCAAATTCCCCATAGTTCTTGTTGCTTTGACCTGCCTGCCCGTTTTGGCGTCCGGGCAGGTCGTTGAAGAGATCATCGCCCGCGTCAACAACCAGATCGTCACCCGCACTGAGTTTGTCCGCAGTAAAGACCAGCTCAAGGACGAAGTAAAACAGCAGGATGCGGCCAACGCCGACAAAGCTTATGCCGACCGTGAGAAGGACGTTCTCCGCGACCTGATCGACCAGCAGCTTCTTATCGACAAGGGTAAGGATCTTGGCATCACCGGCGACACCGACCTCATCAAGCGCCTCGACCAGATGCGCAAGGAGATGAAGCTCGCCAGCATGGAAGATCTCGAAAAGGAAGCGACCAAACAGGGAATTTCCTGGGAAGACTTCAAGCAGAATATGCGGAACCAGATCGTCACCCAGAAGGTGATTGGCGAGGAAGTCGGCGGCCACCTGGCCCTGAACAAAGAAGAAGAGCAGAAGTTCTACGACGAACATAAAAGCGATATGGAGCAGCCCGAATCCGTTCGCCTGGAAGAAATTCTGGTTGCGCCAAAAGCGATTGCTCCTGCGGCGCCGGCCACTCCACCAGCCCCGGCCGATCCGAATGCTGCTCCCGCAAACGCGCAACCAGCCGTAGACGATGCCGCCCGTCAGGCTGCCGAAACCGCTGCTCTCGGCATTGCTGAAACCAAGGCCACCGATTTGCTTAAGCAGATTCGAGATGGCGCCACTTTCGAGGACATCGCCAAGAAATATTCCGACGGACCCTCCGCAGCCGATGGCGGCACTCTCGGCAGCTTCAAGCGTGGGCAACTGGCCCCTGCGCTGGAAGAAAAAACTTTCGCCATGAAGACGAGCGACGTCTCCGACGTGATTCGCACCAAGCAGGGATACGTCATCCTGAAGGTGATTGACCATCAGATGGCAGGCATTCCTCCAATGAAAGACGTCCTACCCAAGATTCAGGACGCCCTTTATTATCAGAAATTGCAGCCTGCTCTGCGCATCTATCTCACCAAGCTGCGCGAGGATGCGTACATCGACATCAAGCCAGGCTTTGTCGATACCGGCGCCAGCCCGAATCAGACCAAGCCCGTAGAAACGGCCACCGCTAAAGAGTCCGACACAAAAAAGCTGAAGAAGAAGAAAAAGAAGTTTGGCATACTCTAGCAGGCTGCTCAAAAACTCATTTCGCGGACCGATGTGCGCTCTGCGGCTAAAAGCCGCTGTTGATTTTGCGGCGCTTATGGCGCGGCTCTAAGCCGCACCCTTTCAAAACAGAATCTCATCCCGAATTTTTCAGCAGCCTGCTAGGTTTCGGCGCTGGGGCGTGCTTTATACTCAGGGAGCACAGCCCATGAAAGATTTCTTTATCTGCGATTGCGTCCGCGTTGAGAACAAGATCGTCACTTCCAGCTTTGTTGTAGCCAGCAAACAGATCAAACCCAAGAAAAGCGGTGAGCCCTATCTTGCGCTCACGCTAGCCGACCGTACGGGCCAGCTTGAGGCCAAGATGTGGGATAACGTCGAGGAAGTCCTCGAAGCCTTCGAACAGGACGATTTCCTCAAGATTAAAGGCCTCGTCAACAAATACAAGAATCGTTTTCAGCTTACGATTCACAAGCTTCGCAAGCTGGGCGAGTCTGAGATCGACTTCGCCGACTATCTCCCCAAGACCACGAAAGACGTTGATGAACTCTGGAGGACGCGGCCAAGACTCTGCACCACGCATACATCGGCGGATTGCTCGACCATGTTGTCTCTCTCTTCCGTTCCTGCGATCTGATGTGCCAGAACTATCCGCGGCTCAATCGCGATCTTCTTTTCACCGGCGCTTTTTTCCACGATATTGGCAAGATTCACGAGCTAACTTACAACCGTTCTTTTTCCTACACGACCAAGGGCCAGCTTCTCGGGCACATGATTATTGAGTTAGATATGTTGCGGCCGAAGATCGCTTCGATACCAGGCTTTCCAGACGAGCTGAAAACATTAATCGAGCATCTCATCATCAGCCATCACGGCCAGTATGAGTTCGGCTCGCCCAAACTGCCCATGTTTCCCGAAGCCCTGGTGCTGCATTATCTCGACGACCTCGATTCCAAGATGGAAGCGATGCGGGCCCAATTCGAGCGCGAGGGAGAATCGGAAAGTGCTTGGACCAGTTACAACCCTTCGCTCGGCCGGCCACTGTTAAACAGCGAAAAATTCCTGGCTCCCAAGAAAATTCCTGTTCCGCAGCCCGAGCCGCAACGCGAGCCCGAACTGGACGAAGAACCGAGCGTTCAAACTCCCGCCTTTTCCGCGGTGGATCCTCAGCAATAACGTGCGGGGAATGCACCATCCCAAGGATTTACGAAGGCCGCAGAAACTGCACGCAAAGTACATACCGCACCCCCGCACTTTCGATTCATAGTCGGGCGCCGTAGCCCATTGATCCTGCTGCCTGACTTCCGGTAAATTGGCAACACCCCATGGAGGTTCCTATGCGTTCACGTCTGGTTCTGCTCACCCTGTGTGTTTATCTTGCTTTCGCAGCGCTCGGATGCACCAGCAAACCTGCCACCGACACCGCCAACGACACTAATAGCAACACGGATGCTCAAGGCACCGCCGCTACGGGTGGCAAGGAAGCTAAAGAGCGTAAGGAACACAAGGAACATAAGGATCACAAAGCGACAGAAAAAGCAGACGCAAAGGAAGCGCCGGCACCGAAGCCCGCTCCACTCGTCGTGCCCTCGGGAACGACGGTGAACGTAAGTCTGGGCTCGGCGTTAGGGTCCAAGCTCAGCAAAACTGGCCAGACGTTTACCGGTAGCGTGGCCCAGGACGTTCTTGTCGGAAATGAGGTCGCGATTCCGAAGGGAGCGACCGTCAACGGTACGGTTACCGATGCCAAGCCTCTGGGCAGGTTCGCCGGCGGCGCTTCACTTGATGTGCGGCTCGATTCCATTAACATCAATGGAGCGGACATGCAGGTTCAGGCTAAAGCGCAACCTTTCTCGGCAAAAGGTAAGGGCAAGCGCACCGCCATTCTCGCTGGCGGCGGAGCCGCACTCGGAGGAATTGTTGGCGCGCTCGCCGGCGGCGGTAAAGGTGCTGCGATCGGAATGGCGGCTGGCGCTGGCGCTGGAGGCGCTGGTGCTGCATTTACCGGCAACAAAGATATCGTTTTACCCGCGGAATCCGCGGTGGCTTTCGAACTCTCGCAGCCAATTGAGGTCCGTCAGTAGCCACAGTTTGTATCTTTTGCGTTTCGCCAGCGAAGCTTTCACGCACCGAGGTTGGGATATGCCATGCTCGATTTCAACCGTTTCGAAATAATTACCTTCGACTGCTACGGAACGCTCATCGACTGGGAAGCAGGGATTCTTGCGGCGTTGCGTCGCATCCTCTCTGCTCACGGCAAAGTAATCGACGACGCCACGATCCTCAAGCTTTATGGAGACTTCGAGCAGTTCTCCGAACAGGGCGTGTTTCGTCCTTATCGAGAGGTTTTAGGATCAGTGGTAAATCAATTCGGTGTCGAACTTCAGTTCACCCCGACGCCAGCGGAATCGAATTCTTTGGCTGACTCGTTGCCGGGCTGGAGCCCATGGCCCGACACCGTGGACGCGCTTCGAAGCCTCAAAACTCGTTTTCGCCTCGCGATCCTCTCTAACATCGACGACGATCTCTTCGCCGCCACTCGCCCGAAGCTTGGCGTTGCCTTCGACGAAGTCATCACCGCTCAACAGGCCCAAGCCTACAAGCCGTCGCTGAAGATCTTTGAATTGGCGCTAAGTCGCATCAACGCGCCCGCTCACCGGGTATTGCATGTCGGTCAGAGCATCTACCATGACGTAATACCTGCACAGGCACTTGGCTTAGCCACAGTGTGGGTTAATCGTCCCTCGGCCCGACCTGGCGTCGGTGCCGTAAAAATCGCAGAAGCGAAGCCGGATCTGACCGTCACCAGCTTGTCGGAACTGGCCGACCTGGCTGTCGCTGACCAATTGCGCTGAAGCGGTTCTGCTAGAAGTTCGCGGGCAGTTTCACCACTCGTTTCTGAATTGCCCACATGACAAGCTCAGCCTTGTTGTGAATACCCAGCTTGCGCATCAGATTAAATTTGTGGGCGTCTACGGTTTTGATGCTGAGTCCTAAGACAGCAGCTGCCGAACGTACGGTTCTTCCCTCCGCAAGCAGTTTCAAGACTTCCCGCTCACGAGTCGTCAGGACACGCTTTCTAGGTCGTCCACCACCTTCGGTTGCCTGCCACTCACCAAGGACTTTCCGCGGCATCTCGCGAACAATCGCCCGCTCGTCCGGATGCGCCCTACGGATCATATCTATGAATTCATCAGCCGTCGCATGCCTCATTACATATGCCATCCCGTCGGTCGGCATATTCGCTCGAAGATCGTCCCCCGTGCTGGCGCTCAAGAAAAGCACTCTGGTCTGTGGAGATTCTTGCCGTATCAGGCGTTGGGTGCCGTCAGTGGGGTCATCGAAAAGATGCGCCCCCGCGATCATCACGTCCGGTCGATGTTCGAAAATGTGCCGGAGCGCTTCGGCGGCATTAACCGACTCGGCCACAATTTCCATATCAGGCTCATCTTCGAGCAAGCGCCTGATTCCTTGCCGAAGCAGCGGATAATCGTGAACTAGGACACAACGAATCTTGCTGTCAGAAAGTCTGTCTTCTGGCTGGATCTGAGCGTGGAGGTGCACCGTTCGCCTTCCCTTCGTGGCCAGAGAAATCGGGGCGATGCAGCGCGGTACGGCGAGATCAGACTAGGGCATACAGCTTGAGATCATTGTAGCGCCAGGCATTGCCAGCGCGGGTAAAAATTGTTAGCCAGTGTGCTTTTTTGTGCATAGCGCAATTGCGCCGTGTCCACCGGCTTGTAGGCCCTACAAACCAGGCATCAGGTACAATCGAAAATTCATGCTGCGTTATTACACGGCCGGAGAGTCGCATGGCGAAGCCCTCATCGCTTTTCTTTCCGGCATGCCCGCTGGATTGAATATCGATCAAGCATTTCTCGACCGGGATCTCTGGCGCCGCCAGCAGGGTTACGGCCGCGGCGGTCGCATGAAAATCGAACGCGACACGGCTCACATCTTGTCTGGCGTGCGCCATGGCGCCACCATCGGCTCCCCCATCACCGTACAACTCGACAATCGCGACTGGAAAAACTGGCAAGAATCGTTGCCCGTAGGCGAAGGTGACGCAGCGAAGCACAAGCGAGTCGCATCTCCCCGGCCCGGCCACGCCGACCTGGCGGGAGCGCTCAAATACAATTTCCCGGAAGCTCGCTATGTTCTGGAACGTGCCTCTGCCCGTGAATCCGCAGCCCGAGTCGCCCTCGGAGCCATCGCCAAATTATTTCTCCGCGAGCTACACATCGAAGTTCTGAGTCATGTTGTCGCCGTTGGGAATGTAAGCCTGCAAGAGCACGTTGCGTGGGAAAAGATCCGTTCCTTGTACGACCACGAGGAAGTTCTCCTGAACTGCGCCGACCCCGCCGCCGAGCAGCACATGAAAGAAGAAGTCGACAAAGTTCTGCGCAACGGCGATTCACTCGGCGGGGTTTTTGAAGTCGTGGCGCACAACGTGCCTCCCGGTCTGGGCACGTACGTCCAGTGGGACGAGCGTCTCGACGGTTTGCTCGCAGCAGCAGTCATGTCATTACAAGCCGTGAAGGCGGTTGAGATTGGCTCGGGAGTCGCCGCCGCCTTCGCAGCGGGTTCCGCGGTCCACGACGAAATCGGTTACACCGCAACCTCCGGATTCACCGCCTTCTCGCGTACGCGCAACAACGCCGGGGGCATTGAAGGAGGAGTTTCCAACGGAGAGGAAATTCGTGTGCGCGGCTATCTAAAGCCCATTTCCACGCTGCGACGCCCGTTACAATCGGTGGACTTCTCTTCGCGCGAGCCGGTGAAGGCCGCCTACGAGCGCTCTGATGTCTGCGTAGTTCCGGCGGCCGGCGTTGCAGCCGAGTCCATGGTGGCCCTTACTCTGGCGCGCTGCGCTCTGGACAAATTCGGCGGCGATTCAATGACCGAGACTTTAAGGAATTTTCAAGGCTACTGCCAGCAGCTCAAAAATTACTGATGATCTATCCCATCGTAAAATTCGGCACCCCCATTCTCGAGAAACCCTCGGAAACGGTCACTGTCTTTGACGGCGAGCTCCAGAAACTGATCGAAGACATGTTCGAGTCGATGTACGCTGCCCACGGCGTTGGTCTGGCCGCGCCGCAAATCGGCATCGCGCGCCGCATCGCTGTCGTCGACATTACATTCAAGGAAGATCCCAATGCCAAAATCGTCCTCATCAATCCGGAAATTATTCATACCGAAGGCCGCTTCTCACAGAACGAAGGATGCCTAAGCATCCCCGACTTTCGCGAGAACGTCACTCGTCCTAATAAAGTCACCGTTCGTGCTCAGGACGTTCACGGCAAGGTCTTTGAACAAACCGGGGAAGATTTGCTTGCCCGCGCCTTCCTCCACGAAACCGATCATTTAAACGGCAAGCTCTACATCAGCCACATCAGCGCCCTGAAGCGCGATCTCATGAAGCGCAAAATCCGCAAGCTGATCAAAGCCGGAGAATGGTGAAATGATGATTGGCGCAATGATGGATTGACTCATTAAGTGATTGAGTCAATGATTCAATGTCTCGATGACTCAGCCTCTTAATCTTGCTTTCTGCGGCACTCCGGCCTTTGCCAGACCTACGCTTGAAAAGCTTGTGGAAGCGGGACACAACGTCCTGCTCGTTGTAACTCAGCCCGATCGCCCCAAAGGCCGCGGCTTGGAGTTGGTCGCCTCGCCGGTAAAACAGTCCGCGCTAAAACTGAATATTCCAATCACCCAGCCGGATCGGATCAAAACCAACGAAGAGTTCCGCACCCAGCTCACCGGCCTCAAACCTGACGCGATCATCGTCGTCGGCTACGGCCGGATCATTCCAAAGTGGATGCTCGATCTCCCGCCGCTCGGCAACATCAATCTGCACGCATCACTTCTTCCCAAATACCGCGGAGCAGCGCCAATTCAGTGGGCCATCGCGCAAGGCGAACACGTCACCGGAGTCACCACCATGAGAATCGACACCGGACTTGACACCGGCGACATCCTTCTCCAGCAAGAGATGTCTATTATCCATGACGACACATCCGAGACTCTATCCCCGCGCCTTGCGGCTGCCGGTGCGGCTCTCATGGTCGAGACATTGCGTGGCTTGCAGGCCGGAATCATCCAGCCGAGGCCGCAGGACAACTCGCAGGCGACGCTTGCCCCCATCCTCAAGAAAGAGGATGGTCTTGTCGATTTCTCACGCACTGCGACTGAGATATTTAACCGTATGCGCGGCTTTCAGCCCTGGCCTGGAGCTCATACGAAATTCCGCGGAAAGAGTCTGCAAATCTTGAAGGCGCAACCGGCAGATGATGCCGTTCCTTCGGCGGAAATCCGCATCGAAACCGATCATCTCATCGTCGGTTGCGGTCAGAACACATCCCTCAAACTCTTTGAGATTCAGCTCGAAGGCAAGAAACGTTCTTTAGCTCGAGACTTTATTCACGGCTATCGCCCCAAGTCTGGAGAAAAACTGGGTTCGTAACGGGCCGGTGGCTCGCCCTTTCTATTCACTAACTGAAACCCTAAAATCGAAAGTTAATGCCTGTCTCCGCCGCGCGCGCCACCGCTTTCGACATTCTTCTCCGCGTCCAGCGTGAATCCTCCTATGCGTCAGAGTTGCTCCATTCGTCGGTGTATGATCGCCTATCGTCTCTCGATCACGCTTTATCTACCGAACTGGTGATGGGTGTTCTGCGCTGGCGTTCGCGGCTCGACGATGAGATCGCAACCGCCTCTTCGCAGCCGTTATCGAAAATTGATCTGGAAATTCTCATCGCACTGCGTCTCGCCCTGTATCAGTTCCGCTGGCTCGATCGCATCCCGCGCCGCGCCGCCCTCCACGAAAGCGTCGAACTGGTGAAGCGTGCCCGCAAACGCTCGGCGGCATCCTTCGTGAATGCAGTCCTGCGCAAACTTGCCGCCAGATCCGAACCCATCGTTACGGTTCTCAGCCGCGAATCTATTTCCGCAGAATTTCTTGCGCGAGCCTTGGCCCATCCCTTATGGCTGGTGGAGCGTTGGATCCGCGAATACGGAACCGCCGCCACCCATGAGATTTGCAAACACAATCAATCGGTCCCTATAACCGCTATTCGCCTTCGAACGACGGATACGATCACCGAAGAAAAAATTGGACTGGCCCCCGGAGCGTTACTGGTCTCAGCGCGCCGAGTCCAAACTGGGGACATTACAAAGAGCAAAAGTTATGACACGGGCCGGATCGTCATTCAAGACGAAGCCTCGCAGCTGGTGGCTGTTCTCGCAGGGCATGCGCCGTCTGGAAGACGATTCCGCATCCTCGACTGCTGCGCCGCGCCGGGCGGCAAAACCTTGGCCATCGCGGACCGCAATCCCGACGCCGCGATCATCGCCGTCGAGCTTCACCCTCATCGTGCCCGTTTGCTTGAAAGACTATTACACATGCCGGGACACGCCGATTCCACACGCGCGTCCAATGTCCACATCCTCGTTGCCGACGCGCGGAAACTTCCGACAGGCGCGTTCTTCGACCGCGTCCTAGCCGATGTCCCCTGCTCGGGTACCGGTACGCTGGCACGCAATCCCGAGATCAAATGGCGACTGACCGCCGGCGATCTGATCGAGTTGCAGCAACTGCAGCGTTCAATTCTGCGCTCCGCGCTGGCTCAACTGGCTCCGGGCGGACGCCTGGTCTACTCAACTTGTTCGCTGGAAAAAGAAGAGAATGAGGAAGTGGTCGAGAATGTTCTGGTTTCGGAAAAGTCCTGCCGCTTGCTCGACTGCCGAACAATTCTTGACCAACTAAAGAATGCCGGTGAACTAACCTGGCCCGACACCGCTTCGCTCACGCGTGGCCCCTACCTTCGCACGCTTCCGGGAATTCATCCCTGCGACGGTTTCTTCGCCGCAATCCTCGAGAGAACCTAAATAGCTTTGTATCCGGAACCGAGCAACGTTGACTTAGGAGTTTTACTCTTACCTAACTTCAAAGCTCACCACGGTTCCTGCATAGACCTTCTGCCCCGGCACAGGCGCTTGAGACGCCACAATACTAGCGGGCGAAGGTTGCGCGGGGATAGTGGGCGGTGCAGGCACAGCAGGCACAGAAGATACAGCCGGATTCGCGGCATCCCCAGTGGCGACCGCCGCAGGTGGCGCAATCACACTCACATTCCCCAGCTTGAATCCCGCGTCCTGCAAGATTCGGCTCACGCTGCCGAGCGGCTGCCCTACAAAGCTCGGCATGGAAAACGCCTGCTGCTGCGCGGAGGCCGTCACCAGCAAGCTAATCTTTGGCGCCAGCACCTGCGTAGCGTTCGCTGGCGGACTTTGCGCCAGTACTTGATCCACGGGACCACCGGCCGTCTGCATCTGCGCAATCGACGCCACGTCCAACCCACGCCGCCGAATATTTAACTCCGCGGCATGTTCGCTTTGGCCGGTCACGTCGGGAATCGCCACTCGCGTCGGACCCAAACTCTGTGCCACGCGAAGCTGCCAACCCCGTCGAACCTTGGTTCCCGGGAGTGGCAATTGCGACATGATTCGTCCCTCGGGAATTTGGGGGCTGTAATACTGTCTTTCAATCTCAATCTGCAAGCCGAGCCCCGCTGCCGTACGCTCGGCCTCAGCAGGCACGAGACCAACTAAAGCTGGCACCGCGACTTCCTGTCCGTGAATGGCAAACCTCATTGTGGTCACAGCGGAAACAAGCGCCACGATCACAAGCACCAGCGCCAGCATCGCAAACCGAATAACAGATCTCATAGTCCGAAGCTACCCGCAAATTATAGCCCTGCCCACGGGAAAGCCCGCTGCGGCTGCGCTTTGAAAAGGGCGCGGTTGGAAGCCGCTCCGCAAGTGTACGCGCCACCGTGGAAGAGGGGCGCTTCAGGAGCCACATGAAGCGCTTTGTAATGAACTTAGGCTCAGCCCTCGCAGTCGCCCTGACCAAAACCGCGCGGCTCCCGGCTCCGGACATCCATGAGCCCCATCCACCAATCTAACCTACTGAAAGCACTGCCAATTTCGAGGTGTTCTGTGGCTACTCTGTTGGAGTATCATAACCCTGTGCGGCGTTCGATTCTGGCTTCCGTGGCGGCTCTTGGCCTGCTTGTCGGGATTCTCAACTCCCGCTCCAGCGCACAAATCAATGGCGTACCGTCGTCAGTGACCTCGCAAGGCTTCGGCGGTCACTCCGTAAATGCCCCTCGCGCTAGTGTCACATCGCTTGGTCCCGGAGGCTACACACCGAACTCGCGGGTAACTTTTTCTACGTCTCCCATAGACCGCCGAGACGGCGACCACCACCATCATCATCGGCAATATGCAAATGGTTACGTGGCGTATCCATATGTGTTCGGAGTTCCGTACGCGGCGGATATGAGCGCGACAGACGGCGACAGTGACGCTGATGACGACGCAAACTATCAGGGCGGGCCTACTATTTTCGATCGTCACGGATCGGGCGCCGACTCCTACGTGCCGCCGGTAAGCGACGTTCGTCCGGCTCATGGCGAGCAGCGCGTCGATGTGGATCCTCCCGCGCCCGAGCCCCCACAGGAACCAACTTTGCTCGTCTTCAATGATGGACGAAAACTTGAAGTAGGGAATTATGCCATCGTAGGCACAACACTTTTTGACCTAACTCCCGGGCACCCACGAAAAATCGCGCTGGCCGATCTCAACCTTGACGCCACACGTAAGCAGAATGACGACCGCGGCGTCATCTTCCAGCTTCCCGCAACCCCGCAGGGCAATTGACCGATGCAAAAACTATTTCTCTTTGCGTTGCTCACAGTCACCTCGACCGGAGCTTTTGCGCAACGATCACTTTCCGCTGCCCCGCATTTTTCGCCTGGACGCGGGCAGACTTTCTCAGGTGCGGCAAGTATCATTTCCCGGCCCGGTTTTTCCGAAGCTTCCAGCTTCCGCCGAACCGGCCCTCGTTCTTTGTTCGACCTGTTCGGAATTTTCTCTAACTCCCTCTACTCCGATGCTATTTCCGAATCAGGCTACCCGGTCGCGTCGCAATCACCGGTCATAATCCTGCAAAATGCGCTAGCCTCAGGCCATACAGCAGAGCCAATTTCGCAGGCGGCGCAACCGCTATTGATCGAACTTCAAGGAAATAGTTATGTCCGCCTAAGTGGACCGGACGATATTCACAGCGGGACATCACGCAGTGAACCCGCGCGTCAGGAACTGCGGCCATCATCGCTGCTTGCATCTGTGAATAATCCCCCGTCCGTCGCAGCCAGTCTTGCTCCAGTCACGCTGATATTCCGCGACGGACACCGCGATCAAGTGTCGGACTACACCATCGCCGACGGCGTTCTCTATACTCGCGGCGACTACTACGCAGACGGCTCATGGAGAAAGAAAATTGAACTCTCCACCCTCGACCTGCCTCAAACCATCAAGCTGAATCATGCCCACGACGTCCGATTCCGCCTTCCAGCTGCGCCAAACGAAGTAATCACCAGACCCTGATCTGGGCAATATAGCTGACAAACTTATGGTCGGGCTACCCGGAGGTTAACTGAAAATAGACGAAACAGCCCTCTGACGACGAGCAGTGACACAAAGATTGTCGCTAAAATAGTCCACTCGAAGACGTGCGGCAAAACGGATGCCCCGTCGAAAAGCACTAGAAGGTGTATTCTTCCATGCCGCTGTGGGTATGAATTATTGCCTTGTCCTCGCTGACATAAGCAACACAATTCTTAACTTTAGCTCGGTGGCCTGATTGAAGAAAGCGCTTCAGTGCGCCCCCTTGAATGCCTTCATGCTTATTGCGGGTCGTGATCCGGATTATTCCCTTGTGGGTGCAGGGCACACAAGTGCGATGATTGAAATCTGTGTCAATCGTAATAAGAACACGGTTGTCTTCCTCCGCGTACTTTAACAGAGACGGGTCTTTCGTTCCGCTGAATCCTGGCATATCGCACACGTATTGCACGCTCAGCAGTCCAGAAAATTGAGCGATTGCGCTGGCCAAAACCCCGCTTATGTCCTCATCTAGTAGTACTCTCAACTTTGTAGTCAACCGGATGCTCCATCACAGCAGCAGCGAAACTCACGGCGTCCTTAACTTGTTCTATTGTCAACTTCGGGTAGGACTTCAAGGCGCCCTCTAGGGTGCCGTAATACTCAACAGCATCCAACACCATAAACACTGGTATCCGAGTACCAGCGATATGCGGAGTCCCGCCCAAGACGCTGTAGTCAACCGCCACTGACGGTCGGCCCGTGAGCGAATGTTCAAATACGTCCGAAATTGGAACATCAAAATCCTTGAAGCCAAAATCATGTTCCCTCAATGGAGGCTTGTCGTGGCCACTCCAATCGAGACTGTGCGCACCTCTGGCTGGGAAAGCGTGGGATGGGCTGCAATATCGTTTATGAATCGCTTGACTCATTATCTAGTCTCCGTTAGTCCGTCGATTACGGATAGCAGATCTTTAAGATCGTTGGCAACAGAAAATGTTTCAAACACAACTTTTCTGTCCGCGTACATCTGGGAAGAGAGTCCATCCTTCCCTTGAACGATCCAAAGTTGCGATACTCCGCATGGAAACTCGCTCAACTTTAATCCAATCGCATCGATCTCCGCTTTGCAAGCACCTATTGTGGTTCGCAGTGGCAACGGGAACTTGCTTTGCTTTCCCGATTTGAAATCGAAGTCGGCGTGGATGTGAGCTTGCGCACTTTCGTTCCCAAAGAACTTCCCCATGAATGCCACACATTCTTCCGCATGTATGGGCTCTTTAGAGATTAAACTTGGCTCAGGATCGTCTGTGTAAAACCCCACTTGCACTCTGATCAGGGTCTTCTGATCAGTCCAAGCGATGTGAGCATGATAATCGGAGTCCCGAGAAGGACACACGACATCACCCCATTCTCCTCGATCGGGGCTTTGACCAATGGCCTTTGTAAACGAGGCGTAGTCGAACTTGTCATGAGTGATCTTGATTCGATACAGAATCTCTTCGCAGTGTAAATCTCCGAACAGTTTCGTCTTTGTAGCGGAGGTATTATTTTTTTCTCTGGGCGTCACTTCTTTGCTCTTTTCCCGCGTTTCTTGCGTCTGAGATCAGAAACTCTGATCTCCTCCGGTTTTGCCAGTCAGTTGATCGAATGTGGGTTACTTGCCACGATCTGGCGGACCAACATCATACCGATTTGCATCGTCCACGCCTTCGCGGTGATTGTACCTGAAGGCCTGCTCGTCGAGGTAACAGAACAAAATGAAACGGTTCGACCGATACATGAGTTCCTGAGATGCCGCGCTTCAACAGGCGGGTTGGCCCATCCTTAGTACCATCACAACTGAGGCTGGCGGGCGGACTGGCCCACCCTTTTATTATCGCGAGTGAGGCTGCCCCACTCGCTGCGATTTTTGGGCGGGTGGGAATCGATGCTTTATCGGGCGGTTCCGAGGCGAACACCAGTTGAGCGGAACCTACGACCACGTCTGGCTCGCTTCCTTAAGCTCTCACGCAGTATGCGCATACTCCGCCTTCGGCTGCACTTCCTTTCCCCGCAAGCGAAGCATCGGCTGCTCCACCAAATAATACGAAGCGCTGGCGAGGCCCAATGCAAAGAACACAAAGTACCAGGGCCTGCCATGCGTGCCGTAGACGAACACTTGCTGCCACAGATAAAGGCTGTAACTGATCTTTCCCAGCCATACGACTGGCCGAACGTTCAAGATCCAATACGGAGTCTGCACCACATGCAGCAGCAATCCCGCGATGCAGACATGCATCACCGGCCACAGCACAAACAGCAGCAGCGCGGTGAGATGAAATCGCATCATCCCCAGATATGCAGGCACCAGCACGACCGGTACCAGCATCAGCAATCCCCACCACAGTTTGATCTTGGGCAGCCGCGGCGCAAAAATTGCCAGCAGGCAGCCTATCGCCAGAACATCGGCGACCGCAGGAAACGTCTCGTCAGCCTTTCCGTGCAGTTGCAGCAGATGACAGATCACACGATACACCGGCGCAAACGCAACCACTCCTACAAGTATCGCGACTTTGTGCCGATGCCATTTCTTCAGCACGCCCGGCCACAGAAAATAAAACTGCTCCTCCACGCTCAACGACCACAAATGCCCCAGAAACCACGGATGCGCATAGTCGAAGTTCGCCAGATACAGCGCCGCCGCGACCGCATGATACCAACGAAGTTCATGCCTGAAAATCACGAACACTGCCAGCATGAATACCATCGCCGCCGGGAGAATCCGATAAGCCCGTCGCACATAGAAATCCTTCAAGCCGATGGTCGACTTCTTTTCATACTCCTTCAGCAGCAGAGTCGTAATCAGATAGCCCGAAATAACGAAGAAGATCCGCACTCCAAGATTGGCGAACGCTCCCGCCACATCAGACTTGTAATTCAACTCAACCCAATGACCCACGACCACCAACAAAATAGAAGTAGCCCGCATGCCATCGAGCGAAGGAATTCGTCCCATCGGCGCAGACTAACAGCCGATAGCGTCAACTCTATGTGACCACTGACCCGAACCGCTTTTTTTTCTCTGAATTTCCCGCTTAGGAACTACCGTGGAGACTAGATCTCAATTCCGTGATTGGCCGCCATCGCGATGAGATCGGCAGCAGAAACGAAGCAATCCTACGCTGCCGGTTCCTGGGCTTGGATCAAGGGCGCTTCGCTCCGTTTCGCCGAGGCCCCGCGATCCCGCAGGCGCAACATGGGCAGTTCAACCAGGTAGTAGGACAAACTCGCCATACCGACGGCAAAGAGGACGAAATACCAGGGCCGTCGTTTCGCGTCGAACACGAAGATTTGCTGCCAGAGATACAAGCTGTAACTGATTTGCCCCAGCCATACGACTGGGCCAAGGTTCAGCAGGCGTGGTGGCTTTTGCACCACACGCAACAAAATCCCTGCGATGGAAACGTAAGTCAACGGCCACAAAAGAAACAGAAGCACGAGAGTGCGGATTCTCGATACGCCAAAAAAAGCTGGGGTGAATACGATCGGAGCAAGCATCGCCCATCCAAGCCATGCCTTAATGGGTGGGATCCGTGGCGCGAGGATTGCCAGCAAACATCCGATCGCCAGACTGTCGGCAACTGCAAAGAAATGGTGGTCAAAGTGGCGTACGTGCAGGGCGTAGCAGATGACCTGATATACCGGCGCGAACGCAGTTACCGTGAGCAGAATTGCGATGCGATGCTTGTACCATTTCCTGAGTACGCCCGGCCACACCAGATAGAACTGTTCTTCAACGCTGAGCGACCATAAATGCCCGAGGAACAGCGGTTTCGTCGGATCAAAGTCTGCCAGGTAAAGTGCGGCCGCGGCTGCGTGATACCAGGTCAACTCGTGCCGGCGAATGAGCATCATCGGAACCATGAAGGCGGTCGCGGCCGGTAGGATTCGATAGGCTCGCCGGACATAAAAATTCCTCAAACTGATTGCCCCTGTTTTCGCGCGCTCCTTCATCAGAAGGGTCGTAATCAGGTATCCCGAAATGATGAAGAAAATACGTACACCCAGAATCGCATACGAAAGCGCGGCCGGTGACCCGTTTCGAAACGTTAGCCAGTGCCCAACCACAACCAGGAAAATGGAAATAGCTCGAAGGCCATCGAGGGAGGGGATTCGTTTCACGCTCCGCATCATAGCACTCGTCTGAACGCGTCTCGGACAATCCCCTGATTAGATTTCCCCTCAAAATTCACAACCTAATTTCCATGATCAAGGAGGCCTACCGCCCTCCATGCTCTGATCAAAACATTCACCATCGACCCGAGTTTCGACTTTCTCCCTGATATAATGAATTCAGCTCTCAGGGCGTATAACACCCTGTAAATGCAATAAGTTGCACTTTATTTCGGAGCATCGAAGCCGTCAGAACGGCGCGTGCCCCGAGTTAGAACCGCGAGCCCAACATGGCAGACGATCAAAACCCCGAACTTCCCCTCACTCCTCCCCCCGGCGGCGATGGTCCCGGCGCGTTGAACATTCATCCCGTCAACATTGAAGAGGAGATGAAGCGGTCGTATCTCGACTACTCCATGTCGGTGATCATCGGCCGCGCGCTGCCCGACGTGCGCGACGGACTGAAGCCCGTCCACCGCCGCATTTTATACACGATGCAGCAGATGGGGTTGCAGCCCAACAAGGCGACGCGCAAGTGCGCCCGCATCGTCGGCGACGTGATGGGCAAGTATCATCCGCATGGGAACCTCGCCGTGTACGACGCATTGGTGCGTCTAGCGCAGACGTGGTCGCTGCGTTATCCATTAATTTTTGGACAAGGAAATTTCGGCTCCGTCGATGGCGACCCGCCCGCAGCTGACCGTTACACCGAAGCCAAGCTCGCTCCCGTTTCCACTGCGCTGCTTGAGGATCTCGACAAAGACACCGTTGACTTCCGCCCCAACTATGACGGCAGCGAAGTTGAGCCTGACGTTCTGCCCGCGCGCATTCCCAATCTTCTGATCAACGGCTCCGACGGAATCGCCGTCGGCATGGCCACGAAAATTCCGCCGCACAACCTGACCGAAATCGTCGACGCCACCATCACGCTGGTCAACAATCCCAACGCGCAGCTCGCCGAGATTCTGAAATTCGTGCAGGGCCCCGACTTCCCGACCGCCGGCATCATCCACGGCCGCGCAGGAATCTTCGAAGCCTACCGCACCGGCCGCGGCCGCTTCATGATGCGCGCCAAGGCCGCCATTGAAACTTTCAGCAAAGACCGCGAAGCCATCATCATCACCGAAATTCCCTATCAGGTGAACAAAGCACGCCTGGTCGAACGCATCGCGCAACTAGTCAACGACAAAGACATCGAAGACATTTCCGACATTCGCGACGAAAGCGACCGCGACGGCATGCGCATTGTCGTCGAACTCAAGCGCGGCGCTCAACCGCAGATCGTTCTCAACCAGCTCTTCAAGCACACCCAAATGCAGGAAAGCTTTTCCATGATCCTGCTCGCGGTGGTCAACGGACAGCCCCGCGAGATGGGCTTGATCCAGACGATCAAATATTTCATCGAGCACCGTGTCGATGTCGTCCGCCGCCGCACCGCCTACCTGCTGCAAATCAACACCACGGGCCGCGCCCCCAAGCTCGACGCCGAGAAGCCCTTCACATCGCGCCAGGCCGACGCCATCCTCGAACTGCAACTGCATCGCCTGACCAAGCTCTCCATCGACGAGATCTCGAAGGAACTCGCCGAAGTCCGCGACAGCATCGCCGAGTACGAATCCATCCTCGGCTCGGAAGCGAAGTTGCGCCGGGTCATCATCAAAGAGCTGGAAGAAGTGAAGAAGCTCTACGGCGACGAACGCCGCACCCGCATCGAAGACGAAGCCGCCGAGATCGTTCTCGAAGATCTCATCACCGACGAGCAGGTCGCCGTCACCGTCAGCCACTCCGGCTACATGAAGCGCACGCCCATCTCCACATACCGCATGCAGCGCCGCGGAGGCACGGGCCGCACCGGCATGAAGACGCGCGACGAGGATTTCGTCGAGCATCTCTTCCTCGCGTCCACGCACGCCTACATTCTCATCTTCACCAACAAGGGCCGCGTCTACTGGCTCAAGGTCTACGAAATTCCCGACGTCAGCGCCGCCGGCAAGGGCAAGCACATCGGCAACCTGGTCGGATTGCAACCCGGTGAAACCGTCAAGACCATGCTCGCCGTCCGCAAACTGGAAGAAGAAAACAAGTTCATCTTCTTTGTCACGCGCAACGGCCTGGTTAAAAAATCCGGCTTGAACGAATTCACGCACGTGCGCTCCAACGGCATCAACGCCATCAACATTGAAGAAGGTGACGAACTGGTCTCCGCCCGCATCACCGATGGCCACCAGATCATCTTCCTCGCTTCGCACGAAGGCATGGCCGTGCGCTTCGACGAAAGCCACGTGCGACCCATGGGCCGCGCCGCTTTTGGCGTGTGGGGCATCGACCTCGACAAAGACGACTACGTCGTCGGCATGGCCACCACGCCCAAGCCCGACGCTCCAGTCATCAAAAGGCGTCATCAACCTCAAGACCACCGACCGCGTCGGCAAAGTCGTGGGCATCGCCCAGGTGGATGAAACCTCAGAAGTCATGCTGATTAGCCACTACGGCAAAATCATCCGCATGGATTCCAAAACCATCCGCGAATCCGGCCGCAACGCCCAAGGCGTCCGTCTATTGCACATGGAACCCGGCGACCGCGTCGCAGCGGCAGTAGTGATCGCGCCAGAAGAAGACCCGAACGGCGGGAATGGGACGCTGATTCAGTAGAGTGCATGCAGTGATTCCTCTCCCCTGGATGCCAGAGGTTTTAGGGCGCGGTGAACCACGTCCTTTCCCATTTCCCGTAGCTATGCTCTAATTTCACGCCATGCGACTGAGTCTTGGGCTACCCGTACTTCAGACGATTGCCATGATGGTTATTGTTTGGGCCCCATGGGCACCGCAAACGCACAAATTCGGCTATGCACTGGAGGGTGGTAGGGAGATTCGCGGGTGGAGCGTGCTGCCGGGGCCAGACCAGGACACGATTGCGTGGGCCCAGGGCATCAATCTGCCGGGCTTGCTGGCAGAGATTCCTATTGACCTCGCATGCGAGAGGTTCGAACCGCTGCCAGAACTAAAACTCCGATTCTTCTCTTTCTGGTTCTTCGGCATTCTGAGTTGGTACATGATCGGAAGAGTTGGCGAGGATATTTTGAAGTGGCGACAAACCGGTTTGCCCCTCTCGCGAAGGTTCGACTTCCTTTTCGCAGTAGAGGCCTTTGTGCTCGCGGTTCCTTCGTTCCTGGTGCTGGTTCTTGATCGGTCAAAAGAGAACTTTCGAGTCCTCACTGTCTGGAGTGCGATTTGGGCTATCCTAGCTTCAGGAGCGCTCAGTCTGCGTTTGCTTCAGAAGGCACGGCAAAGAAAGGCAATCGCCTCTTAGCTCTTCGGCGGCGATGCTGCCCTCTCGGCCTTTCGAACATTTCCCGAAATCACGAAGGCACACCACGACGATAGGAAGAATCCAAAACGTCTAAATTTCGAGGCCTCCATCCTTTCGCAAGGTCCGAGAAGGTCCGAGAAAGAGGGAGGCACGGGCTTCAATTCCATGCCCCTAAGCCCAAGACTATAAGCCCGAGGTTCCCACTCTTGCAAAGAACGCAAGAATGGGGCACCCTCAGTCGTGATAGTCATCAGAAAATCACGAAGAGGTATCTGCCATCGCGAGAACGCCCTGCGAGGCGGGTGGTCCAGCTTTTGGCACTTATCTAATTCCTGCTGACGCTATTCCGATAGCAAGTGTCGCAGCGGCATTGTGGATTCGTTCTTAGTCGGCAGAAGTCCTTCCACGATCCGGGCTTATGCTTTTCTTACTGAAAAGTACCCTCTCTTTTTGTCTCTCCTTGAAACGCGACTTGCCGCAATCGACTGCGTCATCCCGAACGGAGCCGTTCTTCAGGCGAAGAGAGGGATCTCAAAATCCACAGACCTCCTTGTTCATTCATCACAGACACAATCTGCCCTATCTCAATTTCATGCCTATAAAGTGCACGAACGTTTAGGTCCGCTTCACGATCACTGGACATGGAATACCCGAGATTCCTCGCCCCGCTGGAGAAAGCGCGGGGCTTCGGAATGACGCCATGGTTCGACCCGCGAGACTTTCGTGGACAGAATCGCTTCACTGTTCCGAAATCGACTGCGTCATCCCGAACGGAGCCGTTTTTCAGGTGAAGAGAGGGATCTCAAAAATCCACAGACCTCCTTGTTCATTCATCACAGACACAATCTGCATGAGAGGCGTAGAACGACACAATGCGCCCGCCGAAGCAGTTCTTCGTCTATATCATGACCAACGGACCGAAGTCTGCCGTTTTGTACACGGGCATCACGGGGCATTTGGTGCATCGTGTCTGGCAGCACAAGCACACGTGGCGCGGGTGGCGCCTGGCGCGCAAGCTGCTGATCGCGGTTTTTGCGTTGCTGCACGACGGCGTGGTGTTTGATGAAGAAAAGTTTGCGGCGGTGTAAGGGGAATCCGTCAGC
>WNFI01027513.1_pt1 | contig 23662 bp, 25 predicted proteins | sample 5400471 | NCBI WGS metagenome assembly WNFI01 (sample SAMN13153348, study PRJNA577476) | soil metagenome | isolation source: 100 cm saprolite on Douglas fir-dominated hillslope | place: USA:California | collected 2013-09-17
CTGGACGCCTACCAGTTCATCACCCAGGCGGTGGAGGCGCCGCTGGCGAACGTCTGCGACACGAACTACACGTCGGTCGCCAAGCTGCGCAAGGACTGGGTGCCCGGTCGCCGCGCCACCATGCGCGGCGCACATGAGCAGCTCAAGGAGCTGGCCCGCATCTACCGCGGCTGACCCGCTGGCAGATCGCGAGCGAGAGACACAGCAGTGACCACGGGCCGGGCCGAGAGCGCCGATGTGACTGCGGGCCAGGCGGCGGACTCCCCGGATGCGGTCCTGCGGGACTACGATCCGTTCGCCAGGGCGGCGCTTGACCCGTTCGGCTTCTCGGCGCAGGCCCGGCTGTCGCTGCTGAGCCTGTCGGAGAACGCCACCTACCGGATCGACGACCCGCGGGATGGGCGCACCGCCGTGCTTCGGGTGCACCGGACCGGGTACCACCCGCCGGGGGCGGTCGCGTCCGAGCTGGCCTGGCTCCAGGCGCTGCGGCGCGACGAGGGTCTGCTCACCCCCCAGGTGTTCGCGGCGGTGGACGGCCGGGAGGTGGTCGATGTCACGATCGGCCAGGTGACCAGGCAGACGGTGCTCTTCGAGTTCCTGCCCGGTGCGGAGCCCGCGGAGGAGCACCTGGCCGAGAAGTTCGAGCTGCTCGGGGAGATCTGCGGGCGGATGCACCGGCACTCCCGCGGCTGGGCCCGGCCGGCCTCGTTCGCGCGGTTCTCCTGGGACTTCCACTGCTGCGTGGGCGAGAAAGGCCGCTGGGGCCGGTGGCAGGACGGCGTCGGGGTCGGCCGGGAGGAGCTGGCCACGCTCGGCCGGGCCGCGGCAGTGCTGAGGGACCGGCTGCTCCGGTTCGGCAGCGGGCCGGAGCGCTTCGGGCTCATCCACGCGGACATGCGGCTGGCCAACCTTCTCGTCAACGGCAGCGACATCCAGGTGATCGACTTTGACGACTGCGGGTTCGGCTGGTTCCTGTTCGACCTCGGCGCGTCACTGAGCTTCTTCGAGCATGATCCGCGGGTACCGGCGCTGTGCGACGCATGGCAGCGCGGCTACCGGTGCGTCCTCCCGCTGCCTGCTCAGGACGCCGCGGAGATCCCGACGTTCGTCCTGCTCCGGCGGCTGCAGCTGGTGGCGTGGGTCGGCTCACACCGGTTCGCTGACTCGGCCCGCGACCTCGGGGCCGAGTTCACCAGGGGGGCCTGCGAGCTTGCCGAACGCTACCTGCTCACCAGCTCGTGATACCTCAAAGCTGATGTCACTGCTGGCGATCACGCGGACGTCTGCCACCTCCGCCGGCGGTCCCGTTCGAGTTCTCCCACGAGCTATTCCGCGCGGACCGGACCTGCGTGACGGGGCCAGGAGGCGGGGTGTTAGGAAACCGTTTGCGAATGTCCGGTCACAGCCCATGATGTACTGCTGGATGTCCCTTATGCTGGAGATTATCCGTTAGGAAGTCGTGAGGGCAGGAGGATTTCCAGTGAGCCTACAGATCTCCCCGCCTCGCGGCGAGGCCTCGCCTGGCCTGGCCTCAGACGCCGCGGTCACCCCCGGGCAGGTGCACGAGGTGCTCGGCCGGCACGTACTCGCCGACGGCTTCAAGCTCGTCTACGACACCCGGGCCAGCCAGGGCTCCTGGCTGGTCGACGCGCTGTCGGGCGAGAGGTACCTGGATCTCTACACGTTCTTCGCGTCCGCCCCGCTGGGTTCCAGCCCGCACGGGCTGGCCGACGACCCGGAGTTCATGGCCGTGCTCGCCGAGGCGGCGGCGAACAAGCCGGCGAATCCCGACCTGTACACGACGCACTACGCGCAGTTCGCGGAGACCTTCGCGCGCGTGCTCGGCGACCCGGCCCTGCCGCACCTGTTCTTCGTCGAGGGCGGGGCGCTGGCCGTCGAGAACGCGCTGAAGACCGCGTTCGACTGGAAGAGCCGCCGCAACGAGGCGGCCGGCCGCTCGGCCGGGCTCGGCACGCGGGTGCTGCACCTCACCCGCGCGTTCCACGGCCGTTCCGGGTACACGCTGTCGCTGACCAACACCGAGCCGGGCAAGACCGCCAGGTTCCCGAAGTTTGACTGGCCGAGGATCGACGTGCCCGCGGTCACGTTCCCGGTGCGGGCCCACCTGCCTGAGATCGAGCGGGCGGAGCACCGGGCGCTCGCCCAGGCGCAGGCGGCGTTCGACACCCATCCGCACGACATCGCCTGCTTCATCGCCGAGCCGATCCAGGGCGAGGGCGGCGACAACCACATGCGGGCGGAGTTCCTGCAGGCTATGCAGGAGATGTGTCACGCCAACGACGCGCTGTTCGTGCTCGACGAGGTGCAGACGGGGGTGGGGCTGACCGGCACCGCGTGGGCGTACCAGCAGCTCGGCCTCGAGCCCGATATCGTGGCGTTCGCGAAGAAGGTCCAGCTGGGCGGCATCATGGCCGGCCGGCGCGTCGACGAGGTCGCCGACAACGTCTTCGCGGTCTCCGGCCGGATCAACTCGACCTGGGGCGGCGGGCTGGCCGACATGGTCCGCTCCCGCCGGCTGCTCGAGATCATCGAGCGCGACGGGCTGATCTCCCGCGCGGCGAAGGTCGGCGACTGGCTCGTCGGCGAGCTGATGGCGCTCGGCGAGCGGCACGCCGAGCTGGTGTCGAACGTCCGCGGCCGCGGGCTCATGTGCGCCCTCGACCTCCCCGGCGGGCCGGCCCGCGACCGCGCGGTGCGGCTGCTGCGGGAGGAGCATGTGCTGGTGCTGCCCTGCGGCGAGCGCTCGATCCGGTTCCGCCCGGCGCTGGACGTCACCGAGCAGGAACTCGAGTTCGGCCTGGCCGCCCTCGATCGCACCCTGACCACCCTGGCCAGCTGACAAAGAGCAAGGATGTTACCGATGGACCACCGCACCGTCTCCTCCGTCATCGACGGCCGCCCGGTAGCCGACGCGCCGGGCGGGCGGATCCGGTCGACCAACCCGGCGCGCCTCGACGAGGCGGTCGCCGAGGTCGCGCTGGGCGACGCGCCGCTGCTGGTGACCGCGGCCCGGGCGGCGCGCGCGGCGCAGCAGGCGTGGGCGGACGTGCCCGCGCCGGTACGCGGCCGGGCGATCGCGCACATTGGCCGGCTGGTGGAGGACAACAAGGAGCCGCTCGCCCGGCTGGTCACCCGCGAGATCGGGAAGCCCTACGCAGAGGCGCTCGGCGAGGTCCAGGAGATCATCGACACCTGCGACTTCTTCCTCGGCGAGGGCCGGCGCCTGTACGGGCAGACGGTGCCGAGCGAGATGCCGGACAAGCAGCTGTTCACGTTCCGCAACCCGGTCGGCACCGTGGCGGTCATCACCGCGGGGAACTTCCCGGTGGCGGTCCCCTCCTGGTACATCGTGCCGGCACTGCTGTGCGGCAACACCGTGGTGTGGAAGCCGGCCGAGTACTCGGCGGCCTCGGCATCGGCCCTCCACGAGCTGCTGTGCCGCGGCGGCGGGCTGCCGCCCGGCGTGCTCAACGTGGTCCACGCCGACGGTCCGCAAACCTTCGCCGGCCTGGAGCAGGCGCTGGACGCGGGCCTGATCGACAAGGTCGGCTTCACCGGCTCCAGCGAGGTCGGCGCGCGGATCGGCGAGCTCACCGGCCGGCACCTGCAGTCGGCCTGCCTGGAGCTGGGCGGGAAGAACCCGATGGTCGTCACCGCGAACGCCGATATCGACCTCGCCGTCGAGGGGGCGCTGTTCGGCGGGTTCGGCACCGCCGGGCAGCGATGCACCTCGCTGGGCACGGTGATCTGCCACGAGTCCGTGCACGACGAGTTCCTCACGCGTTTCGCCGAGGCGACGGCGGCGGCCGCCGTGGGCGACCCGTTCGGGAACGTGCTGTACGGGCCGATGCTCGCCGCTCGATTTGCCGAACGCTTCGAGGCGTACCTGGCCTGGATCGGCCCGCAGCACAAGGTGCTCGGCTCCACTGGCGTCGGGCGGATCACCGCCGCGAACCCGCGGGCCGGCTTCGTCGGCGACCCGGCGGCGGGCCTGTTCTACCACCCGACGATCGTCGACGGGGTCCGCCCCGGCGACGAGATCTTCGACCGTGAGACGTTCGGGCCGCTGGTCGGGGTGACCACCTACCGGACGCTGGAGCAGGCGGTCGAGCTGGCCAACGCGCCCGGGTACGGGCTGTCCTCGTCGATCTACACCAGCGACGCGGCGGAGGCGTTCCGGTTCCGGCGGGGAGTCTCGGCCGGCATGGTCAGCGTGAACAACTCGACGTCGGGCGCCGAGGCGCACCTGCCCTTCGGCGGGAACGGCAAGTCCGGGAACGGCTCCCGCCAGTCGGGTCAGTGGGTCCTCGACCAGTTCACCCGGTGGCAGGCGCTGAACTGGGACTACTCGGGCCGGCTGCAGAAGGCTCAAATGGACGTGGCCGAGCTCATGCCGGACCGCGAATTCCGGCTGTGACGCAGGCGCGGAACGACATCGATGTGCCGTCGATGCGCATCCAGCAGCATCGATGTGCCGTCGATGCGGCTGCCGGACGAGCGGGATGACCACACCCGCCGGGCTTGACCGGCACTTCAGGGAGGCCGTGGGCGGCCTGCCCGGCGGGCGGGCCCGCCACGGCGGTCTCACGCCAGGGGCAGCGCCGGTGCGTTCGGGCAGCAGCCTCGACGGCGCGACCCTGCTGGCCATGTTCGACGCCCAGGCGGAAAGCCGGCACCTGGACTTCGCGGCCCGGTGGATGCAGCAGCAGGGCCGCGGCTACTACACGATCAGCTCGGCCGGCCACGAGGGCAACGCCGCGCTGGCCGCGGCGCTGCGGCCGACCGACCCGGCGCTGCTGCACTACCGGTCCGGCGGGTTCTACTGCGCCCGGGCCCGCCAGGTGGCCGGCATAGACCCGGTCCGGGACATCCTGCTCGGCGTGGCGGCGTCCGCCGACGAGCCGATCGCGGGCGGGCGGCACAAGGTGTTCGGCCGGGCCGAGCTGGCCATCATCCCGCAGACGTCGACGATCGCCTCGCACCTGCCGCGCGCGCTCGGCGTCGCGCTCGGCATCGGCCGGGCGGCCAAGCTGGGGGTGGCCTGCCCGTGGCCGCGCGACGCGGTGGCGGTCGCCTCGTTCGGCGACGCCTCGGCCAGCCACTCCACCGCCGTGGGTGCGATCAGCGCCGCCTGCCACACCTCGTACCAGCAGATCCCGGTCCCGCTGCTGCTCGTCTGCGAGGACAACGGGATCGGGATCAGCGTGCCTACGCCGCCCGGGTGGGTGGCGGCCTCCTACGGCGACCGCCCCGGCCTGCACTACCTGGCCGCCGACGGCTGCGACCCGCTCGCCGCCTACGACGCCACCATCCGGGCCGCCGGGCTGGTCCGGTCCCGGCGGCGCCCGGTGTTCCTGCACCTGTCGACGGTTCGCTTCCTCGGCCACGCGGGCAGCGATGCGGAGGCGGCCTACCGTGCGCCCTCCGACATGGCGGCGGACCTGGCCCGCGACCCGCTGGTGGCGACCGCGGCCGCGCTGGTCCGCTCGGGCCTGCTGACCCCGGGCGAGGCGGTGGCCCGCTACGGCGCGATCGGCGACCGGGTCCGTGGCGCGGCCGAGCAGGCGATGTCCGGCCGGCCGCTGGCCAGCGCCGCGGAGGTAATGGCCCCCCTGGCGCCGCGCCACCCTGACCAGGTCGCCGCTCTGGCCAGGCAGGTGCCGGCCGGAGCGTCGGCCCGGCCGGCTGACCTGATTACCGGGCCCGTCACCCTGGCCCAGGCGGTCAACCACACGCTCGGCGAGCTGCTCGAGACGTACCCGGGCATGTGCGTCTTCGGCGAGGACGTGGGGCGCAAGGGCGGCGTGTACGGCGTGACCAAGGGGCTGCAGCGGCGGTTCGGGGTTCTTCTCGGCCGGCCAGTTCCGCAACCCGATGGTGGTCCGGGTCGCCGGGTACGCCTACCAGAAGGGCTTCGGCGGGCACTTCCACAACGACAACGCGGTCGGGGCGCTGCGCGACGTTCCCGGCCTGGTGATCGCGTCGCCGGCCCGGCCGGATGACGCGGCCGCGATGCTGCGCACCTGCCTGGCCGCCGCGGCCGCGGACGGCTCGGTCTGCGTGTTCCTCGAGCCGATAGCGCTCTACCACACCCGCGACCTGCACGATGACGGCGACGGCGGGTGGCTGGCGACGTATCCCCGGCCCGACGCGCACGTCCCGGCGGGCCGGGCCCGGGGCTACGGCGACGGCACCGACCTCACCGTCGTCACGTTCGGTAACGGGCTGCGGATGAGCCTGCGGGTCGCCCGCCGGCTGGCCGCTCGCGGGATCGGCGCCCGGGTGGTCGACCTGCGCTGGCTCGCCCCGCTCCCGGTCGATGACGTGCTGCGCGAGGCGCGGGCGTCCGGGCGGGTCTTGGTCGTGGACGAGACCCGCCGCACCGGCGGGGTCTCCGAGGGAGTCGTCACCGCTCTGGTCGACGCCGGCTACCGAGGCCTGATCGCGCGGGTGACCAGCGAGGACAGCTTCGTGCCGCTCGGCCCGGCGGCGGGCGCGGTGCTGCTGGACGAACCCACGATCGAGAAGGCGGCCGTCGGTCTCGTGCACGCCGGCTGACGCCCGTACCCCCGCCCTTACCCCCGCCCGCACCCCCGCCCGCACGACCATGCTGCGGCGTGCGGTCGCGTCGCGCAAGCGCGGTTGCGAGAACATCCGCAAGAACATCTGATTGCACAGAACAAATGCGCGTGCACGCGGTACCGTTCCGCGAGGGGCCACGGGGGGTCGGCGCGGGCAGGTCGCGCGGCACGTGGCCCGGTCGAGTTCAGCCGCAGGCGGGGCCACCAGAACGGGATGGGAGAGGACTCAAGGTGAGAAGGTCGACGGTTCAGACCCGCAACGGCATGTCGGCATCCGAGCTTCAGGGCGTCAGCTGGCGCAAGAGCGACTTCAGCAACCCGAACGGGAGCTGCCTGGAGGTCGCGGAACTGGACGACGGGGCCATCGCCGTCCGTAATTCGCGCTATCCAGGCGGTCCCGCGCTGATCTATACCCCGGCCGAGATCAGCGCGTTCATCCTGGGAGTCAAGGACGGCCAGTTCGACGACCTGGTCCGCTGATTGGGCAGGTCAGCCCCGGCTGACACCGCGTGGCCGACCGCGCCTGCGGCCTCGGCGGGTGCGGGCCTGCATCCGTCCGCGGCGGGCACACAGCGCGGTCGGCTATGCAACGGGGCCGAGTCAGTGGGACACTTCGGTGAGATTGCAAGCCCGCAGCCTCCCTGACGGAGTTACAGATGATCTCGGATCAGGCACGCAGCAGCGTGCCCGCCCGTGCCCCGGTCGGCCGGCCGCTGGTCGGCGCGCGCAGCGGGCCGATGGCGTTGCGGATAGCCGTGGGCGCTCACCTGCGCCGGCTACGGGAAGCCAGCGGTATCACGCCGGCTCAGGCCGGCGACGCGATCCGGGCGACCCATTCCAAGATCAGCCGCCTGGAGCGCGGTCGCACCGGGGCCAAGCAGCGTGACGTGGCCGACCTGCTCACCCTCTACGGGGTGACCGACGAGGCCGAGCGCGAGGGGCTGCTGGACCTGGCCCGGCAGGCCAGCACGCCGGGCTGGTGGCAGCAGTATCACGACATCCTGCCCCGGTGGTTCGAGATGTACGTGGGACTGGAGAAGGCCGCGTCCATCATCCGGACCTATGAGGTGCAGTTCGTCCACGGCCTGCTGCAGACCGAGGACTACGCCCGCGCGGTCATCCTCATCGCCAACGCGAACGCGCCCGCGGACGAGATCGACCGGCGCGTCGGCGTCCGGATGAAGCGCCAGCAGCTGCTCACTCAGCCGGATGCCCCGCAGCTGTGGGCCGTGCTGGACGAGGCGGCCCTGCGCCGGCCGCCGGGCGGCCCCGGGGTGATGCGGGCCCAGCTGGAGCACCTGCTGCTGATGATCGACCTGCCGAACGTGACGCTCCAGATCGTGCCGTTCGACGCCGGCCCGCATTCCGCGGCCGGCGGCCCGTTCACCATCTTGCGGTTCCCTGAGCCCGACCTGCCCGATCTGGTCTACCTCGAACAGCTCAACAGCGCGGTCTACCTCGACCACCCCGACGACGTCACCGACTACGTGACGGTCATGGACAAGTTGTGCGTTCAGGCCGAAACCGACACAGCCAGCAAGGAAATGCTCCGCGCGCTACTCAAGCAGAGCTAGGCCTGACCTGCCCGGCAAGGGCCCAGTACTCCCTTCCCGGTGCCCGCATGCAGCCGCGCGTGCGCCAGACTGGGCCGTGGGCTGGCGACCTCACGGAACTGCCGGCCCGGGGTCAGCCCGGGGACGACCGCCCAGGCCCCCGCCCAGGCCAGCCGCCCGCCGGGAGGATCACGAGTGCCGTACAGGACGCCGGGACACGATGTCGTCGCGATCATCGACGCGCCGCCGACCCCGCTGGCGCTGCTGGCTCCGGGCGGGCGGTTCGCCGCCCTGGTGCACTACGAGTCGCATCCTCCCATCGCCCTGCTCGCGCGGCCGTACCTGCCACTGGCCGGGGTCAGGGTCGATCCGCTGCTGGCCGGACGCCAGCGCGTACGCCGGCTGACCGGCCTTTCGGTGCTGAGGCTGGCGGACGGGGTGGAGCGGGTCCTGGCCCTGCCGGACGGGGCGCAGCCGAGCGTGCCCGCATGGGCGCCGGACGGTCGCAGGTTCGCGTTCACCGTGGACGAGGCTGACGGCATCGGGGTGTGGGTCGCCGACGCCGAGTCGGCCACCGCCCGGCAGGTGCCGGGACTGCGGGTCCGCGATGTGCTCGGCGGTGACCCGCTCACCGTGGGCGCCGCCGTCCGGTGGTCACGCGACGGCGCCTGGCTGCTGGCGCTCGGCGCCCCCGCCGAGCCGCCCGCGCTGCCCGAGGCGCCGCTCGAGCCGCGCACGGAAGAGACGGCGGGCAAGCGGTCGCAGATGGCGACCTACCAGGACCTGCTGCGCACGGCCGCCGACGCGGACGCGTTCGAGGCAGTGGCGACCACGATCCCGCTCCGGGTCGAGCCCAGTACCGGAGCGGCGAAGGAGCTCGCCCCGCCAGGGCTCTACCGGCGCCTGGCCGACTCGCCTGACTCAGAGCACCTGCTGGTCCATCGGCTGCGGCGGCCGTTCTCGTTCCGGGTCCCGTATCAGTACTTTGCGCGCAGCGTCGAGGTGTGGTCGGCCGCGGGCGAGCTGGAGCGCGTCGTCGCCGACCTGCCGGTGAGCGACGAGGTTCCGCGGCAGGGCGTGCCGACCGGCCCGCGCCAGGCTGGGTGGCAGGAGCGAGCGCCGGCCAGCCTGCTCTGGACCGAGGCCCTCGACGGCGGAGATCCGGTCGCCCCCGCCGAGCATCGGGACCAGGTGATGCGACTGGACGCGCCGTTCGCAGGGGATCCGGAACGTGCATTGCTGGTCCGGCAGCGCTGCCTCGGCTGGCTCGACCTGGAGGAGCCGCAGCGGGTGCTGCTGACCGAGCACGACCGCGACCGCCGGTGGCTGACTACCTGGGTCTGCGACCTGGCCGACCCGGGGCGCAACCGGGTCCTGTTCGACCATTCCATGGACGACGCCTACGCCGATCCCGGCTCCCCGCTGATGGCCACCAATCCCGATGGCACCCGGACCGTGCTGCAGGACGGGACAGCGATCTACCTGCGGGGCGACGGCTCAACGCCGGACGGGGACCGGCCGTTCCTGGACCGCCTGGACCTCGAGACGACGGCGAAGACACGGCTGCACCAGAGCCGGCCGGACAGCCTCGATCACGTGCTCGGCTTTGCCGCCCCCCGGTCCGCAGGGGCCCCTGAGTGGCCGGCGCGCGGGCGCCGCGAGGTCGTGCTCTGGCACGAGAGCCGGTCCGAGCCGCCGAACCTCTATCTCACCGCGCTGGACGGCTCAGGCTCCAGGGCGCTGACCAGCTGGCCGGACCCGCATCCGCAGCTGACCGGGATGGAGAAGCGGCTGATCGTGCACGACCGGGGCGACGGGGTGCAGCTGTCGGGCATGCTGCACCTTCCGCCGGGCTACGACCAGGCCGCCGACGGGCGCCTGCCGCTGCTGATCTGGGCCTACCCGCTTGACTACGGTGACGCGGCGACCGCCGGCCAGGTTCGCGGCAGCAGCCAGCGGTTCACCCGGCTGAACGCGCTGGAGCCGACGTGGTTCGTCCTGCGCGGCTACGCGGTGCTCTCGGCCGCGACGATGCCGGTGATCGGCGATCCGGAGACGATGAACGACACGTTCATCGAGCAGGTCACGGCCGCGGCGCGGGCTCACGTTCAGGCCCTGGACGACATGGGCCTCATCGACCGGACGCGGGTTGTGGTGGGCGGGCACAGCTACGGAGGGTTCATGACCGCCAACCTGCTGGCGCACACCGACCTCTTCGCCGCCGGGATCGCCCGCAGCGGCGCGTACAACCGGACCCTGACGCCGTTCGGCTTCCAGACCGAGCGGCGCAGCTTCTGGGAGGCCACCGCGATCTACGATCAGGTGTCTCCGTTCCGCTACGCGAACCGGATCACCGCGCCGCTGCTGCTGATCCACGGCGCCGAGGACAACAACTCGGGCACGTTCCCGGTTCAGTCGGAGCGGCTCTACCAGGCGATTCAGGGCAACGGCGGGACCGCGCGGCTGGTGCTGCTGCCGCACGAGAGCCACGGCTACATCGCGCGCGAATCGGTGCTGCATGTGCTCGCGGAGCAGTTCGACTGGCTGGACCGCTGGCTCGGCGCACCGCCCGCCGAGGCGCCCTCAGGCTCGCCGTCGTGAGCGTCACCCGGAAGGCCCGGCGGGTTCCGTGGGCAGCCAGGCCCGTCCGGGTGACAGGCGCGGTGTGCCGGATCAAGGGAGCAGGAGAGGTCCGGCGAGCCAGAACCGCGCGGTGACATCCAGGACACTCCGGCAAGGTGGATGCAGGCTGAAGGCTGGCTGCCGATCCCCTGGGTACAGCTCCCGCTCGCCGCGTCGGTCCGGTCGGCGCGGCCGCGCGTCCAGGTGTTAACGTTGTCAACTTTGGCACTATGCGGCAGAATCGGATGATGGTGCAGACTCGGGTGGGCCGCGCCTCATACCACCATGGCGACCTGCCCAACGCGCTCGCCGACGCGGCGACCGAACTGGCCCGTAGCGGCGGGCCCGAGGCGGTGGTGCTCAGGGAGGCCGCGCGCCGGGTGGGCGTCTCCGCTGCTGCCGCGTACCGGCACTACGCCAGCCACTGCGAGCTGCTGCAGGAGGTCAGGCACCGGGCGATCGCGGCGATGGCCGAGGCGCTGCAGGAGGGCCTGGACCGCGGCGAGCCGCTGCCCGACCCGGCCGACGAGGCGCTCCGGCGGTTCCGGAACCTGGGTTCGGCGTACGTCGGCTTCGCGCTTGCCGATCCAGGCCTGTTCCACGCGTCGTTCGTCAACCACTCGCCGTACTGCCGGGTGGAGACCATCCCGGCCGACGTCAAGGAACAGATCGCGGCGTCGCGCCCCTACCAGCTTCTCGCCGACTCCCTCGATGAGCTCGTGAGAGTGGGCATCCTCGACCCGAGCCGCCGCGAGACGGCGCCGATCGCGTTCTGGTCGGCCGTGCACGGCCTGTCCACGCTCCTTCTCGACGGCCCTCTGGCCGGCCTGGCCGAGCCGGAGCGAGCCGAGGCGATCATGCGCACCCTGGAGATCCTCGTCGACGGCGTTCGCGCCCCCTCCCGTTCCGGATAGCGTCCGGGCAGCCGCCGACGGGCGTCCTCCGGAGGCTGTCCATCCGGGACGATCTCGTTCGTCGTGGTGGCGACCGGCCATCGCCGGGAGGATGTACCGGGTGATCCAGACCGTGGAGGAACGATGAAGTACATGCTGATGATCTGCGGCGACGAGTCCGTCGAGCTGAGCCCCGAGGAAACTTCGGACATGGTGAGCTCGACGGAGGCCTGGGTCGAGGAGATGGGCGGCCGCGGGGTGCGCGTGCTTGGCGATCGCCTGCGGCCGGTCAGCGACGCCACTACGGTGCGGGTGCGCGGCGGCGAAGTCCTGGTCGCCGACGGGCCGTTCGCCGAGACGAAAGAGCAGATCGCCGGCTTCGACGTGATCGAGTGCGCCGACCTGGACGAGGCGATCGAGGTGGCGGCCAAGCACCCGATGTCGAGGTTCGGAACGATCGAGGTGAGGCCGTTCTGGACGGAGTGACGTCCGGCGCCGTCCCGGATGACGTCGCCGCGGCCGTCGCCGAGGCGTTCCGCCAGGAGTGGGGCCGGGTCGTCGCCGCGCTGATCGGCATGACCGGCAGCTGGGACCTGGCCGAGGAGTGCGTGCAGGACGCGTTCGCGCAGGCGCTGAAGACTTGGCCGCGCGACGGCGTTCCGCGCCGTCCCGGCGCCTGGCTGACCACGGTCGCGCGCAACCGGGCGCTGGACCGGCTGCGCCGCGGCGCGGCCGAGGCGGTCAAACTGAGGGAGGCAGCCGTGTTGTCGCCGACCGGCGATCCCGGCTGGTCCATGAAGGGGGATGGGGAGGCGGGCGGGGACAGCGGCATCCGCGATGATCGGCTGCGGCTGATGTTCACCTGCTGTCATCCGGCGCTTGCGCTGGAGGCCCGGGTCGCGCTCACCCTGCGCACGCTGGCCGGCCTGACCACCGCGGAGATTGCGCGGGCCTTCCTGGTCCCGGAGCAGACGATGGCCAAGCGCCTGGTGCGGGCGAAACACAAGATCCATAACGCCGGGATCCCCTACCGGGTCCCCCCGGCCCACCTGCTTCCCGAACGCACGGCGGGCATCCTGGCCGTCCTCTACCTGCTGTTCAACGAGGGTTATTCCGCCAGTGCGGGGGCCGACCTGGTGCGCGACGGCCTGTGCGCGGAGGCGATCCGCCTCGCCCGCGCGCTGGTCCAGCTCATGCCCGACGAGCCGGAGGCCGCCGGGCTGCTGGCGCTCATGCTGCTGCATGACGCCCGGCGGGCGACGCGGGTGGATGACGCGGGCGATCTGGTGCGACTGGAGGACCAGGATCGGTCGCGCTGGAACCGGCGGGAGATCGACGAGGGCGTCGCCCTGCTCGAGGCCGCCCTGCGCCGCGGCCGCGCGGGCCCCTACGAACTGCAGGCGGCGATCGCCGCGTGCCATGCCACCGCGCTGGATGCGGCGGCGACCGACTGGGCACAGATCGCGCTGCTCTACGGCAGGCTCGCGGAGCTGACGCCGTCCCCGGTGGTCGAGCTGAACCGGGCGGTCGCGGTTGCGATGGCGGACGGCCCGGCCGCGGGCCTGGACCTGGTGGCGGCGCTGGAGGCCTCCGGGGCGTTGCGCGGCTATCACCTGCTGCCCGCCACGCGCGCCGACCTGCTCCGGCGCATGGGCCGTCCCGCCGAGGCCGCGGCCAGCTACCGGGAAACCCTGGACCTGGTGAGCACCGACGCCGAGCGGCGGTACCTCGCCGCCCGCCTCGCCGAAGCCGAAGCCTCCTAACCCAGGCCCACCGCCAGCCCAGCAGCGGCATTGCGGTGGCGGGCACCGGGCAAGGGCTAGAGCCCGTGCGCGGGCACGACCACGGGGCTGCGAGCGTCAGCCCAGGCGGCCAATGCTCTCCTCCCTTGCCGGAAAATAATCCGGTTCAGATGTTGACGTCGTTTACATTGCATCTCATACTGATGATGTAAACGACGTCAACATCAAGGCGTCAATATCACAGAGAGGCCAGACCGATGATCAACACCCAGATCCTGAATGACGCGCTGATGGCCGTTGCGTTCGTGATCGGCGTGGCGTTCGCGCTCACGGTCGCCATGGTGACCGTCTCCGCCCTCTGGCAGCGGCGGGCCCGCAGGACCGGCCTGCGCGCCGTCGAACAGCACCTGGCCGCCGTCACCCAGGAGGCCATCCCGGCCAACACGAGGTGATCCGGACGCCCGGTCCGCCGAGCCCGCCGGTCGTCGGAGCGCCGCGGTTGCGATCGCAACCGCGGCGCTCCGGGTTTGCGGCGACCGCCCGCCGAACCCAGCCTGCCCGCTTGCGCGAGGCCGCCCGCTTGCGCGAGGCCGCCCGTCGAACCGGAGGGCCAGGCGGAATGGCCGTAAAACATGTTGACGCCGTTTACTTGATGCGGCATACTGAAGATGTGAACGACGTAAACATCTAGGCGGGAGAGTGGTTCACATGATCGACACGCAGCTTCTGAACGACGCGCTGATGACAGTGGCCTTCATCGTCGGCCTGGTGGTCGCGATCTCGGCCTGGGTCGTGGCCGCCACCGCGCTGCACCAGCGGCACACGCGCGCGACTCAGATCCGCACCGTCGAGCAGCACCTGGCGGACGTGGCCGGGCAGACCCCGGCTCCCACGAGGTAATCGCCCGCGCGGGCCGGGCCGCCGCTGAAGTCGCTCACCCGGACCGCCCCGAACGTGTCGTGGTGGGCTCCCTGCTGTTCCTCAGGAACAGCAGGGAGCCCACCACCTTACTGTGGGGGGCGCCGGGAACTGCGCGGAGGCCGCGCCGGTGGGCTATGAGCCGACCGTCGGCGGCGGGACCGGTAACAGCCCGCTGGCCGCGCCCCGCGGGCGGAGCGGCTCGACCTTTGTCTGCAGCGTTGCCCGGTCGATGACCAGGACGTGGCGGTTGGGCAGCCAGGTCCAACCGTCTTGCTGCCACCCGCTCGATGCGACCATCGCGGCGCTGTCGGTCTCCCGGTAGGCCAGGTCGAAGTAGCGTTCGGGCGGACCGGTATAGCCCTGCTGGGCCACGGCACCGGGGGGAATCCGGTCCTGGTGATACCAGCAGAGAGCGTAGAGAGCGTCCGGGGTGAGGAAGATCGCGTTGAGGCTGTTGGCGGTGAACGTCCGGTCGATGTGGGCGACGGCATCGTCGAGCGCCGCGATCAGGTCCCCGGGATTCTCCTCAAGGCGCGACATGACGTGCAGGAAATATCGCTCGCTGTCGGTGGTGCCAGTGAGCCGCCGCTGCCAGGCGGGTGTCAGCAGGTCGCCGAGCTGGTCCTGAGGGTGGATCGCGCCGTTGTGCGCCATGATGATCTCGCCGTGCCGGAACGGGTGAGAGTTGCCGACCTCGACCGGCAGGCCCGGGGTGGCCCGGCGAAGGTGGACGAGCCCCAGATCGCCGAGCCTGCGGTGCGCCAGCTCACCGTAGGCCGGCTCATCAGCGGCCCGCCGCGGGGACTTCTCGACGTGCCCCTGCCGATCGTCGTACCAGGCCATGCCCCAGCCATCGCCGTGGAAGGCGGACAGTTTCGTGAAATCGCGAAGGCCGCGCTCGCCCGTGACCTCGGCGAGCGAGGCGCGATCGCGTGCACAATAGCCGAGCATTCGGCACATGCCAGAGGCACTTCCCTAAAGGTACTTCCCCATGCCGCCCGCGACGTCAATGGACGCCCCCGTGATGTAACTCGCCCGGTCGCCGGCCAGGAATGCCACAATACCCGCAACCTCATCGGGGCGCCCAAACCGCCCCAGGGGAACCTCCTGTGCCGCCAGCCCGGCGAAGAACTGCTCGGCGGGCGTGTCCGGCGCGCGACGGCGGTGGATGTTGTGCCATTGCGGCGTGGTCACGAAGCCGATGTTCACGCTGTTGACCAGGATGCCCTCCTGCCCGAGCTCGATCGACAGCGCCTTGGCCAGGCTGAGGCACGACGCCCGGTTCACCGACGAGGCGAGGAAGGCCGGGTCCGGGTAGCGCGCGTAGACCGCGTTGATGTTGATGACCCGGGGGGCGGTGCTCTGCCGCAGCCGGGGCAGCGCGGCCCGGGTGCAGCGGATCTGGGACAGCACCTTGACCTCGAAATCCTCCTGCCAGTCGGCGTCGGTCAGCGACTCGAACCGGCCCGGCCGCGCGCCGCCGGCGTTGTTGACCAGGATGTCGATCCCGCCATCTGCCCCCAGGGCCGACGCGGCGGCATCAAAGAATTCAGCCACCTGGTCTGGGTCGGTCACGTCGCAGGGGAGCGCCACCACAGTGCCGCCTGAGGCACGGAGCTCGCCGGCCGTCGCGTCCAGTTCGGCGGCATGCCTGGAGCAGATGGCGACTCGCGCCCCCTCGGCCAGCAGCTCCGCAGCGATCGCCTGGCCCAGCCCCTTGGAGCCGCCGGTGACGATCGCGCGCCGGCCAGCCAGGCCCAGGTCCATCTAGTCGCCGTCCTGCGGGGCCGCGTTGTGCGGGGCGACATCCCGCGGGGCGACGTCCGGCCGGGCGCCGCCGTCCTGCGGGGCGACGTCCGGCCGGGAGCCGCCGTCCTGCTGGGCCTCGGCCAGGGCCAGCAGGGTCTTGCGGGGCGGGCAGAAGACGTCGACCTGGAGGCAGCTGCTGTCGGTGGTCCAGGCCCCGTGCGGCACCCAGGCCGGGATGACGGCCACGTCGCCCCTGCTCATCGTGCGCACGTCGCCGTCGAGGTCGAAGTGGAGCTCCCCGTCGAGGACGATGACGATCTGCTCTTCCTCGTGGACGTGCCGCGGCGCCTCGGCCCCGGGGGCATAGTTCACGAAGTTGGTCATGGCCCGCTGCCCGAGCACCGGCCGGAACGTCAGCCCGGGCAGGAATTCCGCGGGCGTGATCGCATCGACGCGGACGTATCGGCCGGGTCCCGCGGGCAGGCCGAGCGCCTCGGTCGAGAAATGGCTGGCTGCGTCTTCCGCTCGCCTCCGGGGCGCCTTAAGACGCCGCCTTCTCTCGTCGCTCGTTGCTCGCTCCTCAGTCCAGGCGGCGCCGCGCCCCTTTGGCTTGGTCATCTTCCCTCCAGCGCGGTCCGGATGAGGCGACCGATGCGGCGCGCCCCCTCGTCAATGAGATGGTCTTCGACGCGGCTGTAGGCCAGCCGCAGCTGAGCCGTCCCGCCGTCGCCCGGGTAGAACGGCCGGCCGGGCACGTAGGCGACCTTGCGGTCACGGGCCGCCAGCGAGAGCGCCACGGTGTCGATGCCGTCGGGCGCGGTCAGCCAGGTGAAGAAGCCGCCCCGGGGCGTGGTCCAGCTCACGCCCTCGGGCATATGCTCGGCCAGGGCCCGGCCCATGACGCTGGCGCGGCGCTGGTAGAGCGCGCGGGAGGCGACGAGCTGGCGGTCGAGGTGCCCGGCGCGCCCGTATTCCTCGAGCATCCGCTGCCCGAGCGCACCCGAGCACTGATCGGAGTTCTGCTTGGCCGTGACCAGCTGCGCGATGACCTCGCGCGGTCCCGCCGCCCAGCCGAGGCGAACCCCGGGGAAGAACGTCTTGGAGAACGTGCCGGCCTGGATCACGACGTCAGGAGCCACCGACCACAGGCTCGGCGGCGCCGTGCCGTCGAAGCCGAGCTCGCGGTAGGCGACGTCCTCGAGGATCAGGAAGCGGTACCGGCGGGCCAGCTCGACCAGCGCCGGCCGGCGGTCCGCCGCGAGGGACAGGCCGGTCGGGTTCTGGTGGTCGGGAATCGTGTAGAGCACCTTGGGCCGCAGGCCGCTTTCGAGCATGTCGGCGAGCACGTCGACGCGCATCCCGTCGCCGTCCATGGGCACGCCGCGCAGGTCCGCCTCGTAGCCGCGGAACGCCATGATCGCGCCTAGGTAGGTCGGCTCCTCCACCACGGCGACATCGCCGGTGTCCACGAGGCTCTTGGCGACGAGCTCCAGGCAGTCGATCCCGCCGCTAGTGATCATCAGCTCACCCGGTGCAGGGCGTGAGCCCTGCAGCGCTTCGAGCCGCCCGGACAGGTAGTCGCGCAGCGACTCCAGCCCCTCCGACGCGGAGTACTGCAGCGCGACCGCGGCGTCCTCCGCGATCAGCCGCTGGGCGATCTCCCCGAGCACGTCGCTCGGGAACGTCTGCGGGTCGGGGAAGCCGCCGGAGAAGGTGATCACGTCGCTGGCCCCGGCCAGGGCCAGGATCGCGGTGATCTCCCCGCCCCCCAGGGCCTGAGTGCGGCGGGCGAAGCTCGCGGTCCAGTCACGCAGCTCGGGCGCGGCGGTCATTCCAGGCCTCCCAACGTCTTGACACGGTGTCTGGCAAACGTAAGAATTATTGGCAGCAGAGCATGCATTTGCTTGTATCTAGTCCAGATTATACACGGCCTCGTGAACCTCCAAGCGGAGATGTCTGTCAATTGACAACCAGCTCGACCCCACTCGCGCACCTCACCGAGGTCGCCACGCCCTCGACCCCGAAGGCCGAGGTTGATGAGCTGGACCTCACCCTGCTCCGCGCGCTGGCGGCCGACGCGCGCCAGTCGCAGCGCGCGCTCGCCCGGGCCGTCGGGATGTCGCCGCCGGCGATCGCCGACCGGCTGTCGCGGCTGGAGCGCGCGGGCGCCATCCGCGGGTACCGGGTGGAGATCGACTGGGCGGCCCTCGGCTACCCTGTGGTGGTCTACCTGGCGGTGACCGCGGGACCGGGCACGGACCTGAGCCAGATCATCCGCGCCATCCGGGCGCTACCCGAGGCCGAGGACATGAGCGTGGTCACCGGCGGCCTCGACCTGCTGGTCCGGTTCCGGGTCCGCGACCACGAGCACCTTCGCGACCTGCTGCTGACCACTGTCTTTCAGATTCCCGGCGTCCAGCGTACGGAGACCTTCTTGTCCCTGGCCGATGTCGAGCCGGACAATTTTGCCGTGGCCCTGCTTGACCACATGAGAGGAGCGGGCCGGTGAGCACTCCACAGAGCGGACCTGACGCGCGGCTCAGCGCAGCCGGCGTCGGCCAGCCCGGTTTCGTGGCCCGTCACCGTCTGTTCAGCGACTGGCAGGCCAGCGCCGCGGAGGAGGTTTCCGCGCGGATCCGCGACCTGGGCCTGCGCACCGTGCGCCTGGCCGTGGTCGACCAGCACGGCATGCCGCGCAGCAAGTCGCTGTCCGCGGACGCCGCGCTGGCGGCGATCACCAACGGGCTCGACTTCTCCGGGGCCATCTACAGCCTGGACACCGGCAACCAGGTGTTCGTCCCGCCGTTCGTGCAGGGCGGCGGCTTCGGCATCGACGAGTTCACCGGCTTCCCTGACGTGGTGCTGGTGCCAGACCCGACCACGTTCCGGGTGCTGCCGTGGGCGGACCGGACCGGGTGGATGCTCTGCGACGTCTACTTCGGCAACGGGCAGCCGATGCCGCTGGACGGCCGCGGCCTCATGCGCCGCGTTCTGGGTGATCTCGCCGAGAGCGGCTACGACTACCTGGCCGGCATCGAGATCGAGTTCTACATCGTCAAGCTCGAGTCCGAGCGGATCACGCCGGAGAACGCCGGCTTCACCCCGGTGCCGCCGGAGGTGAGCGTGTTCGAGCGCGGCTATCAGTACCTGTCCGAGGTGCGCCTGGACAGCGTCGGTGACGCGGTCGAGGCGATCCGCGACGCCCTGTGGGAGCTGGGGCTGCCGCCTCGGGCCATGGAAGACGAGTGGGGCCCCGGCCAGCTCGAGTTCAGCTTCGCACCCGTAGGCGGGCTGGCGGCCGCCGACGCGGTCGTGCTGTTCCGGTCCGCGGTCAAGCAGGTGTGCCAGCGCCGCGGCCTGCTCGCGAGCTTCATGTGCCGGCCGGGGCTGCCGAACTTCTTCTCCTCCGGCTGGCACCTGCACCAGTCGCTGATCTCACGCGAGGACGGCAGCAACGCCTTTGCCAGCCCGGACGCGGCCCTGTCCGCGCTGGGCCGGCAGTATGTCGCCGGGCTGCTCGAGCACGCGCTGCCGATGATGCCGTTCTCCACCCCCACCGTGAACGGCTACAAGCGCTACCGCCCGTACTCCTTCGCGCCGGACCGGGTGTCCTGGGCGGTGGAGAACCGCGGAGCCCTGGTCCGGGTTCAGGGCTCGCCCGGCGACGGCAGCAGCCACGTCGAGATGCGGATCGGCGAGCCCGCAGCCAACCCGTACCTCTACCTGGCGGCCAACATCGCCGCCGGGCTGGACGGAATCCGGCGCGGGCTGGAAGCGCCGCCCCCCGTCGACGCGGACCCCTACGCCGCCGAGGCGCCGATGCTGCCCACGTCCCTGGCCGACGCGGTCAGCGCGCTCGACGCTGACGACTTCTACCAGAAGGCGTTCGGCGACACACTGGTCGACTACCTGCTGCTGATGAAGCGGGCCGAGCTGGCGCGTTATGAGGCCTCGGTGGCTGAGAACCCGCCGGCCGAGGGACAGGACGTCAGCGACTGGGAGATGCGCGAGTACTTCGAATTCTTTTAAATAGACGTAACGGACCCCCCGGAGCTGTCAGTGACCGTGCAGCACGTCGTCCTGTTCAACTTCCCCGAGCCGCTCAGCGCCGAGGACGAGGCCACGATGCGGCAGATGGTGGCGAGCTGGCCCAGCGAGATCGGGCTGATGAGCAAGTGCCGGTTCGGCACCGACCTCACCGGGGCGCGTACCCGCGGCTACACCCACCTGCTCTACACCGAGTTCGAGGACGTCGACACGCTCAACCGCTACCGGGGCCACCCCGCCCACGTGCGCTTCAGCGACTGGGTCCTGGAGCGCGACGCCGCGGTGCTGGCGTTCGACTACCACCTCGACCAGGGCACGGTCTTGATGGCCGAGCCCGATCCGGCCGTCCGGAGGTAAACCAGGGAGGAAGCCATGGCCGAAATGGAACGCGCGCTGGCGGTCGCGACCGGCCGGGACTAGCTCGCGCACGGGTCGCTGCGGATCTGGGACGCGATTGCGATCTCGGTGTCGGTGCTGGCCCCGGGGATGGCGATGCTGCTGAACACCTCGGCCGTCGCGGGGGTCAGCGGCGGCTCCACGCCTCTGGCGTTCCTGCTCGGCGGCGCGGCCTGCCTGGCCCTGGCGTTCGTGGTGATCGGCTTCACCCGGCGGATGGCGTCGGCGGGCTACGCCTACACCTACGCCAGTCGCAGCCTCGGCAGACAGCCCGCGTTCGTCGTCGGCTGGCTCTACTTCTTCGGCATGGTCTGCTTCGTGCCGATGACGATGTCCGGGGTCGGCTACCTCGCCGCGAACCTGCTCGGCATGAACCCCGACTGGTGGATCTTGTTCTTCTTCCTGGGGATGGCGTTCTTCGTGGTGCTGTCCGTGGTCCGGATCAAGGTCACCACCCGCACCCAGCTGATCGTCGGCGTCGCGACCGTGGCGCTGATCGTGCTGGTCGACCTGATCACCACGGCCAAGGGCGGCAGCCACGGCCAGGCGCCGTCCGCGTTCACGTTCGGCCATTCGCTCAAGGGCGGCTTCAGCGGGGTCTTCTACGGCATCATCTTCGGCGTCACGTCCTACATCGGCTTCGAGACCTCGGCCGACTTCGGCGAGGGAGACCGCCAGCCCGCGGAAGTACATTCCGATCGCGGTGATCACGGCGACGCTGTTCGCGGTGGTCTTCTACCTGTGGACGACGTACTCGCTGGCCATCGGCTTCGGGGTGCGCAGCGGCGCCGCATGGGGCGCCGACCCGGTGGCGCTGCAGACGATCGCGAACAAGTTCGTCACGCCCTGGGTCGGCACGCTGGTGGAGCTCGGCGGCCTGTGCTCGGCGTTCATCGTCAGCGTCGCCTGCGCCACCGCCGGGACCCGCACCCTGTTCGCGATGGGCCGCGAGGGCGTGCTGCCGAGGCAGCTCGGTCACACCCACCCGCGGTTCCAGACCCCGGTGAACGCGACGATCGCGGTGACCGTGCTGGCCACGGTGATGGCCCTGCTGATCGGCTACCCGCTGCACGACAGCACGTTCGGGTCCCCGTTCAGCAACTACTACTTCTGGGCCACGGTCGGCACCCTGGTCATCATCGTCGTCTACATGGCGCTGTGCGTCGGAGGCATCGTGTACTTCGCCCGCACCCGGGCCACCAGGCGCTGGAACCCGCTCGTGCACGTGCTGGTCCCGCTGGTCGGCGCGGTGGTGTTCGCGGCGGCGCTGTACGGGTCGGTGCACCCGACGCCGCCCGGCATCCTCGCGTGGACGCCGCTTGTTGCGGCCGTCTGGCTGGTCCTAGGCATCGGCGTGGTGATGTGGCTGCGCGCCAGGCACCGCGACGCCATCGCCAGGATCGGCTCGATCCTCGGCGAGGAGGGTGGCGCCGACGCCGCGATGCTGGACCGGTAACCGGCTTACCCCGGCCGGCCTCTCGCCCGGAACAGCTCCGCGACCCGGTCGCGAGGCAGGCCGGGCTGCGGTGGCCGTCCCGGCAACCGGATAAACCCTGGCCCGCGCCTTGTGGTGGCCGTGGAAGTGCTTTTCATGATCCCGGACCCAAACCCGTCATATCGAGAACCTGCGGGTCAACGGCGTTGATGTGGTGCCGCTGGTGGAGACGGAGCTCAACCGTCGCTACCCGGACCGGGCCAAGATGCGCCCGGCCGACGCTGACGGGTTTCGCGAAGCATGGGACATCCTCAACGAGGAGTGGGAGCACCGGCTATACGCAGAACGGGACTTCGACGTGCTCGAGTCCCGTGGTGCCTGAGGCGTCACCGCAGGCGGCCGCTGGACGCCCAGGGGTGGTCACGTCTGGGCCACGGGAGCCTCGGCGCGGGGATTCTCGTCCGCGTGCGCGATGTTCAGCAGCGAGCGCCAGATGACCGCGAGAATGATCGCCGAGCCGCCGAAGGCGAACCAGAACGGCGCGGTCACGCCCCACACCGACGCGACCAGCCCGCCGAGCGCGGAGCCGATCACGATGCCGCCGACCACACCGGTGAGATAGACGCTGCCAACCCGGCCCTGGAACTCGGTGGGCACGGCCCGCTGCCGCACGCTCGTCGAGGTCGTTCCCCAGATGAAGGCGTGAGCGCCGAAGATCGTGAATACGATCAGCGCAAACCAGGCCCAGCGGGTCAGCGCGAGCGCGAGATGGGTCAGCGTCTCGATGATCAGCCCGCCTCGCATGATGACGCCCAGCGGGACACGCCGTTCCAGCCAGCCGTAGGACGCGGTGCCTATCAGGCCGCCCACGGCCATGGCGGTGGTGATCAGCCCGAAACCAAGCGCGGCCATGCCCAGCCGCTCCCGCGCGTACAGGACCAGCACCGACCATGCGGCACCGAAGGTGACGTTGAAGGTGAAGATCGTGATGGCCAGCGTCCGGACGGCCGGGTGCGCCCACAGCCAGCGCCACCCCTCGCGGATGTCCTGGCGCACCCGGGTCGGCCGGCCGCGCCCGAGCTGAGCCGGCAGCCGCACCCGCGAGATCAGCAGCACGCCGGCGAGCACGCACACGGTCTCGCTCACGAAGGGCAGCGCCATCCCGGCCGCGAACAGCGCGGCGCCGATGGGCGGGCCCGCCAGCTGATTCCACACGATCACGCCGGTGAGCGAGCGCGAGTTCGCTATGCCCAGGTCGCGCTGGTCGACCAGCATCGGCAGCAGGGTGGTCGTCGTGGTGTCGCCAAAGGCCTCGTTCGCTCCGAACAGGAACAGCGCGGCCAGGACCACTACGGTGTCGACGTGGTGGGTGAGAATCGACGCGGTCAGCAGGAGCAGAATCGCCGCCCGGACCAGGCCGGTGGTGATGGCGATGCCTCGCCGGCTGACCCGGTCCGCCACCACGCCCGCGTACAGCCCGAATATCAGCCAGGGCAGCCGCTGCAGAAACATCGCCATCGCCACGGCCAGCGGGTAGTGCGTCTGGGATGCCACGAGCAAGGGCCCGGCCGCCAGCGTGATCCCCTCACCCAGGTTGGTCACCCAAGACGAGGCCAGCAACCAGCGGAAGCTGTGACCGAGGCGTGGCGGAGCGACCAGATCGGCGAGCCGGCTCATCGCTACTTGCCGCCGACAGTCATCA
>WNFI01126830.1_pt1 | contig 23659 bp, 27 predicted proteins | sample 5400471 | NCBI WGS metagenome assembly WNFI01 (sample SAMN13153348, study PRJNA577476) | soil metagenome | isolation source: 100 cm saprolite on Douglas fir-dominated hillslope | place: USA:California | collected 2013-09-17
TTTATGAGTTGTAGTTACATTGCTGACAACTGAACTTACCCAAATGGTCTCACATCCAGCCTTGGTGCACTGAACAACAGTTGAACCATCATCAATCTCCACCTGTGTAACTCAGTAGGTGCAACACATATGAAGGCCAGTAGGCTGTTTGGGGGCAAACTGCATAGGATGTCCACTGGCATATGTTGCAGGCTGCATAGGTAAGTTGACTACATCAGATAGGTCTTGAGGAGGTGAGGTGGCAGAGACAGGAGAGGTGGCAGAGGTGGCAGAGGTTGGGGAAGTGGGTGAAGTGGGAAAGGCTGGTGAGGTGTCATGACTGGTATCTAGATTATGATTGTAAATTGTAGATGTTGGAGGGGGTTCTGAATTCTCCAGTGACTTATCTAAATCCATAGTCCTGGTGGATAGTTATTATGATACTGATATGTAATATATGATTTGTGAATTGTGAATAAATTTTTTTTTCTGCCCTTTTGGTATTTTATGGTACAAGTTCCTTAGTGACACAGAGATACTACATGTGCTATCAGAGCTCTCAAAGCTCCTGGAGCTCTCAGAGCTGATAGAGCTCTCAGAGCTGATAGAGCTCCCAGAGGTTTTCAGCTCCATGAAGAAGTGCCTTCTCTGCAGAGCTCTAAGAGAGGGGGGCCCACTCTTGGAGCTCCTGGAGCTAAGGTTTGTCTCTCTGAGCTCTGAGACCTCTAGGAGCTTTGGGACCATCCAGACCTGATGCAGGAACTCAAGGGTTCCACTACAGAAGTTCATTGATTCTATGATGACTTTTCACTTCACATAAATGACTCTATCAAGTCAGTCTGAGCATTCAAGGGCATGCACAAACTCTCCACACTATTCCCAGCCATTCCTGGCAGGCTCCTGGAGTATTCAAACTGCTCCTGAAGGTGCTGTTTTGCTCCCAGGTCTCTCAGGTCTCTGGGGCATAAGCATGTTTTGCTGATGTTCCCTGCCTTGCTACATGTATATAGCTCTTGGGGAGTGGCAGATGGAAGATAATCTTCTTCTCTCTATCTAATGCCCCCCAAGGGTATCTCAAGAGGCCCCCTGCTACTCTCCTCACACCCTGCTCTCTCAGCCTGACCAGTCCTCAACAGTAACCACCATGTACAATAGGGCTGGCAGCAGGGAGAACAATGATTGTCATCATCAAGGGCCACTCTTTGCACCCTCCTCCCTTGCATCCTTCAGAGATAGCATTTCTGCAACAATGTCCAAGTCAAAAATGGGCTCCCCAAAGAGGGGACAAGGCACTCCCTGCACACCAGCAGACATCAGGAATCTGGTGATTGTAAACCAGTCAGATATAGACTTGATAGTCAAATCCCACTCTTCATCACTCCATCCACACAATGAGCACCATGCCATCCCATTCCCATGCAAGACCTTGCAACAAGAGTATGCCTCCAGCTCATTCTCAAATCTGTACTTCAACAACTTTCTTCCCATAGTATGGGATCCATATCATGAAGCAGTTCCTCTGGGAACTCAAGCTCACCCCATCTGATCACTTCTCATCTCTGGGCAGAAGTGACTTCAAGGTCCAGAGACCACAGGTGCACAATGTCCATTTAAGGTTTTCTTTCGACATCCAACGACATTGATTAATTAGTTGACCTTAGCTGTATACTACAGCGGAGTTGGCCGATTCTATTGTATCTATTGTAACTATTCAGTGCGATGTAATGACCTACCTTTAAAAGGCCGGCTACCCCTTGGTTTGATCGAAACCGCTGGGATTCCCCCATGCCTTGGACCCGTCATCAGCAACAGCGGCTCATCGACACATGCAATCAAAATGCATCCCAGCCCATTTATCGATTAAGTCCTGAACTTATCTCGGAGATATTCCTGCATGCGCGACCAGACGTCTTTGCGATGCACGATGCGGAGACGGAACTCGTGCGTTACCTGGTTGACATTACATCAATTACGTGTCATCTCCGTCGTGTTGCTCTTGATTATGGGGAGCTGTGGTCCATAGTGGGATTTTATGTCACAGGGCCACAGGTTGATGTCAATAATCGTTACAAGAGAGTGATCATTGTTATGGAGGCCTTCTTGGAGCGTTCCCGGAGGTGTAATCTCCATTTCTACTTCCATGATCGATATTTTGCCCCTTCTTGGTTCTATCCGAGACTACGTGCATCGATTATGCCTCACATCGGACGGGCCCAAACCATCCAGATTTGGACAGACAGCAGCTGGAATCAGCTCTGTGTTATCCTGAACAATGCCGTGAACATAAATAATCTTTCACTCAGGATGCCCAGTCTACCAAACCCTCCCACGCCACCTCTAAATGTGCTCCACAATTTGAAAGAGCTCATTCTCTCTCGAACTGTCTATGATGAATCCTTTCATGAAATCATGGGGCAAGTGGAGAAGCTGGATCTCACTTTTGTCGACAGAGACCTCTGGAAATGGCTAGGAAGCTTCATTCAGCTAAAATGGCTATGCATGCATGCCATCATGTATACCGAACCGGGATTGACAGATCCAAACTTTCTGGTTCGACTAGAGAGTTTGGCATACCTTGACGTGAGTATGAGGATTTACCATTCGATTGCACCTCGGCTCTCTCTCCCACACCTTCGACACCTCAACTTACAAACACCAAGTGTGGACTCACATCTCGACCCACAATATTACCGTCATCCCCTCCTACGAACCCTCTGCATCAGCTTGGACATAAAACTCGTCCACCTGCTCCCAGTCGCAATGAATCCTCAATTGGAATACCTGGAAATCGATCTTTATGGTTCCAACTTGTTGACGCCCCTGTCCAAATTCTTGTCGAACCCGAGTCAGGGGCTTACTCCGCCAAGCGGAGCGACCACTTTTCCGGGACCGTCATTGAAATATTTTCGACTGATTTACACCGGTCGCTCTGACGTGCCATACGACACAATGCCTCTGTGGAAACACCTTAGATCAATTCTCACTAAGGCTCCCCACCTGAAGTTGGATGTGGTTGCTGAGAGAGGAGCCCCTCCTGGTCTTCGAGGACTCGTGAAATGGTTTCCTTCTCAAGTGAAGCGCTGTCAAGAAGTTGATTGTGTTCCCTTGGATGAGCTTTATGAGAGATCTCGGAAGGACAACGAATAATGGAACCGTATGGTCACGAGAAGGGATCACATATTGTTCGAGAGTTCCTATACTGTACTCATTTACTCGACGAACTATCCGAATGTGGATGATTGATCCTCTTTGAATATTTCGTACGGCTCATTAGCTAGGTCCGTCAGCTCCACCGAACTCGTTCTCTGTCAACCCATCCGCTCGCATCGTATTGTGTCATCCCATAACTCCAAGAGGCTTTCTGGTGCACTATTGGGATCTATTTCAGAATCGATGCCGTACATCCGCGTGATTTAGCTCAGGGCGGGATGCTGTTATAATGAATGGGAGTATCATAGTATTTCCAGGGCGTGTTTAAGCAGCACCAGCAAATTGTACTCCGATGCATCGTCTTGAACCCCCGGGAAGCCTCATTAATGTAAGGTGGCGGCGGTACGTGGCGGCGGTACGTGGAGGGTCGTCGTCACGCTAGTTCCCGCGGTCACTGACGGAGTCTCGCTGACGGGCTTGAATGATGTCCTGGAGATGGGTTTTGAGGTCACCTTGAGGGGAACGCCTAGGTCTGGTCGGCGACCCGACTATTATTCATCTTTACCGATAGAGTAGAATAAATCGTATTCAGGACACGATCTGGGTCGAGATCTCTGGTCCGAGATCATTCCCAAGGGCGGAATTACAACTTGAAAGATTGTCTCCATCTACTGGTACCATCTGGAATCGGGATCCGCAAAATGCGATCTACTGTTACGATTCCAAAGTCACACTCGGACACGAAGATGCATCACTTATATGATCACGTTCGTGACATACAGCCATGGAGAGGGCGACTAGACAGGAAAGTATGGATGTAATGCAACCGATCAGTCAACATCCGAACGGTCCTTAGCACCTAGGAATAGGACGAAAGACATGAGCATGATTCAGAAGAGGTATGAAAGAAACTGACCTTAAAGGAGGCTACCTCGATGTATGAAGCGTAGGTGTAAAGTTTATCTTTTGCGCCCTCATCATCATTACGCTTGCCTAGTGGAGAGAACATCATAAAAGGGCAGTCAATACACAGAATTGGGCTGCTTACGCTCGAGCTTCACGTGTATACGGCATGGTAGGTTCTTAATACCTTGAACCCAAACCTTCTGGTTCAGCTTAGGACCAATCCGGACATCTTTCGTCCCCATGTGTTTCTGGGCGAAAGTAACAATAGACTTGACAGCCCGGTGCACGCTTTTTAAATGTGCGCCCGTGCACGTACTTGCCCAAGTGAACAGCGTACTCGTGAGTGACAACGTCTTTGAGGGCACTTCGAGCTTTGGATGGCTTATTCCTGTCGTTGCGGGCCACTATTGTGGTCTTGAAGGTTGTGGAGGTCGGATTCAAAAAAGGACGAGCACTAACTGCATCAAAATCAATTGGTTAGCTGAACGGCGGGTACTTATCGTCTTCGCAGTTCGGGGTGGATATGTTTAACGATGCTAATGTATTCCTGTATCAATGAAAGTCTCGCACTCTCTCGTGAGTATCTACCATTAAGATGGTTGACGATCTCGAGTCCATGAGGTGGGCATGTGAGGTTGGATGCGGGATATAGAACATCCCTAGTTAAGTGGTGAGCAACCCAAGAATCGGAGAACACGATTTGCAATTTTGCAAATACACCTGCACTGATAATAATAGCTTTGAATTACGATGTCTGTATTTTGAACTTCACCTTCGCTAGTGAGGTCCTCGGCATGGCTAGATGTATGGAAAACTACCCTCAGATCAGGATTCACTATTAGTGAATCTGGTTTCGATGCTCTCAATTCGGCTTAAAGCAACGCATTCGCCCTTGCAACCGCAAAGAGACGATGGGGAAAGGGGTCCCCGTCGACAGTTCTCTCAGGGGGGGGCGAGGTCACAGGCCCGGGAGTACAAATGGGAAAGAGTGAATATGCTTGTCCCAGGTTTCTATCTAGGAGCATCATCCCAACTTGGTTATGTTAGACTCGAACCATTTATCACATCCCACGTCAGCCTTGTATGCAAGCGCCGAGTTTGACTCACTCCCTTGGGTAGATAGTACAGTGCCAGTCAAAATCTGATCAACTTGAAACGGGTTCTCAAGAGTCTGAGCGAGAGTGCTTACTAGTACTGTGGATACTGCCGCATTCGCACCCTGCGTGCCCGTGTGGTGCGTGGAGTGGCTGCAGCACTGTTGGACACTCGGGGAAGAATGAGCGAAGAGAATAGCGTGTAGGCCCAAGATCAGACGCCATTGGTATCCTGCAACCCCACTATTGATCTACCGTAATCGAAAGTCGCTACGCCAAGTGCTTCACAAGTTCCATATGTTGAGCTTTTCGGTTCATCTAGTTCAGGTCATGTCGTCCACCAAAAGCAGTTACGAGGGTATTTTTGTTATGAGGGTTCCCCTCAAACTGAATATATGGCCGGGCTTGTAGCACATGAAGTGTCCCACACGTGGATGCTTATTCCCACGAAAACGAAAAATCGGACCCCTCATCTAGAAACAAAACACCTCGCAAGCTCGGCCAATGATAAGTGGTACGGACGCGATCTCATGTAGGCGTGGCATCAGTTCATACATAAAGTCGGAATTATAAATGAACCCCCGGTGGCCTCTGGCCACCGCATCGGTCCTAACAAACTCCATTGGGTCACAGCACCGCGAAAGCTTGCGGTTGAAGAGGATGGGGGTCCGGATTCGGTCATAGAAGTAACAAAGCAACGTGAACAGAGAGCATGAGACCTGATACGGGGTCACCCGAGCTGCAAAATTGCAACTACAATTAAGAGATCTCTCACTAACGGTAAGGAGGCTCCGCCACCGTCCGAACGACTGCGAATCAGGGAACCGAGTGCCTGACACATTTGGTATGCATCAGGGGTTTCGGTTGCGTCCAACAAGTAAAGAAACTGCAGCTTAGGCGCTTTACACAATCGAGGAATGACCGTCGTTGGTTCCATCAGAAGGGATATGAGGGTGCCAATTAATGGTCCTACTCCACATCCAAATTCCTCAACACTTGGGTGGGCAACAAGAAATGGAACCATAGCTTCGGGTGTAAATGCACGCGTGGAAAGCCACAACGTTTGGAGAAGTGGAAACCGCTCCACAGAACCTAGAGCGGTCTCTGCCCATCCGGTATTGGAAGATCGCGAGGCAATGCATAAATACCGCAAGTTCGGGAGCTGCATCCGCCATAAGATGCTCCGTGACTCGTCACTAGTTGCAGGCAAGTCGATGTCAAGGATCTCGAGACTGGTGGAGGTGAAGACAGGTAGAGGTGCAGTAAACGGATCGTCTTCGCCTATGCGTTGCTTCCAGCGCAGGCGTTTGAGATTTGTACATCGTGCCAAGACTTCTACTAAATCCCGAGTGGGACGTCCAGCATAGTGATCCAGCGCCAGAGTGGTGAGTCTCGACACGATCCCAACATCCCAACGGATCGGGAAGGACATCCCAAGGATATCCAGGCGTAGCGTCTCAGGGGAAGCCTTCGTATGATCATACAACTCCACGGGTTCCACGGAAGGCTGGGAGCCGTCTTCTCCCAATCCACGCATCCCCCCTTCCCAGGAAAACTCTCGCAAATACGGCATTCGATGTCGAATTGGAAATACGGTGCGTACAACGGCGAAGTCTTGCAAAACAAACTTCAGCGTGGTGCAACGCTCAAAGTATGGAGCGAGGGAGTCAATCCAGCGCTGGATACGCGCTGGGCCCCATTGAATGAATGAGTTATCGAGCTCCACGGCCAGACGTAGAGGCGCTGCGATTGAACGCTCCAGATACGTATGCATCATTGGATTGAACTCGCCGGCTTTGACGTGAATACGTGCCCATAAGGAGGGGGAACGAAGCGCAACCTCTCTCCAATGATAGCAGACAGTCGATACAACTAAAGGCATCGAATGTTCGTCTTTAGTATTTGTGGTGCAAGCCCACTCAAATATGTCGGAGAGCAGTACGTCAGGTATCCGACAGCTGGGAGATGAGGCATTGAGTACTCGGTTAAGTCCACAGCGGGCGAGAGCAAGTTCGCGGCTCAGAGCTCCGAGAGCACTTTCTAAAGAGGAGACCTCAGTAGAAAGTCGATAAATCTCTGAATCCCATGTTGACCTTGTGCTGCTTCTTAACAGGACGGCTATATCAGCTGGACTACCGACAATCACCAGCTCACTCACGTTGAGAATTTGATGCGGTCGACGAGTTTCTGTGAATTCACTGAACTTTCCTCAACACATACTTGCAGCGCTGCAAGTAGGCACAACCTGCCACGCCTTGTAAGGGGCCACATCAGGTTAAGGGACGATATGCATCCAAATCTCGCTCACTGCTCGATCGGGCTTGCATCCATGTGTGTGAGTTGTTACGCTTGAGGCACTGATACCTGGTACAACGTATGGCGATTCTGTAGCAAAATGGTCCGCCCCACAGGCAAGGTTGTTCTGTTATGGAATTTCCCATGGCGCGGGAGAAAGTGCCCAGAAAATTAAAATAGGAGCTTCAGCTATGAGCACTGCGCCAATATCCACCCTTCCGTTGTCTCAAGTGGAGACATTCATATGTGGTGGTCTTGCTGGGTGTACAGCTGTGAGTCTTCTACTCGCTGCAAGACGACTTCATAATCATCTACCTTTGTCCCAAGGTCACGGTTTCAAACCCTGCTGAAGTCGCGAAGACGCGTCTGCAACTCGACGCGGAGCTAGGAAAGGGTGGAAAGGTGTATTCTGGACCACTTGATGTATTCGCGCGAACATGGAAAACGGAAGGAATAAGGGGAATACAACGTGGTCTGGCGCCAGCGGTGAGCGTGCTCCGTCCAATTAGCAGCCTGCCCTGGTGCTCATTTGATCACTAGTATGCGTATCAGGTATCCTATCATCATGGCGTTCAGGTGCTTTACTGACCTGAAGGGAGTACAGATGTTGCTTAACGGCTCACGCTTAGGTTATTCGTACCTCACTTGCCCGAAATGGATTTGACTGATGAAGAACCGAACTTCACTGCTAATTAGGATTCTATGAGCCGATGAGAGTAGCCTTTAACCGTATCGTGGGCGCAGCTCCTTCGCAAGTATTAGCAGGGACAGCAATAGCAGCGGGTAAGGACCTCCAAATAGTATACATGAATATACTTACGTGACGTATCTCCATCGTTCGCAAGGAGCCGCGAGTGGCTTGATCGGTGGTACGAAATCGCTGATGTTTATTCATACATTACCTGCTTACCATCGACTCGGCAGCCATGCTTGGGAATCCACTGTTTTTGGTGAAAGCGCGGATGCAGGTGCGTTCCTACGTGTTTCGAAGTCTCCCGTTCCTGCTGAGTGCTTGAAACCTTTAGGCATACTCACCATCCCTGCCGGTGGGAACTCAACGATACTACAAATCTTCATTTGATGCCTTACGGCAGATATACAAATCCGAAGGCTTGAAAGGCTACTGTAGAGGCATGGATGCTGCCATTCTACGAACAGTAATGGGATCTTCTGTAAGGGAAATCCATCACTTTTCTGTCAAGGACACCACTTTGAATCCCCTATCAATCTCTGAAGGTGCAGCTTCCTAGTTATACCTATGCCAAGGGGAAGCTTTCTGAGAATGGGTTGATGAGGCCGGACAGCACGTGGACCTTCATTGTTAGCAGTGCTTTTTCAAGTGTGTGTGTGGTGCGTGCTGAATATCCATGACACTGTGGTCAGCCAACTTTACCCTGCAACTGTTTCGTTCTGTAGTGCATTGTCATGCAGCCCGGAGATACGGTAAGTGCAGTGTAATACCGTTCTTCGATGCCTGAAGATGGCTTCTAAGACTTTGACACGCATGTATAACCAACCAACCGAGCGCCTCCCCGATGGGAGGACTGTGGGGCTACTGTACAAGAACCCTATAGATTGTCTCTGGAAAACATTGAAAGCAGAAGGAATATTCGGTTGGTATAAAGGTTCGTATGATTTGCTCCACTTACTAGTATGTTTGGCCGCTCAAGCATTTCCAATGACACAGGATCAGTGGCACACTTCCTACGGATCTCCCCGTACGTTGCCTTGTTAAATTTATGATACTGGGCTTATCTTGATTTGATCAAAATCCAGACATACAATAGTGACTCTTACCGCGAACGAAATCATATTGAACCTATATAGGAAGATCCGTAGTTCATCCTCCTTACCAGCCATATCTACGTCATGAATGAGATCGCCTGCCGTAAAACTCAAGTGGCTTCAAAATTCTTTTAGAGCATGATCAGGGCATTACACATGACTGTTCCTAGTTACTACAATCAGTACAAATAATAGATAGACAACCTCTCTGACCCAGTATAACCACTCTTCAGTCTCATTCAATAATGCTCATTATATAAGTGGCTAGAATGTTGACTGGCTCTGATACCTATCCTATTCGCGCAGCGAAAACGTCCTGCCGCCAAATCCCCATACAAGAATGAATTTTTACGATTAAAGAGTCGATGTGCCATATCCAGTCAGCGCCATATGAGCTGCAAACTACATGCGAGACGGCAGTTATTCCCTAGAAAGTATTGCTTGCCGGGTAAGGGTAAACATACTGGATATCCACTGGTGACTAAGACTGCCGCTTTTCCTTTCCTCGAGGTCTCTGTTTGACAACCATAGGGTTCCCTTTGGGCCCTGGTCGTCTCGTCCTTTTTCCCTTCGTCAACCAACCCCACACTGAACGGGGATGAGAGTTACCCTTAGACTTTCCTCTGCCTCCGCCCTGAGGATGATCGATTCTAAATGAAACAGACTTTTAGCAACAGGTTATCGTCGAAACGTCAGCGGAGACCACACACGCGTTCATCGCCACACCTCGGACGCTCGGCCTCCAACCGAGGTTCCTTGCTCGCCCTGCCTTTCCCAGACTTCTGTCCTTCCAATTAGGATTGCTGACCTTCCCAATAGTGGCACAGCATTCATGCGGAATCTTTCGGACTTCTCCACTCTGAAGTTGGACTTGGGTATACGATACCTTTCCTGGTACGTAGTCCCCATGCGCGACTACTGTACCAAAAGAACCCGCAGAACGAACGAGAATGCCTTTCCCATTTGGTCGCAGTGACATACAATGGATAGGGGTCCCAGTCGGAATAAGACGGAGGGGAAGAACATTTCCAGGTTTGATTGTCATAGCACGTAATACACCCAAGGAAAGGGATACAGTCGCGTCAGATGCAACAGCAGAGTTCAGAACACCAGTCGTTTGGGTCTGTTCTGAAGAGGAGCCTGAAATGATGACAGGCGATTGAGGGTTTGGAGAAGGAAGTGTGCTCTTCTGAATGCGTCTTCGGCGCACCGCACTCAGCCTTGAGATATTAGGCGTCGGGTCTTTCCTACGTCCAACCCACAGAGGATCCGTGAATCCAGGAACAAGACCATCAGGTATACCCTCTCGATAGCTTGTAACTGTGTCTCCCGCTCTCAAACCTTCACAGGCGAGGATGTAGCTGTAAGATTGCTCTGCATTAAGGTTCCGATGCTTAATGAGAGCGATGTGCGCACTTCGTCCAGGATCGAATTCTATGCGAACGACATCCTGGATACCCGGCTCCAGCCTCATGAAGTCTACGATCCGTATGCGACGCTTGTGTCCACCTCCTCTATGTCGCACGGTAATACGGCCTTGATTATTTCGTCCTCCCTTTTTTCGACGCGCTATTGTTAACAAACCCACTGGAGATCCTGTGTAAAGATGCTCCGATATTGGCCGGCGAAGATGTCGAAGTCCAGGAGTGACTGGTTTGTATGTTTTGAACTGCGAAGCATTCTCTGACAGAGCATCCAGGAATGAGGGTTGATCAGGCGAAGCGAATTTAGATGACCGTAGAGAAGAGGAAGCAGGGACACTAATTGATATGCTTCTTATGCATTGCAGAGCGTTCGCCAGAGCGCGTACTGGGACGCGACGCAGCATGAGCTTCGAAACCGTGAGAGCGGCAGATTTGGTAACGGCTATCTCCGGGCGCTAAGTTTGTCAGCCTGTGCTATCGTCGTCAAAGATGATATGTACAGTTCTCGATGGAGTGTGATTTACTAGAATAATAACTACCTTCATTCACTGTTTCCTTGAAGCAAGGAAACCAATACTAAAGTCTAAATGATGAATGACCGTGGTTAGATGGAGGCATATGCCGCACGCATTCCATGAGAAAGTATTCATGTGAAAGCACTCCGGTAGTCTGAGGCCGGTTAGTTTACGTGGTTGGTAGCAGCGGAGTGCAATGCCACGGATGTGCGAGGTTCAAAGTCGTACGGTAGGATTGCCAGATCGAAGATAGGTTCCCAACGGAAATGAGCACTCCCAACCGTTTGCGCGATTATTGAACCGGTGACTGTCATTCCAACCATCCATTTCAGCACTATGAGAGACTTTTCGTTACTACTTTCCCACAACCGGTTGGTCGCGGCTACTTCTCGCTCCCTCTCCGTTACCTCGTCTTAGACTTTTGAGACCTGTCGATATGTTGACAAAGTACGACCTCACTCAAGCGGTTGGAGCCAGCCTGCCCAGCGTGGATGTGGGATCGCATTCACTTTGGCACCATACTTCAAACTAACCTCTTGAGCGAAGGTTGCTTGGACTACTCGTGACTTGCTGCTCTATGCCATAGGCATTGGCGCCACAAGACACGATCATCACCTTACTTATGGTGTGTCTAGATTCATGCTCTTCTTGCCCCTGGCTAACCGGACCTTACGCGGGGACAGAACTAGGCAAGCCTCAATCGAATTTAGTACAAGGAGCCGTCTCATGATGCTGTTTTCCAGACAAAGACTTTGTTCCGTTCCCTACCTTCCCAGTCGTCCTGAATTTCAAGGGTATGTTTCAACAAAGCATCGCAAGTCTATCGATTGACAAATCTATGCCTCAGAGAACAATCCGGATGTCATAGATTTCAACGCCGCCACCCTAAAGGAGGACAAAGGCGCTCCAGGCCTACCGAGATTTGATCCGGGGTGTGTGGTATCTTCGTCCTGATCACTCATTCGCTGACTTGTAATACAGTCGTGTTGTAGGTCGACCGGTCAAATTGTGGTAGAATGATGATTTGAATACCATGTCAACTCTCTAGGTTCACGGAAGCCAGTACGTCGAGATTCTGAGAGATATTCCTAAAGTTTCTGGAGACGGATGGAAGATCAAGAAGCGAATTGTAGGTGTGCATGAGAATAGTAGGTCGGTTGACTTTACCTCTTCACCCCGTCAACTGATTTGCTTTGGTCTAGAATCCGGCATTGTTGTGGATAATGAACTCGTCCTGGTCGATGCTTCTGGTACTCCTTACACTCGTCTGCTCGTGGGTGCTTTTTTGCGTAGCGGGGCGACTTGGCCATTAAGAAAGTTGTAGTCGTCTTCCTTCAACCTTGGAGCCAAAGCCAATGGCATCAAATTCGACCAAAATATTGCTCCTACACCGAAGCCATCAAAGGTTATTCCAAAAGGTGCCAATCCAACAGTTGTCTTCCGGGACTTCATACCCGATAATCAAGCAATTCTATATCGATTAAGTGGAGACTACAACCCCTTACATATTGGTATGTGATTCGGTGGACGTTATTGCGCAATCTACAAACCACCACTATGACCTATGAAGACCCAACCGTCGGTGCGCGGAGTGGATTCGGAGGGGTCATCCTGCACGGATTGGCGTTTTACGGTATTGTAGCCCGGGGACTCATCCTCAACCTGGCGGATGGAAACCCTCGCCGCTTGAAAGCGATCGATGCCCGATTCAGTAGTCCCGTAAAGCCAGGTGGTAAGTATAATGCTTTTGTCGCAAGGTCGGAATGTCATGGAATCACAATATAGATACTTTGGAGACGAAAGTGTGGAAATTAGGTCCAGGATCAGATGGAATGACGGAATATGTCTTCTTGACTAGGGATTTGGTCACTGGGAAACCTTGCCTCAGCAACGGCCTTGTTTATATCAAGAACTCAGCCAAGGGCAAGCTGTGAAAATTTTCCATTGTAATATTTTTCAGTTGAATGAATGATTTTGCTTCCGGAGTTACGCATCATTCAACAATACGTGGCGAGTGAAGGACAGCTACATTCTTGATACTCTCCTTCACCGACCATGAGTGGTTGTGAGTTTTATTCTCCTTGACAGATGGCTACTTCCGGGTATGATGTTATGGAGAGAGCATTCTACATGAACTACTACTTGGATCTTGTTGCCTTGTGTCCTATAAACACGCTGCAAAAACTACAACACTAATAATAATTTATCCACAGTTAGATTCTTGAACTTGGTCCGGCCTTTCCTTCCATTCCTACCCGAAGTCTCCTCACCCGAACGTAAAGTGAGTTCCTGTCGCCTCGAGCGCTCGTTTGTTCGATAATGAGAAACATTATTCAAAGGTCCCATTCACCCAAAAAATATCATGGACCGCTGTCACACTTCTCATCTTCCTGGTCTGCAGCCAAGTACCACTATATGGCATCATGTCCTCCGACTCGTCTGATCCGCTGTACTGGATGCGTGTCATCCTCGCCTCGAATCGCGGAACTCTAATGGAACTCGGCATCACTCCTATCATCACTTCCGGAATGATCATGCAGCTTCTTGCCGGTGCAAACCTCATTGACGTCGATTTCGGCTTGAAGGAGGATCGCGCACTCTTTGGTGCTGCCCAGAAATGTGAGTTGTCTGCTCACAGAGCGTGAGAAATTCAATGCCGACGAGGAGGAACGTTTTTGAAGTATTTGCCCTGATCATTTCCCTCGGACAAGCCACCGTCTATGTCCTGACTGGGCTATATGGCCAGCCACGCGAGCTTGGCGCCGGTGTTTGCCTTCTCCTTATCTTACAACTTGTTTTTGCTGCCCTTCTCGTCATCCTTCTCGATGAACTTCTCCAGAAGGGTTATGGTCTTGGATCCGGTATCTCCCTGTTCATTGCCACCAACATTTGTGAATCTATCATCTGGAAGGCCTTCAGCCCCACCACCGTGAACACCGGCCGTGGTCCGGAATTTGAAGGAGCGATTATCGCCCTCTTCCACCTCTTGTTCTCTTGGAACGACAAGTCTCGTGCACTCAAAGAGGCTTTTTGGAGGGACAGGCTCCCAAACGTCTCCAACTTGATTGCCACTGTGATCGTGTTTGCCCTTGTCATCTATCTTCAGGGTTTCCGCGTTGAGATCCCCATCAAGAGCAACCGATACCGCGGACAGCGCGCAGCCTACCCTGTCAAGCTTTTCTATACCAGCAACATGCCCATCATGCTTCAGAGTGCTCTTACTAGCAATGTCTTCATTGTTAGCCAAATGTTGTACAATCGTTTCCCTGAGAATATCTTTGTCCGTCTGCTCGGGGTTTGGGAGGTAAGTCGATCCAGTCGTGACCCCTCATCTGCTATTGTAACAACGTCTACGTAACCGTAGCCTATCGAAGAATCTGCCCAATTGGCTGCCAAGTCTGGCATTGCATACTACTTGTCACCTCCGCACTCCATGAAGGAATTCATTATCGATCCTATCCATTCTACTGTCTATATTATTTTCATGGTTTTGGCTTGCGCGATGTTCTCAAAGACATGGATCGAGGTATCTGGTTCGGGGCCCCGAGATGTTGCGAAACAATTAAAGGAACAACAGATGGTATGTAATTTTCATTTTGAAGTTGGAATCCTTCCTCTTCAGGGCATTATCTATAATAAAATGTCTTCCCAATGAATAGGTCATGGCCGGACATCGCGAGGGAAGCATGTATAAGGAATTGAAGCATATCATTCCTACCGCTGCTTTCTCTGGGGGAGCTGTCCTTGGTCTACTCAGCGTAGCTGCTGACTTGATGGGGGCACTGGGAAGTGGTACCGGAATTTTGATGGCTGTCACAATCATTTATAGCTGTGAGTATTGAATGCGCAGACCATTTTGAACATCCTACCAATTTCACTACTTTCATGTAGACTGGGAAATTGGTATGCGAGAGTCTCAGGGCCCAGAGGTGGCTGCGATGGGAGAATTATTTGGGTAAGATGTGATTGGCTTCAAAAGTAGGCGATAGCGAGACCACCATAATATTGCCTCGTGGCCTGCGTGGTGAACAACGCCTTCGGTTAGCTGTATCTGCTGTGCTTCCAATTACGCCATACATTAGCCGAGGGAGGGTCGATGCTTATAGTGTTCTAGTCCGATGCAAATAACACTTTGGCACTGCTCAGGTGGTTCTGTCTCCTATCAGATAACGTTTGCGGGTGATGACGGATGTGCATCCTGTGGAAAGTAATCACAGCGCTGAGGGTTCATTGTAACTAGGCTCACAAGCGAGGGAAGATCCCAGACTCAAGTAATCGTCACTGGCCAGAGAGATGTAAGATACCGTATTCTTTAGGTCGTTGTTTTTCGTTCATGGGAAATGGCTCTGGGATCTCGATACATAAATCACTAGCTTTAGTTCGACGATCGTTCAGCCGTTTAATGCCGCCGACGGTATGGACTCTAAATCAGAATGTGCTGACCAACATGTGGGTACTAGGGCGAATCATCGCCGGTGGGTTTCACGGAGACGCATGGCCAGCCATTACACCGTGGTTGAGCCAGTGCGATCCATTGATTCTCTACAGCGTCCACAACTGCGGTACAATTGCGGACACCGACATTGCTCTCACAATTCGGGCCATGCCGCTCGGGGGTACTGATCCCTTGACTGATCCTTGCTGTAAACATACAGGCAAAACCAACTACCACCTATAAATATGTTCTGATATCCATTTTTCCTGTGCACGCCGGGTTTCTTGTAACCCTGTGGATCGGATGAGAACACCGCCTTCCCCTGAACTGCCCAGGCACCCATGAGGAGCTACACGAGTTGATGGCAGCACCGCCACCTTGGGCGGCCCCCGTGATTATCATATGTTGATTATCCGCGGCTGATGAGACTGGGTGGGGAAGAATACGCATATACTCATGAAAGCCGCAGAATCAAATACCCCCTGTTGAACAGGTAATTGAGCAGTCCAGGCCAATCAGAATGCTCTAGTAGACACGCCGAAGTATTGATATCTTGGATTTTACACGGGGGATGTAGGTGGGAATTCTGTCGTTGGTTCCTTGGACAGGCATTTCCCGCGATGGCCCTGCTTTAAGCGCTTGTAGCGACAAGTATCCGGGACGAAGGCGCAATGGCGCCCGAACAGAACCTACGAGCCGTCCGCGTGGGCAGTTGTGATGGGCGTGATGGACTCAGGATATCCGAAGCACGAGAATGGAAGTAATGACGAGAAGCGAGCGAACAAAGTTTAATTGAGACAAAGCGTGACGCATTCTGAGAACCAAAATTCAAGCAAGTGTAGGAGATAGAGATAAATGGCGCAGTTGTTACTGCCGCTGGCAAAGGAGGAGAAGACAAAGAACTCTCACCGATTGGTCCACCCTGAGGCTTCCGGTTGGTGTGTAAGTATACAAAGCTGGCGCGATACTGCGTTGGGAAAATAATGATATCAGACCAATTTATATAGAGCCCATTCGATCTAATACTCAAGGCACAAGTTTCTCCAGCGTTAGAGCGACACTCTCTCCATCCTTATCACATCCTATCTGTCGTCGCTGTCAATGCAACGGCCGATAACTCCACCCTTTATACCACCAGCTTGAAGTAGCACCCATTTTTATTATCGTCAATTTTCTCCGGCTCTTAGCGCGAGGTCGTACGCGATGCGAGTCGCGCCCATCCCCTTCCCACGTATGGCAGACGAATCGTGTGTAGGGAACTTTGTTCGTTATGATTGCGGACCTCTCGCAGGTCGGATAGTCAGGTGTGTACGTCCCGCACTGATCTATGTGTCTGACTCGGCACCAAATGAGTTCCTCTAGAGCAGAGCTACATGAGTACCAGAAACCGGATATCGGGCGCAAGTCTGTGGTTCACGTTCTCCCTTTCCCCAATGCGGCACTTACTTGTCATCTCAAAGATTTGCCAAACGTGACAGGCGCCCTCTTGACCCACCTCCCGTTGTGCGCCTCCGAATGTTCGAACTGCTGGATCCAGGTTTGCCTTCGGAGTGCGAGGTCGAATTGTCCGCTGAGTACGGGGACATTCCTCATCTCCATACAATCCTGCAACGCTTACGATGCACGTAGCGATATCGATGTGTCCGGACTCATTGCGCAAATCGATTTATTCCCCGTTCCGCCTCCTATCGAGGGCCCACTAACACCTGTATTCCCTCCTCCTCCTCCCACCGTGGACTTGGGCTTCCTTGGGGCATCATTGAGCCCTAGATCATCCTCTTTGCATTCCCAGCGTGGCTTCGGGATACCTACTGCTCCCGCAACACCTTCATCTTCCATACCATCCACCGGATCAATCTTCGGTTCATCATTTGTACATGCAGTGCACATGGATTGGAGAGGTGAACCGGTCATTTTCTTTGTTTTTTCCGACCTCAGCGTAAGGCTAGAAGGATATTTCTGCTTGAGATACCGTTTCTTTGACTTATTCGGGTAAGTGCGTTGCCTTTGCCCCCTGGGATCCCTAGGTGTTCGCCATACGGTCGCATGTATTGATGGCCTAAAGCAGTCGAGCTGTGGGATCGAGCGATGTACCCATTGCAGCGGAACTGTATAGTGGAGCATTTGTCGTTCATTCAACAAAAGAGTACGTCTTTATACTCCATCATTTACTGCTTAGCTAATCTTAACAGTTTTCCGGGTCTCCAACCTTCTACACCTCTCACGAAGCATCTTTCGAGATGGGGAGTGCGAGTGAATCTACGCGAAGGCGATCGGAAGAGACCAGGTGATTCGAGTGGTGATGATGAAGAGGTCCCAGCCTATGTATCCAGAGAAGGATAGCCTCCTGAGAGATAAGACATAAGACTATTTTATTCTGGTACTGGCTTCGCTCGCTCGCAGGCCGATCGCGGGCCTTCTCACATGTTCTTTCTGCTGTTTGGCTTCTTCCAATGTTGATCAATTTTATTCCAGTCGCTGAACTCGGGTAAAAGTTGTGAGTTTCCTTCCGTTGCTGGGTTTCCAGCATCATTATGCGCTTCTCTCGAGATGTAAACGGGCTCTGTTCAGTCAATCTCGTGTCATTCTGTGAAGCACGAAAGTCCTCATTAATAGAAATGTAATCTTCAAAATCAATGGAGTAATAGCTATATTCGGCAGGTACACATATACGTAGTGGGCATGAAAGCTTACGATATGAAGCCCAATTATCTTGAGAGGTGGAATTTCAGAGGCATGTCGCATGAGAGCTTCCCACAGATGATTAGGACCCTTTCTCAGGCCCCATCGGCAAACGCCGCGTGTCTGTCAATTAAGGAATAGATATCGACGTCGTTGCTGGCTGTCTTTGCTTAATTTCAGCACCCGTGTTTGTAATGCACACGTCTTGAAGACTGTCGAAGCATCGCTCGCTGAGATTTTTTTCCTTCATGTCGTTCCTGATAACCTTAAATTTGGGCACATTCTAACAATTGCTGATCAAAGAAAAATGAATTAGCTGCGCTACCCGATTTCGTTGTACAGTGTCAGCCTCACCGACGATACCTCGGCCTCGGGAGCAAGGAGAATCGTGATTAGCAGACGGTGCGACACCAGAGAGACTCTGTGGGAGTAGTTTAGTCTGACTCTCGGGTCAAAATCATAATCGTCACGGTCGTGGACAATTGCTGGGACATGGCTTCCATACCGGCGTGCTGCGTAGTTGAGAAGTGATCTGCTAGATAGGATGAGAAGATATACCGCCCATGATTTGGTCCGAACCTGAATTGAACGGCGGTAGCTGAGTTTGGTCAAACGATGTGGTACATACGGTACCATTAGCTTAGGCACAGATTCTCACCTGGTGAGTGGTGAGCATCCTGATTCTCTTCATGTTCCCCGCAATAATCCTCTTGCAGCGTGTATATATTATTATTCTCCAGTTGACTGGTCAATGCCAAGAGCGCGTATCGCCAAAGTGTTTCCCCTCTGACCTCAATACCAAGAAGATTTTTCAAATTCTGTGGCACTGTTTCTTGGCGTAAAAAGATTCCAATTCTATGTCCTTCGCTTTTTTGCCTGCTTCTCCAAACTCCGTTCTGTCCTCCACCCATGCACCGATGGACCCTTCACCATAATACGCCGAAAGGCCTAAGGGCACCCTTTCATGACGAATAGGGAAAGGATCGATTAGACATCTCAAATAGTAACCTCACAAAGACAGCAACGAAGTTTGGAATGGGACCCCGTGGCACCAGGCAGCCGCAGTAAGGAACGCATGGTACATGACATCCATGGTCTTACTAGTTTAGCAATAGACGCCCGCTATGTCTGAAGGTCAGGGCAAGATTGATGCGGAGTCAGTCCATTGGGCCATCCATACCATGCATTGCACTGTTGTCCAAATGTAGAGGGACTATGCTGGACGCTACCCTCATCCTACTTCAAACCTGGCGGTCTCACTCCAAATCGCCAGATCGCTTCACCCCATCAATGTTCCTCAGCATTTCACTGGTTGTTTCACGCCCGTAGCTATTCGAGTATCCTTTTTCATCCGGGGTTACAAGCATACGTCGCATGATATGACTATGGGATGTATAATCATTATAGAGGCTTCTGGCATTAGAGCTCGAGTTTTTCGTACCCAGCACTAACCCGTTCCTATAATGGGGGTCTCTAGTAACGGTACATGACATCGGTCATCTTCCTCTTGGCCCTCGGATGGCGGAGTCCCCGACCGAAAGCAATCGAGAAGATCTGGTGAGTCTGGGGCGGAGCATTCGTTGGATGACATCAAAGACCGTTCCTGGACATCCCGCGCGTTCCTTTCACGTGGCCCCAGGGTGATCCCCAGCTTACCCCTGACGCCGCCGCATGTATGAGATGCTGCTCGTCCCCTCGCTTGAGCACATCTGAGATCTAGGGTACGCGGGCCTTGAAATCCACTCACCATATCCAGAAAATGAGGTTTGCCGAGAGATATCCCCAATTTGATTCGAAATGAAAGACTGAGATGACACCCTGCCAGATGCTTGGTGGGTTTGTGAAGCCTTTGCGGCGTTGCAGCCACCATGTTGGGCACCACCCTCCCGATGACCGTGTTGATGTGACTGCGCTGACGCACTGCGCCGCATAGACACCTCTTTCTTCGTGTGTTTGCTCGCATCTAACCGATGGATGATTACACCTCGTGGTTTGACGTCAATCACTGACCCTGCGAGCACTGATTGGTTTCGGCTACGGAATTGTGGGCCTATTGCATCGTTACTGGCCCTCAACACATCGGGATCCGTGGCTTCACTCTGCAGCTTATCCTGTGTGGTATTGGAGTGCGATGACGAGGAAAGGGTAGGCGAGGAGGGGCGTGAGGGTGATTGGTATACTTCCTCCATTGGAAAGCACTTCTGACGGAAGGAATCATAAAATGATGGCAATAAGCCGGAGAACCTGAAGGCGAGGACTCGGTTAAATCCAAAGAACTTATCAGCTGAGTGAACTTACTCAGGACGGACGACATTCTCACAGAAATCCTGAAGCCAGTCCTTGCCTCGGTCTGGAAGGTTCCCGCCAGAGTCTTCGCGGGTTGGCTGCACCGCAGCTAAAGCAAGCTCGCTTTCACGCCAAATGCTCAGTCGGTCTGTAAGAATATCAAGCACATCCTCCGCAGGGATTTTGGACCCGCCTGCTCCGTGAGGAATCGAGCCTCTTTGCTTTTTCCTTTTCCTTTTCCGATCAGCTTTGGACAAAGGAGCCGATGGCAACGAAAGAATGAGCAGATGTAATAGGACCTGTATCAAGGTCCTATTGCAAGACGCGTCACTTTGCATCAAAATAGTAAAAATACGTTCAGTTCCACTCACTCGCGTCTTTCCATGCGACGAAGCCATCGCTTTGCCCACGTAACATCGTCTTCACCTTCTCGTCGTCGTTCGTACGAACTTGCGAAACCGATCAGAGACTCTTCTACTCCGATTTCATCCTCCCATACTGATTCCAGGAATTTGGGAATCTCTACGCGGTATTTGGTTGCAATATCATGAGCGGAAAGTAACAACGGTGAAAGCATCGAGCGCAGCGGATGGTCTTCTAACGCCGCACAGGTGGCCGGTCGCGTCTGCACGCGTCTTAACGTGGGAATAAGCTTTGAAACCGGATGAATCTCTTCTGGAAGCCAAAGTGTCTCATAATACACGCGTAATACAAAGTCAGATGGAGAACAGTCTGACAACGTGCCAAAGAATGGGTAGATGGAAGCTACACGAAAACTGGAGACGGATTGGTCCGGCCAAGGCGCAGGGCAGTCCAACACTAGATTATAAGGCATACAGCCAAGGACTTGCTCCATGGTTGCGATCTTATTTATGCTGTTTGAGAACTGCAGAATCTGGGGCCAATATCACGTGTTCCTCAGTTTATAATTCAAATATTATTTGCAAAACGCGCAACTGCAAGATGCCGACAACTGTCCAAACCAATCCTCTTTTTGCGAATCAATTCACCATGCTGCTCATGCCTAAATTGGGTTATCTAAAATAGCACTGACTGGTATGCACAGCAAACTCAAACGCTCATCGAGTCGCGCTCTCCGACTTGTCACCCTTTGTTCCTGAGAAAATGTGTACAATTACTGCCAACCCCGATGTGTCGGGCATTGGTATACGTCTCTCGCTCTACATTACCAGCATGATCATCGCCTGCATCCCGCGAATCAAGGAAACTAGGGAGTTACGCAAGTCTCTGACTCAAGCTGCCGGTTTGAATGGCGTAGCATTGCTAGTACGTACAATGTTTTTAACCACTGGACGTTGGACGAACGGGTTCAGCACTAGGTAACTGCTGTCGTACAAACAGTATCCGGAAGTTTGGATCTCTACCACGCCATTATTATAATCCACATGCTTGGGTTTCTTGGGATCGCCACCTATCCTGAAGACGCCTATTGTGCTACACCTCCTCGTTTGGTCGTGTTCTGGATTACGGTACGGTTCTCTACTGATGACGGGGTGGATGAATAATAGTGTCATGCTGCATTCAGACCTGGACTGTTTATGCAACTTACCTGGGCTGGGTAACATACGTCTGGGTGAAAGCCCCTACATTCGGGTCTCAGCCAGAATGTAATAACAGCACCATGTATATTGTCTTCTTCACGAAAGTTCGGTCCACCATTCCTTGGTTGCGGTGGTTGGCAGTCACTATTACTGCGCTTGCAATGATCTCCCTGCTGACTACAGTAGTGGGGGTATTTATTTTATTTTGGCGCTGGAAAACCGCGCATAATGACAACGCGCGTGGAGGAGACATATCACTGCTAGAAATGCCACCGCGACATATGAGTCCACAGCCCCCTGAAGATCTAGAAGGGGCTCGTTCTCCAGGCGAAGCATCCATACCTTCTCCACAACATCCATCAGCCCCCTTTCAGCTCATATCACGCAGAACCGATCTCACTTCAATTCTTCCCCAGGAATTCTCGACCAATAAGTCCGGGGCTCTCACACGTGTACTAGCGACTATATACGGCATCATCATGCTTGAACGGACCGTCGCCAGCAATGATGTAGGACCTGGCGAAAATGTATGGAGTTTTGGGCAGATCGTTTCGATCATCATCGCAGTTGGGAGTGTCAATGAGGTGGTCCATTTTTGCTTACAGCTTAAAGGGTACAAACATAGCGACTTTACCATAGAGGAGTACCTGAAGGGGTAAGTTGCCGGATTCGTTCCATTTGAGTCAAGCCTAACCCACAGCCGATACAGAGCTTCCAAACCACCTCCGCGTTCAGTGAACAATGGATCCCCAAGTCAGATGGAAGGTTGATCACTGTGCTCTTGGATTGGCCGGGGCAAAGCACGGGGCATCATCTTACATTCACGAATGCGAACTTTTGCATCTTATCTACAGTGCTCGTATTTTCCTCCATATTCTGTGCCATCATATTACTACCTAATCGTCCATACCAAACCAGGGTCAGCATTCTTCTGTCAGATGCATCGGAGGCGTGCAACTCAATCGACTGTGATGATAACCTTCAACGCGTTCGCGTTAGCATCCATCATCGTGTTGAACGCATCCATGCTATTCTCGAGTTTGAATTGATGTGTTACTATAAGCTCTTCTAGATTGCCTAGCTTTCCCGATGATGCAAGTCGAATAGCAGCCGGCCAAGTGGACGTATATCGAAAGAGATAGCGGAGGTCGATCTACAAGTTGGTAGGTGGATGTGAAATTTTGCTCTCCCTCAAGCATTCTGACACCACACACCTCCCGATCCATGACAACTCCAAAAGGGTATGAGACCTTTTCCTTGTTGCACACTCCAATTTGTAACAAGACTCCTCCAGAGTCTAGTGCCTGTTACGGTGTGAGTGTCAGATAGTTTTCTGGCCGTAAAGCAAGTGTTGCATACCAATGCGGCGGATTGAATGCTGGATTCAACACCCGAACATTCTATCGCAACCTCCGGTCGATCAGCTTCTCCAGTCGCTTCCAGAACCTCTTCCGCAATCTGCTCTGGCGTCTTTCCTGTAGAGTTAATTGTGTGTGTTGCACCTAGATCCTTTGCTATTTTGAGTCTCCCTTCGTTGATGTCAGTG
>WNFI01356267.1_pt3 | contig 23630 bp, 20 predicted proteins | sample 5400471 | NCBI WGS metagenome assembly WNFI01 (sample SAMN13153348, study PRJNA577476) | soil metagenome | isolation source: 100 cm saprolite on Douglas fir-dominated hillslope | place: USA:California | collected 2013-09-17
CCGGCCCGCGCCAGGATCTTCTCGAACGCCTTCACGTGCACGAAGCCCCGAAGCGGAACGCCCGCCGGCGACGCGCCGGGCTCGTCGTCCTTGATCCACGACATCTGCTCCAGGCGGCTCGAGGTGGCGACGCGGGCCCAGGGCAGCCGCTCCTCGTCCTCGGCCCGGAAGACGGTGATCATGCCCACCGCACCTCGCTCGGCGAGGCGGCGGATCTTGGCGCGGCTGTCGGCGAGGACCGCGTGGGCGATGGGCGGAAAGAAGTCCTCGCGATCCGATAGGGGCGCGCCGCTGAAGAGGACGGCGATCTTTCCCTTTAAGTTCGCGCCAGCGAGGTCGTCGTAGTTGTACTCGGGCGCAACGACGCGGCGTTCACGAGAGTGGGGCGATCGGTTTTCGCCGTGGCGCAGGCGGAGGCAGCGAGGATCAGGAGCGGAGCAGGTGTGCGCCTGGGCCGCGAATCCTAGCGCAAGCCCAAGCGGCGGCGAAACCCGAGCCGGCGCTGACGGTGCGTCAGCCGCCGTCGTAGATGCCGACCGCGCCGCCGCGGAACGCCACCAAGATGCGCCGCTTCGAGGTCGCCGTCGCCGGCTGGACCTGGATGTCCCAGACGGCGCTGTACGCCAGTCCCCCAAGCGCCGCCGCGCCGTAGTGCATCACGGTGCCGTCCTGCTTGATCCGCGTCACGCCGGAGCCGTTCCGGTATCCGATCCAGATACTCTCGTCGGACGGGTCTTTCGCCAACGCGCCGACCGCATTGTTTCGCAGCACCGCCGTCGCGTCCGCCTTGAAGTGGCCGTCGTGATCCACGATGCGCAGCCCGTTGCTGAAGGATCCGATCCACGCGTCGCCGTTGTTCAACACCGCGATGCCCGTCACGTTGTCCAAGACCCAGTGGCTTGGATTGAGCCAGTCGGGCTCGCGCGACAACCAGTCGCCGTGCGCCGCGTCCCTGCGCTCGCCGACTGGATCCGGCCAGATGTCCATTCGGTTCCAGAACGCAGCCTGCGCCGCCGGATCGTCGGCGATGTTTCCGGCGGTGCTGGGCGAGCTCGCGTACAACTCGGTGCGCACCTGGGCGACGTAGTAATCGCCCAAGGTCTCCCCGAACCGGAACCGCGTGCTGCGGGCCATGCCGCCGAACCAGACGTCGAAGAAGGTGTTGCCGGCCTTGTCGACGTGAGGCCACGTGTCGATGGCGATGCCGTAGTAAGCGCCCGTGATGAACCAGTTATGCGTGTCGTTGATGGCCGGGTGCACGTGCTCGACGTTTCCGGAGCAACCGGGCTGTCCGTTGCACGCTGGATTGCCGGTGTAATCGGCGTGCCCGACCGCGAAGCCGTGGTTCGCGCCGAACCAGACGTAGTTGGTCCCGCGCTGCCAGAGGATGCGGTACACCGAGCACAGCTTCTCGCGCCCAGCGAGCTCGGCCCTGACGACGCCCGGGCCGCTGAAAATGTCGTAATGCGCGACGTTGATCCCAGAGCCGTTGAGCACGACGCGGTCGGCGTCCCCGCTCTTGTAGACGGATGGATCCGCGAGGCCGTGGTCGCCGTGCGAATCCCACTCGTCCTCGCAGCCGGGTTTTCCGTCATAGCCGACGTAGGCGCTCGAGCCCGGACCGCCGGAGATGCTGATGGCCGGGGTCTCGCTCAGGCTCGGGCTGGTGTCGGCGGGCCCACCGCCCGGGAGGTAGCCGTAGGGGTGCAGACCGTCGGCGATGGTGAATTGCTGGAATCGTCCAACACCTGCGCGCTGGACGAAGACTCCGGCGGCGCCGCCCGCAACCCAGAGATTCCCGCTCTCGTCAGCCGATGCTCCCATCACGCTGCCCGACGGGAGTCCGTCGGAGGCGAATCGCCAGCCGTCGCCATTCGGCACCGTGATCACGTCGCCGGCGCGCCACGGCTCGCCGCCGACGCCGGCATCCATCCCCGCGTCAGCTCCACCATCGACTCCGCCGCTGACTCCGCCGTCGACTCCGCCGTCGCTGCCCGCGCCGATGCCGGCGTCGCTACCGGCATCGCTGCCGGCGTCGACGCCTGCATCGACGCCGGCGTCGGCCGCGACGACGAGAGGCGGCACGACCTCCTTCGAGCTCCCGCTGCTGCTACTGCACGCGACCGCTCCTGCGATCGCCAACACCCCGACCAACCGCCAGCTCGAGCGCATGCCTCTTCCCCCCGTGCACGATGCGAGCAGGCGTCGTGCCAGCCTGCCTGCCCACGGCGAGCCCGGGAAGAGCTGGGAAATGCCATTCACAGCAGTGGGTAGAACGACGGAGTGTCTGGCCGTCACGTCGCCGCGCCATCGGCATTTCAGCAGTCAGACGCTAGCTCCCCTGCCCACGCTTGTGCGCGACGACGCGAAGCAGTACAGAGCCGCCAGTCCTCGGGGAGGATCCAATGAAAATGATTGTGCCGTCGATCGCTCTTGCCGCGATGAGCGGCGCGGTCCAGGCCGGAATCACCGTCAAGAGCGTGGACGGCAACGGCGAAACCAGCGTCATTTCGATCGACGGGAACCGGCTCCGCATCGACGGAGACAGCCAGGTGCTCGTCTACGACGGCGACAAAAAGGTCGCCGGCCACTCCTGCGATCTGTATCGGGTCGTGCGGGGACACGGTAGCACGGAAAAAGCGTGCCTCATCCCGTGGAGCGCGGGAGCGGTCAAGAAGGACGAGCTGAAAGTCTTCGACAGCCTGGCAGAATTCATGTCCGTGATGACCGAGAGCATGGGCGGCTCCCGGGGCGATGCGCGCAACGAATGGACGCGGCAATTGCTCGAGGCCCCGGGTCTTCCTGCGCTGGTGACGGACGCATCTGGAAAGACGGAGATGCAGCTTGAATCAATCGTGCGGGGCTCGATCGATGCGGACAAGTTCAGCCCGCCCGCGGGATACAAGAAGAGCAGCAAGGGAGTGTTCGGCGAGTGATGCGTGAAGCCATCTACTGCTTGGGCGCGGGCGTTCCGTGACGGCCCGCGCCCGCAGCGAACCGTTGCGCTCCGCCGATCCCCTCCAATGAGAGCACGTGCGCGCCATGGCGCAGCTCGTTCTGCAACGCGGCTGGGAGGTCGAGTGCGTGCTGCTCGAGAGCGGAGCGGCGGTCGCCGCGCAGACACGCCTGGGGGAGATCGGCGAGCTGCCGCGCCAGCTCCTCGGCATGTGCCCGCGCGGCGCCCCGGGGCACGACCCGGTTCGCGAGTCCCATCTGTAGCGCCTCGCCGGCGCCGACCGGGCGCCCGGTGAGGATGAGGTCGAGTGCGCGGGAGAGCCCGATCAGCCGTGGCAGCCGGACGGTGCCGCCGTCGATGAGTGGAACGCCCCACCGGCGGCAGAAGACGCCGAGCACCGCGTCCTCCTCGACGATGCGCAGATCGCACCAGAGCGCCAGCTCGAGCCCGCCCGCGACCGCGTGGCCGGCGACGGCAGCGACCACCGGCTTGTCCAGCACCATCCGCGTCGGGCCCATCGGCCCGTCGCCGTCCGGCGCGACGCGGTTCGGCTCTCCCGCCGCGATGGCCTTGAGATCGGCGCCGGAGCAAAACGTGCCGCCTTCGCCCCACAGGACGGCCGCGCGGGCCTCCGGATCCGCGTCGAAGCCGCGGAAGGCCTCGGCCAGGGCCTGCGCCGCCACGCGGTCGACGGCGTTGCGCACCTCGGGCCGGTCGAGGATGACGGTGGTGACCGGTCCCTGCTTCTCGACGCGCACGGCCATGGGTGCCTCCCTATTTCTTGAGGAACGCGGCCAGCGCCGGCCCCTGCTTCGCTTTGAACGCCGCACACTGCCGGATCCCCTCGACCACCTGCGCGAGCGTGCGATCGAGACCCGGGTGGTCGTCGATGTGCGGCCGGAAGAACTGGGCCACCGCGGCGGCGTGGTCATTGTCGCAGAACGCGCTCACGGCCAACGGAATGCGCGGACCGAAGTCCTGCGGCAGCCGCGCGTTGATGGCGTCGAAGTGCTTCTGCACGAAGGCCCAGAGCGGCCCGCGCGTGCGCACGTCGCCGTTGGCGCCGAAGAGCAGGGTGGCCGCCTCGCGCGAGTCGAACTCGTCGGTGAGGAAGACCGCGAAGTTCTTCTGCGCCAGCTGAGGGTCGCGCACCGCGCCCATCGCTTCGAGGATGCGCTGCCGCTCGACGCGATCGGGTTCAGCCCGGGCGGCGGCGTGCAGCTTGTTCCAGAGCGGCGTGTCCGCGTCGAGCGCCGAGAGGAAGAGCGCCGCTGACGCCAGCTCGGGGCTCGCCGCCTTGTGGTCGGAGAGCCATTGGAGCGCCAGCTTCTTCGCGCCGGTGCGGAGCCCCAGATCGCCGCCCTCGTCGCCCTCCAGGCGCAGAAGCTGCGGCCGCAGGATGCGCACGTCGTCCGGCTCGCCCTTCTTCTCCTTCAGGCCCAGCGCGTGGGTGCGCTCCGAGAACGCCTCCCGCACGAAGACGGCGAACTTCGCCGACCCGCCGTCGGGCAAAAGGCCCTGGCGGCGCACGGCCCGCAAGAGCGGCAAGAGCTCCTCGACCACGTGGCGATCCTGGTCGCCCGCCAGCGCCTGCACGAGCTGGAGCGACCGCCCGATGTCCGCCGCGCCTGCGTGCGCAGCCGCGTCCACGTCGGAGAAGAAGATCATCCGCTCGGGAACGGTGAGTGTCGCCGCGTTCTTCGTCAGCTTCGCGAGCGCATCGTCGTCGAGCGAGCTGCGGTAGTAGCCGAATGCGCCCGCGTTGGGCATCACCCACTGCGGGCAGCCGTCGAGCCCCAGCGTCCCGGTCCTCCCTGCGAGCAGCGTGCACGCCGATCCGAAGTTCGACCGCACGCAGACCGGGATCTGCCAGAGCTGCTCGCGGGCCTGCCCCGCGCCGAGCGGCAGGTAGCGCGTCTGCGACAGCTCGAGCTTTCCCTTGGCGCCGTCGCACACGACCTTCGCCGAGACCAGTGGGAGCCCGCCTTGATCGAGGAACGTCGAGAACGGCGGCGACACGTCCTTCCCACTCTCTGCGGAGATGGCCGCGAGGAACTCCTTCGCGGTGGCGTTGCCGTCGGCGTGCTCCTTCAAGTAGCGCGTCACGCCCTTGCGGAACGGCTGCGCACCCACCCACTGCTCGAACATGCCGATCACCGCCGCGCCCTTCTGGTAGGTGATCGCGTCGAACGCGGTCTTGATGTCGCCCTCCGACTCGATGGGCTGGCGGATGCGCCGCGCCGAGAGCAGGCTATCCGCCTCCATCGCGTGCTCCATTTGCCCGGCGCGCTCGGCCGCCGCGTCCCACGCGGGCGCGAACCGCTCGATGGCCTTGTTGGTCATCCAGGTCGCGAACGCTTCGTTGAGCCAGAGGTCATCCCACCAGGCGGTGGTCACGAGGTCGCCGAACCAGAGGTGCGCCATCTCGTGCGCTTCGACGTTGGCCGCGCGCCGCAGGAACTGCGGCGTGTCGGTGCCCGGCCTGGCCAGGTTGATCCGCTGCGCGAACGTGATCAGGCCCGGGTTCTCCATGGCGCCGCCGCCGAGCGGCACCTCGATGAGATCGAGCTTCGGATAGTGGTACGGAAGCTGAAAGTAATCCTCGAGCAGGTTCATCAGCTTGGGGGAGCTCTGCGCCGAGTACTTCGCCCACGCCGTCTTGCCCTTGGTGACGATGATGCCCACCGGTGCGCCGCTCTGGATCTCGCCGGCGTCGACGCGCTCGAACGGCCCCACCCCGAACGCGAGCAGGTAGCTGGGCAGCGGCTTCGTCTCGGCGAAGCGCACGACTTTGGCCTCGCCGTGCTTCTCGCTCGCCTCCTGGGGCGTATTGAAGTAGGCGGCGTCCCCCTTGCGCACGCGCAGCGAGATCTTCCAGGGGATCTTGAACGACGGCTCATCAAAGCAGGGGATCACCTTTCGCATCCCCAGGGGCTCGCCTTGCGAGAGCACGTACCAGTGCCCGTTCTCCTGTTGGCGGAAGAGGCCCTGGTTGTCGGTGCGGGAGATCTTGCCCTTCCAGTGCAGCTTCAGCGTGGAGGCACCCGCGGGCAGCGGCTTCTCGAACCGCAGGCCCACGAAGCCGGGCTGCGCGTCGGCGACCGTGGATTTGGGATCGGTATCGAGGATCTCGAGCGTGTCGGCATTGAGCCAGAGGAGCGAGACCTGTGCGTCAGCGGAAAGCTCGAGTTGTCCCGTGCCTTGGAAGTCGTCGCTCGTGGGATCGATGGCCAGCTCCACCGCGAAGCGCACGGGCTTCACGCCCGCCGGCAGCCGCAGCCGCGGCGCGATGATCTGCTGGGCCGTTCCCTCGGGCCGCACAAACTTCAGCGCGAAGCGGTCGCTTTGGCCGCGCTTGCCCGCCTTGGTGGCGGCGCCGGGTGACGAGTTCCAGTCGCGCCCGTCGTCGGGGTTGCGCAGGAACCCTGCCTCGGCGACGAGCTTGAAGCCCGCCTTCCCGACCTCTTGCTTCACCACTGCTTCGTCGATGCGGTGCAGCGTCGCCGTGTCGGCAAGGCCGCGCCCGTCCTTGGCGGACGAGTCGATCACCACGTAGGCGCCGCCGGGCTTCAGCGCGTTGAAAATGACGCGGTTCATGCGTACGCGGTCGACCGGCATGTTGGCGACGTCGTGGTAGATGACGTTGGCCACCACCTCGTCGAGGTTCGTCGCCTCCGGCGGCAGCACGTCGCGGAACGGCACGTCGGCGCGCACCACGTTCTGCACCGCCACGCCGTGCGTGAAGCGCTCCGCGATGGCGTCCTTGAGGAACGGCAGCCAGCTCGGATCGTTCTGCATGTACACGACGCCGCTCGGGCCCACCGCCCGCGCCATCAGCTCCGTGGTGTAACCGGCGGCCGCGCCGAGATCGGCCACCTTCATTCCGGGCCTCAGATCGAGGAACACCAGCATCTCGGTGGGATGCCGCCCCGGGTCGAGCGCGCGATCGCTCTCGCTGCGCGGCTGCGCGGCCGGCGGGTTCGCTGCGGCAGCGGGCGCCGTGGTCTTGCACCCGGCGACGAAGAGGAGCATGAATGTTTCTCGCGCGTCGTACGTAGATGGCGCATGCCACCGACTCGCTCCGCCGCTTGCCTCATGCTTGTCGCCGCTTGCAGCTCGGCGCGCCCCGCGCCCGCCAAAAAAGGCGACCTGGAGGCGCGCCGCAAGCAGCTCGCCGACCTGATCTCCGAGCAGTGGGAGTACACGCTGCGCACCAACCCCGAGCTCGCCAGCATCCTGGGCGACCTGCGCTACAACGACAAGCTGTCGGACGTCACCGAGAAGGCGGTCTTCGCGGACCTGGAGCAGGCGCGGCGGTACGCGGCGCGCTTCTCGGCCATCGACACCACCGGCTTTCCCGAGCAGGAGGCGCTCAACAAGACGCTGATGCTGCGCCGCCTCGACCGAACTCTGGATTCCGCGGTCTTCGAGAACTGGCTGATGCCGGTGACGCAGGTCGACGGCCTGCACATCAACGCGCCGCAGCTGGTCAGCCTGCTCCGTTTCCAGACGGTGAAGGACTACGACGATTATCTCGCGCGCCGGCGCCGGCATTCCCGGGGCGGAGCAGACGCGCATCCGCGCGGCGATGCTCGAGGCGATCGACCGGCGCGTGAACCCGGCCTACCGGAAGTTCGCCGCCTTCGTGAAGGACGAGTACGCGCCCAACGGCCGCGCCGATCCCGGCATCTGGTCGCTGCCGCTCGGCGAGGAGCGCTACGCCTTCCTCGTCAAGGACAACACCACCACCGCGATGAAGCCGGAGGAGATCCACCAGCTCGGCTTGCGCGAGGTAGCACGCATCGAGGGTGAGATGATGGGCATCGCCTCGAAGCTCGGCTACTCGGACCTCAGGTCGTTCAACGCCGCGGTGGAAAAGAACCCCGACCTGCGGCCCAAGTCCCGAAAGGAGATGCTCGACCTCTACCGCAAGTACACCGATCAGATTTACGCGCGGCTGCCGCAGCTCTTCGGGCGCCTCCCCAAGGCGAAGGTGGAGATCCTGCCGGTGGAGGACTTCCGCGAGAAGGAGACCGCGGGCGCCCAGTACGACCAGGGCACGCCCGACGGGTCGCGGCCTGGGCACGTGATGGTCAACACCTTTGACTTCCAGGGCCGCAAGACCATCGGCATCGAGACCACCGCGTATCACGAGGGCGTCCCGGGCCATCACATGCAGATCTCCATCTCGCAAGAGATGCCCGCGCTGCCTCCCTTCCGGCAGCAGTACTTCGTCACCGCGTATGTCGAGGGGTGGGCCCTCTATTCGGAGCGGCTCGGACGCGAGGGGGGTTACTTCCAGGATCCGTACAGCTTGTACGGACACCTGCAGGACGAGATGCTGCGCGCCATCCGGCTCGTCGTCGACACCGGCCTGCATCACAAGCGCTGGACGCGGCAGCAAGTGGTGGACTTCTTCCACGCGCACTCGAACCAGGACGAGACGGACGTGCAGGCCGAGACGGACCGCTATATCGCCATTGCCGGGCAGGCACTGGGGTACAAGATCGGTCAGCTCAAGATCCTCGAGCTCCGTGCCAAAGCGAAGCAGGCGCTGGGGCCTGCCTTCGACCTGCGGGCCTTCCACGACACGATCCTCGGCGGGGGGCCGCTGCCGCTCGACGTGCTGGAGCAGCAGGTCGACCATTGGATCGCCTCGCGCGGAATGTAGGGGGCGCGCAAGCGCGTTCCCTCGCCATGCCGTCCCTCTCGCGCATCTCGGTCGCCTGCTTGTCTGCCTCTCTTGCGTGCGCCGGAGGTCCGAACCCGGGCGGGCTTGCCCCCGGCAGCTCCCCCGAGGGCCGCGCCGATGGCGGGACCGCGAGCGTCTCGCCGGATAGGGGGACCGCCCCGGCGCCGGTCACGGCACCAGCACCGGCACCAGCACCAGCACCGGCACCGGCACCGGCGGGCTGGGTCGTGGCGCGATCCGAGGACTTCGAGTCGGTGGCGTTGGGGTCCCCGCCCTGGCAGCCCGATCCTGTGCCAGACGACGGCCCGTTCGCGGATCACGGCGCGTTCTTCCGCAACCTCGGAGTCGTTCCACCGCCCGCTTTCCGGCTCTCGTCGCCGTTCGGGCAGGAGGGCTGGCTCACCGTGGAGTCCTACACCCGGTCGGCCGGCGCGCCGTTCGCGAGCTTCGCCTCCGTGGTCCCCGACCCGGCCAATCCGAAAAATCACGTCCTGCGCATCGCTTCTCCCGCACACACCGATGCGACCGTGGTCCGGCCCACCGTCCCGTTGCCGCCGCGTTACCGGGTCTCGCTACGCGTCGGCTTTCCCAGCTTCGGCGACGGCCTGCCCGGGCTCAACGGCTACCGCGGCGGCGAGACGGCGGAGCCATTCTCGAGCGACGACGCGACCCGGCAGAACGGCTTCTACTGGCTGACGATCCTCGACGCGCTCCCGCGCCCCCACAACAACACCTGGATTCACCACCACCGCAAGGTCGTGATCGACTCCGACAACCACTTCCCCGCCTGGATGCAGATCTACGATGGCAGGCAGTTCACGCCCAGCGGTGAGCACCCGGTGATGATGTTCGCGCTCGACGGCCAGGGCCAAGGCACCGAGCGCACCGGGAAGCCCTTTCTCTCCTTCGCGGGCGGCGCCTGGCAACCGTCGGGCATGGTCAGGGCCGCAGACGCGTACCTCCCCGGCGAGTGGTACAGCGTCTCGATCGAGCGCAGCGAAGGACGCTTCACGCTGGAGATCTCGGGCCGCTTCCGCTACGGCGGGCAGACCACCTATCGATCGTCCATCGACTATGCCGCGAACTGCGTCTGGCATTTCAACCAGTCGCCCGCCGAGGACGCTTCGCGGTGCGTCGACCTGGGGTACTATCCTTCCATCGGACCTTCGTTCCCGAACTGGCCCGCGGGAACCACCTGGCCGGACTACTTCATGTTCGGCGATCCCCACACGAACTACTACACCGGCGAAGTCTATTACGACGACGTCCGGCTCGAGGTCTGGCGGTAGCGAGGGCTCCCGTCAATCCCGCAGCAGCGTTGCGACGAAGGCTTTGCCTTCCTTTTCCGCGCGCTCCCGCAAGCGCGTTCCAAAGGCCGCGAGAGGTGAGCCCGCCCGCGCCGCCTCGGCGATCTCGCGCACGTCTCTTTCCTGCCGGGCGGACTCCTCGGCTGCGATCGACTCTTTCACCTTGTGGGCGGCTGCTTCGGCGACCTTCCGAGCCGCCTGCAGGGCCTGCTGCGGGTTGCCGGAGAGATACGTCTGCAACGCGTGGTGCGTGGCTGCCACCAGAAGCTCGAGGAACGCGGCGGGGACTTTCGGCGTCGACTCGATGTCGACCAGCACCCAGCACGCCTGGGACAGCTCCGAGAGCCGCCGGGGATCGGGCCGCTGGGCGGCCTCGAGCACGCGCCACAGCTCCGTGAGCGCCACCCCCGCGACGAGTGGGGGAGCGCCGGAGGGCACGTGCGCAAGGACCGTACGCAGCCGCTCGACAGAGGAAGCGGCGAACAGGCTCGCGCCGCTCCTCCCCAGCCCGGACACGACGTTCTCTACCGGCTCTCCGCCTTCGCTCGTTTCCTTCATCGCGACCGAGCGTAGCAGAGGATGCGCCCGGGGCAACTCCGTCTGGCTAGGCAACCGCCCACCACCTCCGCAGCGCCCGCTCGCGGTCGGTCGTTTCATTTGAGCAGGACGGGGCCTGCGTCGATCTTGACGCGGAACAGCGTGTAAGGCTTCTCGCGCAGATCTCTGCCGCCGTGGAACAGGGCCTGCCGATGCAGTTGGTTCGCCGTGAAGTAGAGATAGCCGTTCGTCGCGACCGAGAGAGTGTCGGGCCAGAGAATCCGGGGGTCATGCGCGATGGTCCTCCACTCGCCATCGGGCCGGCGCTGGCGGATGCTGTCGTGCTCATAGTCTCCGGCGTAGACGCGCCCTTTGTCGTCCGCCTCGAGGCCGTCCGAAGCTCCTTTTTCTCCCAGGTCCACAACGGCCTGAGCAACCGCCTCCTCCGACGCCGAACGGTCGCGCAGGAGGGCAGTCGGGACGGAGAACAGGTGCCGGCTCGACAGCGGACAATAGTAAAGGGTGCTGCCATCGGCCGAGACGGCGATACCGTCGGACGCGACCCAGAACGGCCCCGGCGGCTTGTCTGCCTGACGGATGGCCATCGTCTCGCCTTCGACCACGGGCACGAAGGCGGGATCCGCCGTGGTCGAGGGATGGCCGCTCAGCCGCCGAAGGGACGCGCCGCTGTCGAGGTCGACGACGATGATCCCCCCGGGGCCCCTGACCGAGGAGTCGGTGATATAGGCGACTCCTGCCTTGCCCTGGCGGAGGTCGAAGCGGACATCGTTCAAATAGGTGCTCGTCAGCATGACGTTGGCCGGCAGGACGAGCGTCTTCACAACCTTGTTCGTGGCGAGGTCGACGGCCACGAGCTTCGCGCCGCCCACCAGCGGTTCTGCAAAAGAGGGCGCGGCGGTATCCAGAATCCAGAGACGATTGGCTGCATCGATGACGACACTCTGAACGCTGAGCAGGGTCTCGCCCGGGTGGCCCGAATCGGCTTGGTTGATCGCGGCGTCCGGGTAGGCGACCACCTTTCCGTCCCGGATCTCGCCGACGGTGAACGGCACATCGTCGCCCCAGCGCGGGAAGTTGACGAAGATGCGCCCGTTGGAGGCGACGGTGACGCCGGTCGGCATCGAGCCACGGAACGCAAAGACAGCCTCGATCCGTCCAATCGTGCGCTCGGAGGGCAACGATGCGGCCGCCGCCCCCAATGCCAGCGACATGCACGCCACGAGCGCAGGCTGCGAAATCTTCATTTGCATCTCCGTTTACCAGGTTGCCAACGGCGGCGGCGGCTAGTTCACGCTGCCTAAGCGGCGGTGGAGCATGACGCAAGCACCCTCGGCGCCTGGGGAGCATCCAAGCAGCTCCATGGTTCCGCTGTCCGTCCTCGATCTGGCACCTATCACCGAAGGCGGGGACGCCGGCCTGGCGCTTCGACGGTCGCTCGATCTGGCGCGCCATGCCGAGCAACTGGGATACCGGCGATACTGGCTCGCCGAGCACCATGGCCTGCCGGGCATCGCGAGCGCCGCCACCGCCGTCGTGATCGGGCACGTCGCCGCGGGCACCTCCACAATTCGCGTCGGCGCGGGCGGGATCATGCTGCCCAACCACGCGCCGCTCGCGATCGCCGAGCAGTTCGGCACGCTCGAGTCGCTTTTTCCCGGCCGCATCGATCTCGGAGTGGGTCGCGCGCCGGGGTCGGATCCGCTGACCGCCCAGGCGTTGCGCCGGAACTTCGACGCCGACGTCGAGCGGTTTCCGCAGGAGGTGGTCGAGCTGATGGAGTGGTTCCGTGCGCCCGAGCCTGGCCAACGAGTCGTCGCGGTGCCGGGCGCCGGACTTCAAGTTCCCGTCTGGATCTTGGGCTCCAGCCTCTACGGCGCGCAGCTCGCCGCCGTCCTGGGGCTGCCGTTCGCGTTCGCCTCGCACTTCGCGCCCGCCCAGATGATGCAGGCGCTGCAGGTCTACCGCGCCGAGTTCCGGCCGTCCGCGCAGCTTGCGCGCCCTTACACCATGCTCGGCGCGAACGTCATCGCCGGCGAGACCGACGAAGAGGCGCGCCTCCTCGCCACCTCGCTGGAGCAGGCGGTGGTGAACATCCGCACCGGCCGGCCCGGCCGCCTGCCCCCGCCTTCGAGCGACTTGCGCTGGGCCCCGGCGGAGCGGTTGCTCTTGGAACAGGTGCTCGCTTGCGCGGCGGTGGGCTCTCCCGACACCGTCCGGCGCTGGCTGCTGGATTTCGCCGCGCGGACGCAGGCGGACGAGCTCATCATCGCGTCACAGATCTTCGATCATCAGTCGCGGCTGCGCTCGTACGCCATCGCCGCGCAAGCGCTGGACCTTTCCGCCGGTTGACAGCGACCCGACGCGACACATCTTCGAGCGATGCCTGCCATCCCCACGATGATGCGCGCCGCGGCGATCGAGCGCTTCGGTGGTCCCGAGGTGCTCAAGCTGCGCGAGATGCCCGTGCCGGAGATCGGCACGCGCTCGCTCAAGGACGACGTCGGCGCCGAAGCGAGCAAGTTCGCTCCCGACGGCGTGAGTGCCGTGCTCGCTTTCGTGGGCGGGGAGACGCTCGACGAGTGCATCGCCCAGATTCGCACCGCCGGGCGCCTGGTGCATCCCAACGGGATCGAGCCCGCGCCGAGGAAGCGGCGCGGGCTCGAGATCGTCGCCTACGACGCCGAGCCCGGCACCGCCCAGTTCAAGCGGCTCAACCGCGCCATCGAAGAGACGAAGCTGAAGGTCCCCATCAGCGCGGAGTTCCCGCTCGCCCAGGCCAAGAAGGCGCACCAGCGCATCGAGTCGGGTCACGTGCTGGGAAAGATCGTCCTCCGCATTCGCTGAACAGAGCGCAACCGAGCAGACCGCGCGAAGCGTTAGTCCTCGCCGTCGTCGTCGACGACCGCGAGCAGGTATGGGTCGTTGCCCACGCCGGTCACGGTCGCGACCTGCTTGCGGGCTTGCAGGTCGATCACGAACACGGTCCCGCTCGCGGGAGCGGTCGCCGGCTGGCGTGCCCCGCCCGAGACGATCGCGTACCGTCCGTCGGCGGTGATGCCGGTGCCCTTGGGGCGCGCAGGCTTGCCGTCCGCGCGGGTGAGCGGGATCCGCGCCACCTCGGCCGCCGGGCTGTGCGCGAGCGCGAGCCCCAAGTCGACGATCGAGACGTTGTTGGTGCGGAAGTTCGCGACGATGATGCTCTTGCCGTCGGGGGTCCAGGCCACCGTGAACGGCCGCGCGCCCGCGGAGGGATCGCTCGTGCCGATGCGGACCCGCGTCTCGGCGCCCGGGAGGCCCCGGCGCGCCAGGTCGACGTCGATGATCGAGATGGTGTTCCCCTCGAAGTCGACGCGGTTGCTCTCGCGCGAGGTGACGGCGATGTGCTTGCCGTCGGGACTCGCCTTGATCCCGAAGGGGCTGGTCTGGACCGGAATGCGCGGCGCGACCTCCACGACCGGATCGCCCGCGAGCGCCTTCGCCAAGTCCATGATCGACACGTCCTCGGTGCCCGCGTTCCCCGAGAAGAGGTAGGCCTTGCCGTCGCTCCCGTTGCCGATCGCGAGGCCCTCCGGGTCGGGCCAGCAGCCGAACCCAAGGTCGAGGGAGAGGAAGGGTACGACGGGCGGCGGGGTCGGCGAGACGAACGGCACCGGGAAGCTGGGGCAGGGCGAGGTGAGCTGGCGCGTCCCCGGGCCGGTGAGGGCCATCTGGATCTGGCCGACCAGGCCGCCGGTCCTGCGATCGATGAGGCCGATCCGGTTGGATCCGTCTTCGCTGAGCCAGCCCTCCGAGTAGCTGGCGAGGATGACCTTGGGCAGGACGAGGACGCCAACGCCCCCGAACCAGCCGCCGTCGAAGACATGCTCGAGGGCGCCGTCGGTGTTGTCGTACTCGCGCTTCAACATCTTGCCGACGTCCATCACGGCGACGCTGGCGCGCCCTCCGTGCTGGAGGAACTCGGCGTTGGCGACCGCGCCGTGGTGATTCATGACGAAGGCCGTCCGCTGGTCGTCGCTCAGGGCGATGTTCGCAGGGTCGCCGAGAAGCGTCCCGTCGAGGCGGGCGGGCGAGGTGAACGAGCGGCTCACGATCGCGTTTGGCGTGTTGTCGTTGCGCGGCTCGAGCGCCGCGCGCAGGTCGATGGCGTAGATGCGCGGATCCCGCCGTCCTGTCGCCAGGACGAAGGGGCCTTTGGCCAGCGCGCCGCCCGCGGCGAAGAGGAGGAGGAGCGAGAGTGCGAGGAGTACAGCCCGTCGTTGGAGCATGGGGATTCTCCGCGGAAGGCGGATCCGGAGGGATCGCGCGTGAAGAGGGCATGCCACCTACAATGTCCGTGAACGAAGGCGCAAGACGCAGCAGGACGTTGCGTTTGCTTCTTTTGCGCCGCGTGGGTGAGCCTATCAGGACCGGTCCGGTCCACCAGGAGCTCCCCAGCCCCAAGCAGGCATCGGCGCCTTCAACGAATCGGTTGGCGGTGCGCCGCGCGATCTCCCGCTCGAGACAGGTGGCGTTCTGGTTGGCGATCGGATCGACGTGGAGATGGAACTTCAGACAGTCCTGTGGCCAGGAGCGGGCGTGAGAGGGACTGAGCGCCCGCCACGTCGGTGACCACGGCGCTGCCGGGCGTTGCTTGCGAGCGCTGACAATTCCGTGACCGACCGTGGCTAACCTGGAGGTATATGGAATGTGCGCCGACGGCCCGCTCCGTGAACTGGACCAACGCCGTCTTCTTCGGGGCGACGCCGATCGCGGCCGTTGCCGGCACCTGGCTGTATGCGCGCGGCCACGGGATCGCGGCCGGCGATCTGGTCGCCTTCGGGGCGATGATGGCGCTGGGCGCGATCGGCATTATCCCTGGCTACCATCGCTACTTTACGCACCGCACCTACGAGTGCCGCCGCCCGCTGCAGGTCTTCTATCTCGTCGCCGCTGCCTCGGGCTTCCACCAATCGGCGCTGGTCTGGGCCTCCGAGCACCGAGACCACCACCGCTTCGTCGACACCGATCGCGACCCGTACAACATTCGCAAAGGCTTTCTCTGGGCGCACATCGGCTGGATCGTCCACGGAAAGACGCGCTCCGAGTTCGCCAACGTGCCCGACCTGCTTCGCGACCCGCTGGTCCGTCTTCAGCACCGCTTCTGGCTGCCGCTCGCCGTCCTGACCGGGTTCGGGTTGCCGGTGCTGATCGGGTTCGCCTTCGGCCGCCCTCTGGGCGGGTTCCTCTGGGGGGGCTTGCTGCGGGTGGTGCTGTTCCAGCACTGCACCTTCCTGGTCAACTCGGCCGCGCACACGAGCGGCAAGCAGCCGTACACCGCCCGGGAGAGCGCGCGCGACAGCTGGTGGCTTTCCCTTCTCACCTTCGGGGAGGGCCATCACAACTTCCACCATGCCTTCCCCGGCGATTACCGGATCGGCTTCGCCTGGTGGCACTTCGATCCGGCGAAGTGGTGGATCGGCCTCATGGGCTCGCTGCGGCTCGCCTCGCGGCTGCACCGCACGCCGCAGGAACACATCGCCCGCGCCCGCGCCCGGGAATCATCGAACCGAGGTGTAGCCTCCGGGCACGCCGCCCTGCGAGACTACCACCTGCCACAGCTGCATGTAGCGCGCGCGGAACGCGCCAGCGGACTGCAGTAGGTAGTATTTCCACATCCGATAAAAGCGCTCGCCGTACTTCGCGCGCAGCTCAGGCCAGGCTGCGTCGAAGTTGCGCCACCAGGCCATCAGCGTCGGGTCGTAGTCCGCGCCGAAGTTGTGCCAGTCCTCGACGACGAAGAGGCCTTCCATCGCGTCCGCGAGCTGTCGGATGGAAGGGATGACCGCGTTGGGAAAGACGTACTTGTCGGTCCACGGGTTCATCCGCACCGAGGACACGTTGGTGCCGATGGTGTGGAAGAGCGCGAGCCCGTCTGGCTTGAGGCAGCGGCGCACCCGCTCCATGAAGGCGCGGTAGTTCTTTGGTCCCACGTGCTCGAGCAGGCCGATCGCGACCACGCGGTCGTACTGGCCTTCCGCCTCGCGGTAATCCTGGAGGCGGATGTCCACCGGCAGCCCGCGGCACAGCTCCTTGCCCAGCTCCACTTGCTCGCGCGAGACGGTGAGCGCCACCGCGCTGGCGCCGAATTTCTCGGCCGCGTACTTGGAGAAACCCGCCCAGCCGCAGCCCAGATCGAGGATCTTCATCCCCGGAGCGAGCGCGATCTTGCGGCAGATCAGGTCGACCTTCGCCTCCTGCGCCTGGTCGAGGTCCGCGGCGCCCGTGCTCCAGTACCCGCAGGTGTAGAGCATGTGCTTGTCGAGCATGCGCCGGTAGAGGTCGTTGCCGATGTCGTAGTGCTTCTCGCCCACCTCGAAGGCGCGCGAAGGGCTCTGCCGGTTGAGCAACCGCGCCTTGAGCGCCACCCAGAGGTCAGCCGGCGTGGCCACTTCTTGGTCCAGGCGCGCGCGGACCACGCGGTGAAAGAGCTCGTCGAGGCGATCGCAGTCCCACAGGCCGTCCATGTACGCTTCGCCCACGCCAAGCGCGCCCTCGAGCATCGCCCGGCGGAAGAAGCTCGGGTCGTGGACCCGGAGATCCCAGGGCCGGTCGCCGTCGATCTCCACGTCCGCCAGGCGGAACAGCTCGACGATGCGCCGCCGGAAGGCCGGCTCGCTCTTGTTGCTCTCGGGCAAAGAGGCTTCAGTCATGGCGCGCTCCTGGTCGCCGGAGGAGATCGAGGCCGCGGGACAGCACACCGCCCGCAGGCAGCGCGCGCGCCGAGAACGACAGCGCGAACAGCTTCGCCACCAGCGGCGAAAGCAGGGGGCCGAGCCGGGAAGGGGCGCGCGCGCGAGAGGCGCCCTCGACCAGCGCCGCGATGACTCGATAGTCGCGGAACAGCCGATTGCGTGCGAGGAGATCTGGATACTCCGCGATCCGCCCGGAAAGGATGGCCTTGGCACAGAGCCCGCCCGATACCACGGCCGGCAGGATCCCTTCGCCGGTGACCGGGTGGGCGAGCCCCAGCGCATCGCCGATCACTGCAGCGCCGCCGCGCTCGCCGGCGGCAAGGTGCTGGCTGCGGAAGAGATGGTACGAATGGCCTTTGACCTCGTCGAGCGCCGCGTTGCTCGCGTCGGGAAGGTGCCCACTGTTCTCGAAGAAGGCGCGGGCCTCCCTCCAGGCCGGGAGCAGCGCGCGGGGCTGGACGGTGCCGCAGCCCACGTTCACCCAGCCCGTCTTGGGGATGTTCCACGAGTACCCGCCCAGATCGTCGTGCAGGAGGATCTCGGGCTCGCCATCCCCGCCCATGCGGCGCGCGGCGACGGCGCCAGCGCCGGCCTCGAACTCGCGTTCCTGAGTCGCCACCGGCTTTCGCTCCTTGCGGAGGAAGAGCTGCCGTGCCACCGGACAGTTGGTCCCGCCCCCGCCCACCAGGAAGCGTGCGGAAAACGCGCCGTCCACTACGAACTCCGCCCCCTGGCGCTCGATCTTCTGCACGCGGTGCTCGCGCACTTCCGCGCCGCTCCGCTGCAGGAGGAAATGGTCGAACTCATAGCGGCGGATGAAGTAGCCCCGAATCCTCTCCGTGTGCGTCCGCCCGGCGAGGTGGACGTGCATGCGGCCCCATTCCCAGAGGCCGTGAGGATACGAGCCGGGCAAGAGCTCGAGCTCCCTCCACACCGGCGGGCTCACCCAGCCGGCGCAGAGCTTGACGCGAGGGAAGCGCGCTGCGTCCAGCACCGCGACGCGCAGGCCGCCCGAGACCAGCTTGCGCGCACAGCTGCTGCCCGCAGGTCCGCCGCCGACCACGAGGGCGTCAAAGATTTCCATGCGTCTGCAGGGAACCTACTGCTCCGCGAGGCCCGCCGCCACCGGTTCGCGGATCGCCTTTCCGGGTGGGATCGGCACGCCCGCCTTCTCCGCGGGGCTCACTGCCCGGCGCCTGATCAACGTGCCCCATAGAGAGCCATGGAGCGCGTCTGGCGGAACGGGCACCACGATTGCGTCCGCGCCTTTCGCACAGCCCAGCCGCGCCAGCTCGGTCAACCCGCGGGATGTATACGGCGTTCCAGCCTGGGAGAGCGTCTCAAACGGAACACTGGGCGGAAGAGGCAGAACGTCCAGTGAACACGTCTGGTCGGCCCGCACTTGGGATGGAAGCGCAAGGACGATTCTCGCATGCACACATGCGGTTCCGAGAACCATTGTGATCAGGCTCGCCGGCAACGATTGATTCTTCATCGGGAGAATCTCCGAGGTCAGCTCAAACCCCTTCGACTTTGGTATGCTCTAGCCTATTCAATCGAGGTCGTGGCCGACCCAGTCAGGGAGACGGGACCATGAGCGCAGCCGAAAATAAGCAAATCCTGCAGCACATTTATGCCGAGCTCGCCAACGGCAACTCCAGGCCCTTTGTCGAGGCTCTGGCAGACGATGTCCGTTGGACCCTGATGGGCACGACCAAATGGTCGAGGACATATCGCGGCAAGCACGCGGTTCTCACCGAGCTCCTGGCGCCACTGCGAGCCCAGTTTGCCGACCAATATCGTGCTAGCGCGCAGCGTTTCATCGCCGAAGGCGATCTCGTGGTGGTCGAGGTCCGCGGGCGCGTCACCACCAAGGCGGGAAAGCCGTACAACAATGCATACTGCTTCATTTTCCGTATCGCGGGCGGCAAGATCCAGGAGATGACCGAATACCTGGACACGGAGCTCGTCACGGCGGCGTTGGAGGCTCCAGTTGCCAACGAGCTACCAGGCGCCCGCTAGACGTCGGTCCGTAGTGCGAGTCGGAGGATGCCTAGACGCCCGAAGGCCAGATGAACATCGTCTCTTCGGCGCGCATCTCACGCGTCGCTCGTGATGGTTGCCGTCACGGGATGGAGGGAAATCATGCACCCCATGAACCGAGTTGCCCTGGTCGGCTGCTTCGTCGCGGCCATGGCGGTGGCCGCCTTCAGCTTCCCCGTGCTCGCCGAGGACGACGGCGGCGAGTTCAACCAGCCAGGCAACTACCTGATCGCCGATCAATTCAACAATCGCGTGATCGAGGTGGAGCCTGACGGCCGGATCGTCTGGCAATTCGGCAAGGGACCCGCCGACTTCTCGGCGGCGTCGATCATCGGCTGCAACGACGCGCAGCGCGTTGGCTCGCTGACGCTCATGGCCGGCACTGGAACTCCAGGGGGCCAGCCCGAGGCTCCGAACTGCACCAACCCCGGTGGCTGCCCGGACAATCGCGTCCTGCTGGTCGATCGCGCAAAGCGCATCGTCTGGCAGTACGGCCAGTTCGGCGTCGCCGGCTCCGGGCCCGATCAGCTCAATACGCCGGTGCAGAACACCTGGTTGCCCAACCTTCACGTGCTCATCACCGACCAGGCGAACGAGCGCATCATCGAGGTCACTCCCTCCAAGGAGATCGTTTGGCAGTACGGCACCACCGGCGTGTCCGGCAACGGGCCCAATCAACTCAACAACCCCAATTGCGCCGAGCTGCTCGAGAACGGCCATGTCCTCATCTGCGACGAGAACAACAATCGGGCGATCGAGGTCGCGCGGGCGGGCCCAATCGGGGGCCAAATCGTCTGGCAATACGGGAGCGGCGACCCGAACATCAACGACCCGGTCAGCGGCGTCGCCTTTGCCAGCCGCCTGAAGAATGGCCACACGCTGATCACCGATTCCAACCATGCCCGCATCGTCGAGATCGACCGGCTCAAGAACGTGGTCTGGGAGTACTTCACCAACACCGACCCGAACAGCAACCAGCGCGGCGGCACCGGGCCGCTGCCGACACGCGCCGTCCGCTTGCGCAACGGGCACACGCTGATCAGCGACCAGTACAATCATCGCGTGATCGAGGTAAACGAGAGCAAGCAGATCGTGCGCACCTTCGGCAAGATCAATTCTCTCGGCTACGACACCGGAAGCGTCAGCGGAGGGGGGCTCAACTCGCCCTATGATGCCAAGCGGGTGGGTGACTACACCGGTCTCACGCCTCCGGGTGGCCACGATGTCGATTAAGTGGCGTGCATAGACCCGGCCGCGAGGTTTCAGGGGCTGAATACCGCGGTCACGCAGTCCGACGTCGAGTACGGCATGCCGGTGCGGAACGGCGGGCGATCGAGCTTGTCCCATGGCGCGGATACCGAGGTGATGGTCGCGGAATATTGCGCGCCCGGGGTCAATAGGCCGTCCGGCACCCGCACCGAGTTCACACCGTAGACGGTCATCGACACCGATGCGACCTTTGCGGTCGCCCCGCCCACCCAGGCGAGCCGTACGGCGTAGGCCGTGGCCGCGCCCAGCCGTGGCGGCGACCACGAAATGGTCGGCCGCAGACCGACTCCGGTCTGCGCCTGGAATGCATCGCGCCCTCCGATGCTGGGCGAGCGCGGCGGACCGAGCACCGGGACGACGTCCTCGGCCGCCGGCATCGCTTGGAAGGATGCGAACAAGGCCTGGGCCGTGTAGGGAGTCGCGCTGCCCGGCACGGGCACGTCCGCGGTGGCGATGTAGAGCACGTACCGGGCTTCCTTCCATGACGGGCCCAGGAACTGCCCGTAGCTGATCGTGCCGTAGTCCGCGTCCGTCAGCGGCGGTCCCTCGACGTGAATGAGGGAGGTGCTCGCGGCGAACGCGGGTTGGTCGGGGAAATCGAGCGAACGCGGAATGGCCAGGACCGATACGCCCTGGTTGCGGAAGGGCTTCATGGCGGGATTCGCGTCTGCCAAGAGCGCCGCCCACTGCGAATTGCGCAGGTTGCCCCGCAGCGAGCCGGTTTGGGGAGCATCGACGAGGGCGACGGAGGCGCTCCCCGCTACGCCATCGCGGATGGTCAGCGCATCGAGCCGCTGGAATCGAGTCGCGACGTGCGCCATGCCCTGCGTTGCGCCGCTGCCCACGGGACGGCTGGCGCGCTGATAGAGAAACTCGACGTCGCCCTTCGAGGCATCGGGTAGCCCGATGGCGCTGGCCGTGCTCATGCGGTTCCACTCCCAGACCGCGTGCCAGGTCGTCGCGCCGCCGCCGGGCGGCGCAGACGCCACCTGGGGCCTGCCATAGACGTGTGCTTGGGACCCAGCCAAGAGCAACATGTCCCCGGTAAAGTCGCCGGAAGATCTGACCCACGGCGTGAGCCCCGCCAGGTCGAGCGTGAACTGAGTGGGCTGCGTCGCCACCTGCACGTCCGGGCGCGCCGTCACCACGGTCGTCAGATCGGGCGTGCTGGTGGTGAGCTCGAAGAGCTCTGCCCAGGTGGTGGTCGGATCCCACTGCGTATCGAGCTCGAGGAAGTAGGGTCCTTCGGGCACGCCCTCGACCGAGAAACTCGAGTCCGCGCCGATGCTCACCTGGACGCGGCGGTAGTTTTGCCCGGCAGGCACCCAAATCGCGGGCACGGTGCGCGCAGGCCCCAGCGTACCGGGCAGCGTGGTCTTGCTGCCGTCGTCGGCCCAGTAGACCGTCGCGATGGTGCCGCTCACGGTGCGCAAATGACCCTGCGAAGGTCCGGCGTATCCAGAGCCGAACCGCGTGATCGTCGTCGAGGCGACGCCGTTCGCCACCATCGCGGGAACGCTCTCGAAATCCGTCGCGCTGCCGGGCTTGGTCCAGAAGATGGAGGCTGCCTGCACCGACCCATCGACCGGCATGGAGAGGGTTGCCGGGCGCGCGAGGCTAAGTCCGTCGGGGCCGAAGTCGTAAATCGTCGAGAGCGCTCCTGCGGGCGATGCGGAGCGGGCCTGGACGGTGATCAGCGTGTCGGTCGAGAGCGCATTGGGAACGATGTTCAGGGCGGGGCCACCGGGAACCTGCACGACGCCGCCCAACGGGCCGACGGTCGCGGTGGTCTTCTGCGGGGCGGAGGAATGCCCGCCGCAGCCAATCAACACAGCGCATGCAAGCGCACCCAATCGCAGCAGTTGCATATTGGCCCCCTCGCAGCAGTCCGTCGGCCGGGCAGACCTATCGACGGCCGCTCGGATCAAGCAAGACTTGAACGTTGCCTTCCAGGTTTATAGAGGACCGCGAGCATCGCATGCGTGGCAAACGCGATTCCAGAGCGGTTCGCGTGCCGCATCGAACAGCAGGTCGGCGCGGTTACTTGGCCCGCGCGCGCAGCCTCGCGATGAGCTCGTTCACTTCCTTCAGGTGCAGGCTCAGCTCCGCGTCGATGCGGGCCAGCTCTTCCTTGGGTGCGCCCCTCTGGCTGGCATCCTCGAGATCAGTCACGGCGATCCCCAACAGTTTCAGGAGGCGACGGGTCCCTTCGCTAGGCATCGTATTCACCTCAGTGCGACGCTACACCTCGGAGCAGGAGGAGGATTGACGCACAGCGTTGCCCTCGGCTTCTCCGCGGCTTCTCCTCGGCTTCTTAATGTTGACTGACTTGTAGGCTTTCGTTAGAAGCCGCCCAACGGATGGATGTTCCACCGGTTTTGGAGGAGCGATGAGGCTCACCGCCCAGGAGGAGTACGGACTTCGTTGCCTGCTCCAGGTCGCCCGGGGGCAGGAGGGATCGGTGACGACGCCGGAGATCGCGGAGCGGGAAGGCCTGTCCCAAGCCCACGTGCACAAGCTGATGGGTCTCTTGCGTCGCGCAGGGCTCGTGGAGAGCGTCCGCGGCCGCAAAGGCGGCTATCAGCTTGCCCGGCCGGCGGAGCAGATCAACGTCGGCGCCGCGCTCGCCGGCCTGGGAGACAGGCTCTACTCCACCGGCTTCTGCGGCCAGCACACCGGCAATGAGCGGACGTGCGTGCGCAACGCCGACTGCTCCATCCGCTCGCTGTGGATCGCCGTCGACCAGGCAGTGCAGCGCGCCTTGCAAAACATGCAGCTCACCGACCTGCTTCGCAGCGAGCCTGAGATGACCGACTGGATCCGCTCGCAACCCGAGGCCTTGCCCCTGAGGACGCTGTCGTGACCACCGCTGCAACCATCCAGGAGCTCGCCTCCCGACAGTACAAGTACGGGTTCGTCACCGACATCGAGGCCGACGCCGTCCCTCGCGGGCTGAACGAGGAGATCGTCCGGCTCATCTCGGCGAAGAAGAACGAGCCAGCGTTCATGCTGGACTGGCGCCTGAAGGCCTTCCGTCACTGGCTCACCATGAAGGAGCCGCGCTGGCAGAATGT
>WNFI01565641.1_pt1 | contig 23629 bp, 19 predicted proteins | sample 5400471 | NCBI WGS metagenome assembly WNFI01 (sample SAMN13153348, study PRJNA577476) | soil metagenome | isolation source: 100 cm saprolite on Douglas fir-dominated hillslope | place: USA:California | collected 2013-09-17
ACCGTCCGCGCTCGCTCGCAGCGCCTGCACGAGCTCGTACACGCGATCGGCGTGGGCCGCGGCCCGGCATCGCGGACCATGAAGGCGACGATCAAGTCGCTCACGCCGGATCGGTTTCGCCGGCGGGCCCTCTACGCGACGCAGCGGCGGATCGTGTTCTCCGATCCCGAGCCGGCCGATGAACAGCTGATGGCCGAGCTGCGCCGCCGCTTCGCCGCGGAGGTGGTGGCGCTGTCGGAGTTCCTCGACCGCGATCTCGTCTCGCTCTGGGGCTATGAGCGGCCCGGTTGAGGGGCCGCCCGAGTCACTGCGCACGACCGTACAATCGGGCGCCGTGGCGGCCCGGCCCCTTCACATCGCATGGATCGGATTCGCGCCCGCCGAGGAAAGCGGCGGCGTTCCCGGCATCGCCACCGACCTGCTCCACGGCCTCGCCGCGCTCGGCCATCGGATCGACTGCTTCTTCCCGTCCGCGGAGCGGGAGCTGCCGCCGCGGATCAGCGGCATCGAGAACCTCACGTTCGTGTGGGGGACCAGCCGCTGGCAGTGGAACCGCTGGTACAGCAGGACGAGGCTGACGGCCTTCCTGAGCTCGCTGGCGGTCCGCGCGCTCGCGTCACTGCGCCAACGCAGAGTCCTCATGCGACGCCATCGGGAGGACCCCTACGACCTGTGCTACCAGTTCTCGAACGTCGAAAATCTCTCGATCCCGCGCCGGCTCAGAAGTTCGGTGCCGCTCGTCGCGCACCCCGGCCAGAGCAGCGCCGACGCCTTGCGCTTCTTGATCCGCGAGCGGCGTCTCAGCTTCCAGGGCCGGCCGGCATACGCGTTCGCGATCGCCTGCGCCGTGCTGTGGTCGCGGAGGCGCGTCCAGCGCAGGCAGATCAGGCGGGCGTCACTCGTGATCTGCATCAGCCAGATATTCCGAGAGCACCTGATCCGCGACTACGGCCTAGCCGAGCGGGACAGCGTGGTCGTGCCGAACCCGGTGCGGCTCGAGCGCTTCGAGAACTTCGTGCGGACGCTCGGGGATCCGCCGACCGTGATCGTGCTCGGCCGCATAGCCACCGGCAAGGGGATCGAGGACGTCGTCGCGGTCGCACGGCTCCTGCACGAAGGCGGTATCCGCGCCCGCGTGCGGGTCGTGGGCGGCACGAGCGTGTGGTCGGACTACACGAGGGTGCTCGACGAGCTCCCGCCGGAGAATTCCGAATACGCCGGCCACGTCCAGAGCACGCAGGTGCCGGGGGAGCTCGAGCGCAGCGACGTGCTGCTGCAGGCCAGCCGCTACGAGGCCTTCGCGCTGACCGTCGCCGAGGCGCTCGCCGCCGGGGTACCGGTCGTCGCCACGAGCGAGGTCGGAGCGATGGAGCAGCTCTCCTCCGAGGTCGCCACGACAACGCCCCCCGGCGACCCGCAGGCGATGGCGGCAGCGGTCGTGGCGATGCTCGAGCGGCTCGCTGCCGACGCCGCCGGCCTGCGCGCGGCCTGCCGCGCCGAGGCGGAGCGGTTGTTCGCTCCGGAGATCGTCTGCAGCGGAGTATCGGCGGCGCTCGCCCGCCTCGTGGGCCCGCCGCGCAGCACGCCGCCCGGCGCCGGCGCACGGCGCGGCCCTGAGATCCACGAGCTCACCGGCTCTCCGAGCTGAGGACGAAAGGAATGGAAGGGACGGACAGGCCAAAGGTGGTCTACGTGCTCGGCGCGGGTCGCAGCGGCAGCACGATCATCGGCGTCGCCCTCGGCAACTGCCCCGATGTGTTCTGCGCGGGCGAGCTGCATCTGTGGATCGGGCGCGGCGGCGTCTCGCCGATCCGCGGACGCACGCGCGCCGCGCGGGCCGCCTTCTGGGCGGAGGTCGAGCGAAATGTCGAGGTCCCCGAGGACTTCCCCCGTCGCGAGGCCCGCTTGCTCGAGAAATCGGGGGCACTCCTCCGCGCCGACCGGTGGCTCTCCCGGCGCCGCCTGCGGGGGCCCTACCGGCGCATCACCGAACAGCTCTATCAGGCCGTCGCCGACGCGGCGGGCGTCAGCCACGTCGTCGACACCTCGCATTTCCCGCGCCGCGCCCTGCAGCTGCAGTCGCTGCCCGGCATCGATGTGTACCTGCTGTTCGTGGTCCGCGACCCGCGGGCCGTCGTCTCCTCCTACGTCCGCGACGACGCTGACTTCAGGCAGTTCGGGGTGCTCAGCACCAACGCGTATCTGTGGCTCACCTACGCGCTCTCGGTGCTCGCCTTCCTGCGCCAGCCCCGCCGCCGGCGGCTGCTCGTGCGCTACGAGCAGTTCATGGCAGATCCGGAGGGGGTGCTGGCCGGGATGCTCACCTGGATCGGGTCCCCGGTGGAGCTGCCCGACTTCGGGGCGTTGAGCACGGGCTTCGCGTTCCAGGGCAACAACCTGCTGCGTCAGGAGGTGGTCGCGTTGGAGCGCAGCCCCGAACAGCGCCTGTGGCGGGGCGCCCGGGTGACCGCGTTGCTGAACCTTCCCTGGACGCTCCTCTTCACCCGGCTCCGACCGGCACTGAGCGGCGCCGGTGAGCCGACGCCGGCGGGCAGGTGCTGAGAGCGATGGGCGAGCTGCGGGCGCCGGCGGGTGAGCGGACGAAGGTCGTCTCCGTGATCGGGGCGGGCCACAGCGGCAGCACGATCCTCGGCCTCACGCTCGGCAACTGCGACGGTGTCTTCTTCGCCGGGGAGGTCGCCAGATGGCTCCGCTACGACGGGCGCCCGCCGCTCGAGGGCGAGGAGCGGGCCGAGCTGTGGAGGCGGGTGCGCGAACAGGTCGACGTCCCGCCCGAGCTTCTTCGCCTGGGTGCGCGGGCACTGGAGCAGTCGAGCGCCCTGCTGCGGCCCGGCACCTGGCGCGACCAGCTGCGTCGCGGCCGGCGCTACAGGCGGGTGACAGAGGATCTCTACCGCGCGATCGGCCGGGTCACGGGAGCCACACACGTCGTCGACAGCTCGCACTTCCCGCGCAGGGCGGCTCAGCTGCAGAAGCTCGACGGCATCGAGCTTCACCTGCTGTTCCTGGTCCGCAACCCGCAGTCGGTCGTCGCCTCCTACGGGCGGAAGAACGTCCCTCACAAGCAGACCTGGAAGATGCCGACGGCAAACGCCTACCTGTGGCTGACGAACATGCTGTCGCTGCTGGTGTTCCTTCGCCAGCCGCGCTCGCGCCGGCTGTTCATCCGGCACGAGGCGTTCATCGCGGACCCCGCCGGGGTGATCCGCCAGATCCTCGACCGCGTCGGGTCCGGCGCGGAGGTTCCCGACCTGACAGCGCTGCGGACCGGCCTCGCGTTCCAAGGCAATCGCCTGCTGCGAGGAGACGTGGTGGCGCTGAAAGCCGACCCCGAGCGGCCACCGAAGCGCTCGCGGATCACCGCCCTGCTGCATCTGCCGTGGCGGGCCGTGTTCTCACTGCTGAGGCCGGTCGCGAAGCCGGCGGCGCAGGGCCCGCCGCAGGCACAGCACACCGGTAGGACGCCAGAGCGGGCCTAGACTCCTAGAGAGATGAACGAGGCGGCGGCAGGGGTGGAGGCGCACGCGGGCGGCGCGCGGCTCCCGGACTTCTTCATCGTCGGGCACGCCAAGAGTGGGACCAGCGCGATGTACCAGATGCTCGCGGCCCACCCGCAGATATACATGTCGCCGGTCAAGGAGACCTGGTTCTTCGCTCCCGAGCTGCGGGCCGCAAATCGCAGCCGCGAAAACCCCCGGCACCCGGACCGGCTCGACGTGTACCTCGCCCTGTTCGAGGGCGCCGCGGCCGACCAGCGGGCCGGTGAGGCGACGCCGTCATATCTCTTCTCCCACGATGCCGCGCGGCGCATCGGCGAGCTGCAGCCGCGGGCACGGATCATCGCGCTGCTGCGCGAGCCGGCGAGCTTCCTGCGCTCGCTGCACATGCAGTTCCTGCGCACCGACGTGGAGACCGAGAAGGACCTGCGCCGGGCGATCGAGCTCGAGTCCCTGCGCGAGGAAGGCAAGGCGCTCCCGGCCGCCTCGGCCCGGCCGCAATCGCTGCAGTACTCCGAGCACGTGCGCTACGTCGAGCAGCTGGAGCGCTACCGGGCGGTGTTCGGCCGGCAGCGGATGCTGGTGCTGATCTACGAGGACTTCCGGGCCGACAACGAGGCGACCGTGCGCACGGTGCTGCGCTTCCTCGAGGTCGAGGAGAACGTGCCGATCGAGCCCGTCGAGAAGAACCCGGCGGTGGGCACGCGCTCGCCCCGGCTGCAGGGCGTCGTGCGGTCGCTTTACATGGGCAGCACGCCGCCGGCGCGGGCGGGCAAAGCCGCGATCAAGGCGGTCACCTCGCAACGCGTTCGCCGCACGGCGCTCGGCGTCCAGCGACGCCTCCAGCAGGCTGCGCCCCGGCCGCCCGACGAGCGCGAGGCGCTGGAGATCCGCCGCCGCTACAGGCACGAGGTCGTGGCGCTCAGCGAGTACCTCGACCGCGACCTCGTGTCCTTCTGGGGCTATGACCGGCTCTGAGGCGCAGCCCCCGTCCACCCCGGCGGGGAGGGTCCCGGACTTCTTCATCGTGGGACATCCCAAGTGCGGGACGACGGCCCTCTACGAGATGCTCCGGCGCCATCCCGAGGTCTTCATGCCGGACCTCAAGGAGACACGCTGGTTCGCCCGCGAGCTGCATCCGCGAACGCCGCCCGGCACCCACCCGGGTACGCTCGAGGAGTACGTCGCCCTGTTCGCCCAGGCGCGGCCCGACCAGCGCGCCGGCGAGGCCTCCCCGTCGTACCTGCGCTCGCGCGAGGCCGCCGCCACGATCGCCGAGCTGCAGCCGCAGGCACGGATCGTCGCGATCCTGCGCGAGCCCACGAGCTTCCTGCGCTCGCTGCACATGGAGCTGATCCGAGACCACGTCGAGACCGAGAAGGACCTCGCGAAGGCGATCTCGCTCGAGGCCGAGCGGCGCTCCGAGCCCGAGCTTGCGCGCCGTCCCGGGCTCGTCTACGCCGACTACGTGCAGTACGTCGATCAACTACGCCGCTACCACGAGGCGTTCGGGCGCGAGCAGGTTCTGGTGCTGATCTACGACGACTTCCGGGCCGACAACGAGGCCACCGTGCGGCAGGTGATGTCGTTCATCGGCGTCGACGACTCCGCCCCAGTGCAGCTGAGCGAGGCGAACCCCAGCGTGCGCGTGCGCTCGCCGCGCGCGAACGAGCTGATCCGTTCGTTGTATCTCGGCCGTGGGCCGCTCGGCAGGACGCTGAAGGCGCCGATCAAGGCGCTGACGCCGAGGGCGGTTCGTCGCGGCGGCCTGCAGGTACTGCAACGTCGCGCCGTGTACGGCAAGCCCCAGCCCGCCGACGAGCTGGTGATGGCCGATCTGCGCCGCCGTTTCCGAGGCGAGGTGGTCGCGCTCAGCGAGTACCTGGACAGGGACCTCGTTAGACTTTGGGGCTATGACGGCATCGACTGAACCGTCGACGGCCGCCCGCCCAGCGCAGACCAAGATGCCCGATTTCTTCATCGTCGGGCACCCCAAGTGCGGCACCACGGCGCTGTACGAGATGCTCCGCAGCCATCCGCAGATCTTCATGCCGGAGCTGAAGGAGCCGTGGTTCTTCGCGCACGACATGCGGCCGCTGTGGCAGCCGCCGCGGCAGGCGGCGACGCCGACGTCGCTGCCCGAGTACCTCGCGCTGTTCGCGGCGGCAGGGTCCGATCAGCGCGCCGGGGAGGCCTCCTCGACATACCTGCTCTCGGCCGACGCCGCGGCGCACATCGCCGAGCTGCTTCCCGACGCGAGGATCATCGCGATCCTGCGCGAGCCGTCCAGCTTCCTGCGCTCGCTGCACCAGCAGCTCCTGCGCACCCACGTCGAGTCCGCCAAGCGACTCGGCGATGCGATCGCGCTGGAGCCGGCCCGCCGTGAGGGCAAGCGCATCCCGCGCCGCTCGCACCGCCCGCAGCTGCTGATGTACTCCGAGCACCTGCGCTACGTCGAGCAGCTCCGCCGCTATCACGCCGTGTTCCCGCGCGAGCAGGTGTTGGTCCTGATCTACGACGACTTTCGCGCCGACAACGAGGGCACGGTGCGAACGGTCCGGCGCTTCCTCGGCGTCGACGACACCCCGCCGGTCGAGGTGACCGACGCCAACCCGAGTGTGATCAGCATGCGCTCGCAGCGCGCCGACGAGCTACTGAACCGCGTTTCGGTGGGCCGAGACCCCGTCTCCCGCGTCGTCAAGAGCGGCCTCAAGGCCGTGATCCCCGGTGAGCTGCGCCGGCGCGCGATCGGTGCAACCCAGCGCCACCTCGTGATGGGCCCGCCCCCGCCGCCCGAGGAGGAGGTGATGCTCGGGCTGCGCCGGCGCTTCAAGGGCGAGGTGGTGGCGCTCAGCGAGTACCTCGGTCGCGACCTCGTAACGCTCTGGGGCTATGACCGCATCGACTGACGCCGGGGCGTCTCGTCGCGAGGCGGCGGCCGCGGTCCAGGCCGCGGCGCTGTTGCCCGGTCCGACAGCCGTGTCGTGCACCGCCGCACCCGGAACCGGTGGGCTCGGGCGCCACCTGCAGGAGATCGTCGCGGCGCTCGGGCGCGGCGGCTCGCGGGCGCACGTGATCTCCGGCGCCGAGCGCAGGGGCCGGCCGCAGCACGGCGCCGGTGTCCCGTACCTCGCAGCGGTGCTGCGGGCGTGGCCGATGCTGCCCAGCTCGCCCGGTGTGCGCGCGCGGGCCGCGATGGTCGAGTTCGACGCGTATGCGGCCGCATCGTTGCCCGACGCCGAGCACCTGCTCGCCTTCAACGGCCAGGCGCTCCTGCAGCTCGCGGCGGCGCGGCGGGCCGGCTATCGCTCGGCGTCGATCGTCTCCGCCAACCCGCACCTGCGGCGCCTCGCCCGCCAGCACGCCCTGGCCCATCGGGCCTACCCCCTGGAGGGCTCCTGGGCGACGCGTCTGATCGATCGCAACCTCGCCGAGTACGGCCAAGCCGACCGCATCTACCACGCCAGCGAGTACATCCGTGAGTCGTTCCTCGAGGAGGGGGTGGGGGAGGAGCGACTGGTCCGCTTCCCGCTGACGCCCGAGGCCCGCTACCGGCCTCAGCGCCCGGCGCCTCGGAGCGGACGCTACGAGATCGTCTACGTCGGCAGCCTCTCGGTCCACAAGGGGGTGCCGTTGCTGATCGACGCGGTCCGCGCCCTACCCGGGCTCGAGCTGCGCCTGCGTCTCGTGGGCGGCTGGGGGACGCCGGGGATGAGACGCTTCGTGCAGCGGGCGCTCGCGGCCGACGGGCGCATCGAGGTGTGCCCGGGCGATCCGCTGCCGCGGCTGCGCGATGCGAACCTGTGCGTCCACCCGGCCTACGAGGACGGCTTCGGCTACGCGCCCGCCGAGGCACTCGCGGCCGGGGTGCCCGTGATCGTCAGCGAGGACACCGGCATGAAGGAGCTGATCGACGGCGACGGCGAGGGCCTCGTGCTGCCGACGGGCGAGCTGGCAGCGCTGACCGAGGCGATCGAGGCTGCCTACCGGCGCGAGATCCTCACCACAGCAGGGGGAGTATGAGCGGCGCGCCGCAGCAGCAGGGCGAGGACGCGCTGCGCCTTGCCGTCGTCGGCGTCTCGCCGAGCCGCACGTGCGGCGTCCGCGACCACGCCCGGGTGCTCTCCGAGGCGCTGGTGGGGCACGGCGTGCTCCCCACCTGGCACTGGCTCGGCCGCGAGGCCTCCACGCCCCTCGGCGCCCGCGCCGAGGTGTCGGCGTGGGCATCGGCCCTGCCCGGGCAGCTGCAGGAGGAGAGCGCGGAGGCGATCCTCTTTCACTACTCGGTGTTCTCCTACGGGTACCGCGGCTTCCCGTTGTTCGTTCGGCCCGTACTGCGTGAGCTGCGCCGCAGCGGCCTGCCGGTCGTCACGGTCCTGCACGAGTTCGTCTACCCGTGGCGGCGCGGCGGGCTGCGCGGCAAGGCCTGGGCGCTCAGCCAGGCAGCGGCGCTGCGCGGCGTCATGCGCAGCTCGGCGGCGGTCCTCGTCACCGCGCCCGTCCGGGCGGAATGGCTCGCGGCGCGGCGCTGGCTCCCGGCGCGTACGGTGCGGCTCGCGCCGGTCTTCTCGAACCTGCCCGCGCCGTCGGACGGTGCAGCCGCGGGTACGGGCGGGCCGCCCGCGGTCGGTCTCTTTGGCTATGGCTACGAGGGGGCCGCGATCGCGATCGCCCTCGATGCGATGCGCCTGCTGGACGATCGCGGCACGGCGCCCCGGCTACGTCTGCTGGGCGCTCCCGGCGCAGGATCGCCTGCCGGCGAGCGCTGGCTGGCCGGCGCCCGCGAGCGCGGTATCGAGGGGACTCTGTCGTTCTCTGGCGTGCTGCCTGCGCAGGATCTCGCCGACGAGCTGGCGGCATGCGACGTGCTGCTTCACCTCGAACCGTCGGGGCCGACCTCGCGCAAGGGCACGCTGGCGGCATCCCTTGCGTCCGGAACGGCGGTCGTCGCGATCGACGGTCCGCGGCGCTGGCCCGAGCTGAGCGCGGCCGGGGCGGCGCTGACCGTGGCGCCGACGCCGAGCGGCCTGGCCGACGGCATCGCGATGCTGCTCGAGGACGCGACGCACCGGCGCCAGCTCGGCGAACGGGGCGCGGCATTCGCGGGCAGCGCGATGGGCGTGGAGCGCAGCGCCCTCGCCACGACGGCCCTGCTGCGGGCGCTGACGGGCGTGGCGACGCGCCTGCCGCGGCCGGCAGCTCAGCCCGTCGCACCCAGCCGCTGAGGGCGCTCCGCCGCCACGCGCCGCGCGATCGCCTCCCGCACGACGGAGGCGAGTTCCTCGGCACGCGTGCGGTAGGAGACCTCCGCGTGCAGCGCGGAGCGATCGAACGTCCGCGGCGATCCCGAGAACTTGGCAGCGGCGAGCTCCTCGATCGCCGCAGCCATGCCGTGCTCGTCATCGGGGTCGAGGAGCCACACGCCCGGCTTGCCCGACAGGTAGTCCCGGTTCTCGCCGGGCGGTACCGCGGCGAGGATCGGCCGGTCCGTGGCCAGGTACTCGTAGGTCTTCGCCGAGATGCGCCCGCCGGGCGACCCGTCGACGCGGCCGGGGAGCGTCAGGAACAGCAGATCGGCCTCGGCCAGCGTCACGGCGACCTCGCTGTGGGGCACCGGGCCGCGAACCTCGACGACGCTCTCGACGCCTGCGCTGCGCAGCGCGCGCGCCACGAGCGCCTCGGGGTAGGGGTTGCCGTGAATCGTCAGCCGCACTTTTCCCGCCCACTCCGGGTGCCGCGCGACGGCGGCAAGGATCGCCTGGCCGATCACCGCGGGGGAGGAGGTGCGCTGGTCGAGCTGCGTCACCTCGTGGCGGCCGAGCCGCGTCCAGGCTCCGAACAGTCTGGACGCGAGCCGGTCCGAACCGTCCTCGCCGAGCAGCGACCACCAGCCCGACATCGCGCCCGCGTATGCGATCTCGAAGCCCTCGGGGCGCTGGGGCCGGGGCGGGAAGTCCTCGCGGTCAGCGCCGTAGCGGACCAGGTGCATCTTCTCCCTGAGGGACTCGGGCTGGCGCGAGCGCACCCGCTCGAGGTTCCGCGCGGAGACGTAGACGACCGCATCGGCGCGACGCACATAGCGGTCCTCCAGGCGGCGTGCGAGCCGATGATGCAGGCGCGAGGGGAAGTTCGGATGCATGTCGGTGCAGGTCGGCGAGTCGTCGAGGTTGAGGATCAGCGGCAGGTCGGCGGCGCGGCTCAGCGCGATGCCCGCCAGGCCGCCCCCGTACGGCATCATGAAGACGACGATCGCATCCGGCCTGCGCTCGGCGATCAGACGGCGTCCGGCGTGAATCGCGGGCCGCACCCAGAAGATCGAGTCGTCGGGCCAGACGAGGAGCTCGAGCAGCTTGTCGAGGCGCAGGCGCCGCAGCAACCCGAGCAGGCGCCGTGGCGCGCGGCTCGCGACCGTCTCGACGCGCACCGCCGCGGACGGATGCGGCCCGGCGCTCTCGGTGAGGACGGTGACATCCCACTCACGGCTCAGACGCCCGAGCAGCTTTCCGGCGCGGATCGCGGTCGGCGTCGTGTCCGGGGGGAACGACGGCGAGAGGCACAGCAGGGCGGGCCGTCGGCCGATGTCGGTGTTCTCGCCGGCCACGCGCGCATCGTAGCCGCACGGCGAGGCCCCTCAGGCCGAGTCCCCGACCGCCCGGGCACCCGGCGCAGGCGCGCCGGCCTCCCAGGCCTCGCGTGCGCTGCGGTAGGCCCCGAGCAGCGCCGAGAGGTGGCTCGCCGCGGAGAACCTCGCGGCCGCCATCTCCCTTCCAGCCGCGCCCATCTCCCGCCGGCGGCCGGGATCGTCGAGCAGCTCGTTCAGCGCCCGCGCCAGCTCGCCCGCGTCGCCCGGTTTCACGCCGAGGCCGTTGACGCCGTCCGCCAGCCAGTCGCGGATGCCGCCGGTGAGGCTGGCGACCACGGGGCGGCCCGCCTCGAAGGCCTCGATCCCGCCCAGCCCGAACGGCTCGGGCCAGAGCGACGGCATCGCCACAACGGACGCTTCGGCGATCTCCTGGGCGAGCTCCCGCGGGGCGAGCCACCCTGTGAAGCGAACGCGGTCCGTCACACCGGTGCGGGCTGCCAGCTCGCGCATTTCCGCAAGGCGCCAACCGTCACCGCAGATCACGAACTCCGCATCCACCTCACGCGCCGCGCGGATCAGGACGGCGACGCCCTTGGGTGCGACGATCCTTCCGGCGAAGAGCACCCGGCGGCCGCTCTCGTGCTCGGCGCCGCGCGCGGGGCCGAGGGTGGTGAAAAGCGGCACGATCGCGCGCTCCTCGATGCCGTTGATCGCCAGGTGGCGGTCGACGGCAGTGGAATAGGCGATCGCGAGGTCGCACTCGTGCAGCGTCCGCAGCCCGCGGCCGGCCTGGCGGTAGTTGCGCGGCAGGCGGCCCGGGTTGTTGGTGTGAGCGCACCCACGAAGCGTCAGGTTGGGGATGCAGCCGGGACCGTGGGCCCGCATGCACTCCTCGCCCGGCTGGAAGTAGTGAACGCCGGAGGTGCATGCGGTGTAGCCGTGGGCGCTCACCACCACGGGCGCGCGCGCCCGCAGGAAGCGCACCAGAGCAGGGTCGTCGACCTGATGGACGTGGACCACATCCGGCGGCCCGTCAAACGCCGGACCGAGGCGCGCGGCCGGCCCGCGCTGCTCGTCGAACAGACCTGGATGCTCGAGGACCTCGACGCCTCCGATGCGCTCGTCGGACTCGGCGCGGGCACACAAGACCCTGACGTCGAGCCCCTCGCCGGCCAGTGCCTCGGCGCTCGCCATCACATGGCTGGCCACCCCGCCGTCCCTTGTCCAGCGCGGGGTCAACAGCAACGCCGAGGCGATCGCGGAGTCGGCTCGGGCCTCCGTTCCCGACCGCTGCGCCACGCCGGGCGCTCCACCGCTTCGCTCGCCCATCCCGTACCCGATATTAGTTCACAGGCTGGGCCGGTCTGAGAGGATGACCCGATGGGGCCGACCAGACGAGCTGTCGCCTCCGTGTCGCGGCGACTGCGCCGGCCCGAGCTGCTCGCAGCCTTCTATCCCGGCGCGAGACAGGCGCTGCGCGAGGAGGTCGCGATCGTTGCCGTGCTCGCGTCCGCGATGCGCTCCGACGGGGCATATGTGGACGTCGGCGCCAATCGTGGCCAGGTGCTGGCCGAGGCGGTGCGCGTCGCCCCCGGCGCACGCCACGTCGCCTTCGAGCCGATCCCAGCGCTCGCCGCAGAGCTGGCGCGCGAGTTCCCCGGTGTGGACTGCCGTCAGGTCGCGATTGGCGCGGAGCCGGGCGTGGCGGAGTTCTGTCACTTTCGCACCCTCGATGGCTGGAGCGGACTGCGGCGCAGCCCCGAGATCAGCGACGATCAGGGCGACCCGGAGTTCATCGAGGTCTCCGTCTCGACGCTCGACGCCGAGGTCCGCGAACTGGCGCCGACGGTGGTGAAGATCGACGTCGAGGGTGCGGAGTTGGGTGTGCTTCAGGGCGGCATCGCGGTGCTCTCCGAAGTGCGGCCGCTGATCGTCTTCGAGCATGTCGCCGCCGCGGCGAATCTCTACGAAACGCATCCTGAGGCCGTATGGGATCTGCTCGCCGGGTTCAGCTACGAGGTCTTCGCCGTAACCGGGGAGGGGCCGTTCACGCGCCAGGCATTCGCTGTCGAGCGCAGTGTCGTGAACTGGCTCGCGAGGCCCGCGTAGCCCGCTGCTCAGGCTTCGACGGTGAGGATGAAGGGAGCGCTCGCGGTCGACTCGTGGCCGGCGCCCGCGGGAACCCGTACTCGCAGCGTGTATGTGCCGGGCTTCGTGAAGCTGTGAGCGATCGAGTACAGGGGCGCCGTCGCCACGGTGCCGGTGGCGACCATGTGAAAGCCGATCCCGGAGGGCGAGCGCTGTTCGAGGTATAGCTGCTGGCCGGGCGCCGCGGGCGTCACCGACCCGGAGAACGTGACCGCCTGACCCGCCTTCGCGGTCGCGGGAAAGGCTTCGGCGGCGAGCGCGAAGGCGACGCCCTCGAACAGGCTGGTCGAGCTCGCGCCGGAGGCGGTGACGCGATAGACCGTGTTCTGGAGAGGGCTCTGGGTGAACGAGTACCTTCCCGTCGCGTCGGTCGTGCCTTCTGCGAGCAGCGCGAATGCGCCGCCGCCGGTGCGGCCGAGCAGCTTCACGGCGACCCCGGCACCGGCCGTGGCGAGCCCGCTGATAGTCACGGGCAGGCCGGCCTCGAGCGGGTCGGCGGAGCTGGCGATCGTCAGCTGCGGGTCCTGAGGCTGCGGTGTTTCGAAGAACAGGGATTCGGAGACGGCCAACGCGTGATGGGGGCCGGCGTGGACGATCACACGCACGCTCGTCGGTCCGGGGACGTTCAGGGTGTGGGCGATCGTGTAGGTGCCATCGGCGCCGACGTGGCCCCAGGCGATCGGGCGCCAGCGTTCGCCGGACACTGCGAAGGAGATCTGCAACGCGACGAGCGCACCGGGAAAGGCGGGGGTCACGGTGCCGGTGAACGAGGACTTGGCTCTGCGTCCCGGGCGGCCCACGGCGCTCGACGCCGGTGAGGCCGCCGGCGCGACGCTCAGGGTCACAGCCGGCGCGACCTTGACCGCGGCGCGGGCGCGATGACGGCCTTGCCGCGCCTGGAAGACGGTGTTCACCTCGAGCGGGGCGGAGGTCATCGAGAAGGAGCCGTCGGCCGCCGGGGTGAGGGGCTCGGCGACAGCGGCGGTGGGGGCGCCCGTGCCACCCTCGCGCTCGTAGACGGTGACGCGCCGGGCGCCGGCCGACACGGCGTTCGGGCAGCTGAGCCTCCCGGACACCGTGACGGTTTCGCCGGCCAGCACCCGCGGGGCGCTGACCGCGATCGTGACGCTGCAGCCACGATCGTGGCGCGCCTGGTGCCGTTCGGCGCGGGCGTCTCTGCGCGCCTGCGCTTCGGCCTGGCGGCGGGCGTGGCGAGCGGTCCGTTCTTCGATTCGCACAGCCCGCTGTTCGGCCCGGGAGCCTTCGCCCGCCGCGCCTGAGGCGATCGGCGCGAGCAGGGTGAGGGCGAGCGTCACGGTGCCGAGCAGAACGAGCAGAGAGACGGGACCGCGGAGCTTGTCGGGCGGATGCATGGGAGAACTCCTGTGAAGAGGGGGCAAGAGGCGCCTCGCGGCCCTATCGGCGGGCGCCGCGCGATGCTTGAGCCCCTCAGCTGCGCGCGAGGAGCTCCTCGTAAGCCCGTTCCAGGCGCGCCCCGAGCACGCCAGGGTGATACTCGCCGGCGGTGCCGCGCGCAGCCTCGCCGAGGCGCCTGCGCAGCTCCGGCTCGTCGCGCAGAGCTCGCATCGCGGCTGCCAGCGAGACCTGATCGCGGCTTCTGAACAGACGGCCGGTGCGGCCGTCGTCGATCACGTCCGCCGGGCCCCCCTCGTGGGCTGCGACCACCGCGAGGCCTGCGGCCATGCCCTCGACCACGACCTGGCCGAACGGCTCGGGGATCACGGAGGCGTGCACGAGCACGTCGAACGAGGCCAGCTCGCTCCACACGTCCTCGCGGAAGCCGCGGAACTCGACTCGCTCCTCGATTCCGAGCTCGCGCGCCAGGCTGTGCAGGTCGCGCTCGTAGCCGTGCTCGCCGAACAACGGCTCGCCGACCAGAACCGCACGCTCGCGGCCGCCGGGGAAGGCGGCGGCGAAAGCGCGCAGGAAAAGATCCTGTCCCTTCCAGGGCGCGATCCGGCCGAGCATCCCAAACGTCACAGCATCCGGGTTCCTCGCCGGTGGTCTGGGAGAGGCCTCGACCGAGTCGGGGATCACGAGGCCCCGTTCGCGGGCCCGGGTGGGAAGCGTCTCGAGCGTGGAGACGGAGTTCGCGACGACGCCGTCCGCGAGGCCGGCGACCGCGAAGCGCATCATCCGGACCGCGGGGGCAGGCAGGTAGTCCGGGGCGAGGCGGTCACGCAGGTGCCAAAGCAGCGGCACGCCGGCGGCCCTGGCAGCGAGTCCACCGTAGATGCCGGACTTCAGCGAGTTGGTGTGCACGATGTCAGGGCGAAGCCGGCGCAGCCGGACGGCGAGGCGCGCGGCGTAGCCGAGCGTCTGCAGCGCAGCCGACGGCAAACCGCGCCCGATGCGCACGGCGTCGCGGCGCAGGTCGCGGGTGGACGCGCTGAGCGGTAGCACCTCCACCGAGATGCCCGCCTGGGTGAGCCGCTCAGCCAGCAGTCCCTGCTCGGCGAGGATCACGTGTGCGTTGACGCCCTGCAGGTGCGGGAGCAGGCGGAGGATCGCGATCTCACCGCCGGAGAGACGCGCGACGTGGTCGAGGAACACGACTCGAAGACGCCGGTCCGGCTCGCCCGCGACGAGGCGCCTGTAGAGATCGAGGTGGCGGGCGGCGAGCTGCGGCCAGCCGTGGTGCTCGGCGAAGCGCCGAGCCGCCACACGGCCGGGCAGCTCGCCGGCGGCGGCGGAGCGCAGGCGCGAGCCGAGCGCGGAGGGGTCGGCCGGGGGGACGATCAGCGACGGGTCCAGCGGCGCCGCGGCGTCACGCAGGCCATCGACGTCGGTGACGACGCTGGGGGTCCCGCAGGCGGCCGCCTCCAGCACCACCAGGCCGAAGCCCTCGACGGCGAGCGTGGGCACGGCCGCGACGTCAGCCGCGCGATAGACCTCGACGAGCTCCTCGTCGGAGATCCGTCCGAGCATCCGCACGCGGCCGTCGAGCTGCGGCTCGGCGGCACGCTCGGCGAGCTCGCCCGCGAGAGGGCCGTCGCCGACGACGAGCAACACCGATCCGGCGGGCAGTTCGCCGGCGACGCCGGCCCAGGCCTCGAACAGCACGTCGATGCCCATCCGGGGCACCAGCCGCCGTACGCAGGCAACCACGAACGCCCCCGGCTCGAGACCCAATCGGGCCCTCGAAGCGTCACGGTCGCCGGGCGTGAACGCGTCGAGTGCCACCGCGGGTGCCCAGACGTGAATCCCCCACGGCGCGATCCGGTAGCGCTCGACGAGCACCCGCCTGAAGGCGCCCGAGAGCACGATGTGCGCGTCCGCGGCGCTGAGGGCGCGCCGCTCGAGCGCCCTGCGCAGCGCAAAGCGGGCGCGGGAGGAATCGCGGGCGGTGAGGTTCTCCTCGGCCCAGGGCCCTTGGAAGTGGAATACGGCCGGGCGCTTACGCAGCGGGCCGAGCAGCAGCGGAGCGGCGGCGTATAGCGCGAAGTGGGCGTCGAGGAGGTCGGTTTCGCCTGCGGCGCTTGTGGCAGCTCGCCAGAACGACCACAGGCGCCGAGGTATCGCGGCGGAGTGCCCGGCAACGACCCGGATCGCCGGCGGCGCGTCGCCGCCCGGTCCGATCACGACGCCGCGCGCCCCGGGGAGCTGCTCGAAGAGCTCGCGGAAGTAGCGATCCAGGCCACCGACCGTCTCGGGGAACCACCCCAACCCCAGCATCAGAGCGCGGGGCTCGGTGTCCATGCGGCAAAAGTAGCGGACGGGCGCCGCAGGCGATATGCGACCATGCCGTCCCAGCCGGATGTCGAGCCCGCCAACCGCACGCCGCCGGATCGCCGTGGTGCTCGATGGACCGGGCACGCCGGCCTGGCAGCATCGCTCGCTCGAGGCGTTGAGAGCGTCGTCGCGACTCGAGGTCGTGGCGGTACGGCTCCTGCCGGCGCCGCGCCGGAGCTGGGCGGCCCGCGCGCATTCCGCCTTCGAGCGGCATCTGTTCGCGATCGGAGCCGACGCGCTCGCGCCCCTTCGCGTCGAGCACAGCGATGGCGGCGGGGAGGAGATCGTCGTCTGGCTGGCCGCGATCGCGCCCGGAGCGGAGGATCGGGCGGCCGTGCTGTACCTGCGCCACGGCAGGCGTCGCGAGTCCGCCGAGGAGGCGTTTCGACGGGCCGCGCTCGGGAGCGAGCCGTTCGTGGCAAGCGAAGCGGTGCTGCAGCGGGGAGAGACGACGACGGTGCTCGAGCGCACGGTGTCAGCGGCGCGGCCGTACTCGGCGACGCTGAGCCGCGACCGGGCGCTTTGGAAGCTGGCCGCGCTCGTAGTGCGGGCGGCCGAGCGCGCTGCGAACGGCGGCCCGGCGGCCGAGCGCGCTGCGAACGGCGGCCCGGCGGCCGAGCGCGCTGCGAACGGCGGCCCGGCGGCCGAGCCCGAACCCGAGCTGCTGCCCGGCGCAGATCCCGGGACGGCTCGGCTGATCGCTCGCTCGCCGTGGCGATGGGCGCGGATCGTCGCCGCCCGGGCGGTGTTCGCGCGCCCCTGGGCGGTGATGGTGCGCGAACGCGAGAGCGACCCGTCGGGCGGCTGGCCTTCTCAGCGCGAGCTCGTCCGGTGGCGCTCCGGTCATGCCTACGCGGACCCCTTCCTGTTCGAACACGAGGGCCGCCATCACCTGTTCTGCGAGGAGATCCTGCCGGGGAGCTGGCGGGCCGTCATCTCGCACGTGGAGCTATCCGCGGACGGTGGCCCTGCCGGCCCGCCGTCAACCGTGCTCGAGGCGCCCTACCACCTGTCCTACCCGTGCGTCTTTGCCCACGGGGGGGAGTTCTTCCTGATACCGGAGACCTCCTCGCAGATGCGGGTGGAGCTCTACCGTTCGATTGAGTTCCCCCGAGAGTGGCGCCGCGAGGCCGTGCTGCTCGAAGGCCTGGCCGCGTCGGATGCGACGATCTTGGAGCACGCCGGACGACTGTGGTTGTTCGTCAACGTCGCCGCGCCGGGGGCGGCGCTGCTGGACGAGCTCCACGTCTTCAGCGCGTCTGAGGCTCGCGGGCCGTGGCACCCCCATCCCGGCAACCCGGTCGTCTCCGACGTGCGCGCAGGGCGCCCGGGGGGCGCGATCCAGCGCTGGGGGTCGCGTCTCGTGCGCCCCGCGCAGGACTCGAGCCGACGCTACGGTGGCGCGATCTCCTTCCGGGAGATCGACGTGCTCACGGCGGAGAGGTACGCGGAGCACGAGATCGCCCGCATCGACCCAGTTGCGCTGTGCGCGCGGGCCACCCACACCTACGCCGCCGACAGCCGCTTCGAGGCGGTCGACTTCCGCCGCCGGGAGTCGCGCCTGAAGCTCTCGGCGGGAGCGATTCAGGCCCGGCATGGGGGTCGGCGGGCGCGGATATAATCTGCCCGATGGCCCATGCGGTCGAGGGATCGACGCCAGAGGAAGGCACCGCTGCGCTGTCCGCTCTGATCGACCCGGCGGAGGCGCGCCGGGCACGCGAGGGCGGCAGGCGGCTGCCCGACTTCTTCATCGTCGGCCACCAGAAGTGCGGCACGACGGCGCTCTACAAGATGATCCAGGATCATCCGCAGATCTACCTGCCGGTGCAGAAGGAGCCCCGCTTCTTCATCACCGAGCGGCCGTCGCGCGCAGCCGGCGGCGGGCGAGGGCGGCCGGCCACGCTGGAGGAGTACCTCGATCTGTTCTCCCCGGCGCGGCCGGAGCAGAAAGCGGGTGAGGCCTCGCCTCAGTACCTGCAGTAAGCCGAGGCGCCCGCCGCGATCGCCGAGCTGAACCCGCAAGCGAAGATCATCGCGCTGCTGAGGGAGCCGGTGGACTTCCTGCGCTCCTATCACGGGCAGATGCTGCACAACCGCGTCGAGACCGAGAAGCTGTTCCGCAAGGCGATGGAGCTCGAGCCTGCGCGGCGGCGCGGCGAATGCTTCCCTCCGGGCTGCAATCGCCGCTCGTGGCTCTTGTACTCCGACCAGATCCGCTACCGCGAGCAGCTGTCCCATGTCTATGCGAGCTTTCCCCCAGAGCAGGTGCTGGTGCTGATCTACGAGGAGTATCGGCGCGACAACGAGGCCGTCGTGCGCGAGGTGCTCCGGTTCCTGGAAGTCGACGACACGCTGCCGGTCGAGCTGCTCGAGACGCCGCCGCTGAAGGACGTACGCCTGCAGCGCCTGCACTATCTCACCGCCTCGATGCAGGAAGCCCGCCGCAACCCGGCCGCCGCCGGGCTCGGCGTGCGGGCGCTCGACGCGGCGATCCCCGGTGCGGTGAGGACACGCCTCGGCTCGGCCTGGCGCCGGCTGATCTACCGGCCGCGAGCCGCGCCGGACAGCGAGTTCATCGCGGAGCTGCGACGCCGCTTCAAGCCCGATGTGGAGGCCGTGAGCGACTACCTGGACAAGGACCTGGTGTCGCTCTGGGGCTACGACCGGCTCGCTTGAGCCGGGTCCACGGGGAGCCTCGCAACCGCCCGGCGATCCGCCGAATCGCCGCGCCGGCGCGGGGGCTGTGGCGGGGTTGTGATGATGCCCATCGCGGTCTTGCATTGTCAGTCCTCACGCCCTAACCTCGGCGGACGCCAGTCCAGCGCTGCAGGCTCCAACCGACACCCGACACCGGACCCGACCAGTCACCGCAAGGATGCCCGCCACCTACCACCTCCCGCATCTGCGCACGCTGGAGGCGGAGGCGATCCATGTGATGCGGGAGACGGTCGCTGAATTCGAGCGGCCCGTGTTGCTGTTCAGCGGCGGCAAGGACTCGATCGTGCTGCTGCGTCTCGCCCAGAAGGCCTTCCGGCCGGCGCCGTTCCCGTTCGCCGTGATGCACGTGGACACCGGCCACAACTTCCCCGAGGCGATCGCGTTCCGCGACCGCCGCATCGAGGAACTGGGCGAGCGCCTGATCGTGGCGAGCGTGCAGGACTCGATCGAGGCCGGCCGAGTCGTCGAGCAGACCGGGCCACGGGCCTCGCGCAACGGGCTGCAGACGGTGACGCTGCTCGACGCGATCGCCGAGTATCGCTTCGACGCTGCCTTCGGCGGCGCGCGGCGCGACGAGGAGCGCGCCAGGGCCAAGGAGCGGATTCTCTCCTTCCGCGACGAGTTCGGCCAATGGGACCCCCAGAAACAGCGGCCCGAGGTATGGAGCCTTTACAATGGGCGCCTCCACAAGGGAGAGCACGCTCGCGTCTTTCCGATCTCGAACTGGACCGAGCTGGACGTGTGGCAGTACATCGCCGAGGAGGAGCTGGAGGTGCCCTCTATCTATTTCGCACATGATCGCGAGGTGTTCTCGCGCGACGGCATGCTCTACGCCGTCAGCCCGTACATCGAGATGATGGACGGCGAGGTGCCGTTCTCGGCGAGCGTCCGTTACCGGACCGTGGGGGACATGAGCTGCACCGGCGCGGTCGAGTCCGATGCGGCCACGCTCGCCGAGGTGGTCGCCGAGATCGCGGCGACGGAAGTGACCGAGCGCGGGCAGACGAGGGCCGACGATCGGGTGACCGAGGCGGCGATGGAGGACCGAAAGCGGCAGGGGTACTTCTGATGAGTGCCACGGGGGGGTCGCCGAAGGTGCCCGGGATGAACGGCAGCCACGCAGGACGTGCGGCGGCTGCGACCGTCGAGGCGGAGAGCGCCGCGGAGGTGTTCCGGCGCCTCGCCGACAGGCCCGCCGACCTGCTGCGGTTCGCGACCGCGGGCTCTGTCGACGACGGCAAGAGCACGCTGATCGGGCGGCTGCTCTACGACAGCAAGCAGGTGCTCGCGGACCAGCTCGCGCACGTCGAGCAGGCCAGCGAGCGCAAGGGTAAGAACTTCGTCGACCTGTCGCTGCTGACCGACGGCCTGCGCGCCGAGCGCGAGCAGGGCATCACGATCGACGTCGCCTACCGCTACTTCGCCACCGCCCAGCGGCGCTTCATCATCGCCGACACGCCCGGTCACGAGCAGTACACGCGCAACATGGTCACGGGCGCCTCCACGGCGGACCTCGCGATCGTCCTGATCGACGTACGCAAGGGGGTCGTGGCGCAGTCCAAGCGTCACGCCTTCATCAGCTCCCTGCTCGGCATCCCGCATGTCGTCGTGTGCGTCAACAAGATGGACCTCGTCGACTTCCGGGAGGACGCGTTCGACGAGATCGTCGAGGAGTTCGACGCGTTCGCGGCGCGACTCGAGCTACCGGATGTGACCTTCATCCCGATCTCGGCGCTGCTCGGCGACAATGTGGTGGACCGCTCGGAGGCGATGCCGTGGTATCAGGGCCCGCCGCTTCTGTACCACCTCGAGCACGTCCACATCGCCTCCGACCGCAACCTGATCGACGTTCGCTTCCCGGTGCAGTGGGTCGTCCGACCGGGTGGGTCCCCCTCCAAATCAGGCGTAGCCGATTACCGCGCCTACGCCGGTCAGGTAACGGGCGGGATCATGCGCCCCGGCGACGAGGTCGTGGTGCTGCCCGGCGGCCAGCGCTCGAGGATCGCGGGCATCGACTCCTTCGACGGTCCGATCGAGGAGGCCTTCCCGCCGATGTCGGTGGCGGTCAGGCTGACCGACGACATCGACGTCGGGCGGGGATCGACGATCGTGCGCACGCACAACCAGCCGACTGTCGCGAATCGCTTCGAGGCGCTCGTCTGCTGGATGTCCGAGCAGCCACTCAAGGAGGGCCGGCGCTATCTGGTCAAGCAGACCACCCGCACGGCGATGGTCAGCAAGGTCGAGGTCCGCTACCGGATCGACGTTGAGACGCTGCACCGCGAGGAGCAGGTCGAGACGCTCGCCCTCAACGACCTCGCGCGGGTGCATCTGGAGCTGAGCTCCCCGCTCGTGTTCGACTCCTACCGCCGCAACCGCGTGACGGGCAGCCTGATCATGATCGACGAGGCGAGCAACGACACGGTCGCCGCCGGCGTGATCCTCGACACAGAGGTCGAGGAGGCCCCGGGGGCGGCCCGGTCGGGCAGCGAGCGCAGCCCGAACGTGCGCTGGCAGGGCTCACGCGTGACGCGTGAGCGCCGCCGCGAGGCGCTCGGCCACGGCGGCGCCACATTGTGGTTCACCGGACTGCCGGGAGCCGGGAAGTCGACCGTTGCCTCGGGCGTCGAGGAGCGGCTGCTCGAGCTGGGCCGTTCCGCCTTCTTGCTCGACGGCGACAACCTGCGCCACGGGCTCAACGGCGACCTCGGCTTCGACGAAGCTGCGCGCGCCGAGAACGTGAGGCGGACCGCCCACGTCGCGCGCCTGCTGGCCGAGTCGGGGACCGTGGCGCTCGTCAGCCTCGTCAGCCCCTATGCGGCCGACCGGCGGAACGCCGCCTCCCTGCATGCGGTCGACGACCTGCAGTTCTTCGAGGTGTTCGTGGATGCGTCGCTGGAGCTGTGCGAGCAACGCGACCCGAAGGGCCTGTACGCGCGTGCCCGCGCCGGGGAACTGGCCGGGATGACGGGGGTCGGGGCACCCTATGAACCCCCGACCGACCCCGACCTGAAGCTGGGCAGCTGCGGCGAAACGATCGAGCAGGAGATCGACCTGGTGATGGCGCTCCTCCGCGACCGCGGCATCGTCTAGGCGGCCCGCCGCCCGCACCTCGTTCTTCTTCTTCTTCTTCTCCTCCTCCTCCTCGGAGAGCCGAGGCCTCGACCTTGCGTCCGGCCTAGTGCCGGCGCCGTTTGGTCGTGGCGCGGGGCGCACGAATCAGCACGTTGGCGCTGTGACCGGAGTCGAGCGCGCCTTTCGGCAGCCGCACGAAGACGCGGTAGCGGAAGGTGCCGCTGAGGGTGACGATCACGCTGTAGCGCGACAGCGAGGCGGTTGCGCGCTTGAGCACCGAGCTCGCGACCGACCGTGGGCGCGGTCCGCTGCGTTTGCTCGAGGCCTTCTGCGGGAGCAGTTGCTGGACGACCACTCCCGCGCCGGCGCGAGCCGGTGCAACGGTGCCGTAGATCCGGTACACGCCTGTGCGTCCAGCGGAGCGCACGTGCACAGTGATGCGCGGCGTGACGTGCACCTGGATGATCGGGCTGTAGAGCGGCCGGGGAGCCAGGGCGACGAACCTGAACTCGCTGTTCCCCGTGATTCTCGCGATCTTGAAGGTGAAGCTGCCCGTACGAGTGGAGAGCACGGTGCCGCCGACCGTCGTGAACGATTCGGTGAACGGAAACGGCGTCGTCTGCAGGGACAGCGGCTTGCCGGCGTTGCCGAGGCCGGTGAGGCTGCCTGTCAGCGACACAGGCGTGCCGTAGACCGCCCCGACCTCTTCTTCTTTGCCTTTCGCGACGATGAACTTGAGCTTCCCGGCCTTGCCACCGGTGAAGCTCTTGTCGGCGCCGAACTTGGGCCCGATGCGGACCCCCGCACGATTGATGTAGAAGCCGACGATCCGATAGTGGTAGCCCGGTAGCAGCCCGGTGACGGTCTGGCCCACCTTCACCACTTTCGGCGGGTTGGGGATCGGCACGGGGAGTTCCTTGCTCTTCAGCCCGTAGGCGACGGTCGGGCCGTATTCGAACAGGTAGGTCGTCGCGAGGCCTTCGGTGTTGACGGCGCCGTCGAGCTCAGCGGTCCTCCCGGAGATGTGCGACACGCCGGCCGTGCTGAAATGCGGCGTCGGTTCGCCGGCGGCGAGCGCGGCGGTGGGCAGCGGGACGGCGGGCAGGGCGGCGAGGAGCGCCGAGATCACCACGAGGAGGCAGATGATCCTGCTTGTCGTCTTCACGCTCACCCTCGATGTCCTTCCGTGTCCGCTGATGATCCGGCCCCGTGCACGCGCTGCCCGCGGCAGCTGCGCTTCCTACTGGTGTAACCCCCCGCCGGCGCGATCGTTGCGGGCGCTGCGCTGCGCACGCGGTTCGTGCTGAGGTCGTAAATGGTAGGGGTCAAACGGAGATCGGCAAGCGTCCGGATGCCGGGCATAAAGCTGATACGTTCGATGAGGAATGATGTCGGTTCGTCGAGACCCTGAGAGAAGATGCTGCTCCTGCTGATCATCCCGGCCTGGGCCCTGGCGATCGCGATCGTCGCGGGCCTCTGCGTGGCAGCGAGTAACGGTGATGCGCAGCTCGATCCGCAGGGCGCGATCGAGCCCGGCCGCCCGCGCGTACCTGGCGCGCCCGGCGAGCGGGGCGAGCCCGGGCGCCCCGCGCCGCGGGCAGCGAGCGAGGGCGAGGCGCGCGAGCTTGCGGCGTGAGCACAGCGGCCTGCTTTCACAAGATGGTCACGTCCGCGGTGGCGCTGCATGTCGGCCCGGCTGGCCGAAGAGGCAGTGAGCGAAGTCTCATCTCGAATGTTCATGCAATAAGGATTCCCCTGCAAACAGAGGTTTTCTGTGACCAAGCGGGAACAATCGTGTGAAGCAGTCGTGAAGCACCCTTCTCGGCCGCTCGGG
>WNFI01354268.1_pt2 | contig 23627 bp, 18 predicted proteins | sample 5400471 | NCBI WGS metagenome assembly WNFI01 (sample SAMN13153348, study PRJNA577476) | soil metagenome | isolation source: 100 cm saprolite on Douglas fir-dominated hillslope | place: USA:California | collected 2013-09-17
CCGCCCCGCGGGGGCCCGCCCGGCGCTCCCCGAAGGGTCTCGTCGCCGCGCATGATCTCGACGACCTTTCGGTACCCGTCCTGACTGAGCGCGGTCGAGAGCAGGGCCATGGCGGCGGCCCGTTGTGCTTGCGTGAGGTCGCCCAGGCGCAACCCCTCGCGTTTGAATATTCCAGTGGGGAGGTTGGACCATCGTGCCTTCTGGGGACGGTCGAAAGGAAACTGGACCTTGGTCCGGCCGACCTCGTCCAGTGCGGCGAGAAAGGCCTGCGCGGAGGCGACGATCCGAGCCGTCGCATCCGCGTCCGCCGTTTGCGCAGGCGGCGATGGGCGCGGCGGAGCGGCAACGCTCGCGGCTACCGCAACGAACACGCCAAGACAGGCAACGGTGCCGATTCCGACGGTGACACGCATGTGATCCTCTCCGACGGCACCCTGAGGGCGCCTCAGCGCCTGGCGACCCAGGCGAGGCCGTCAGGTTGCTTGCCGGCCTCGATGTGACCGGCGACCTCCAGGGATTTGAGATCGATGACGGCGACAGAATCGTCTGGCGTGCAGGCCACGTAGGCGCGGGCGCCGTCGGGCTGCATCTGGATTCCGGCCGCGCCGCGTCCGATCGGCAAGCGCTTCACCTCGCGGCGGGACGACCTTCTTCTCCGCGGCGTCGAGAACGGAAATCGTGCCGTCCTGCGCATTGGCCGCCCAGATCTGCTTGCCGTCCGGCGTGACGTCGAAGCCCTCGGCCCCTCTGCCGACCGGTACCACGGTCTGGTCCCAGTCCTCCTGCGGACCGCCTCGGCCCTGGTCTGGAGATCTTGTCGATGATGCTCATCGTCGCGGAGCTCACGTTGGAAGTGACGATCCGCTTCAGGTCGTCGGAGAGGGCGATCATGTGCGTCCGGTTCTGGCCGGTGCCCAGCACCCAGTCCACTCGCTTGGTGGCGGGATCATAGCTGCCGATCACCTTGTTGGTTTCCGCCGTGAACCAGACCTTGCCGCCCGCGAAGGCGAGCCCGTGGGCTCCGCGCAACGCACCGAGGTCGATGGGGGTCAGGGCTTTGTGGTCGAGGAGATCGACGACCGAGATCGTATTGTAGGCGCCACCAACGCCACCGTAGTTCGAGATGTAGGCCAGCTTCCCTTCGGCGTCCGCGACGATCTCGTGCGGGTCCGGTCCGGAGGGCATGCGAGCCAGGACCTTCAGGGTCGTGGGATCGACGATCGACACCGTCCGGTCCGACTTCGAAAGAACGAGCAATACGGCGGACGGAGAAGAAGCTCATGTTCGAGCGGTCCTCGTGCCCGCCGTCGTGCTGGCGCCAGGCCAGCTCGCCGTCGAGAAGGCTCGTGTTGACGGGCGGCATCTTTGCGACTCGGTAGTCCTCCATCACGCCGGTGTCGCGTGCGCCGAGCAGCCGGAAGACGGGGCCGGCCGCCACCGTGGCCATGTAGCTCCCTTGCTGGTCGAGCCAGTTCGCGTCGCCCTTCTCCGGAATGCCGTAGCTGATGAAGGTCGGACGCGGCGCGCAGAGCGCGATGAGCTCGTGGGCATCGACCGGGATGTCGCTTGCGTTCCTGCTCCCTGACGACGCGTCCGCGAAGCGGACCGTCGACGATGAGCGAGGAGGGGCTTCGCCCCGACGAGCGGACGACGCGTCCGCGAAGCGGACCGTCGACGATGAGCGAGGAGGGGCTTCGCCCCGACGAGCGGAAGACGCTTCGGCGGCGCCGTACTCGAGGAAGTTGCCCGCCATCCAGTGGTACTCGCCTGACCCGGTGAGGTTCTCGACCGCCTCCCCGAAGTTGCGTCGGTGCGGCTTGGCGCCGCCCTCGCCGGACGATCCCACCAGGGCGACCGCGAAACGCGGCTCGAAGGCCATGGTGACGAGAGCGGCCTTGCCGTAGCGCGAGACCCCTTCGATCCCCACCCGCTTGGCGTCGACCGCAGGCAGCGTCTCCAGGTAGTCGAGCGCGCGGGCCGCGCCCCAGGCCCACGCGCGCAACGATCCCCACTGCTCCGGCGTCCGGCGCTGGCCCTTGTTGGCGAGCCCGATGATGCCCGCGGTGAGGCCGGCTCCGTTGTCGGCCTGGATGCTGGCGGTGCTGAGCGAGACGTAACCCCAGCCGGCGGCGATGAGCTGCTCCGTGGAAGGCGGGGCGGCGGGCTCCTGGAGCCCGGGGAATCGCGGCAGCGGCTCGCCGGGCATGTTGCCCCAGCCGAACATCATCAGCACGGGCACCGGCCCCTTGGCATTCACGGGCACGACCACCGCCATCTTGACGTCCACGCTTATGGCGGGATGCGCGGAATTGTCGACGTGCCCGATCACTCGGCGAGCCACGACCGGCTGGCCCCCGACCGTGGTCTCCACGGTCTCGGCCACCGACCACGCGACCTTCGGCACACCTTTGGGCACACGGCCGTAGACCTCGCGCTCGAAATCCTCGGCGATCTCCGTACGCCGCTGCCGCCACCACGTCTCGGCGGTCGTGACCTTGTGGCCGTCCTTCAGAGTCAGGGGGTCCGGCCAGTCGGGATAGGGGTTCGCCTTGGCGGGATCGTAGTTCGCCGCGCCCGGCTCGCCGGCGGCTGCGCGGCCGTTGGCGCCGGGCCGAAGCTTCGTGATGCCGAGCTGCCGCATCATGTCGGCGTGGTCTTCGCGCGAGAGCTGCTCCAGGCGCGCGCGCTCTTCGGGGCTGAGCAAGAACGGGTTCGCGGGAGCGGGCGAGGCCGCCGGAGGCCCCGGTGAGGGCGGCGCCTGGGCCTCGAGCCACGTCGCGGCCAACAGGCTCAGGCCGGAGAGAGCACAGATGAGTCTCGTACGCGCGGCCGTCACGGCGCGGGCTCGGCGAAGACCTTCCGCGCAATCGCGACCGCGGAGTTCGCGGTGGGCCGGCCGGAGTAGAAGGCAAGGTGGGTGATCAGCTCGATCAGCTCGTCCTTCGTGACGCCGTTCTCGAGCGCCTTCTTCAGGTGGAACGGAAGCTCGTTCGTCCGGTAGAGCGCGACGAGCGTCGCCATGGTGATGAGGCTCCGGTCGCGCGGCGACAGTCCGGGCCGCTTCCAGACATCGCCGAAGAGCACCTTGTCCGTGTACTCGCCCAGCGCCGGCACGATGCCCGCGTAAGCGTTGCGTTTGGCCGTCGGTTCGTCTGCCATGGCGATCTCAGCGGTCCAACTGCGCCATTTGCTTCTGGCCGTAACGTGGTCCGGACACCTTCTCCGGAGCGAGCGCCGCGTCCAGCGTGGCCATCTCCGCAGTACTGAGCGAGACCTCCGCGGCCCCGACGTTCTCCTCGAGGTAGCGCCGGCGCTTGGTGCCGGGGATGGGCACGATGTCCGGGCCCTTGTGGAGCAGCCAGGCGAGCGCGATCTGCCCCGGGGTCGCTCCCTTTCGCGTGGCCACATCGCGCACGGCCGATGCCGCCCGCTCGTTGGCGTCGAAGTTCTCACCCTGATAGCGCGGGTCGTTGCGGCGGAAGTCCGTCTCCGGGTACTCCTCGGCACGCTTCACCGCGCCCGTCAGGAAGCCGCGGCCAAGCGGCGCGAACGGGACGAGCCCGATCCCCAGCTCGCGCAGGAGCGGGATGATGCGCGGCTCGAGGTTGCGCTCCCAGAGCGAGTACTCGCTCTGCAGGGCCGAGATCGGGTGCACGGCGTGGGCGCGGCGGATCGTCTGCTCGCCAGCCTCGGAGAGGCCGAGGAAGCGGACCTTGCCCTCGCGCACGAGCTCGGCCATCGCGCCCACCGTGTCCTCGATGGGCACGGCGGGGTCCACGCGGTGCTGATAGAGGAGGTCGATGCGGTCGGTGGCGAGGCGGCGCAGCGATCCCTCGACCGCCTCGCGGATGTGCGCGGGCCGGCTGTCCAGGCCCGCGATGCCGCCGTTCTCGATCTTGAAACCAAACTTCGTCGCGATGATGACGCCGTCGCGCCGCCCCTTCAGGGCACGTCCGAGCAGCTCCTCGTTCGTGTACGGCCCGTACACCTCGGCCGTGTCGAAGAACGTGACGCGTAGCTCGATCGCCCGGTGGATGGTGGCGATGGACTCGCGCTCGTCGCGCTCCTCGGCGGTCCCGTAGGACTGGCTCATCCCCATGCAGCCGAGGCCGAGCGCCGACGTGGTGAGGCCCCGGGTCCCGAGTTTCCGCGTGGTCAACATTTCACAGCTCCTGTCGAGGTGCCCGTTCTTCAAGGGTCGTCCAGCTCCCGCGTCATCTCGATCATCGTCCGACGGAAGCCCGCGTTCGCGAAAAGCCGCTGCGCCGGCTCGTTCTGCTCGGCGGTCGAGAGGACCACTCGAGGCGCGCCGCGCGACTTCAGAAAGGCCAGGGCCGCGTCCAGCAGCAGGCGGCCGACGCCGCGGCGGCGATGCGCCGGGTCGACGATGACGTCGTGCAGGGCGCCCGCTGGCCCACGGAGCGCCATGTAGTCGTACCCCTCGACGGCGGCGTACGCGTAGCCGATGACCTCCCCGTCGTAGTCGGCGACGAGGACGGCGACGTCCGGGTCTTCGAGCTGCGTGCTGATGAAGGACGCGTAGTCCGTCGGCGTCCTTTGCCTCGCGGCCAGGAAGCGCCGCGAGTCGAAGTCGTGATGCTCCTCGATGAGGAGCGCGCCGAGGCGGCCGATCCTCGGCAGGTCGGCGGACGTGGCGCGCCGGACGATCATTACGACATCCTGTCCAGCCATCGCTTCTGTCAGCTTACTGCCATCCAGAGCGTCGCCCTCGATGACGCGGGCACGATTGGGATCGACGTTACCTCGCCCGTGCGGCGGGCTCTGGGTCGAAAGCGAGGGACGTCGAGAGGTCCCGGTGAGCGTCGATCTGTGCCTTCAGATCGGCGACCACCTGCTCCGCAGTGGCCATGGCATCGGCGCCGGCGATGAAACGGCGCGGCGGCGGCTCCTGGCTCGCAATGACGATGAGCGCTCGCGCGAGCTTGGCCGGGTCGCCGGACTGCTGGCCATTCTGGGCTTTCCAGAACTCGAGCTGCTTCGCTCGGCGCTCGTCGTAGTCCGCGATGGACGGCTCGGCGTTGTTCGTCGACTGCTCGGTGAGGAGCTCAGTGCGGAAGAAACCCGGGTTGACGAGGGTGGTGGTGATGCCGAACGGCGCAACCTCGGCGTGCAGCGACGCCGTCCAGCCCTCCAGGCCGAACTTCGACGCGGCGTAGGCGGTACCGAACTCGAAGCCGATGAGGCCCGCGGTCGAGGAGATCGAGATGATGTGCCCCGAGCGCTGCTTGCGCATCACCGGCAGGACCGCGCGGGTGACGTTCATCGGGCCGATGAGGCTCGCCGCCAACTGCCGGTCCATCTGTTCCGGCGTCAGCTCCTCGAAGTAGCCCGCGTAGAAGCTGGCCGCATTGTTGACCAGCACGTCGATGCGGCCGAACCGGTCGACCGCGGCCCGCACCGCCGCCTCGGCATCGGCGCGCCGGGTGACGTCCAGCGTGACGGCCAGGAGGTCGTTCGACTGTCCCAGCGCCTTGGACACGCGGTCGCGGTCCCGGCCCGACGCCACCACCGCGTGGCCGGAGGCCAGGGCGGCCTTCGCGAAATCGACGCCCATGCCACGACCGGCTCCCGTGATGAACCAGATCTTCTTGTTAGTCATGATCTCTCCTCATCGGCCGGCCCGGGCCGCCAGGTGCGCCGGATACCGATCCCCCTGTACCTTGATGGGGGCGAGCGCATCTTCGATCTGGCGCAGGTCGTCTCGAGTCAGTTCGATGGCCGCCGCGCCGACGTTTTCCTTCAAGCGGTGCACCTTGGTGGTGCCCGGAATGGGCACGATCCATGGCTTCTGCGCCAGCAGCCACGCCAGCGCGATCTGGGCCGGGGTCGCCTTCCTGGCCGCTGCGATCGACCCGAGCCGATCGACGAGCGCCTGGTTCGCCTTGCGGGCTTCGGGTGTGAAGCGGGGGACGACGTTGCGGAAGTCGTCTTTGTCGAACGAGGTCTTTTCGTCGATCTTGCCCGTCAGGAAGCCCTTCCCGAGCGGGCTGAAGGGCACGAACCCGATGCCCAGCTCCTCGCACGTCGGCAGCACTTCCGCTTCGGGCTCACGCCACCACAGCGAATACTCGCTCTCCAGCGCCGCCACGGGCTGGACCGCGTGCGCTCGGCGGATCGACTGCACGCCGGCCTCGGAGAGGCCGAAGTGCTTGACCTTGCCCTCGCGGATCAGGTCCTTGACCGTGCCCGCCACGTCCTCGATCGGCACGTTCGGGTCGACACGGTGCTGATAGAAGAGGTCGATGCGGTCGGTCTTGAGCCGCTTGAGCGATGCGTCGGCGACCTGCCGGATGCGCTCCGGCCGGCTGTCCATGCCCGCCTTGGAGTCCCCGTCCTTGAAGCCGAACTTGGTCGCGATCACGACCTGGTCGCGGATGGGAGCCAAGGCCTCGCCCACCATTTCTTCGTTCAAGGCACCATAGGCTTCGGCGGTGTCGAAGAACGTCACGCCGCTCTCGAACGCCTCCCGGATCAGCGAGATGGCCTTCTGCTTTTCCTGCGCGGGGCCATAGCCGAAGCTCAATCCCATGCACCCGAAACCGAGGGCCGAGACCTCCAGATTGCTCTTTCCCAGCTTGCGCATCTGCACTTCGTCCTCCTGCGACGCGGTGCCGGCCGCCATCCGACCGGACAGGACCAGCGTACGCGCCCCGGCGGCCGCGGAGTAGACGGAAAGAACGAGATGGGTATATGAATGGAATTCAACAATGCCGGGAACCAGGCCGCGCGAAGAGCTGAGCGTGCTCGCGGCCTTCGCCGTCGTCGCGGACGAGCGCAGCTTCACGCGCGCCGCCGTACGCCTCGGCGTGAGCACGTCGGCGGTCAGCCATTCGATCCGCGCCCTCGAGGAACGTCTGGGTGTGCGCCTGCTCGCGCGTACGACACGCACCGTCGCGCCGACCGATGCCGGACAGCACCTGCTCGAGCAGTTGCGGCCGGCTCTCGGCGAGATCGAGGCCGCTCTCACCGAGGTGGGCCGGCTCCGCGAAAAGCCCGCCGGCACCATCCGCCTGATCGCGCCGCCCCTCGCGGTCGCCATGGCCGTGAGTCCGAAGCTCGCGAAGTTCACCCGCGATTACCCCGACGTGGTGCTCGACATCACCACCGAGGACGACAGCCGCCGTGACCTGATCGCGGCGCGCTTCGACGCCGGGATCCACCTCGGCGAGTTCCTCCAGCGGGACATGGTCGCGGTGAAGGTCTCGGCGGAGCAGCGCGCGGCGATCGTCGCCGCGCCGTCCTACTTCGATTCACATCCGAAGCCGAAGACGCCGCGCGACCTGACCGCACACCGCTGCATCCGGTACCGGATGGGCGCCGGCGGACCCGTGTATCGATGGGAGTTCGAAAAGCGCGGCAAGCCGGTGACCGTCTCCGTCTCGGGGCCGCTCATCGTCAACGACGTCGAGGTCACGCTCCGTGCCGCGCTGGACGGCCTGGGACTCGCTTTCCTGTTCGAGGAGCACGCGGCCGAACACATCGCGCGGGGGAAGCTCGTGCGGGTCCTCGAGGACTGGTGCCCACCCTTCGACGGGTTCTTCCTGTATTACCCGAGCCGGCGTCAACAGCCCGCCGCCCTTCAGGCGCTCGTCGACGCGCTCCGAATCTGACCGCCCTCCAACTCAAGGGCGCGGGCTGTCGTCCACCTTCAGGTCTCCGAGCACGTACTGCATGCCGTAGAGAAGGTGCACGAGCACCGGCTTGATCGCGTACACCCTTTCGCTGTGGCCGAGCGCCTCGTAGAAGACCCGTCCCCGTCCCTCACGACGAATCCAGCTCAGGGCGTAGTCGCCGTCGGGGCGAGGGTACTGCTCCTTGGCCTTGTCCTCCGCGCTCATCGCCGCGAAGTCGACGCTCGTGAGGACACGGACGTTGCGGCGCGAATAGGGATCCCGGGCGAAGGTGTACGTCTCGTCCATCAGGCGCAGCGGCGGCTGGCCCTTGAACGCCGCGTTGAGCGGGTGGTCGGGCTCGTCGACCTTGACCGTGACCACCTGGCCGTCGTTCCAATGGAACTTGAAGAGGCCGCCGAGGAGACGAGTGAACTCGGGCCACGTGCTCACCACGGCGTCGGGACCGAGCTGGGTCGCGCGCGCCTGGATCGGGAACCCGTTCGGCCCCAGAGGTGGCGGCGAGCCCTGCGGAGGGGGCGGCAAGATGGCCGCAAAGCGCTGCGGAAAGGCGGCCTGGTCGACGCGCCCCGATCTTTCCGGATCGAGGCGGTCGTACCACGCATCCGCGAGCGTGCGCAGCTCCTCGCGGTCGAGCCGGCCGTCTCCATTCCGATCGCCCTGGACGAGGAGCGCCTTGGCCAGGGTGGCCGCAGGTCCGGAGGCGGAGCGGGGCGCGCCGGGCATCGGGCCGCTCTGATAGTAGGCGACGGTGGCGGCGTGGATGCCCGCCAGGCCCTTGCCGCCTCGCACGAAGTCGAGCAGCGCCTGGCGGCGCGCCGCCGTGACCGCAGCGTCCTGGGGATCGTCGAGGAACGGTCCGCTCGTGCTGGCCAGGAAGAGCGCGTCGTATTGCGCGAGGTTCTTCTCGTTGACGTCGGCGGGGTCGTAGGTCACGGTGGTCGACCAGGCACCCGTCTTGAGGCCCATCTCCTCGATGGTCCGGGCGGCCAGCGGGATCGACGCGTGCACGTAGCCGAGGGCCTTCCCGAGGACCAGCACCCGCCGGGGTCGGCGCGGGTTCACCGGTGCCTTGTCGGGTACCTTGTCGGGTAGCGCGGCCAACATGGCCTGCACGTCCGCGGGCTTCGGGGTCTGGTTCTGGGGCAGAAGCGGCAATGCGCGCTCGAGCCCTTCCGGGAGCTGCTCCTGAGCCAGTGCCTCCCAGGCGCCGAGCGTGGCCTCGAGCTCGGCCCGCGTGAGCACGCCGTCCCGGTCGCGGTCGGCGGCCTGGAACAGGCGGGATGCGAGCTCTTGAGCGCTCGCGACGGGGCCGGTGAGCACCACGACCGCCGCGGCCAGGGCGGCGCGGGTGAGCTTCACGCGACCGTGACCTCGAGCATGACCTCGTGATGCTGCGTCATTTCGGCGGTCAACAATCAAATGGGCTCCAAGGGGACCGGTACGCCGATCGCACGCAGCACGGCACGCTCCACTGCGCGCAGGATCCTCGTCGGAAGCGGCTTTCCGAGGGCCCGCTCGTGCACGTCCGCCTTGGACAACGTCGTGATCTGCTCACACTTGAGGACCGAGTTCTCCGCCAGGCCGCCCTGGCCGCGCCTGAGCATGACGTGGGTGGGGGCCGGCCGCAGCCGGGTGGAGCATGGGACTACGATGATGTCGCTGGCATGCTCGTTCCGGTAGTCGGGAGAGAGAACCAGGGCCGGCCGGCGCTTGTCCAGGTTCACCCAGTAGAGGTGGCCCCTCCGGGGCGCCTCCACCTTAGCGCCTCCGTCGGCGTCGCGATCCTGGCCTTCGTGAGTCGTCGATGCGCAGGCGGCGCGCCGCTTGGGAGGACGCCGACGCCATCGCTTCCTCTTCGCGCCGGTCTTCGGAAGTGAGGCTCTCGTAGTAGGCAATCGTGGCCGTTTCCAGCTCGCGAGCCGCCCTCTCGCTCGCCGACGCGAGGAGCCAGCCCTCCAGGACACGGCTCCTCGATCGGGCCTCGGATCGGGCCGCGCTATCGATCCGGGCAACAAGATCGCCAGGGAGCGAGACGCTGATCTTGACGCGTGGTGCCCCCATGCGCGAGATACTACCACTCTTCCTACCAAAGTGCCTACCTATGTGTGCTCAGACGCGGTGACGCAACCTCGGCAACATGATCAGCATGGCCGTGGCCTCGGTCATGCTGCCGTTCCTCCCGCTGCGTGGGCCCTCGTCGCGTGCCCCGTTCCCGCGCGCCGCGCCATGCGCCTGGATCCACTGGCCGCCCTCCGCCACCTCTGACACGCGGCGTGCCGACGCGCGTGCCGTGGCCCGCTGATCCAGAAACCCACCGGCGTATACTCGCTTCGTGCGACGGCCCGTGCTCCTCGCCCTGCTGCTGAGCCTGGGCGGGTTCGCACACGCGCAATCGCTGGGCGAGATCGCGCGTCGCGCGCAGGAGAAGAAGAAGCCGACGCCGGGTTCGCCGGCGCCTACCTATACCGAAGACGACCTCAAATCCCGGCAGCGGAAGCCCAACGGCTCGGTCTCGGAGCTGCCGGTCACGGGGTCACCCACCCCCGCAGCCACTGCCAACCCGACGCCCGAGCCCGACCGCGTACGGCTGGAACGCGAGTGGCGGGCCCGCTTCGCGCAAGCTCGTGCGCGCATCGCCGAAGCCGATGCGCGCGCCTACGAGGACCGCATCGAGGTCGTGTTCGTGAACGGCATCCCCGTCCAGCAGAAGGTGCGGATCAAGGTGGATACGCCGGAGCTGCGCGAATACAAGAAGGCCCTCGACGACCTCGAAGAGGAGTTGCGCCGCTCCGGCGGGTTGCCCGGATGGGGACGCGAGTAGGCGCTCGCCAATAGGTAGGACGCGCTCGCGGGCCCGTATGCCCGGAAGCCCTGGACTTTTCACGTAGCGAAGCACAGGATGTGTTGTCGGCGACGCCACGGCCTGCCAGACAGTGCCCCCGAGAGCTGGGCCGCCAGGCGTGAGGACGGATCGTTGTCGCCACCCGTCGAGGCCACACCTGACAACGAGCCGGTCCCATTGGGTAGCCGTCGTCGTGGCGGGGGTGTCGACGGCGACGCTGCTTCGCCTGATGCTCCATCCCATGCTCGGCGAGCGGGCCGTCTTCCTCCTTGCCGTGCTGGCGGTCGCGTTGAGCGCGCACATCGCTGGTTTGTGGGCAGGAGTCGCCACGATGGTTCTGGCCATTCCCATCGCCGCGATCCTCTTCTTGGATGGAACCGGCGCCGCGGTGTTGGGCACACCCGGGTGGCTTCAGCTGGCGCTGTCCACCGCGATGGCGACACCTCTGATCCTGCTGGGCGGCCGCTTCCATCATCTGGTTCACGAGCTGGACCACGCGCTCCGCCGGGAACGCGCCGCCCGAACCGAAGCCGAGCACGCCAACCGAGCGCGCGACGAGTTCCTCGCGGTCCTGTCACACGAGCTGAGATCACCCCTCAATGCAATCGTCGGCTGGGCGCATGTGCTCAAGGGGAGGAGCCTGGCCGCCGACGATGTGCGGGCGATCGAGACGATCCTCAGGAACGCCGACCATCAGGTCCGATTGATCTCCGACATCACGGATCTCGCGCGCGGCGTCACGGGCAAGCTCTTTCTGGAGACCGGGCTCGTGGACGTCCGCTCGGTACTCGATCAGGCCATCGACGCCATCCGCCTGGCCGCCGACGCCCGCGGAATCCACCTTCAGCTCGTCCTCACCGAGTTTCCGCTGGTGGTACAGGGAGATCCTGGCCGTCTCCGGCAGGTGTTCTGGAACCTCCTGACCAATGCCGTCAAGTTCAGTCCCCCCGGCGCGTCTGTGCATGCTTCCGCCGAGCGGGAGGACGGGCTTGTCGTGATAACGGTGAGGGACACGGGTCAGGGCATCGGCAGCGAGTTCCTACCCCACGTATTCAGCATCTTCCGCCAGGAGGACGCTACGAAGGGCCGGCGTGAAGGAGGCTTGGGCCTCGGCCTCTCGATCGTTCGTCATCTGACCGAGGCCCACGGCGGCGCCGTCCGGGCCGATAGCGATGGGCCCGGGACGGGCTCGACCTTCACCGTCACACTGCCGGTCTGTACCGATGTGATGGTGGGAGAAATTTCTCGGACCGACGTCGGCCGGCCGCAGCTCGCAGGCGTCGATGTTCTCGTCGTGGATGACGACTCCGACACTCGGGATCTTCTGTGCCGTTCGCTCGGCGAGCTCGGAGCGACCGTAGCCGGCGCTTCCTCGGCCGCGGAAGCCCGCGTCTTGATCTCGAGGCACCGGCCCGATGCGATCGTCAGCGACATCGGAATGCCGGATGAGGATGGGCTGTCGTTCTTGCGCTCGCTGAAGAAGCACGCCGACTACGCGCAGATCCCGGCGATTGCCCTTACTGCCTACGCTTCCGCGAAAGACCGGATCGAAGCCCTCGAGGCCGGTTATCTCGAGCACGTCGCCAAGCCCGTGCCGCCTTATCAGGTCGCTCGCGTCATCGCCAGCGCCGTTCGCCGGCCGAGCTGAAACCTGCCCCGGGCCAGGGCGGCGCAGCGACCACACGGACACTCGTTGATCCGGGCCCCGGGGCGCGCGTGGGCGAAAAACGCGCTGCTGGCCCTCGCCGCCACCCTCCTCGCCCTCGGCGCGGGCGAGGTCGCGCTCCGAGGGGCGCGCCCCCGCCCGCGCGTGCCCATGAGCGTGACGTGCGACTGCCCGTACTTGTATGCCCTCAATCCACGGCGGCCGGGGATCAGCCTTCAGGGCCTGCGCGACCGCGTTTTTGCGATCCCGAAGCCGCCGGGTACCCGTCGCATCCTCGTGCTCGGCGATTCGATTGCGTACGGCGTCGGTGTGTCACCGGGCGAGACGTTCGCCAAGGTGCTGGAGCGCCAGCTCGACCGTCCCGGGTGCCGCGTCGAGGTGATCAACGCAGGCGTGCTGGGGTACACCGCCTACAACGAGGAGCGCTACTACGCGGCGCGCGGCCGCGACTTCCAGCCGGACGTGGTCGTGGTGGCCTTCTGCATGAATGACGTGGCCGATCCCGAGCTGCATTGGAGCGGGACCCGGCACGAGGCTCGACCTGGTACTTGTCGAACACCGGGACGCCCCCGCACGGGCTCGTCCACTTCTCGAGCAACAGGTGCTTGGCCGCCTCCGCCGCTGCCGTCGAGATCGCACTCGTGAGCGTCGCCCTGCATCCCGCCGGTTGCCGCGACGACCGTTCGGTTCAAGAGGGTGAATACGACGAGGGGACCGCCTCGGCGATTCTGGCAACGCGCCGAAGGAGGGGCCTGGAGAAGGCCTCAGCGCGGCGGGACGGGGACGTGCGCCTCCTCCTCGGTCGTGACCGTGCTCGGTGCGGCTGGCGAAGGTTTGGATGACGGCGGGCGGAAGGTTCGGAAGGTTCTCGTACTCCTCGCGCATCTCGGCCGGAACCCACATCGCCAGCTTCGGCTCGGGGCGGTATTCGGTCGCCACGAAGGCGCGCGCGATCCGGACGCCGTTCATCTCGAAGCGAAACGAGGTCTCGCTGCGCAAGACCGTGCCGCGCTTCGGGTCGATCCAGAAGCGGCCCTGTGCCGGGAGGTCCCCGTGGCCGCCGCGGTCGACGATCGTCGGGCGAGCGACCTCGTCGAAACGCAGCTCCACGCCCTCGACGGAGCCGAAGCGGCGCCGGCCCCCGCGGCTCCACGCGAAACGGCCCTGGTTCATCGGATGGAGGAAGGCGAGCGCGAGCGTCGGAAAGTTGATGTTCCGGATCGCTGGGCCGAAATTGTAGCGCGCGCTCTCTGCCAGCAGGGCGGTGGCACGTTGCGTGGCGCTCATGAAGGGCATTCTGGTGAAGAGCGCCTCGAGGCGCCGGTCCGAGTCCCGGACCTTCCGGCCATCGACCTCGTACACGTCGCGGAAGCAGCCCCACGGGACGGCGCCCGCCAAGCGCGCGAACACGATGTCGGCCTTCGTCACTTGGCGGCACTCCGCTTTACCTGCGCAGCTCAACGTGGCGGCCGTCTCCTGCAGCTCGCTCGCAATCCCGGCGTGGGGTTCAGGGCCCACGCGCGCCCGCGTGGACTGCCACGGCGCCCACTGGGTGTAGGTCTCGTCGGCGGCGATGTTCTGGAAGGACTCCTCGTACTCGAGCACGTACCGCGCAGCCGCCTCGAGCACCGGCGCGAGCTCCTGTGGCGCGGGTGGCGGAGGTGCCGGTGCGACGTCCGTCCCTGCCTCGATCCCGCTCCGCTCCCGAAGGTCGAACGACGCGCGCTCCTCGGACACCGCCTCGCCCTGGCGCACGGTGGCAACCACCTCGTAGCCGCCCGGCGCGAGGCCCTTTGTGGGCAGGCTCCCGATCCAGGCGATGCGACCGTCCGGTCCCGCGGCCGGGAGCGGCAGTGTGCTGCGGGCCACAGCCTCACCCGCGTGCCGGACCTCGAGGTGCAACTCGACCGGCGCCGCCGCGAGCGACGGGTAGATCGGCAGGAAGAGCGGCACCTCCTTCGTCCCGACCGGCAGCTCACCCGAGCCGACCTGCGGCGCGATCGACACGCCGCTGACGCGGAGCGGATCCGCGCCCCTCGCCGGCTCCCCGCTGGCCTTGCGGATCACCACGAGGTTTCCGAGCGCGAGGCCGCCCTCCGCCGGCGGAACGTCGAAGCGGCTCCGCTCGACGCTCGTCCGGTTCGCCTCCCGATCCTGGATCGCGGTCACGAGGGTGTACCCGCCCGGTGGGAGGGTGAGTGGGCGCCGGAAGACCGCCGTCGTATCGGCGAGCCTCGCGCGTTCGGCCAGCGGCCCCTCGATCGGCCAGTCCTGAGAGAAGCGAACGACGGTGCGCCCGGCCTCGTCTCGCACGAAGCCGAGGAGCGCGAGGTGCGCGCGATACGCGCCGCGATCCGGGTCTTCGACGATCTTCGCGTTCCCGAGAGACACCTCCGCGAGGAAGAGCACCTCGCGCTCGCGGCCGGCCGAAGCGAAGTGCATCACGGTCGCCGCATGAGCGAAGTTGTGCGGCGGCTGGTTGGCACCGATGGCGGCGAGCAGCGGCAGCTCGAAAGCGGCGATCGTGGGCGCCGAGCCGGCGTTCGCGAAGTACCCCGACCGCGTGCGCAGCCGGACGCCCTTGCGCATCGCCTTCGTCGTGATCCGCCGGAAGCGGCCGTCGGGCTCCGGCCGCGCCGGCTCGTAAACGACCTCGTAGTACTGGCCGACTTCCTCGACCACGCGCGCGAGGCCCGCGCCGAGGTCGTTGGTGTGGGAGATCGCGAGGCCGCCGGTGTCCGAGGCTACGTGCCCGAGGAACGAGCCTTGTATCGGATTCGCGAGGCGAGCCTCTCGGTCCATCATGGGACCGCCGGGCCCATCCGCGCCCTGATACGGCGCCCACTCGGCGCCGGCCGTGCCCCATTGCGGCTGCGTGCCGTTGGGCGCCGAGGCGCTCATGCCCTGGAGGACGCCTCCGACCGCGCTTCTGTCGCCCGGGCGCGTCAACGCGAGCCCGCGCGTGTCCACCGTGTGGACCGTCACGTTGGCCCGGTTGGCCACGCCGATTGTCGCGTCGTAGACGGACACCGCGCTCTCGGGAATCTCGCGATCTTCGGCGAAGAAGAGGATCGTCTTGCGGCCGCGGACCTCGCCGAGACCACGGGCGAGCGCGGCGATGCCGTAGAGCGAGTCGAAGGCCTCGAGTCGCCCGGCCAGGTCCTGGACATCGCGCTCCACGCCACGGGCCACCTGGACGATCTGGCTGGGCGGGCCCATGGGGAGATCGGGACGCGACGGGATCCCGCCGCCCGAAGGTCCGCTCGGTGGGGCGGAGACGGTCGTCGACGGCGCCGCCGGTCCGGCGACGCGATTCGCATCGTCGCCGCTGGTTGCGCTCTCGACGGCCGCGACGAGCTGCCTCGCATCGCTCGTGAACGGCTGGAGCAGCCGCATCGAGCGGTCGATCTTGTAGACGGCGAACCATGTGTCCGGGGGAAAGCGCTGCGACAGCAGGTCGAGAGCGCCCCGACGTGCGGCGGCGGCGTTCGCCACCGACAGGCGATCGAACAGCAACACGACGAGGTTGGCGCGAGTGGGCGTGGTCGATGCTTCCTCGACTGGCTCGGCCTTGACCGGAGAGCCGGTGGCCGCAGCGTTCCCGGGCTCGACTGGCAGGCCGCGTACCAGCCGAAACGACACGATCGCGCACGGCTGACCGTCTTCGAAGACTTGGATCTCGTCCGGCCGGAGGTCCGAGACCGGTCGGCCGCGGCCGTCCCGGGCGACGACGTCGAGGATCACGACCTGCGACTCCGTCTTGAAGGTCGGCGGCGTATCCTGGGCCGCGAGGGCGTGAGCGAGGAGCAGCGTCAGTGCCGCAGTCGCGATGCGGATCATGGCCGACCTCCTTCAGGGACGAAGCGCGGAGATGGCGCTCATCGCTTCACCCCGGGTCCGCCGCACACGCTCAGATCAGCGGCGCAGCTCCTCGAGCCATGCTTCGTTCGCTGCATCGTTCGGCGGCACGCTCGTCCAGTGCGCTGCCAAAAGCAAGTTTGGCTAGCCCTCGGTTGTCAGCTGACATATGCGACCCGCGGTTTGACGAGTTCGCTCATGAAGTTCGCCGAACACGTAAGTGAACAAGTCCCCACAGACGATGATATCCGCGTTAGTGGACGACGTGAGCCATAAGGCGTTCCCAGGGCCGCGCGGTATCTTGGAGGAGAGACCGATGACCATCACAGCGTCCCGTCACGCGCAGCTCGTCGCGTTCGCACTGTTGACGGCCAGTCCCGCATGGGCCCAGCAGAGTGCCTTCCTGCGCGCCAAAGGCGATCGCATCGTCGACGGCGGAGGCCGGGAAGTCCTGCTGCGCGGCATGGGTCTGGGCGGCTGGATGCTCCAGGAAGGCTACATGCTGGGCATCAAGAAGGACGGCACCCAGCATTCGATCCGGGTGCGGATCACGGACCTGGTCGGCAAGGAAGACGCCGAGCGGTTCTACCAGCTCTGGCGGCAGAACCACATGACTCGTGACGACGTCGATCGACTGGCCGAGGCCGGGTTCAACAGCATCCGCCTGCCCATGCACACCAACCTCTTCACGCTGCCCATCGAAGAGGAGCCGGTGAAGGGCCGTGACACCTGGCTGACCACCGGGTTCGAGATGACCGACCGCCTGCTCGCCTGGTGCAAGGCCAACCGGATGTACCTGATTCTCGATCTGCATGCCGCGCCCGGTGGGCAGGGGAAGGATGCCAACATCTCCGACTACGATCCGACCAAGCCGTCGCTGTGGGAGAGCGAAGAGAACCAGCGAAAGACGGTGGCGCTCTGGCGGCAGCTCGCTCAGCGCTATGCGAACGAGCCGTGGATCGGCGGCTACGATCTCCTGAACGAGCCGAACTGGACCTTCGAAGGGAAGACCGGGGACAAGGCCGAAAACGGCGTCCGGGACGTCTCGAACCGGCCGATCTGGGACCTCTACCAGGCCATCACCCGCGCCATCCGGGAGGTGGACCGCAACCACGTGATCATCGTCGAGGGCAACGGGTGGGGGAACAACTACGGCGGATTCCCGGGCCCGTGGGACCCCAACCTCGTGATCAGCTTCCACAAGTACTGGAACCCGAACACCGAGGAAGAGATCGCGAAGTACCTGGCCCTCCGCGAGAAGTACCACGTGCCGTTGTGGCTCGGCGAGAGCGGCGAGAACACGAACGAATGGTTCCGCGAATGCGTGGACCTGGTCGAGCGCCACCACATTGGCTGGTCCTGGTGGCCGCACAAGAAGGTCGGCTCGCCGCGGTGCATCCTGACCGTGACCGCGCCGGAGGACTTCAAGAAAGTCGTCGCCTACTGGAACGGGGAAGGTGAGCGCCCGTCGCGTGAGAGCGCTCGCCGCGGCCTGTTCGAGCTCGTCGAGAACCTGAAGCCGGGCGCGTGTCGGTACAACGCCGACGTGACGAAGGCCTTGATTCCGGGCGGTCGAGCGGTCAGCCCGGGCCGCTGAAGCCTCATTTCCTCTGCCAGCTCTTGGCTCTTCTTTAGGAGATCCAGGACGCTATGCCAATTTGCCCTATCACGCTGCCACATTTCCGCGCCGACGATTGCGGCAAAGTCCAGCTTTCGGGGTTGATGCCACGCCTCGTGAGCCTCAAGGCGCCGAATGCGGTGACCAATATCGGCCACGCCACGCGTTCGCGGCGACAGCCGTGCGTTGCCCTCCATCCAAGTACGCCAGTGGGAGTTGCCTTTGGACTGGTTACACTTCCCGCAACTGGGAACCAGATTTGCGATCTCAGTGATGTAGCCGGTCGGCTGCCGCCTAGAGTGGGGTGGATGACGGGATTCGAACCCGCGGCCTCCAGGGCCACAACCTGGCGAACGGCGGTTTCAAGGCAGTTCATCGCGGGTCAAGCAATCGGCTCAGCCGTCGAATAACTCCCAGATGGGCAGCCAAATAGGCCATACTGGTGCCTCATGGGACGCGTTGATCTGGGATGGGCAATGGCCGTGTGGACGCAATGCCATTGCAATGCCGGAACAAACCTGGAGGTCACAAGTGCTGGAGCTGACAACGGATCGCGAGGTCTCCGCGATCAAGCCCGACGGCACGCGGCGCGTGTTCGGCGTGTCCGGTGCTCGAGGGCTGAGGCTGGACGTACGACGCGGCGGCGCTCTGTCCTGGGCCGTGTGGTATCGAACCAAGGCTGGCGTCGCCAGGACACATCCGCTGGGTCGCTATCCGGAGATGTCGCTTGCTCAGGCTCGCGCCGAAGCTCGCCGGGTAATCGCCCGCGTGGATCTGGAACACGATCCTCTGGCTGAGAGGCTCGCAGCGCGCGCGAAGGCCGCCGAAGAGAAACGCCGCGACGAACTTCGCGCCCAGACCCACATCGCGGCACTGACCGCCCGTTGTCTCGAAGCCCTGCCGCTCAAACCGAAGACTCTCAAGGAGTGGCGGCGCCTGGCGAGTGTCGAGATAATCCCAGCGCTCGGCCACCAGCACGCGGAAGACCTCACCCGCCAGGAGATTCGTGCCTGGGCCGACCAGATCAAGAGCGGTAGAAGACCGTGGCGACGCGATCTTGGCCCGGCCGTGTACACGGCGAATCGCGCGTTCGAAGTCCTGCGTCGCGTGTACTCCTGGGCTGTCGAGCAGGACCTGCTCACCAACTCGCCCTTCTACCGGATAGCGAAACCATCGGTCGAAGAGGAATCAGAGCGGGTTCTCACGGCAGATGAGATTCGAGCTGTCTGGCAGGCCCTCGGCGCTATCGCCGGGCCGTACGCGGATGCAGTAAAGCTGCTGTTCTTGACGGGCGTACGCCGCGACATGGTGTTGGGAATGAAGCGGTCCGAATTGGAGGGTCTCGGCGGACCCGACGTGCGTTGGATAGTCCCCGGTGGGTTTGAGGGACGCACGAAGAGCCATGCCGTTCACGTGGTGCCACTCAGCCCTCAAGCGGAACGGCTTGTCCGAAGCCGGATGGATATCGTCACGACGGAAACCCTGTTTCCGCCGACACGCAAGGCATCATCCGACGTGATGACGTGGTCGTCACGGTTCGTGGACTTAATGAGGAGGGAGGCCGAGAGAAGAGCCGGCGGTCCTCTTCGACGCTGGACCGTGCACAACATCCGGCACACCGTCGGCACGCACTTCGCGAGGACCTCAAGGTCACGCGCGACGTCGTCAGCCTGATTCTCGGTCATACACCACCTGGGCCGGTGGCCTCGCGCATCTACGATCGCGCTCAGATGCTTTCCGAGCGGCGAGATGCGTTGACGCGCTGGGCAACGTGGATCGACGAGCTGTCACGTCGCGGAGAGGCGATCCCTGTCTCTCGGAGAGCGCGAAGGGTCACCACGAAGCTCGTACCTCGGGCATAGCGAAGCTCGATTGCTTGCCGGCTTCGTAGCTGCATGCTCTGTCCATTGGAATGCGATGCCGTCCTCCGAGAGGCTCCGTCGGCGGGAGCGTCGAATTGCCGCGAGCCATCCGTCATTGATGCCTCCCGCCCAGGCGAAGAGTGAACCGGTCGACACGACATCCGAACGCGCGTGTCGCGACCGTCAACCCTGAGAATTTCAGTTGCCGTCCGGTGGGCGTCACCTTAGCTACCGACGATGGCGACGACCAACCGGCCCATGGATTCGACAGGAGTGACGTTATCGTGAGCGATTCTGGATATCACACGACGATTGGACAACGGTGATCTCTTTTCGCTTGACAAATATCCAATTGGCGCCGGCCGCCCTCATGACCGTGCGCCTGGGCGGTCCAGGCCGCGTTCGTGGAAGACACTTGCCGCCGAATCTGGAAATTGGCTCGCGTCCCGTGCGAGGTAATGATGATTGGACAGGAGGTGTCATATGCGATGACGTTGTTGCCACTTAGACGCTCACAATCGTGGGTTCTACCCGTGGTCACGTCGTAAAGACGAACTGCTGCATCGGCCGAACCAGAATTGAGAAAGACCGTGAGTTCTGAGGAGCTCTTAGTGGTCCCCCAGAACGCCGGGGCGATCAATTCGATCGTTCCTGGGCACTGTGTCGCCGTGTATGCCAGTACGGCCAGCTCGCCGGCCCGATAGTTGGCGAGATCCGACGCGTAGGCGGTCGGTATCTTCAGCGCGTATACGCCAGTACTCGAGGAACCCACGTCGTACGTGACATCGGCATGATAAATGCCGTCCAGGGAGCCCAGCTCTACGCAAAGCTTCTTCTGCCCTACGGCAGGAAGGCTGACCGCAAGAGATCCCAGATCCACTCTCGCGTTGCCAGGAGAAGCGAGAAATCCCCGCCGAACGCCGCCAGCCACGTTAATCACCGGGTGCTTCGATTCCGAGAACGCGGAGGGACTCAGCGCAAGAACCTGTGCATAGGCTTGCGTCGCAGCCGAGAGGCCGAGCCAAACCATTAACGCAACCCTCACCGCATCGCTCCTGAGCCTGTAGATGCCGAATTCAACCATTTCCATGTGGTCGAATGCAATCTATTTTGTGTTCCGATCGCTCGAATGGGTGCAAGGCTCCAAATGGACTCGTCGCGTCATAAGTGCTTGTTGTCGAGTTACATATGGGTTGGTTATGCCACTGGAGGACATTCCCTTAGGTGCAGAAAGAGTGACCTCCTCCGAATTCCCCTGTGAGAGGTGCTGACCGTCGCAAGGCAGCTCGAGGTCCTCCTCTAGTCCAGAATGTCGTTCTCGCCGCGGCAGCCAAGGCGACCGGCGACGCCAGATCAGGATCGTGACGGCGGTCGCGTCGATCTCCACTTGAGCGAATTGTGGCGAGCGTCCACTGCGCCTGCGCGTCGCAGGCAGAGGGAAGCGAAGCCCTTTTGGACGGATACGGCGCGGCGAGGATTTCCTAGACGGTCCGTCGCTGTCATATGGAGTCCGTTTGGGCAGCGCTTCGCCCACCTCCGTGACTATTGGCGGATGACTTGTTTGGACAATAGCTGGCAATCACGGCCGAGACTGAGTTCTTGCCGGTCTTGAACGGAGCCTTCACGCGCGCCCTAGCCTGGCAGCGCGCGCTGCGTTTGCTGCCAACGCCTCGTTCCCTGCGTGCTGGCTTACTCATCAGCTTCTGCTTGAGCGACTGCGCTGCTACATCAGGTCACCCACGGAGTCATACGCATACACACTCGAGACATCCAGCATGTCGGAGACCTTCGGTGGGTTCGGGAAGATCGATGTCAGGCGGTCGTTTAGTCGGTGACCCTTCAACATTGCAGGCGCCGCAGCATCGGGAACATAAGCGGCGTTCGCCCCGTGCTTCTGCTGCCACGCAGCCCACGCGCGGTCGACGTTAGCGTGGTTCAGGTAGAAGACTGGGTCGTTCGGCGAGGTTGACGCGCCCATGTCGCCTCCGATCCAGACGTGGACGCAGTTGTGGAACGCCGGCGGCGTGGGGGCCCAGCCCTCGATGCAATTGCGAAACGAGTTCGCCGCCGTGTCCCATTCCATCAGGTCGTAAGGGTGCATGTTGACGACCGTCTTGAGGTCGGCGTTGCGAGGCAGACCAGGCTGGTACGAGAACGAGCGACGCAGGCCGCGGTTAGTCGAGCGGGTTCCGCCTGTCGACGTGCCCTCATACCGGACGCGCCAGCTCTGCGGGTCGGCAGAGTTGAAAGCAAACGGGCCGGTGTTCACGGGGTTGCCCCCGCCGCCCATGCAGTTCGCCGCCCATATGGCGCTCGAATTCTGCTGGTTTCGCGGCTTTTCGCCGTCCTTCCCCCAGTTCCAGTACGGCAGACCGAAGTTCGGGTCGCCCAGTACGCGCTGCAGCTGCTGCTCGAGGACAATCATCTTGTAGCGGTGCCAGGGCAGGAACACGGGTCCGGCGTGGGCGGCGTTACGCTGAAGCGGGTTCCCGGGCGGTGTCATGATCATCATCGTCCGGTGGTGCCAAAGGACGAAGAGGTCATACGTGCTCGGCTGGCCAGCCTGCCGGATCTCCTGCTTAAGGAGCTTGACGCCTCTGACGTAGGCATCCCGGGAAGCTGCACCCTGCGGTGAGAGGATGTCTCGACGAACTACAGCCATGGGGACCTCCTTTACTGGCTACGCCCCTTCTTCGATCGTTTGCCGCCGGTATTCTTGGCGGAGCTAGCAGCCCGTGGCGAAAGGGTGCTTCATGCCGCGACCCGCCGGGGAACGGCGAGGTGGTAGCGCCACGCCGAGGGGCTCACGGAAGGGATCCAAAGGGCAGCCATAGCTTCACAAGCGTCACGGATCGCGATGGTGAGGGGGGAAAGCAACGAAATGAGGCCCTGCAGACCCCGAGGAGTGCCCCTTCCAAACATCGAGCGCATCAGCAGGCCCAGATTGAAGGCGCCGGCGTGGACGAGGATGCGTTTGCGGATGTTGTCGTGACCGCGCAGGTGCGTGCGCCGCATGCCGCCGGTCTCATACATGTGCGCGAAGGAGCGCTCGATGCGCTCTCCTCGCATCTTCAGCAGTCGTTGGCCCCGGCTCCCACGAGTCCGCCGCCGATTCGAGTACACCGCGCGCTGAGCATCGTCGTCCTTCCAATTGCGTCGTCCACGGTCCGGTTCCGAGATGTAGGACCTGATGCCCACGCCTTCGATCTCCAGCAGCGCGGCATCGCTGTGGTACCCCTTGTCCGCTACCACCTCCGCCGGTGCATCCAGGTCCGCGTGCTCCGGCGCCCGTTCGATCAGCGCATCCAGCTGCGCCTCAGCCTCCGCCAACGTTTCCGAAATGGTCGCGGTATCGCCTTCGTCCGCCCCTTGAATCGTCACCACGATAAGGGCGCCGGATTCCAGGTCGACCGCATGCTCCGCCTTATGGGCCAGGTGCGTGCAACCGTCCTTCATCTTCGTGACCTTCGCGTCCGGATCAGAAGGGCTTGTCCAGTCTTTGTTCGAAGTCTTGTGGCGGCGACGACGGTCCAGCCGCGCCAGCGCCGCCCGCGTCGGCGTCCGGAGTCCGGAATCCTTCGCCAGACGCATCAGGAACTTCTCGTACTTCTCACCGGTGTCGCGCCGCACGATGCTTCTCATCGCGGCATTCGCTTCCAGCGTCGTGGCGTCGACCCCCACCGTCTTTCCCTTGAGAAGACCCTTCCGGGCGAGGATGGCCTGCACCCAGGTGAAGACCTCACGATGCGCCTCTACGTCGATCAGCCGACGCGTGCGAGAGATCGTCGAGTGGTCCGGTGCGGACTCGTCCAGCCCGAGTCTCAGGAAGCTGCGAATGGCCAGAGAATCCGCCGCCCGCCAGGCAATGCCCCGTTCCGAGTGCAGGCCCTCGAAGTAACCGAGCAACAGAAGTCGGAAATAGCGTCCAGGAGGAAGGCTCGGCCGACCGATGCCATCCGCATAGAACCGCTCACAGACTCGCTCCGTGAACCGGTCGAAGCCATTCGCTTCCAGCAGGACGTTCAGTCGCTGGTAGAACGGGTGCCCAGCGCTCTTGGGCAGATCGCTGGCGACGATCCACAGCGCATCCTGGCGTCGCTTCTTCTTTCCCATGGCCATGCGCCAA
>WNFI01567863.1_pt1 | contig 23614 bp, 17 predicted proteins | sample 5400471 | NCBI WGS metagenome assembly WNFI01 (sample SAMN13153348, study PRJNA577476) | soil metagenome | isolation source: 100 cm saprolite on Douglas fir-dominated hillslope | place: USA:California | collected 2013-09-17
GACCACTGCTGCGCACTCCGTACAACAAGCGCCCGCGACGATCAAACCAACGTTTCTTGCCCCAACAAGAACCCGCAGGTGTTCTGGGGAACTAGCTAGGAGTCGCCATTGGCCGCAGCAAATGAGGGCCGTAGGCCTGAAGGTAGCTCAAATCGCGAAGGAACTTGGTCTGTGTCGACGGCACCTCGACCAACGGATCCGGATCGCCGGCCACGACTCAGGCCTTCGTTTATACCTGTCGCAAACTCGAGGACACCCCGGGAGCCGACTCACGCGTTTCTTGGACTATTTGCCTGCCGCGCATCACCCACCGGAAGGCCCAAAACAGCTCATCCTGTACCACGTCGGATGCTCGTTGCCGGAGCAACGGCTGCCCACAACTTGCCGTGACCCAGACACCCCAACCTATTGTTTTATGAAACCGTTAAGAATAACAAAGTTTCTATCGTTGTTCGATGTTCCGTAGTGGCGGAACGGAGTTGTTGTTTTGTCAATCACGATGCCGCTCCTGTTACAATTTGTCTCCAAGCCGAACAGGGAAACCTTCGAGTTCTGTACCTCGACGAGTTGCTTTGAGTTAAAATTCCAATTCCCTGCAAGAACGCCATTGAAGTAAATGTTTTTGGAGTTCTTGATCGAGACATACGTGGGTGAGGTCTCGAACTGGACGTTGAGCCCGACGACGTTGGCTGCGCCTTCGATGAGAAGAGCCATCTTAGTGTAATGTTCCTCCTGAACGGAGTACAGCCACAAGGGATCCGAACTGTTGATTATGACCCCGTAGGCGCTATTTCCCGGATTCCAACAATTTTCGACGAACCCGCCGCCACTCCCAAAGAGCCACGCGGGTTGGGTGTTGCTTGAATTTTTGTTGATGAACTCAGAGTCCATCACTATCGAGGATGAATCCGCATTCCAAAGGCAACATTTGCCTCCGTCGGCAAAATTCCAGAACCATAGCCCCACGATTGCAACCCCTTGGTTGCCTCGGCCGTTCACAGAAAGAAATGGCGTCCGTTCTCCAGCTCCAAAGCCCGCGCTACCAGTTGCCAATTGAATAGTGGAGCCAACACTCTGACCGAAAAGTTTCTGGCCGGCGCTTACAGTAAGGGGTTCGGTCACCAGATAGGTTCCCAAGGGGAAAAATATCTCGGAGTGATCACGCAGAGCCCGTTGAATAAATGCTGTATCATCGCTAATCCCGTCACCCTTGGCCCCGAGGTCCTTGATATTGACGCAGATCGCCGTGGGCCTGGGATAAGTAACGCCCGATTTATAGGTGGCTTTACATATCGGCGGCTCTGGAGAACGATTGTTATTCACAATCGTGACACCATTCTTAACGATCTTTCCCGACGTCCAGTGGCGAAACGATCCGGCTGCTCGGCGGTTTTTGGGGAAGCGATCCACCCTGTTACATTGGACATTCTCTAGATGAACGCACCTTTTCCCTTTGGTCGTTAGCGGCGTATCATTGGGAAATTTGCTGTCCAAAATCGTAATTACCCCGGGGCTATCTCCGAGTGTCACACCGCTCGCGGTGCTATTGAACGTTGTTGCCAGGAATGTCCAATTAGATGAATAATAATTGCCGATCGTGACCGGCGTATTGAATGTACAATCACGCACCATCATTTCGGAGCAGGCGCTGCTCAGGACGCCGTTCAAGCTATTCTCAACGGTAAGCCCCGTCCAAACTCCCCCGCCGCCATCCAATCCTGCCTCGAGCGCGTAAGTGGCCTTTCCGCCATCAATGAACACGTTGCGGATCCCGGTCTGCTGCGCGCACGCCCACAAAATGGCATGGTCGCAGCTGGGATTGTTAGCACCGATCTTGATTTTCAAATCCTCGAGGAAAATGTAAAAAGTGTTGTTCGTGCTCCCGTTGAATTGATTCGTCCGGGTTTTCCAGTCCGTCGAACACGCGGGTACGTTGTAGCCCCCGGCGGTAACAAGGAAAGGTTTCGAATTGCTGGGGTCCTGGAAATCGGGGGAATCGGGCGCCAAGACCAGTGTGGGGGGGTTGGTCCATTCCCCGAACAGCAGCGTTTGACGCCACACGATTAAGGTCTTCTTAATCAGGTAGACGCCGGGAGGCACGTACACTGCAGCTCCGGAACGGAATGGGAATTCGTTGTTCCTGCCCTGGTTGAGCGCGTTTAAAAACGCTTGGGTGTCGTCAGTCACGCCATCGCCTTTTGCGCCGTAGTTCTTGACATTACGGGCGCTCGCCGCGAGGACATTTTGTGCCTGAGCGCCAGACGCAATGCACATGAACGCGACAAAGTTAAAAACAGCTGTCCTGATAGGAATCATAACTGGTAATGTCCTTCGGATAGAGATGCTGGTGCTCAAGCTTGTCAGGCGGCTTTTCCGATAAAGCCAATCGGATACATTCCTCCACTTTCCTGGCAAGATTTGGTACGTTCTCGTCCGAAAAAATTGTCGTGTGAGTGCCGGGAACGTAATGGACCTCAACTCCGCCCTGCGCCACCGCGCTCCAGTTCAAATCCGGATCCACTTCATAAGCAGAATCTTGATCAAGTGTGCGGAAAAGCGTGACTTTTCCACGATACGGCAGAGGTCTGTAGGCAAGAAAAGCGCGTTCGTGTACCATCTGGACGTGCAGGTCCAGAAGTTCTGCAGCAGCGTTTCGCCGATGTGCCGCTGTCCAGCCTAACGTCAGCTTGTGAAAGCTTTCGTTCCATCTTAACAACTGGTCGCCCGGCTTACCTCGAATGTGTTGCGCCAGGAACTGTAGTGTACGGCTGAGACTAATCCCGCGGGACAGAACGCGTCGAACTGTATCTCGAAGGAATTTCGTCCAAGATCGGACGCGTGGCGGCCTAGCAGGGTTAGAAGTGTCAAAAAGCAACAGAAGGGCAACCTCTTCGCCCGCCGCGCGTAATCTGCGAGCCATCTCATAGGCGGCTAATTCGACAGAGGTTTGAGCGATCCGTTTACCGTCTAATCCCTGCGCTTGAAGGGCGTAGAAGGGTTGTTCTTTGCCAAGGCATTGAGAGAACTTCCGATAGAAAAGCACGTTGCCGTCGCGGCCGTGAATCGCAAAAAAAGGCGAACGCTTTCCCTGCAATTGGATGGCGATAAGCGGACCCCAGTCCTCCGGGGGGGTGTCTTCGCGCACTTTCTCCGCCAATTCTTCAACCGTGGGCATTTGAAACAACGTCGCCAACGGAAGCCGTTTCCCGAGCATTTGTTCGATCTCGGCGAAGAGGCGCAGCGCCAGCAGCGAGTCACCGCCGAGCTGGAAGAAGTTGTCAGCCATTCCGATCGGCTGGATCCTGAGCACTTTTTCCCAGACGGCCACCAGCTGTGTTTCCAGGGCGTCCCGCGGCGGAACCAATCTTTTTTCGCGATCAACGGCCACGGGTTCCGGCAGCGCACGCCGATCCAGCTTGCCATGGGCCGTGACAGGTAAGCTGTCGAGGAAGACAAGCCCCGAGGGCACCATGTAGTCGGGCAGTATCTGCCGTGCGTGCTGGCGCAGTTCGTCTGGACTCACACCGCTTGCCACAACGTAAGCGACCAGACGCTTATTCGCCTCCATCTCCTCCCGCACCACCACGACGCAAGCGCGCACCGCTGGATGTTTCTTTAGCACTGCCTCAATCTCCCCCAGCTCGATCCGCAGGCCGCGCAGCTTGACCTGCTGATCGATGCGTCCAAGGAATTCGATCGCCCCGTCTTGGCGATACCGTGCCAGATCGCCGGTTTTGTAAAGCCGGCCCTCGCCGAAGGGATTCGGCACAAACTTCTCGGCCGTCAGCTCGGGCCTTGCCAGATAGCCGCGCGCGACCTGGACGCCACCGACGTAGAGCTCCCCGACCACGCCCACCGGCACCGGCTGCATGCTCACGTCCAAAAGGTAAATTTGCACGTTGGCGAGGGGGCGCCCGATCGGGACGCTGCGTTCCGAGCTCGCCTGACTCTGACACTGCCAGGTCGTGGCAAAAACGGTGGTTTCGGTCGGGCCATACCCGTTATATAGCTCCGCGTGAGGTAACCGCTCAAAGAAACGCGCCACTACGTGTGTGCTCAACGCCTCTCCGCCACAAAATACGCGCTTGAGCGATCGGCAGGAAACGATCCTGGGATTTTCCAGGAAGAGCGCCAAAGCGGCCGGCACAAAGTCGATCGTCGAAATGTGTTGCGCGTTAATCACCTCCACCAGGTAATCCGAATCGGCGTGCGCGCCAGCTGTGGCCAGCACGACCGTCGCGCCGCTGACCAAAGGCCAAAAGAACTCCGGGATCGAAAAATCGAACGTGTAGGCCGATTTTTGCAGGACGCGCTCGGCTGGACCCAAGGCCTGAGTTTCCTGAATCCAGTGCAGGAAGTTACACACTGCCAAATGCGGAATCATCACCCCTTTGGGCTCACCCGTTGAACCTGAGGTGTAGATGACGTAGGCCAGGTTATCAGGGCTAACCGACACCGGCGCAGGGTGCTCGGCTGTTTCGAATTTGTCCTGAAGGCAAATCATCGGCACGGGCAGCTCCGGCAAAAGTTTCTCTTTCAGCCGGTCTTGGACCAACACTGCGCTAGGCTTGGCGTCTTCCAGGATGAAGCCAAGACGCTGGACCGGGTGGGCCGGATCGAGCGGCAGGTAGGCCCCGCCGGCCTTCAGGACCGCAACCATGCCAACCACAAGTTCCAGCGAGCGCTCAGACAAGATCGCAACCAGCGCGTTGGGCCGGACGCCCAAAGCTTGGAGTCGACAGGCCAATGCGTTGGCCGCTTCGTCCAACTGTTGGTAGGTTAAGGCCTGGCCTTCGTAGATCACGGCCACCGCCTCAGGCGTTTTGGCCACTTGGGTCTCGATAAGCTGATGCAGGCTCAGGTTGGTCGGATAGTCGCGGGTAGTAGCATTCCACTCGACCAGCAGTCGGTGGCGTTCTTCAGGGCCAAGCAGGTCAACGGCCCCGATTGGCTGCTCGGGCGACACTGCGCTTGCGGTCAGCAGACGCACGAGGCGATTCCCAATCTCACGAACGGTATCGCGCTCGAAGAGGTCGGGGCGATAATCGAACGACAATTGGAAGCCCTCCGCAGGCATGACCCTGAGGGTCAGGGGATAGTGGGTGGTATTATCGCCTTTTACGCTGGAAAGGCGTAAGCCGGCAAAAGCGGTTCCCGTTGGGCCATGCTCATAGGGATAGTTTTCGAACGCTAGCAGAGTGTCGAAAAGCTCACCCCACCCGACCATGCGTTGAATTTCAGGCAGCGCAACGTATTCGCGTACCATTAATTTGGCCCTCTCGTGTTGCACCTGCGCAAAGAGCTTGATTAGCGGATCAGTCCAGTGCAGACGAACGCGCACCGGTATCGTGTTGGTAAGCAGCCCCACCATGATCTGGATACCCGGCAGCTCCGGGGGCCTGCTGGCTACGACGGTGCCGAAGACCACGTCATCTCGCCCGGTCAAACGACCGAGCAGGACCGCCCAGGCGCCTTGGAAGAAGCTGTTCAGCGTTAAGCCATGGGCGCGAGCCTGCTGAGCAAGAGCCTCGCTGAGCGCTTCGGACAGTTTGAACGTGAGCCGTTCCGGGATCATCGGTGCGCGGCCCGGGTCCGACGGAGCCAATCGCGTCGGCTCCTCTAGCCCGGCCAGGGCGTCCTGCCAGGCCGCCGTGGCCGCCGGGCGGTCTTGCGCGCCGACCCAGGCAAGGTATTCCCGATAAGAAGTAACCGGTGCTAAGACGGTGCTATCGCCCTTACCGGCGTAAGACTCCAACAGTTCGTTGATCAGAATAGGCCCCGACCAACCGTCGGCCAGGATATGAGACAGGGTGAGCAAAAGCCGGTGTGTTTCTGGAGCGAGTCGCACGAGAGTAAAACGCACCAGTGGCGCAGTGCTCGGCTCAAAGTGCTTACTTCGGTCTTGGGCCAGGATCTCGGCCAGCTGTGCCTCGCGCGAGGCAGTCGCCAGATCGGAGAGGTTCGCTGTGCGCCAGTGCGGCCTCACCCGTGAGTGGATGAGTTGAAGCGGGCGGTCAAAGCCTTTGTGCTCGAAGCTGGCACGCAGCACGGAATGTCGCTGCAGGAGAGCATTTGCGGCCGCTTGGAGTCGCCGCTCATCGAGGGGGCCCGCCAGTTCCAGCACGGTTTGGATATTGTAGATGCCGGGGAGCTGGGGATCGTATAGGGCATGGAAAAGTAATCCCTCCTGCAGGGGCGAGAGCGGCCAGATATCTTCCAAATCCGGGTGTTCGATTTCCAGGCGGTCGATCTCGGCTTGCGTGAGCGACACCAGGAGAAAGTCCGACGGGGTGCGTCCACCCGCACCGGGCTGAGCGACATGATGAACTAAAGCACTGAGCGCCTTGGACCATCCTTCCGCCAAGGCACGAACCCTTTCCTCAGAAAAGAGCGCGCTCGGCCACGACCAGTCCGCCACAAGCTCTGGTCCCTTGGGCCCCTCGATAGTGCTGACGTTGATCTCCAGAGAGTGTGCAAAAGGCATTGTAAGATCAGCTCCGCCGTGTCGAAGTTGAGCCATGTCCGGGACAACCTGCCAGTGAGACGCTTCAGATAGCCTGAAAGGATCAACGTAGTTAAAAAGGACTTGCGGCTTGCTGAGCCGGCTGAAGGGCGCTGCGGTCCCTGGGTTAAGATGACGAAGCAGACCGTGCCCAGAGCCGTGGTGGTGCGCGCGGCGAAGCTGCTCTTTGATACGCTTGAGCACTGCACCTAACGCAGGACCACCTGCCAGTGCCTCTTGAAGGTTAAACGTACCGGGATCAAGCCGGACTGGAAACAGCCTCGTGAACCAGCCGACCGTCCGTGATAGATCGACACCGTCAAAAATCTCCTCTTTGCGGCCATCACCCACCAAATCAATCAGGACGGCGTTAGTGGCATTATCGTCGTGCCAAGAAGGGGTGCGTTGGCGCCAGTCGGCGACGGCTAACACGAAAGCGCATATCAATGCATCAGTTATTCGGGCATTGAAGGCTCCAGGGACCGCGGTCAGCAGAGACGTGGTGAGTGCAGGCGGGAGGCTGAAGCTAAGTCGGCGCGCGGTACCCAGAACGTCACGCTTCGGATCCAAGGGCTCGGTGGTGAGAGGAAGGTCCGGTTTGGTCAGTTCCGCGCGCCAGAACGCAAGTTCGCTGGTTTGATCCAGGTCGTGCGCCTTTTCACTAACAAGCTGGGCCCAGCGCCGGAACGAGGTACCGACTGGCGGAAGTAACGGCGCCTGACCGGCGGCGATGGCCTCGTAGGCAGCCGCAAGATCGGGAATGAGGATGCGCCACGAAACTTCATCGGCCACAAGATGATGATTCACCAGCAGAAGTTTACCTGGCTGATCTGCCCCTGCATCGAACCATACTGCCTGGACCACTATCCCGGCCTCTAGCTGGAGCCGCCTCTGAGCCGCTTCCGCCTCTTCCTTAATACGCATACCACGCGCAAGCTCATCCAGTCCCGAAACGTCTACCCGCTGTAAGCAGGTTTCAGCCCTAAGAGTGCCTGGAGGGGAAATTTGGAACCCCCAATCTTTCGTGAGTGTGGAAGGGCGGATCAGACGCATTCGCAAGGCGTCATGGTGGTCGACCAAGGCCTGCAAAGCCGTTCCCAGCAAATCTTGCACAATGCCGGTTGACATCTGTATCAGTATGGATCGGCTCAAATACTCAAGGGAATCGTCCCGCTCCAAGAACCGGCGCATGGCTGGGACCAATGAGAGAACTCCCGTGAAGGGGTCCGAGTTGTCGGCATCAGCCTTTTCAATCTCGCTAGCTGCCAGGGCCAGCCGTTCCACATTCTGGCATTCGAATAGGTCTCGCGGCGTTATGACAAGCCCAACCTCGCGCGCCCGACTGGCTAATTGAATCGAGCCGATGCTATCTCCCCCAAGCTCGAAAAAGCTATCGTTAATCCCGACTTGGGGAAGGCCAAGAGTCTCGGCAAAAAGCATGCAGAGAATCTCTTCTTTGCGTGTTCGCGGTTGAGGGCTCAGGCCCCTGGCGCCAGCGACGTCGGGTGCGGCTAAGGCCTTGCGGTCCAGCTTGCCGTTGGCCGTCAAGGGTAGCTCCTGGAGGAACACCAGCGCCGAGGGCACCATGTAGCCGAGCAGCATTTGCTGGGCGTGCTGGCGCAGATCCTGCGGGCTCAGGCCGTTGGCCACCACGTAAGCCACCAGCCGCTTAGGGGCTCCCGCCTCTTCCTGGCGCACCACCACCACGCAGTCGCGCACCGCCCGGTGCTTCTTGAGCACCGCCTCGATCTCCCCAAGCTCAACGCGCTGCCCGCGCAGCTTTACCTGCTGATCGATGCGCCCCAGGAATTCGATCGTCCCATCCTCACGGTAGCGCGCCAGATCGCCCGTTTTGTAAAGCCGGCCTTCGCCAAAGGGGTTGGGCACAAAGGCTTTGGCCGTCAGCTCGGGCCGAGCCAGATAGCCCCGCGCCACCTGGGCACCCCCGATATGCAGTTCGCCCGCAAACCCCACCGGCACCGGCTCCATCGCCCGGTCCAGGATGTAGAGCTGCGTGTTCGCAATCGGCCGACCAATAGGCACGGGCCTCCCTCCGGATTGTCGCTCGCACCTCCACGCCGTCACGGCGATGACCGCTTCAGTCGGTCCATAGATGTTGACCAACTCAGTTTCGGGCAGCACCGCGTAAAAACGGTCCTTCAACTCGGACGAAAGCGCTTCACCGGCGCTGATCACGCAGCGAAGAGAGGAGCATCGCACCACGTTTTTGTCGTGCGCAAAAGCCGCGAGCAACGATGGAACGAAGAAAGCGGTGGTAACGCGCTGCTCGCAAATCGTGCCAATCAAGTAGCAAGTGTCCTCCTTTAATCCCGGGCGGGCGATTACCAACGCGGCGCCCGAAATCAGCGTACCAAAGATCTCGGCCACTGACGGATCAAACGTAAAAGGGACTTTCTGCAAGAACCGATCGTCGGCGGTCAGCTTCAGGTATTCGCGCCACCAAATCGTGTAATTGCAGATGCCCCTGTGGATATTGACCACTCCCTTGGGCAGACCGGTCGATCCTGATGTATAGATGACATAAGCGGCGTTGTCAGGTGTTGTCTGGCTGGCGGGATTGACGTCGCTCTCGGCCTCGAAGTCGTCCTCCAGTATCAGGACGGGCGCGCCGTGGCTCGCAGTCTTTTGCACCCAATGCCGTTGGGTGAGCACCACCACGGGTTGAGCGTCGCGCAGGATCAAGGACAGTCGCTCGCTCGGGTAGCTCGGGTCCAGCGGCAAGTAGGCGCCCCCGGCTTTGAGCACGGCAACGAACCCGGCGATAGTCTCGATCGAGCTTTCGGCGAGCACTGCCACGATCGCTTCGGGTCCCACGCCGCATCGACGCAGCCGATGGGCCAAGCGGTTGGCGCGTCGGTTGAGCTCATCATACGTTGAAACCTGGCCGTCGAAGACCAGCGCAGTGGCTCCCGGCGTCCGGCGCACCTGCGCCTCAATCAAATCGTGCAGGCAAACATCGGTAGGATAATCGCGCCTCGTATCGTTCCAGCTGTGAAGGATCTGCTCGCGTTCCTCGACTGTTAGAAGGTCAAATTCCTGCAACTGGCGGTCAGCATCCAAAGCCACATCGGTTAGAAACACCAAGAAATGGCGTAGCCAGCGTTGAACGGTGGCTTCGACAAACAGCTCCTGCGCGTAATCACATCGCAGTTCAAAGTCGCCGTTTGCACCTGCCGCAGCGCACAATGCAAGCTCGCAAGCCGTTTGCTCGCACACGTGCTGTGATACTGCACAACAGCGGCCATCGGCACTCCGACCTGTTACGCTGCTTTCTAGAGCGAACTCGAAACTGAACAGCACTGGAAAGGTTTCTTGAGCACTACCGTCGATTTTGGTCGAGAGGGCGTCCTGCGAACCCGCAGTTTCGAGATCGCTGGCCTGGCGGACAGCCAGCTGATCCGCGATTGCACTGAGGTGTTGTTTGAAGGTCATTCCCTCCTCGAAGCGGCTACTGACCGGGAGCATGCCTACCCGGGTTTTACCGGCTTGAGCCCCTCCCTGTTCCGGCGCTTCCGCCGTCCAGGGTAGCCACAGCACCAGCTCCGTTTGGCCCGTTAAACGGTGCAGGAATGCGCCCCAAGCGCTGAGGATCACCGCACAAAGGGACCAGCACGGCCTGTCAGCAAGCATGCACAACTGGCGAATGACCTCGGTCTCGATCGTCGCGCTAATCTGGCGGTAGGAGGCAAACCGCAGTGGCTGGCGCTGGAAATCGGTAGGAAGATCCGGAGCTGCTGGCAAATCGTCTCCCGGGGCGGCTCGCCCGCTACGTGGCACTACCAAGGGAGCTCGCATACGCTAAAACGGGTGCATCGATTCGCCGGCCTCAGGCCTACGGGGCTGCACTGACAAAACGTTCGCTGGTAAATCAAAAATATGGGAACAGCAAGTCTGGCGGTCATTTGCTTTTCACTAAGGCCGATCGGATACATTCCTCCACTTTCCTGGCTAGATTGGGTGCGTTCTCGTCCGAAAAAATCGTCGTGTGAATGCCGGGAACACAATGAACCTCAACGCCGCCCTGCACCACGGCGCTCCAGCCCAGATCGTGGTCGTATTCATAAGCAGAATCTTGATCGAGTGTGCGGAAAAGCGCGACTTTTCCATGATACGGCAGAGGCCTGTAGGCAAGAAAAGCACGTTCGTGTACCATCTGAACGCGCACGTCCAGAAGCTCGGCAGCAACGACGATGTCCTCCTGCCTAACATAATAATAATACCGCGCGAGGAGAACCTTGAAGACGGCGAGCATCGCCATGAAGAGTGTTGCCCCTTCACTCCTGCTCAAATTCTCGAGGGCTTGGGTCAGATGGACCGGGAGCTCAATGGGCTCGTTCGCATCGTATTCTTCTTTCTGGCCGTTCACGACCTCAAGGTGGTTGGCTGGGGAAGGGGTGGTTCCACGCACTGTTTCGTTGGGTTACATTTCAGTCGTTAGCAACAGAATTCTGTACCGATTGGTTTTGGCAATCAGCGAGCTCGCCGCCAATCACTCTAGGGTTAATATGCGTTTCTCTTCCGAATCTTAGGGATTCCTCAGTCCCTTCCCCGAGCAGAAAACCATCTTTCGATTCATTTGTCAGTGGCGATCCGCACTTTAGGCAAAATCGATCAGGTAGTTTTTACGCCCAGTGAAGATGAGTATGACTATTACGGAAACTTGCAATCTACTGAGCCGTGCGAAGCTCTAAGGGACCGTGCATAGCCAGAAGGTTGAGGGGCGGCCCTAAACATGGATCGAAATTATTTACTGATGAGTGTTCGGGCTACGACTGTTACGATGACACTGGGGATTTGATAGAGTTGGTTTGCTAGGTTGAGAGTTCCTCAGCTCTAATCACCCTGTCAGCGAAAACTAAAAAAACGGGTTAGGCTATGAACACAATGAGCGAGGAGGGAGTGCTGTCAGGGAGTCTCGGAACATGGGCCATTTTCCAAGATGTATTTTTGGTCCGGTTCAGTTTGTTTTGCATTAGCGGCTTTGTCACTCTGACGTTGTCCGCGTTTTCGGTACAGGCAGGACTCATTCCCATGAGTCCGGGTGCAGCCGTAAACTATGCCGTTAGCGGTGAGGCCACCACCTCAGGAACTGCTCGGGATATGCTGGGCGATGCCGGGGTCCGGCCAGCCATGCAGACGTTTACTAACATGGTCAGCAGCGAGCCGATACGTGCGATGGCGCCTGAAAATACCAATAGACAAGTTGCTGAACTAAAACCCGGGCTCGAAACGAGTACTGGTGTGCAAATAGTCGGCGGTCTCGCGCTTCTGGTCTGGATCCAACGCTTGCGCAAGTACTGGGCTTAATTCTCGTGAGATGGTTCGTTGCGGCGCTGCGAGTAATAGGCCTTTAACTAAGCCAGCCACCTCGATTACCCGATCTGTGTGAGCTGGCGACTACATAATTGTCTTCAATATGAAAACCGTACAGAATGAGCCGCAAAAGCGCGGGACGAGTCGCAGCCTCGACGCCCTATCGTTTGTGAAATCTTACCAACGGAGGGCCACGTTAGGTCGGCGCCAGCAGTTCAATCTCCAGCTCAGTCAGCTGATCGATGCTGCTCTGCTGGTTCTCGCGCTTTGGCTTGGCCATCTCCTCCGCCAGTACCTCGGCGAGCGATTCCCCTTCATTCCCGAAATCGATCCATTCAACATCTTCCTATGGTTGACACTGACCATGCCGTTCGGACCGCTCCTGCTTGACCTCCATGGCTTTTACAAATTTCCGCTCGAGAAAAGTCTCCTGAAATCTCTTACTCAGATCACGCAAGCTCTGTTCTGGCTCGGAGTTTTGATCGGGGCGTGCGCGATCCTTTTCAGATTCGACATTCGCAGCCGAGCCGTTTTGATTTTGTTTGGCGCGATCAGCACGGTGTTGCTGCTCATCAAAGAGCGGATTGTTGTTGCTTATCTTCGTAGTCACGCAACGAGCGGCGAATATCGGGAGAAAATCATCCTGGCCGGTTCGACTGAGGAGATCCGCCAATTTTTGGCGCGCGTCACGGAGGAACAACTCACGCAGATCGAAGTCGTCGAGGCGATCGACGTCTCGACTCAGCCGACCTCGGAAATGGTGCGTGCCCTTCACCAACACTCGGTCGGGCGAGTGATTTTTGCGACATCCCGCACGCCGCTGAGCTCTATCGAGCAGGCGATCGGAGCGTTCGAGGTCGAGGGAGTGGAAACGTGGTTAGTCGCTGATTTCATCCGAACTTCCATCGCACGCCCCGTCTTCGACATTTTTGGAACCCAACCAATGCTAGTCTTTCGCTCGACCCCGGACCGCTTCTGGTCGCTCTTGATTAAACGCGCGATCGACTTCTTCGGAGCGCTCTTCGGTCTCATTCTGTTGGCTCCCCTCATGATTATTGTCGCGATCGCGATCAAGATCACGTCGTCCGGTCCGGTGATCTTTGCGCAGATGCGCAGCGGAAAACACGGGGAGCCGTTCAGGATGTTTAAGTTTCGCTCGATGTGCTCTGGCGCCGAGCAACGCCGGCAAGAGCTCGAAGCTTATAACCAAATGAGCGGTCCGGTCTTCAAGATCAATAACGATCCGCGGATCACACCGCTCGGACGATGGCTCCGCAAATACAGTATCGATGAGCTACCGCAGCTGATCAACGTTCTCCTTGGGCAAATGAGCCTCGTTGGCCCGAGACCTTTGCCTATCTACGAGGTCGCGAATTTCGCCGACCCAGCACAGAGACGCCGATTGAGCGTTAAGCCCGGCATTACCTGTCTCTGGCAGATGAGTGGTCGCAACGAAGTCCGAGATTTTGAAGCATGGGTCAAGCTCGATTTGGACTACATCGATAACTGGTCGATCTGGCTTGATCTGCGGATCCTGCTTGGGACCCTTCCGGTTGTCCTGCTCGGGTACGGGGCTAAATGACGTCTCCGGTGGCCTTTCTTGTTAGGCTCGAGTATCGGAGGAGAATCGTGGTCATGTCCAGGAAGCTTTGTTTTGGCGGTGAGATCAAGACACGCAAAGAAAACAACCAAGCCCCTGGGAGGATTAGAGAAAGTATTTTACGGCCCTCGAGCCGTCCTAAACGACGCTCGGCCGAACATTTCGTGGTCAAAACTGGTTTTGCTCACTGGTATGCGATGGTTTTTAGCGTCGCACTAACATTCGCAATGGAGAGCACCAAGTTGTTTGGAAGTTCTCCGCCTTACCCAGATGAAATCCAAAATCCGCATATCGTCTCTCCACAACTGCAGTTAGGAAACTACGGCGTTAAACGAGGCGAGCTCAACGACCCCATGGGTGTGTGCGTGAGTGTTGATGGAGAGATTTACATCGCCGACACCTCCAACAACCGAATACAGGTCTTCAGCAAATCAGGCCAACTGCTTCGCACCTGGGGTGAAGCAGGCCATACGCCTGGGCAATTCGTAGCACCATATGCGATCGCTGTAAGTTCGAAGGGCGAAGTGTTCGTAGCAGATACCGGTAACAATCGCGTTCAGGTGTTCGATGGAGCAGGCACGCCACTACGGCAGTGGGGTTCTTACGGCGAAAAGACGGGCGAGTTCAAAGAACCATGTGGGATCGCAATAGGCGTTGACAGGGTTTATGTCATCGACCAAGGAAACGAACGACTGCAGGTCTTTAATTTAAAGGGCGAGCCGTTGTCGGAGTTCGGTGGATATGGCGACGGGCCAGGCAAATTTAATCAGCCATCGGATGTGACGGTCGATAACGACGGGAATGTTTATGTGGCTGATTCCTATAATGAACGCATCCAAAAATTTGACCGGCTTGGGCGGCCGCTGAGCTCCTGGGGCAGTTCGGGGTCTCATAACGGATTACTCGCAACGCCAAGCGGCCTCTGCTACCGCGACGGCAAAATTTACGTCGCAGACACAATCAACCACCGCATTCAGGCGTTTGATGTCGAGGGAAACTTCCTCTTTCAGTGGGGTCGGCATCCAAATCTCGCACATGAGGGGAATGGCAGCCTACATTATCCCACTCGCATCGCAATCGCTCCGGAAAGCGACTTCGCAGTCGTGCTGGAACCGTCCGAGTACCGATTCCAAGTCTTCGGTACAAGCACTGTCGTCCGAGTCGAGAATGTGAAGGACTTTGCATGGTGGGGCGCGCCGGAGGGGTTCCATTTTGGTTCGCGCATACAAGCCAGAGGACAACTTGTGGCCATCTCGGAACCTGACACTCATTCCGTGCTCGTGTTCGACAATTCGGCCGAGGCGTCGAAGCTGATCACGAGGCTCGGAGGGAATGGCAAAGAACCTGGTCGATTCATCTGGCCGTCAGGAACCGAAATCGACCCGGATTCTGGTGACATCTACGTTTGCGACGGCGGCAATTACCGGCTTCAACGATTTGCGCTGCAACGGAATCCAGATACGGGCGCGTTTTTTCCTAACACGAGTTCTTTTGTGCAGGCCACAGATTTCCGAAAGCTTGTAGGCGCAGACGGCGCGCCCAAACTCGGAGCAGTCGGTGAGCCGAGTGCGGTCAAGCGGGACGCTCAAGGAAACGTCTATATGGCCGATCCCAAGAACGCCCGAATTGTGGTGTTAGACAGGAAGATGAACCTGATACGAAGCTGGGGTGAATGGGGGAACAAGGAAGGTCAATTTAGAATGCCCAGCGACTTGGCATTTAATAAAGCAGAGGATCTTCTCTACGTTACTGATCCCTGCAACTTTCGGGTTCAGGCTTTCGACAAGACTGGTAGATTCCTTTTCGCATGGGGTAGTCCGGGTATGGGACCGGACCAGTTCATGTATGCAGGTTCGGTATGCGTTGGGGCTGATGGATCAGTTTTCGTTTCTGATGCGGCTGCTAATCGCATCGACAAATTTGATCCGCACGGTAAGCCTCTTAAGCAGTGGGGCAACTGGGGAACCGCGGCCGGACAGTTTTATAAGCCGAACGGTATTGTTCAAGACGAGAAGGGCCGGATTATTGTCGTTGATCTGGGCAATGACCGTGTCCAAATGTTTACTCCCGACGGTGAATTCATCAGAATGTTCGCTGTAGGCGAGGTTCACACATCGGCTCACGGATCGCTGGCTTCTCAGCTACGAGAGGCTCGCAAGGAACAATCGATAACCGCAGCACCCGTCGAAAGCCCGCCGGCCGCCGGAAAGTCGGTTGTAAGCAACGGAGGAGCATATGAGATCAAATATCTTGCAGCGCCAACCGCTATTCCCTTGAACGAACCGTTTGATCTCCAGTTTTCCGTGTTAGATCAAGCTGGCAAGACTTTGGGCTCTGGGATTACCGTCCAAGTAGACGCTGGCATGCCGGCGCATCACCACGGGATGAACCAGAAAGCGGCGATTAAAGTCAATTCGGATGGGACTTATACCGCGTCCGGCCTGCTGTTTCATATGCCCGGCCGATGGCAGATCTATTTCGATGTGACCCGGAACGGCGTAACCGAGAGGTCTCAGTCTGACGTGACGCTCGAATGAATTGAAAGTGGCAAATCCGCAGCATGCGCGAGCACAGATTGAACGTCATCAGAGGCGTTCTTGCAGCCATTATTACTTTGGCACTCCTCTGGGCGGCCGAAGCCTATAGCGAATCCGGTCCATCTAATACAGACGGCGAGGCGATTGTGGAATTCTCTCCGTCCGAAACTGCAAGGATCTTTCAGCACAGTCCACTTCCCAGCTTGCCGCAGGATTTATCCAATTCCGTCGAAGGATCGGAGGCAGCGGCGCATCTAGGCCAATTTCTTTTTTTCGAACGCAGGTTATCTGCCAACGGAGCATTCTCGTGCGCAACCTGCCACCGGCCTGATTTCAACTGGACTGATGGTAAAAAACTCTCGGAAGGTGCAGGCACGGGTTTTCGGCGGACTCTTTCTCTGTGGAATGTGGCTTATAACCGTTGGTATTTTTGGGATGGCCGCGCCGACACTCTGTGGTCGCAAGCTTTGAAGCCGATTGAAGGTCGGACTGAGATGGACGGAAGCCGAGTGCGAGTGGCCTTTCTTATCAGGACCGACCCGGACCTCAGGCTCGCGTACACCAGGATTTTCGGTGAGCTTCCAGAGCTATCCCACCTGGAAGAAGTTCGACGGTCTGCACGGCCTGTACTGCAAGATCCGACGAATCCTGATCAGTTGGCGTGGAACGAAATAGCCAGGCGCGACCAGGAGGATATCAATCGTATCTTCTCGAATGTTGGCAAGGCCCTGGCAGCCTACGAGCGTCAGATCATAAGTCGTGATGCACCGTTCGATACGTTCGTGGAAGGTCTAAAAGGGCATGACATCGCGAAGTTGGCTAGCATTTCTGGATCGGCAAAGCGCGGCCTCAAGTTATTTGTTGGAAGAGGAAACTGCCGACTGTGTCACTCCGGGCCGCTCTTCTCTGACGAAGAATTTCATAACATCAGATTGCCTTCGCTTGTTAGCCGCGCGCTGCCGCCAGATGCCGGACGCTTTAACGGTATTGACTCCCTCATGAAAGATGAATTCAATTCAGCTGGAGCGTACAGCAGCGGGAACACTCGCGTGTTTTCGGCAAGGCTTCAGGCAATTAAGAAGGGCGACCACAACTGGGGGGAATTCAAGACTCCAGGACTCCGCAACGTAGCCGAAAGGTCTCCTTACATGCATGAAGGTCAGTTCGCGACGCTCTTGGACGTCTTGCATTACTATTCTACTCTCGACCAAGCTCTCCCGCCAGATCACGATCAGGAACAGATTTTGGCTCCTCTGGACCTGAGTGAAGGAGAGATTGCGGACCTGATCGAGTTCCTGAAGTCGCTTACCGGCCGACCCCTGAACGAGAAGCTTCTTCGCCAACCGGCTTCCCCTCTCCTTCCCGAGCCCGGCGTCGAGCAGCGGCACTAGGTGGGTGTTTGAGAAGTCTTACCACGATGCGGCGCGCCTGAGTAGGAGACGGATGGATGGCAAGTCGATAACGCTTCCGCTGTATACACTCCTCGAGACTCCATCCTCGCTTCCTCAGGAAGCAACGAAAGTCTCGCCACTAAAGGCTCTCACCAAGCGATAAGTACCAGAATTTTTGATTACTGCGACGGCTCAATTCCCTTAAGCCGCGACCGATCTAGCTAGCCAATGCCCTACGTGCTTGTCGCTATAGTGGTCACTCTGGGGCTCTATTTTGTCCTGGGCCTACGGCGGTTCGTTTTGCTCGTCTTTATCCCCTGTGTCATCGGTGCGACGATCTGCGCTTCCTGGTATTGTTTCTCCGGTCAGTACGAGAAGAACAAATCGACTGAGAATCAAAGGCTATCACGGGCAGGAAAAGATTGACGCCTACCTTAAAGAGACAGGACAAGCAAAATAACATCCCAATCGGATGGTACGACCTTGAGTAAAAGCTGATCGCTGATCTCAAAGCCTGGACAGAACAATGCCCACCCTGGATTCACTGGATCGAGCAAGGGAAAGCTAAGATGAAACTCATCAAACGATTTAACTACAAAGGCGAACTTGTCACCATTCAGAAAGGTGGGTTCATGCAGTACTATTTCGAGTTAGCCGATGGTGTCCAACGCTCCTACCCCAAATTAACGGCGCGCGGAGCGGAACGGCAGGTTAAGCAGGTAATTGATGATATGACCGGCACGTTGTCCAGCGAGTGGAACATCCCCCGCCAAAAATATGATCACCACCAAAATTCCCGAATGGCAATCCTCTATTTTTTAGCTGAGGAACCGATTCAAAACGATCAGGGACAAGATTGTTGTCTAATTGTGGAAGTCTACGCTCCTGATCGGGTTGATGATCAATGGGTTCAGCAGGCAGCGGAAAATGCAATCGAAGAAGAATTCGGCAAAGCGTTGACGCTCTGGTCTGCCAATGAGGACGAAGCCTTTCAGTATTCACGACCGGATCCAGGCGTCACCCGCGGTTTGTTAGACTTAGCGAGTGGTGTCCCACTGGTTTGGCATCTATTGCCGATAGTCTGATCTTGCGCGCCTGTTAAGAGTAAGTGAGGAACTCGCCATCGTTTCAGCTCACCGTTGATCACGGCCACTTTTCTATCGAGTTGCACGCTTGGCGAAGTGCGGAAAGCTGTGCGTTCGCCACGTTCATTTACGAGAAAAGCTGGCGAGCGACTTTTGCGGCATTTCACTGGCCCGGACCAAAACGAGGTCATCTGCCAAGCGCTGAAATGGTGCGAGGAAAATTAGAGCGCTGGCCGCGGCCCTGAATCTCCAGCAACGGACATCAACGAAAATGGGTGCGCGGGTGTCCAAGAATCCTGTAAGTTTCAGACACTGCCTCGCGCAAGTTGTTCTGCATGTCGTCGTCGATAGTATCTGCGGCAGGCCGCTCGGGCGCACTCTGCGCGCTTCTGAGGGCAGGCGTACGGCATTTACCGCCCGCCAAAGTGACCCTCTGGCGTGAGCGTTAATTGCGCGCAATGATGCGAACAGAGTTTGGAACGTCAAAGTCGACTACGAAAACCCTTTTCTCCTCAAACTGTGCAAAAGCTTCGCGGATCTCTTGGGAATTCGCAAAATCCATTTCAAACTTCGCGTAGGGCGTGACGAATTGAATGGTAAAGCTTTCTCGTTCGGGCACAACGCGCATCGTTGTAATTTGGCCGTAGAAAACAACCCAATACTCCTCTGAGTCGGAGGCTGTATTCCAGTCTCGCACGCCGAACACTTCTTGGCAGTCTTTTTTGCACGGTCAAACGCGTCACTGTAAATTCGCTCTGTATTCGAAGAAGGCGTGCTCGTTCATCAACCCATTCGACGGGATCGGGGGAATCACTGCGGCGCTTCCTCTGCCGCTTCGCGCAAGATTGCTTCAAGGACCGCCAGCTCAAGAGGTTTGGTCAAGTGCTGAGCGAAACCTGCCGCCTGGCTTCGCTCCAAATCCTTCGCAGTTCCTCGACCGCTTAGGGCGATCGCTCGGCGGGGGCGGCAGCCTGCAGAGTTTAGACGTCGCAAGAGTTCCCATCCGTCACCGTCCGGCAAACCAATATCGCTCAACAATAGATCGAATAGTTGGTTTTCAGAAACGGCGAGGTCGAGAGCTTCCCGCATATTTTGCGCGATGTGTACCCGATGCCCAAGAGTGTTCAATAACCCGTTTAGCCATCCTCGAATGCCGGCGTCATCTTCGACGAGCAAAATGCGCAGAGGCCGCAGGCATTGTGAGTGGCCACTCATATCAAGACTGGCACCCATGAGTAGTGCCGTCCAAAGGCGAAAGGGGCTTGAACCGGTCCGAATTCACGCCCTCACTTCCTAGCTTGTTTTAAAGGTGGCTGCGAGCCATGTCGCTTCCCGGTCCTCAAGGCCCATAGTTTCTTTCAGAGCCTATAAATATTCCTCACCCTGCACCTTGTGTTCCGTAACGATTCTTTTGGTCGCCCTGCTCTTACCGGTTCCGGCTATCCGGGCTCAGGACAATTCAACTCCCGGTGATTGCCGGTCCTTAAATTCGAAGTTGCCACATTTCTGCGGTGAGGACTTTCAATAATCTGCGGAGATGACGTAACCAGAAACTGACTCCCCTGCAGGCCGAGGAACAATCCGTCCAGTTCCAGCCCTTCCTTGAGATGAGTTTCGTTGAGCAGTATCCACTCTGAGTCAAGACGCGGCTTGAACAGGTAACTGGTGTCCTTTACCCAGTACAGTCGGCCCCGGTACTTGTCTTTTTGGACTTGGAGCAGCTCGTCAAAATCACCCAGGTTGATGAGTTCGGTTTCTTCTTCGACGGTCGTCTCGCCGTTGCTGTTTTTAATTCGATTGTAAGACATAAAATTTCAATCCGGATCGAACCAAACCAATGATTGCCGGCCGCCAGTTTTGGAGTTGATTGCGCCTGCCAATCGCACCGGTTGGTGCGGGGCGCACGACCTTGGGGTCAAACCCCATTGCCTCAAAGAGTTTGGTTCGCGGCTTTAGCCACTCCAGTCCGGGATGTTCAAACCAGAGATGATCCGACTGGTTGCCACTGAAAACGACGGCTTTCAGTTTGATCTTGAACTTGTCGATCACCATCTCGGCCATCGCCCGCGTTCCATCTCGACCAAGCGAGTCCGACTCTAAAACGAAGTAGCGCAGGCCGCGGATATTCTCCATGGTCCGCTGATAGCTACCAGGCTGAAAGGTGTTCGGTAAAATCAGTTCGCAGCTCGGACTGATTCCATCGCTGCACCATTCACTAACTGGACGGAAATGGTTGCGGTGGGACTCGCTCCCACTGTCGAACTTCGTGCCGATCCAGATGACGTCATCGGGAAGAAACATCGCTCCGATGAACTCTCGCGAGCTGCATTCGATGGGTTCAAACTGGCGCGCTGTCGGCAAGTACCGGCCGATAAAATGTCGAAGGTTCGTCGCCAAATACTTGACTCGATCGTAAGCGCTCTTGGATTTTCTCCGTTCCGCATTGTCGGCTTTGTATTCAATGCCGAGAACCTTCTGCAGCTTACGGTTTAGGGCTTTGCGTTTGCGTTCACAGGAAGCGTGCAAGCAGTAGATCACTCCCCGGTCGGCATAAACGCGGCATTGATTTCTGATAGGTCGCTGCGGTAGAAAGAAAGGGTGTCTGAACGGCTTAGCTGTTTTCGAGGGCAAACCCGGCAACCTTTACGGGCATCAGCCTCCAATCATGAAAGCCTTTGTTCCCCAATTTCAAGAGGAATTAGCCTTCGGAGAAAAAAAGGCTGAAGAGCTGCTTAGGATGGCTCAGCTCATCTCTTCCAAGCTGGGACTTACTGACATACTGCAGTGGATCGAGTACGAACTCAACGGCTACCCGAACGTTGAAAGTGTCCCTGACTACCGGACAGCTGTCTCCACCGAGCTTCAGTACTACAACCCATACCGCGGGTGGTGCAACGCTGTTGGAAATAGGGCTTTTGAGCTGGAGCCTCGAGTTAGAAGAGCGGAAGATCCTTGGCGAGAATATGTCCTTCAACGAGCAGGAAAAAAGCAGTGCAAGACACATGACGTTCAATATTGAACACATGCATGGTGTCATCGGCGATCCGAAAAACTCGCAGATCAATGTCTTCGACTTTGGTACAATCAATCAAGCCCTCAAAGACCGTGGCATACCGCAGGCGGAGCGCAACGAGCTTGAGAATTGGTTGGACGATTTGAAAAAAGCAAAGCCTCAGGAGAAGAAAGCATTGACATCCAAAGTGCTCGAGTGGATCGCAAAAAACGGTCCAGCACTCGGAACGCTAGCAGTCGAGCTAACGAAGGCTTTCACAACACAATAGTTAAGGCGATCTGGCCGATTAACTGCCCAGATCGAAAGGGCATCGTTTTAGCAATCGCAAACGTTTTTGTACGAGCATGGCGCGAATAGTATTCGCTCGGACCAACACCGAGACGACGCGCTAGGACTCTTCCTTCTCCGAGTAGAGTGAACCCTCGAGGATTTTCACTTAGACGAACTGAGCTTTCGACAAAATTTGTCGCAGTCGCTTTGCGGTTCTCCATGAGCTGGAAAGTTGAATATTGCAATAAGACTCCGGTGATTGCGATTTTTGTTTCCAACTATCTACACTGCCTAGTGGATCTTCTTCACAGATATCAAACGGGAGAGCTGAAATGTGAGATCGGCCTGATAATCAGCAATCACCAGAGTGCAACGTCTTTGGCAGACTACTACGGTATTCCGTTTTACTACCTACCGGTGACCGGTACGACCTTGGTAGGAGGATCTTCATGCACAACCGCTCACCAAATGTGTCCCGACTTGGACCTAAGTTAGTAAACTAGACTCTCCTCCATCTCGCTTGCAATTTGACTTCGAACTGGGCAACAACAGGACGCATGGTAACTGCAAAGACACTGAATAAGTCGGTTTGCTTGCACAGTTAGATCGTTTTAAAACGGGGACATTCTATAAATTTTTAAACGGATTGACTGTGATAACACTAACACTGTGCATGGATGTTACGTGTGGTGCGACGGCCCCTATCTAGATTCTTCCTAATACCGGTAATCGCGCCTGCAAATAACACGTACGTTTTCAAATTGGATTTAGTCTAGGGGTCTTGGAAACTGACAGCAACAAGGTGTCTCCTCTAAAACCTTTGTCGGTTTAAGGCTGTGACCAATTTAGATGTTTTCTTGGTCGCACTTCATACAGCCCGCGTTGGGGACGCTTTTTCTCCCCGAAAGTTGACTGTTTAGTTGCTGATTCAGAATCTGGGGCAGCGCAATTCCTATCAGCCAGGGAAATCGAAGTCATGCAATCAATCGCCGAAGGCGAGTCTAGCAAAGAAATAGGCCGATTGCTCGGAGTTGCCACGAAAACAGTGGAAAGCCACAGGACGCATCTCATACAAAAACTGGATATACACAATGCCGCGTCCTTAACACGAGTTGCAGTCCAAATGGGCCTCGTTCCCTCTTCCTGGATCCCGGGGGACGGGTCGTTCTCGAAGGCCGTGGCGTAGACCTCTCTGAGAGATACGACATTCTCAGCGGCGGAGGCGATAGCGAGGTCGACGCGGGCGCGTAGGAGGCACCTACTAGCCGTATCCTTCCTGATCGGTACAAGGGCGAAAGCCTGTTCCGCGGGCGCTGGAGGACGAGCTCGCGGCACTCTGTCATTTGCGATCGGCGAATGGTTATTGGCTATCTCGGCCGTCCCATATTCAGGACAAGCAATCCCAAAATTGGGCCGGCTTCGCCCGCTCGTTAAGATCGACACGCACCAGGCGATGAATCAATGTAAATTTATTTCCCCTCGGGAAATACACGAAATGGCAGCATGCCTCATGCTGTCTGATCCCGTTTGGCATCGCGCCTGCTTAATAGAATCCCGACGACCAATTAAGAGTCGTCAATTCTAAGAATAGCCACCACGCCAACAGCAGGGGTCGGTGCCGGTTCCATTCGCCGCGCACCGACTCTCTTTTTTTGTTTAGCTCGCTTTCATCCCGACAGCTAGTTGCATCTTGACGGCCTTGGCCGGGTACCCCCCTGGCGACGGAGGGAAGCAGCTCCCGACTTCGCCCATATATCTGAGACCGCTACCGGACCGTAATCGTGCTCGCAGTTTGATAATTCAGATAGGGACCCAGCCAGCGCTCGACTTCTTCCAAAGGTAATCCTTTGCGGACCCGATAATCTTGGATCTGATCGCGACC
>WNFI01708609.1_pt1 | contig 23608 bp, 18 predicted proteins | sample 5400471 | NCBI WGS metagenome assembly WNFI01 (sample SAMN13153348, study PRJNA577476) | soil metagenome | isolation source: 100 cm saprolite on Douglas fir-dominated hillslope | place: USA:California | collected 2013-09-17
CCGGCCGTATCACCGACCAGGCGGGTCAGCCGCTGAACAACATCTGCGTCATCCTGCAGGGCGTCACCGGCGCCGGTGGCGCCGGCAACTGGGGCGACTTCCAGGTCGCCCTGAACGGCCGCTACACCTCGGCCAACCTTCCGCCGGGCCAGTACTCGGTCACGTTCAGCGGACAGTTCGCCCGCAACCGGGGCTGCGGTGCGTCTCCTTACGCCGATCAGCAGTTCTACCGGGAAGGCCTTGGAGGGCTGCCCGACCTCATCTCGGCGCCAGGCGGAAAGATCACCGGCGGCGTCAATGCGGTGCTGACCTTCGCCGGAACGATCAGCGGCGTGGTGGCGAACAAGGCGGGCCGGCCCGTGCGCGGCATCTGCGTGACGGCGGCCAATCCGCGCACGGGCACCCTCGGCATGGGATTCAGCGCGCGGCACGGCAAATACGTGATCACCGAGCTGCCCGCGGGCAAGTACAAGGTCGAGTTCTCTAGCTGCGGCGGCGACTTCCCCCTCTTCGGCATCACGGGCGTGAACTACGCGAACCAGTGGTACAGGAACCACTCGACGCGGGCAGCAGCCAACTTGGTGGTCGTTCGCCCCGCCCATATCACGCCGCGTATCGACGCGGCGCTGACGCCTGGCGGATCGATCGCCGGCCAGGTCGTCTACAAGCCAAGTCAGCGGCCGGTTAGCTTCGTCTGCGTCACCGCCTTCACGCCCGACTTCAGCGCTTTCAGCTTCGGCCTGACCGACCGGCGCGGTCGCTACCTCCTGGACGGGCTCAGCACGGGCCAGTACTTCGTCCAGTTCAATCCCTGCTCTTTCGAGTCCGCCCTCGCGGGCGAGGTCAGGAGCGGCCGGGTGCACGTCGTGGCCGGGCAGGTCTTTCACCATGTTGACGAGCAGATGCCGCTTGGCGGATCGGTATCCGGCGTGACGAGCGTCAGCCTGCCGGGCGGCGTCCGGCCCGCACCAGGGACGTGCGTCCTCGTGCTGCCCATGAGCGGTACCGCGGCGGCCGCGATCACGGTCTCATTGCAGGGCGGGAGCTACGTGGCCACCAACCTCGCGGCTGGCCAGTACCAGATCCTGGCCGGAGATCCGGGCTGCTCGAGCGACGCCCCGAGTCTGTCGGCGCAGGTGTCTGGCCAGGTCCAGGTGGCGGCCGGCCAGACCACCACGGGCGCCAACGTGAAGCTAAAGGTCGCCGGCGGGATCGCCGGCGTGGTGCGGGGCCCGGGCGGCAAGCCAATCTCCGGCATCTGCGCCGAGGCGGTGCCGCAGCGACCCGGCCTCGGCATTCCCGTCGGCGTCACCGGCCCGGCCGCCGGCCGCTACCGCATCAATGACCTGCAGCCGGGCGCCTACAAGGTCAGGTTCACGGTCGGCTGCGGCGCGACCGGCTACGCCACCCGCTGGTACAAGAACGCGCGCACCAGGCAGGGCGCGACGATCGTCATCGTCAAGGCCGCCACGGTGATCTCGGGCATCGACATTTCCCTGCCCCGCCGATTAGATACATGTGGCACGTGCGCACTGTCGGTTCGGCAAGCGCGCATTGGCGCCTCAGCATGAAGGGTGGCATTGCCATGCTACGAACATCCGTGGCGATCGCCACACTCGGCGGCGTGCTCGCGAGCGGCCTCGCCGCGCTACCAGCCCAGGCCCAGACGACTGCACGCACCGCAGCCCGCAGCGGTCACCAGCCGGCCCTCCCGTTAAGCGCAGGTTCGCTGCTACCTGTTCCCCGACCTCTGGCCGCTCGTCAGGCCGTAGCGCTCGCTCTGGCCCGCGAAAACTGGCTGCGCAGCCATGGCCGCGGCCAGATCGGCACTGCCGCCATCGCAGCGGCGACCACTGGTACTGCCGGCGCCGGGGCCGGGAACCGTCGGATGAGCACGCTGACGGGTGTCGTTCACGGACAAGGCGGGCGGCCAGTGCCGGGCGCGTGTGTCACGGCCTCCGGACCATTTGGTACTGCCACAGCGAAGACCCGCGCCGACGGACGGTATGTCCTGTCAGGGCTGCGCCCCGGCAATTACGCAATACGCATCAGCGACTGCCCTGGCACTTCACACTCGAGCACCGGCCTGCCGACATCTTTCCTGTGGCCCAGTCTCCCGACCCAGGTTGCAGTGGGCTCCGGCCAGGTCAGAACCCTTCCGCCGGTCACCGCGTTGCCTCAAGCCAGCCAGGCGGCCCGTGAACTGCGGGTCGGCTCCAGCGCCAACCGGGCAGGTACCGGGAGCATCTCCGGGGTGGTCACCGGTCGCGGCCACCCGCTGAAGGGAATCTGCGCCGAAGCCGATCGGGTCGGCGGCGGAAGCGGCCGGTTTGCCGCGACGTTGAAGACAGGCAGGTACCGGATCACTGGCCTTCAGCCCGGGCGCTACCAGGTGGGATTCACCACTAGCCTGGGCTGCGGTAACGGCGGTAACTGGCTAGACCAGTGGTATCCGGGCATCACCACGCCGTTCCCGGACCCACCCCAGGCGGCGGCCATCCGGGTCAGGGCCGGAAAGACAGCAACTGGCATCGACGCACGCATGAAGATGGGCGGTGCGATCAGCGGCACCGTCCGAACCAGGTCAGGCACGCCGCTGCCAGGGATCTGCGTCGATATCGAAGGACGCGTACGTGGCGGATTCGAGGGCTTCGTCTTCGGGTCGGGCCGCAGCGGCCGCTACGCGCTGCACGGCGTCTTTCCCGGCCGGTACACGGTGGGATTCTCGATTGGTTGCGGCAACAAGGGCAACTACGCACCCCAGTGGTGGCGACTGCGGACGTCAGCCTCCCACGCCACACCCATCAAGATCACGGGCGCCCAGGTCGCGAGGCACGTTGACGCCGCGCTCGATCCTGGCGCGGCAATCTCAGGCACCATCCGGGCCGTGAACTCCGCTGGCAAGCCGCTCGCCGGAATATGCGTCCAAGCTCAGAGTAGTCAGGGCGATTCCGCCGACGCAGCGTCGGCCAAGGACGGGACCTACCAGCTGAAAGGCCTGATCGGCGGACAGTACGTGGTCGTGTTCGACCCCAGTTGTTTCGGCAGCAGCTCAGCCAACTATCTCGCGCAGTATCGCAGGGTGAGCGTCAAGCGCGGCCATTCCCTCTCGGGCGTCAATGCCTACTTGCAGCCGGGCGCGGGGATCTCAGGGGTGGTGACCGACGTACACGGCCATACCGTGGACGGCGTCTGCGTTCAGATCGCGGGCGAACACGTCAACACCTTCGCCACGACCGACATCAACGGCTCCTACTCAATCGTCGGACTGCCTGCGGGGTCCTACCAGGTACTGTTCACCGGTGGGTGCGGGAACCCAGGAAGCCTGGCCCCGCAGTTCTACAGGGATGAGCTGAGCGCAGGCTCGGCGGACGTGATCACCTTGACTGCAGGCACGATCACTCCACATATAGACGCGGTCATGAAGCCAGGCGCCACGATCAGCGGCGTGGTCACCGACTCGTCGGGGCGCCGACTGAATAACGTGTGCGTGGGCGTCGCCGATCAGTCACTGGTCTCGTCCGGTTTTGCTTTCAACGACATCGAATTCACCAGCGGCGGCCGTTACCGCGCCGTCAATCTCGCCCCCGGTCTCTACGGGGTCGACTTCGGCTGCGGCGGCGGCGGCAAGTACGCGGACCATTGGTACCGGACGAACGCGGAATCGTTCCCGTCAAGTCTGGTTTCGGCTCCGGCCGGCGTCACGAGCGGGGTCAACGCGGTCGTGCGCCTCGGCGGCGCAATTGGCGGAGTTGTCACAAACAGTGCCCGCCACCTGATCCCCAACGCCTGCCTGTACCTGGTCGACGCGAGAACCGGAGCCCAGATCCTAGGGTCGGTGTTCCAGGGCGGCGGCGTCAACGGCCGGTACAAGATAACCGGCCTACGGCCGACCACGTACAAGGTCTTCTTCTATGGCTGCGGCACCAAGTACGCCAGCCAGTGGTATCACGGCCGTTCGACCGAGCAGAATGCGGACCCCGTGCGGGTACGTGCCGCGCAGACGACTTCTGAGATTAACGCGGCACTCGCCGTCGGCGGGACTATGTCAGGAGTAGTTGTCGCCCAGGCGACCGGCAAGCCGGTGCGCAATGAATGCGTGGACGCCTACGACGCCGCCTCGCAGAGTTTCGGATTCGCACAGACAAACAAGTTGGGCCACTACGCCATGCGAGGCCTCGCCACCGGGCGCTACTTGGTGTTTTTCACGCCGTGTTACGCCAAGGGCCCGAACCTTGCATCAACGACCAGACCAGGCCTGGTTCGCGTGACCGCTCCGCGCGCTGTGACGGGGATCAACGCGCGGCTCGCAGCCGGTGGGTCCGTCTCGGGAAAGGTGATCGGCGGGTCTCATCTTCAGAGCAGCATCTGCGTGGAGGTGGTACCGATTGATCCGGCGGGCAGCTTCGGTTTCGCGTTCACGGGCATCGACGGCACCTACACGGCAACGGGACTGGCCGCCGGCACCTATCACGTGTACTTCAACGACCCGAGCTGCGGGTTCGGCGTCCCCCAATTCGCCGGGCAGTGGTACAACGGTCAGCTGACAGAGGCGACAGCGACTACGGTCCCGGTATCGGCTGGCAGCACGACGGCCGGGATCGACGCCACGCTCCAGCCGTTCGGCGAGATAAGCGGGACCGTGACCGGGCCGACACATGCGACTGTGCCCGGCGAATGCGTGACAGCTACCCCCGCCGGAAAGGGCTTCGTTGGAATATTGCCAGCCGTTATCGCGATCAGCACGAAGACCGGCGGCTACTCGCTGCCGGACTTGCAGCCCGGGCGGTACAAGGTCGAGTTCTCCACTGGCTGCGGCGCCGCCAGTCTCAAGACGCAGTGGTGGAAGAACGCCGACTCGGCGGCCGCGGCGACGGTGATCACCGTCGGCGCGGGCGCGCTCGTCACCAGCATTGACGCAGCGCTGAAACGCTAGCTTAACCAGCCGTGCGCGTCGAATAGCTCCGCCACTACGTTGTGTGACCCGTGTTAGGCCGAGTTAGTGCGCAAGTTCAGCGCTCGCAGAGAGAGAACTTGCAGGTCAGCGCCCCGCTCAATCGGCCTAGGTTAAATCGTGGCTCATTAGTCAGGGTAATACTGCTGGGGCAGGTGGGGCGGGCGAGCATTCGCTCCGAGCTACCTGGCGGCGGCAGGGTCGGTTGGGCGCCGGCCGGAGTCAGCGTGGCGCCAGCAGCCGGGCCGTGACGACGCGGGCGGCCACCCGCCAGCCGAGGATGAACAGCCCGAGGAACGCGAGCGTGACGCCGATGAAACTGAGCGCGGTACCCTGGCCGACGACCACCCGGAGTCCCATGCCGGCCGCCGCCGCGCCGAGCCAGGCGCCGAGGCCAGCGGGCACGAGCGCCAGCGGCCGCCGCCAGCCTCGGGCCGCGACCAGGCCGATCGCTAGCCCGGCCAGGAAGGGCCAGGCGGTGTGCCAGATTCCGGCGACGCTGTCGCCGTCGTGGTGGGCGCGACGGCCGATGGCCACGAACGCCAGCACGCAGCAGACGTCCAGTGCCGTGCTTGCGATAGCTGTGCTGCCGCTATGTAGCCGGGCCATCCGGCCACGGTAGCCGAACCCGCCAGCTGCCGGATGGCTGGTGATAAATCGACGGCGTTGAGGTCACGGTCCGGCCCGCGCTAACCGCCGCTGCCGCCGAGGTGCTGGAAGCAGACGGGTACCTGCTGGGCACGCCGGCCAACATCGGCTACATGTCCGGCGCGCTGAAGCACTTCTTCGACGGCATCTACTATCCGTGCCTCGAGGCGACTAGGCGGCGGCCGTTCGGCCTGTACGTGCACAGCGCCAGCGACACCGGGGGAGCAGTGCGGGCGGTCGAGTCGATCGCGGCCGGCCTGGGCTGGCAGGCGGTCAGGCCTGCGGTGACGGTGATAGGCCCGCCGGGCAAGGCGGATCTGGAGGCTTGCTGGGAACTCGGTGCGCTGCTGGCCGCAGAGGTAGCCGGTTGATCGTCACCGTTACCCTCAATCCGGCGCTGCAGGTCGAGTACGCGGCCGACCAGATCATGCCGGGCGCCACCAACCGGTCCGCCGCGTCGGGTACCGGGCCAGCAGTCGCGGCCTGGCGGTGGCACGTGTGCTGCACACGTTCGGGCACGAGGTGGTGGCCGCAGGGCTCGCTGGCGGATCAGCGAGCGACCTGATCCGGGCCGAGCTGGCCCGAGCCGGCGTGGCGACCCAGTTCACCCCGATCGCGGCTGAGTCGCGTCGGACCGTCGTCGTCACCGACGGCTTGGCTCGCCAGGCGACCAGTTTTGCCGAACCCGCTCCCTACGTCACCACCGAGGAACTCGGCCGGCTCGCCAGGGATGGCCCTGCCGGCCGACGCGACCGCGGTGGTGCTCTGCGGCAGCCTGCGGACAGCCTGCCGGCCGAGATCTACGGCTCCTTTGCCAGCTATGCCACTGAGGTTGGGGTGCCAGTCATCCTCGACGCGGGCGGCGAAGCGCTGGCGTACGGGGCGTCGCGCAGGCCCGCGCTGGTGATTCCCGAGCTGGGTCGAGACACCGGCGGGGGCGTGGCAGGTGAAGCTCGGAGCCGGTTCCGCGGGAAGCGAGGTGCCGCCGACCGATGCCTTCAGGGACGCTCTGGTAGCAGGGTTCGTGCCCGGTATCGCGCTGTCGTGGTCCTGGCCGGAAATGCTCAGACACGCGGTGGCCCTCGCGGCCGCGTGGAATCCGGACGGACAACTGGACGTGCGGGCGTACGAGGAGACGCTCACCACGATAGATGTCCAAGAGCTACTAGCTGCGCCCGAGCAGTGACAGCTCGGTAGCGATCAACCTTTTTCCCGGCTAATCCTCCCGAAAATCACCTATGCTCGCCCCGTGAGCGAGATTAAGCGACCGTCACGTGGGGTCGAGTGGGTGCCCCGGCACGTCCTGGCGCCGCACCAGGACGGCCGACGCGAGTACGGGGCGCGCGACCAGGACTTCGACGAAGAGGCGGGCGGTGACTGGTCCCGGCAGATGGCAGCGCTCTTGCGGCACAAGGTCACGCTGGCGAGCATCGCCCTGATCGCCGCCTCGCTGATCTGGAAGGCTAGCTTCGTCGGCCGCTATTACTTCGAGCAGGACGACTTCCAGGTCCTCGACGCCATGCGGAAGAGCGGCCTGACCTGGAGCCTTCTTACCCACATTGACGCCGGTCACTTCTTTCCGGGCGTCTACCTGACCGCCTGGCTGCTCTCCAGGGGGACTCTATACAACTGGACGGCCGCATCGGGTGTCGTTCTCGTCATGACGGCCGCCGCGAGCCTGGCCGCGTGGCGGCTACTGCGGACGATGCTCGGGAACCGCCCGGCAATCCTGATCCCGTTGGCGCTTTACCTCCTCACGCCGCTCTCCTTCCCCAACTACACCTGGTGGCTTCTTCCGGCTGAGGCAATCCCGCTGCAGATAGCGCTCTTTATGTCGCTCAACGCCCATCTCCACTACGTGTGGACGCGCAGAATCCGGCACGCCGTCGTCGCCGCCGCGTGGCTGCTATTCGGGCTGGCTTTCTTTGAGAAGTCCGCGGTAATCCCGCCGCTGCTTTTCGCGGTCACGGCTGCATTCATCATCAAGAGAAAAGGGCTGCTTTCCGCCAGCTGGATAGCGGCGGTGCAACTATGGAAGGCGTGGCTGCTCTACTTCGGCTTGCTTGCAGGGTACTTCGCCGTGTTCTTCTTCGCTCTGCACTCGTCGACCGCACAGCCGAAGGCACCAGCCTCACTCCATGCCGTAGGCACATTCGCGTGGAACCTCGTCTTCCGCACATTCCTCCCTGGCACTCTTGGTGGTCCATGGCACTGGCTGCAACTGGGGGGTACATCCGGTGCATCTTCTTGGCCTCCTGCCATCCTGGCCTGGATGTCGCTGGTCATCGCGCTTGTCATCATCGTGGCCAGCACGTTGACCAGGAGTAGGGCCTGGCGGGGATGGGCCATCCTGGCTGGCTGGATCGTGCTGGCGGACATTCTGCCCGTTGCCATCGGCCGGCTGGCGAGCCCAGATTGGGCCGGCCTGCTCGGGATCTCGACGCGTTACGCCGCTGACGCCACTCCAGTGCTGGCAATCGTGGTGGGACTGGTCTTTTGGCCGATCGCGGACCCGAGTGAGGAGGGCGTGCCCAACCCCACGCCGCAGCGCGCGTTCTTCGGCGGGCAATGGAAGATGGCGGCCGTCGCCCTCGTCACGGTATTCGCTGTCGGCTCGGTCTGGTCAGTGCAGACGTTCCAGGACCTCACTTCGAGTACGGCTAACCGCAGCTACATCGCCAACGCCAGGGCCGCGCTGGCCGAGACGCCGCGCGGGACGATCATCTTCACGACCCTCGTACCCAGCACCATGATGGTGTGGCTCTTCCGCCCTGCTGACGAAACCTCAGTGGTACTCGGGCCGCTAGTGAACCGTGGATCGCAGATCAGCTGGACAAGACAGCCGTCGGGCACTATCGACCAACTCAAGATCTTCGGCGCTGACGGGCGGTTGTACCCGGCCAGCATGTTCGGCACGACTACGGTCCCCCGCAGCCTGCGCGAGAGCTGCTTCTCGGCCCGGAAGACCCAGCTCACCCTACGGTTCCCGGCCGCATCGGCGAGCTACGCGCAGTTCCTGCGGCTGGCCTACCTTGCGGGCCCGGCGGCGGCTGGCCAGGCAGCGACTTTGACCTACGGCACAACGGTCCGGCAGCTCACGATTCGGCCGGGCCTGAACAACGCCTACTTCCCGGTGCATGGGAGCGCCGCGAATGTCGTTGTCCAGTCCCAGAGCGGCTCCGCGCTCTGCCTCGGCGATGCAGTGGCTGGCTTCTTCGTCCCTGCCACGGGCCCGGCCATCCCGCCGTTGGCCAGTTCGGCGGGCTCGGGATAGCCCAGGCCGATTGCCCGATATGCGGGTAATGTGATCATGCGAGCTCTACGTGGTACTCGGCGTGGCCATGATCGCGATAGGCATACAGGAGAGCTGCCAGCCCCTGGTCACGCTCACCGCTGGCCGGTTCAAGCGGCTGCCTGGCATCGTTGCCGAACCGCGCGGCAAGCACCACGAGATGACCAGCCCCGGAACGCGGCAATTGCAGTGGCAGACAGTCGCCGGGTCAGTGATCTTTATCTTCGAGGGCGTTCTGCTCGCCACTGGCATGCTGGACCACGGCATAGCCAGTCGCGTGCTCGTCATCCTCGCGCTGGTTTGCCTGGCCTGGCTCCTCGCCGCATACATCGCCGAGTGGCTTGAGTCCCGCAAGCAGAGCGGGTCAGGCGGCCTAAGCTAGGCCGCCTCGCCAGTCAGTCGAACAGAACGTAGACCTTGCGGATCGTCTCGTGGATCTGCCAGGTTCCGGTCCAGCCGCGGGGGAACACGGCGACGTCACCGGCGCTGATCTCGGTCGGCGCTCCGCCGTCCGGGGTGACCGTCATCCGGCCGGCCAGGATCTGCACGAACTCGTGCGTCTCCAGCGTCCAGCGGGAAGGGCCCGGCGTGCACTCCCAGACGCCCACCTCCTGGTCGCCGTCCTTCCAGAGGGTCAGCCCGCTCGTGGTCATCTCCTCGCCGGTGGCCTCTTCGAGCGGGCCCCAGTCCTCGAGTTCGGCGGTCGCGGCCGCGGCGAGATACGGGGTTGCCGGGTTGGTGTCGGTCATCAGGGCGTTCCTTCCTGGGCTGATCGCCGGTCAGGGCTGCGGGGACTGCGCCTTCTCTGGGAACGCCTGCGCCTGCGGCGTCTTCCTTGGGAACGGCAGCGCGATCGGATCGGTGGCGAGGCGGCTGTTGCCCTGCTCATCGAACCGGTCGAGGCCGAGGTCGGTCGTATCCACCACGGGCGAGCGCCCGTCCAGTGCAACATCGGCCGCGGCCCTAGCCACCCCAGGACCCCACATCATCCCGTGGCCGCCGGCACTGGCCACGAAGGCCCCGTTAATAATCTGACCGGAGGCAATCGCCGGTCCGATGATCGGCAGGTGATCGGGCGTGTAGTCGATGGTGGCCGCCCAGGTGCGGCGGAGGCCGAGTCCGGCCGTCACCGGGACCAGCTTGTGCAGCCGCTGCCGGATCAGCTCCAGGTATTCGGTGTCGACGCAGCGCGCTTCGCCCGGCGGCTCATCCGGGTTCGACATGCCGAACAGCATGCCGCCGTCCTCGGGCCGCCAGTACAGGCCGACCGCCAGGTCGAAGAGCATCGGCAGCCGCGACGGCGCGAGGTCAGGATGCTGCTCGGTGACGGCGACCTGGTGCCTGACCGCACCGGCCGGGATGGTGATCCCGGCGAGCCTGCCGACAGCGGCGAGTTCGGGCCCGCCGGTGAGCACGACCAGGGGCGCGGCGATCGGCCCGGCGCTGGTGCGCACGCCCGTGACCGCACCGCCCGCGAGCTCGAGACCGGTAAAGCTAGTGTGCTCCAGTATCCGGACACCGCTGGCCGCGAGCGCGTGCGCGTAGGCGGTGACATTGCGCGGCGGATGCAGGTAGCCGTCCTCCGCGCAATACGTCGCGCCAAGGGTGAGGCCGGGGGCCATCGCCGGGTTCATCCGGTCGAACTCAGCAGGATCCAGCCAGCGGACATCAATGCCGAGGGAATTCTGCATGGCCATCCGCTCGTGCGCGGCGGTGACCTCGGCGGGCGAGAAACACGGCAGCATGTACCCCTGCGGGGTGAAGCCAGAGTCGATGCCGAGCAGCTCTGCCTGGCTCAGGTAGAACTGACGCGACCACTCCCCTAGCCGGACCGCCCAGGCAGTGCCACCCTGAGTCCTGACAACCCCTGCCGCCCTGCTGCTCGCCCCCTGGCCGAGCCTGTCCTTCTCCAGCAGAACGACCCTGTCCACACCTGAGGTACGCAGGAAGTAAGCACACCAGGCACCGATTGTTCCGCCGCCGACGACGACAGCATCTGCTGTCGAGTCCATTGGCATGCCGCCGATGCTGACATAGACTGAACGTTCAGTCAAGACCGGTCGACACCTGGCCCCGGCTGACATCTGGCCGTGGGCGAACCCGGCGTGGAAGGGGACCGATGTACAGCCTGTCAGAGCAGGACCTCGATATCCAGGCCCGCGCTCGCTCCTTCGCCGACGAGCTGATCCCCCTGGAAGCTGATGTCGAGCTGGCGGGCGGTGAGGTCCCGGCGGAGCTGGAGGCCAAGCACACGGCGAGGGCGATCGAGCTCGGGCTGTTCGCGTCGAACATGCCGAAATCCGTCGGCGGCGGCGGATGCACGTCGCTCCAGCAGGTCCTGATCCAGGAGCAGGTTGGCCGGGTCACCAACGCGCTGGCGTGGGTGGTCGCGACGCCGCCGTCCTGGCTGCCTGACGTCGCCACGCCCGACCAAGTGGAGCGGTATGTCAGGCCGTCCGCGCGGGGCGAGCGGAGCGAGTGCTACGCCATTACCGAGGAGGGCGCTGGCTCAGACGTCGACGCGATCGAGGCCACGGTCGGCCGGGACGGCGACCACTACGTGCTGAACGGCGTGAAATGGCACGTGACCTCGTTCAACGCCGCCGATTACGCGTTCTTTCAGGGCAAGCTGACCAGCGGCGAGCACGCGGGCGAGCACGCCATGTTCCTGGTCGACCTGCCGACGCCCGGCGTGCGGGTCGTCAGGACGCCTGCCTACATGCACACCCTCGGCCAGGCGCATCAGCATCCGATCGTGGCCTTCGAGGACGTGCGGGTTCCGGCGGCCCAGCTGGTCGGGGCCGAGGGCGACGGGATGAGCTTCGCCTACGAGTGGTTCAGGTTCGAGCGGCTCATGGTCGCCGCCCGGTGCCTCGGGGCGGCGGATCGGCTGACCGCCGAGATGACCTCGTTCGCCGCTGAACGCGTCGTCTCCGGCCGGCCGATCGCGGAGTTCGGTGCGGTCCAGGCGATGCTGGCCGACAGCCTGACCGAGCTGTTCGCGGCCCGGTCACTGACCTACGAGACGGCGCGCGGCATCGACGCGGGCGTGGATGTCAAGGTGCAGCACGCGCAGTGCTCGATGGCCAAGCTGTACGCGGCCGAGATGGCAGGCCGGGTCGCAGACCGCGCGGTCCAGGTCTTCGGCGGCCGTGGTTACATGCGCGAGTACGCCGCGGAGAGATTCTTCCGGGAGCTGAGGGTCGAGCGGATCTGGGAGGGGACGAGCGAGGTCCAGCGCGCGATCATCGCCGACCAGATGGTCAAGCGCGGCCCAGGTCGGCTCGCCTGACAGCGGCTAACCCGCCAGGCTCGCCTCGATCGCGCTGACTAGCTCCGGTGCCTCAGGATCGGTCAGCGGCCGGAACCTCCCCAGCACCTTGCCGTCGCGCCCGACCAGGAACTTCTCGAAGTTCCACTGAATGTCGCCGGTTTCGCCGTCGGCATCGGCGAGTTCGGTCAGCTCCGCATACAGCGGATGCCGCTCAGGCCCGTTCACGTCGATCTTGGCGAACAGGGGGAACGTGACCCCGTAGTTCACCGAGCAGAACTCAGTGATCTCTTCCGGCGAGCCAGGCTCCTGGGCGCCGAACTGGTTGCACGGGAACCCGGCCACCGTGAATCCCTGCTCGGCGAACCGGTCATGCAGCCGCTGCAGGCCCTCGTACTGCGGCGTCAGCCCGCACTTGGATGCCACATTGACGACGAGTATCGCCGAGCCGGCGAATTCACCAAGAGTGGCTGGATCCCCGCTCAGAGTCTGAAGGGCAATGTCGTGCACGCTCACGTCGGCGCTCCAGTGGTCATACTGATGGATACGTTCGCCCGGTCATCGGCGACTACTCCGGCAAAGGCGGCAACAGCATTTGCCGCCCGGTTATGCCCGGCCGACGGTGTTCCTTCCGCTCCATGGCCGAGCGGCCAGCTACCCGACAACGGGCCGCCGCAGCGATGACTCTACGCCGGCCAGCCAGCCGCGGACGAGCCCGAGGGTCAGGTCGGGCCGCTCGGCCTGGCCCATGTGTGAGCAGCCGGGAAGCACGACGAACTGCGAACCCGGGATGCCGTCGTGTGCCTGGGCCACCGTGGCGGGCGTGACCTCGTCGAATTCGCCGCAGAACAGCAGTGTCGGCACCTCGATCGAGCCGAGCTCCGCGGTGACGTCGAAGTCCTTCAGCGGCCCGATCACGTGGAACTCGCTGGGCCCGTTCATCGTGTTGTACACCTCGGGGTTCGCCGCGAGACCCGCGAAACAGCGGTCCAGCCAGTCGGGGTAGGGCCGCACCCGGCAGACGTGCCGGTCATAGAAGGCGATCATGGTGGTCTGGTACTCGTCGCTGTCCGTCGTGCCGGCCGCCTCGTGCCGCCTGAGCACGTCTTCCACGGAAGGCGGCAGGTCGGCGCGTAGCCTGGCCAGTTCAGTCAGCCAGAACGGAACGCTAGCTGGCGAGGACTCGACCAGCAGGCTGACCAGCCCCGCTGGCTTGGTGATCGCATAGGCCATCCCGAGCATGCCGCCCCAGGAGTGACCGAGCACATGGCAGCGATCGAGACCAAGTTCCTCGCGGACCGCGGCGACCTCGGCCAGGAACAGCCCGGTGGTCCACATTGCGGTGTCGTGCGGCTCACTGATGGCTGAGTTCCCGCAGCCGAGCTGGTCGTAGCAGATGACGCGGCGGCCGTCACCGGCCAGTTCCTGGTACGGCTCCATGTGATGCCAGGTCGCGCCCGGCCCGCCGTGCAGGCAGAGCAGCGGGAACTTCCCCGGCTCTTCGGACTCCCCCGTCACCCGGTACCAGGTCCGGTAACCGGCGAAGGACAGATAATCCTCCCTGGCTGGCAGATCGTGATTCATGTCCCACTCCGGTTGCGCTCGGCGGTAGACGTGCACTAAGCCTTATTTCAACACAATCGCCCGGCGCTCGTCTCGTCCGGAAGGCGAGTGCTCACAGACGCGGATCCACCGGCTCGGATTCCAGCGCGAGAACCGCGAAGACGCACTCGTGTCCCCGCCAGAGCGGCTCGCCCCGCGCGGCTCGGTCGAGTGCCTCGAGGCCGAGCGCGTACTCGCGCGAGGCCAGCGAGCGCTTGTGACCGAGGCCCCGCGTGCGCAGCCGGTCCAGATTGGCCGGCTCGGCGTAGTCCGGCCCGTAGATGATCCGCAGGTACTCAGGCCCGCGCACCTTCAGGCCGGGCTGGACCAGCCCACGGCGGCCGCGGACCAGGTTCGCGGCCGGCTTGACCACCATCCCCTCGCCGCCACCGGCCGTCATGTTCTCCCACCACAAGGTCGCGGCGGCGGCCGAGGCTGGATCCGTGGTGTCGGCGAACATCCGGCTGGTCGGTGCGACGAGTCCGGGATCGGCGTCAACGAGGCGGTCGGCGATGACCAGATGCCAGGAATGCGGCCGGTCGGAGTAGGTCGAGCCGTCCGTCGCGAGCAGCTGGAACGGCGCGATCCTGACACCGTCGAGCCCGTCGACGGGCCAGCAGTACCGCCGGTAGGCGGCGCTGAACGCCGCAGCGTTCACGTCCCGTGCCCTGGTGCGCTCGAGCAGATCCGCGACATCCAGGCCCGCGGCGGCGGCCTGCTCAAGAGCGCTGACGGCCGCCGGCAGCGCGCTGCGCGCCGCCGCTCCGACCGCCGCGTACTGCGTCCTGAGCAGGTCCTCCGCCTTGACGCTCCAGGGCATGAGCTCGGCATCGAGCAGCAGCCAGCCAGTGTCAAGCTCGTCGAACAGGCCAGCCGCGGCAGCGGCAGTGCGGAGCCTGGCCAGCAACTGTTCGGTCAGCCCGGGGCCGAAGAACGACCGTCCGGTCCGGGTCCACACAGCGCCGGTCTCGGCGGCTGCCGCGCCGAAGCGACTGCGCGCGGCATCGGCGTCACGGCAGACCAGCGCGACCGCGCGCGAGCCCATGTGCTTCTCCTCGCAGACGACCGCGTCCACGCCTTCGGAGCGGTACGCGTCGAACGCCTGGTCCGGATGCTCGAGCAGTCCTGGCCTGGCCGACGTCGCGACCGGACTCATCGTCGGCGGTAGGTGAATAAGCCAGCGAGGGTCGATCGCGAACCTGCTCATCACCTCGAGCGCCGCCGCCGCGTTGTCCTCCCTGACCGTGATCCGGCCGGCCCGCGATGTCTGCACCGAGCGGCGACCGGTTACGTCGCCAAGGTCGAGCTGGCTGGGATCACGGCCCGCAGTCGGACTGGCCGCTGTCGCAGACTGCGCACCGTGACTCCCCGCGACGCCAGCCGCTGCGCTGGGAGCGGGGAATGGCCGGGCCGGCTCGTAGTACACCCGGGCGGCAGGCACGAAGACCAGCTCGCGCTCGGGATAGCGCAGTGCCGTAAGCCGGCCGCCGAACACGCAGCCGGTGTCCAGGCACAGCGTCCCGTTCACCCACTCGGGCGCGGGCACAGGGGTGTGGCCGTACAGCACCATCGCCTTGCCGCGGTAGTCGCTGGCCCACGGATAGCGAACAGGCAGCCCGAACTCGTCGGTCTCTCCGGTCGTCTCGCCGTACAGGCAGAACGAGCGCACCCGGGCAGACGCCCGGCCCTGGAACCGCTCGGTCAGGCCAGCGTGGCTGACCACGAGCTTCCCGCCATCCAGGACGTAGTGGGAGATCAGCCCGTCGAGGAACGCCTCAACCTCGGCCCTGAACCCGTCCGGCTCCGCGGCCAGCTGGGCCAGCGACTCGGCCAGGCCGTGCGTCACCTGGACGTTGCGGCCGCGCAGCGCCCGGAGCAGCTTGTTCTCGTGGTTGCCGGGCACGCAGAGCGCATCGCCCCCGGCGACCATGCCCATAACCAGGCGGAGCACGGACGGGGTGTCGGGCCCGCGGTCGACCAGGTCGCCGAGGAAGACCGCCCGTCGCCCGCCCGGATGCCTGGCCCCCGCGGGCCGCCCTTCCTCATCGCGCGTCACCTCGTAGCCGAGGTCGGCCAGGAGCGTCTCGAGCTCAGCCCGGCAGCCGTGGACGTCGCCGATGACGTCGAAGGGACCGGTCTGGTCCCGCAGGTCGCTGAACAGCCGCGTCCTTGTCACCAGCGCAGCGCTGACCTCGGCCTCCGATCTGAGCACGTGCACCCGCCTGAAGCCCTCCTTCTGCAGCCCGCGCAGCCCGCGCCGCAACTGATCGCGCTGGCGGCGGATCACCTGCGCCCCGAAGGGCCGCTCGGCCCTCGCAGAGTTCCGATCGACACAGATCCGCTCGGGCAGGTCGAGCACGATGGCGACCGGGAGGACGTCATGCTCGTGCGCCAGCGCGAGCAGCTGCTTGCGGCTGTCCTGCTGCACGTTTGTCGCGTCGATGACGGTGAGCCGGCCGGCGGCGAGCCGCTTGGACGCGATGAAGTGCAAGACATCGAAGGCGTCTTGGCTGGCTGACTGGTCGTTCTCGTTGTCAGCGACCAACCCGCGGCAGAAGTCGCTGGAGATCACCTCGGTCAGCGCGAAATGCGCGCGGGCGAACGTCGACTTTCCCGAGCCGCTCGCGCCGATGAGCACCACGAGGCTCAGCTCGGGCACATCAATGACGCGCCCGCTGGTCATCCGCTCACCCGCTCAGGCCGCGGTCGCGAACGGGTGAAGACCGCCATCTGGGTCGGCGGCCCGACCTCGGGATCATCCACGCCTACCGGCAGGAACCTGACATCGTAGCCGCGCTCGGCAGCTACCCGTTCGGCCCAAGCGCCGAACTCGCCGCGGGTCCACTCGAAGCGATGATCGCGATGCCGCATCGCGCCGGGCGCCAGGAACTCGAACCGCACGTTGTACTCGCAGTTCGGCGTCGTAACCACGACATGCTCGGGTGCCGCGTCCGCGAAGACCGTGCGCTCGAGAGCGGGCAGTCGCGGCAGGTCAATGTGCTCGATGACCTCCATCAGCACGAGCGCGTCGAGGCCTTCCAGCCGCTGGTCCCGGTAGGTCAGCGACGTCTGGAGCAGCCTCACCCGCTCGCGCTGGCGCGGCGCCATCTGGTCGAGTCGCAGGCGCCGCTCGGCGATATCGAGCGCCCGCGATGAGACGTCGGCAGCAATGATCTCGGTGATTGCCTGGTCAGCGAGTAGCGCGGCGGTCAGCACACCCTCACCGCAGCCGACGTCGGCCACTCGGCGCGCACCCGCCGCTCGCAAGACGGCTAGCACCGCGCCCCGCCGCTGCTCGGCGAGCGGGACCGGCGCCTCCGCCGCGTCGGCGAGGTCAGCGGGCGCTGGGGCACGAGCGCGGCCGGGCACGACGATGCTGTTCTCCGCGTCCTGGCCCTGCTCCTGGTCCTGCTCCTGGTCCTGGTCCGAGGGGACCGCGTTGTCGAACGACCCGGGATCCGCGTCGTCGACCTCGGCCAGCCTGGCCAGCGCTGACTGGTACAGGCTCGACCGGTGCGCCAGGTAGCGGCGGGTGATGAGCGCCTTCTCCGGGTGCCCGGCGAGCCAGCCGCCACCTGCCCTGACCAACTTGTCGACCTCGTCGGTGCTGACCCAGTAATGCTTGCTGTCATCGAGGACCGGGAGCAGCACGTACAGGTGGTTGAGCGCGTCGGCCAGCCGCAGCCGGCCGGACAGGCGCAGGTCGAGGTAGCGCGAGTCGCCCCAGGCCGGGACTGCCTCGTCCAGCGCGATCGGCGTAGCAGCAACCTGCCAGCCGAGCGGCTCGAACAGCCGCCTGGCCAGGTCAGGCCCGCCGCGGCAGGGCAGCACGGGCACGCCGAGCTCGAGCGGGATCGCGCTGGCGGCCAGTTCGGGCCTGGCCTGGCAACGCCCGGTCATCGCGGTCTTGAACACGCGCGACATCGCGACCGCGAGCAGGCTCGACGCGGCGTAGGGCCGGTCGTTGACGTATTGCCCGAGGCTGAAGCCCGCGCCGCCGTCCGGCCCGCGACGCCCGCGGACCAAACCGACGGGATCGGTTTCCAGCAGCAACACGGCCGTACACCTCGTCGGGGTCGCCTCGGGATAGAAGACGTGCGCCGTCCCGCCAGAGACGTCGAACGCCTGCACTCGCGACGGGTTCTTGTGCAGCAGGAACCCGAGGTCAGTGGCCGGACCCGGGCCGCCGCCAGCCGTGGTCGTGATCGTCAGCAGCACAATCGACCATCCTGCCCGACGAGAACCCGAAACCCAGACTCAATTTAACGTTTTACCCGTTTTGTCGCAGGCCGCATTCGCCCGCATCGCCGCACCGATGCCCGCCACCCGACGCCACCGCTGTGGCGGATAGCACCACAACGCGCCCCGAAAAGGCTCGTTCTTGGCTAGATGCTTGCCAACTCCGGCTGAGGCGACCGGAATGGATCGAAGACGTCGTGCGGCTCCCCGAGCCGCGGCGGCGCGCCGCCCCGCGCGTCGTCAAGCGCAAGATGAGCAATTACGCAGTCAAGCGCGCCGCCCACCATGACTGGCCCCAGCCCACCCTCAGGCCCGACGCAGCGATCGTGGTGAATCACCGGACTTGCTCTCTGAATGTGGTCGGATCTACCGGCCGTCGAGCCGTCACAGGCGGGAAGGGCGGTCAGACTCGTCATAAGGCGGGTACGTCATGGTGCTGGCACCGGACCATCCGAGAGCAGGCTCCAGTCGCTACGTGTTCGAGCACATACTCGCCATGGAGGAGATCCTCGGCCGGTACTTGCTGCCCGGTGAGTCGGTCCACCACCGCAACGGCTTGCCTGGGCCGAAGAAATCTTGCAGCACTACGGAAGTGACGTCATGGCACCTCCAACAGTGCTCAAGCCATAACTTGAGCACTCTTGGAGGTGGCGGGAATCGAACCCGCGTCCTTCAGTACCTCACCAGGGCTTCTCCGGGCGCAGCCTGTTCTGCTTTTCTCAGCCCCGGCGGTCACACAGGCAAGCCACCGACAGGCTCAGTCGCTGTTAAATGTCCCGATCAGCCCCGCGACCGGGCTAAGCGGTGGATCCTCCTAGCTGACGCCAGGCACCGGGTCGGAGGAACTCCCGGGCTGACGGTCTCTAAGCTCGCTTAGGCAGCGAGAGCGAGACTAGTGCGCGTTGACTTGGCACTTATCGTTTGCGGCAACAGGATTTCCGAGGTCATCACCGCAACCCTCGGCCCGCTTCCCCTGGATCAACTACCGAAGTCGAAACCAGTCACCCCCTATGCAGTTTTCACTGATGATACTCACTGGCGCACGACGGCAACTAGCCCAGTGGCCTATGCGACGAATCTCAGCTTGGGTAGAACGTCGGCCGGAGCTGCGGCATTCCGAACCGCGAGGGGCAGACCAAGCCGGCCTGCGCTTCGGGGCATAGAGAAACCCCTGCGGGCGCTGGCGGTGGCCGAAGACGCACCCGCAGGGGTTATGACCGGCAGGGTCGGGGCCGGTCTCAATGGCCCGGGCCTCCCCCGAGATGAGGCCCGGTTCTCATCATGACGGCTGGGCCGCAACCCCCCAAGCGGCAGACCAGCCTCACTATGTAAGACGCCACAGTGTTGCGGCAGGGTTGCTCCCCGTGATGAATTTCCATAACAATTTCGCACGGACTCCGCTAGGACGGAACCGGGAGAACCCTCAGTTAAGCATTTCTGGACCCGAGAATGCCGGCCGGGAACACGCAGCGACCCGCCGGAAGACTCCGACATGCCTGGTTTACCGGGAGCCTCGGACCATGAGTAGATCAAGTGTGGGCCGGGAGCTGCTCCGCGAAGTCACGAGCCACGAGGACGGCCGGGTCAAACGCCGTGGATCGCGACAGCACGACGACGGCGAACGCCACCCCGCCGCGGAACCCTACAAACCAGACGGTCTTCACCTTATGGTGCCCGACCAGCGGCGCCGTGCCCACCTGTCCGTACAGCCTCTCGCCCGGCAACCGCGCCGCCTGGGCTGCGCCAGATTTCACCGTTCCGGCCATCAGCTGTTGCAGCTGGCTGATGACATGGTCTTTGAAGCTGATGGGCAACTTATCGCCCGACGTCAGGGTCGGACCCGACGGGCCGGTCACGATGGACGGCCGGTGCCAGGACCCCGACTCCACGACTCCGGCCGCGAGCGCCATATCCAGGGGGCTGACCAGCACCGTGCCGGTCCCGATCGAGTCGGCTGCCGTCTCGGCCTGGCCACCTGGCTTCCTGATGCTGCCGATGAATGGCGACGGCCGCAGCGGCAGCCGCCACGGGACGCCGATGCCGAATTGCCCGGCCGCGGTGGAGAGCTCGGCCGGACTCAGCAACAGGGACAGTTCGGTGAAGGCTGTGCTGCAGGCATGAGCGAAGTCCATGCTGAACCGTGGCGTACCCAGCCTGGGCACCGGAGGGATGTTGACAAAGTTCTGCCCGCCAGGCGAGCTCTTGTCCAAGCAGGGAATCTGAGAGTTCGCACCGAAACTCTGCTCTTTCGACAGGAGGGCCGCCGTGGGCACGATGGTGAAAGCCTGGCCAGGCTGATACTGCCCGTCCAGCGGGTCGACCCGCGGCAGTCCGCCCGCCTGGCGTTCGGCGACGGCCAGGATCCGGCCGGTGCTCGCCTGGACAGCGACGACCGCGGCGGAGAACCCCAGGCCGCTCAGTGCACGCCTGGCTGCCTGCTGAACAGCCAGGTCGATGGTGGTCTTCACGGTCGTCCCGGTGTGACCCTTCCAGCGCTTGAGCACTTTGCTTCGGTTCCGACCTGGCCGGTGATGTCCGGCACCGCGCTGCGGAACAGCCGCTTGCTGTGCCATCTGTGGGTTAGGTCAGGCACCTTCCCAAGTGCCGCGCTCAGCTGGGCGAACCTGCGCGGAGACAGCTGGATCAGCTCGAGGAACGCGTTCGGCGGAGCGGCGCGAATCTGGCCGACCATCTGGTCCGCTTGCGCCGAAGCAAGCCCGGTGACCTTGGCGAGCATGGCGGCCGTCGCGACCGGATTGGTGACGTTGTCAGGTCTGACGCCGACCTCGACGGTCGGAGAGCGCGGGATCAGCGGCTTGCCGGAGGAGTCGAGCAGCGGCGCACGCCCTGGCACGGTGGTGAGGACGGCTAGCCGGTCACCGACGCCGAGGCCCGGGACGATGACCGCGGGCGACCACGCCACGAGCCAGCCGCCGCCGTGCCGGCGGAGCGTGAAATGGCCCTGGTACGTCCAAGGCGGGCCGCCTCTGCCCAGGTCGATTGAAGCGTTGAAGTGAGCGCTGGCCGTGTTTCCATGCACGGTGATCGGACCCATCCCAAGCACGAGGCCTTGCGCTCCGAGCTGGCTGTACGCGCTCCTCAGGCTTTGGGTCACGGTGGCCGCATCACCGGTGGTCAGCGCGGCGGCGGCGGCGTAGTTGCCAGACTCCCAGGCCAGCAGGAAGTCCTTGACGCTAGCGGTCACCGAAGGGTCGGACTGGCCGGCGCCTGTCACCCCGGCGATGATCACCACAAGAGCCGCGCAGACCAGCGACCCGATGCGGATCCTGGCGCTCCTGGATCGAAGGATGCGCTTTCTCGGCCGATCGGCAGGCCCGGACCGCGGCGGCGCGTGGCCGGGACCGGCCCTCGGCGGTGCGGGGCCTGGCCCGGGCCTGGGCGGCGCAAAGCGCGTCCGGGATCCAGGCGGCGCAAGCCGCGGGCCAGACCCAGGCGGCGCGGGCCGCCGGGCGGACCAAGGCGGCGCAGGCCGCGCGCCCGACCCCGGCGGCGCAGGCCGCGCGCCCGACCCCGGCAGCGCAGGCCGCGCGCCCGACCCCGGCAGCGCAGGCCGCCGAACAGATCCCGGAGGTGCAGGGCGCGGCGCCGGTCTGAAGCGGGCGGAGCCTGACGAGCTGCCCCTCAGTGCGTCCGGCAGGGTCTGCGGCGACAGTCCGGCCTGACCCGCGCGCCCAGGCGTCGTGCGCCCGTGGCCTGGCCGGCCGGGCGGGAACCAGGCCGGCCTCCCGAACCCGACCGGCGGACTCGCGGTACCCAGAGCGCTATCTAGGTCGGACGGGTTCGGCGCCCCGGGAATGCCAGCGGCCCCCGGCGGAAAGGCCTCGGCGCCGGTCAGTCCGGTGGCAGAGCCGTCCTGGCCAGACTCACCTGGCGCGACGTGCCCAGGCGTACGTACCGCGAACGGCGCGGGCTCTCGTGCCGTGAACGGCCTTGGCTCGCCGGCGGCGAGCTCATCCTCGCCGTCTGGCCCGACCTCACTTTCGCCCATTGGCCCGAACCTACCCACGCTGGGCGTTCCGAACGCAGCCGTGCCGAGCGGCCCTCGACCGCCGTCGCCTACCTGGCCGAACTCATCGTGACCCACCGGCCGGTCGAAGCCGGCCAGGTCAGCAGTTCCCGGCCCGAACTCCGCCTGGGCATTGGATCCCGGCCAGAAATCCGCGTGCTCGTCGGCCTCGGGTCCGGGTCCGTCAGCCGCCGCTTGCGCGTGACGTCTCGCAACATCGGGCTGGGATCGGCCCGCCCGGTGCCTGGCTGAATGGGCGCCCCTGGAGCCGCGCCTAGCCATGCCGGCCATCAGTCGCCATTGTCCTACCTTCGGCGCCGCATGGCACGTTCGACTTCACGCGTGGCGTCCCTGCGCGCCAGTTCTTGCCGCTTGTCATAGGTCCGCCGGCCTCGCGCGAGGGCAAGCTCGATCTTGGCTTTTCCCTCGGAAAAGTAAAGCGACAGCGGAATGAGCGTCAGCCCGCCCTCGGCCGTCGACCGAGCCAGCCGGTCGATCTCCTTGCGATGCAAGAGCAGCTTGCGGACCCGGCGCGGCTCATGGTTGGTCCATGTGCCCTGGGTGTACTCCGGGATGTGGACGCCGTGTAGCCAGGCCTCACCGTCGGTGATCATGGCGTATCCGTCGGTCAGGGTGGCCCGGCCTGCCCGCAGGGACTTGACCTCGGTTCCGGTCAGCATGATGCCGGCCTCGACGACATCCTCGATGGTGTAGTCGTGCCGTGCCCGCCGGTTACTGGCGATTAGCTTTCTGCCCTGCTGTGCCTTGCCTGAGTGCTGCGCCTTTTTACCTTGCGTTGCGGCCACGATATTAAGTCTGACCCCTCAGACCCGTAGATAGCGCCTGAGCGTCAGGAACGAGGTCGTGCCACAGAGCAGCAGGCCGATGCACATGGTCACGATAACGACCTCGATAAGGTCGCCCAGCGACAGCTGGGTGTGGAACGGGAAATAATTCTGCAGCCCGTCAAGCCCGGCCTTAGCGCCTGCCAGCAGCGCGACCGCCACGAGCCAGCCGAACAATCCGGCGATCATGCCCTCGACCAGGAACGGCAGCTGGACATAGAAGTTCGACGCGCCGACCAGCCGCATGATGGCCGTCTCCCGGCGCCGGTTGAACGCGGAGAGCCTGATGGTGTTCGCGACCAGCATGATGGCCGCGATGATCAGGATGATCGCTACGACAATGACCGCGTTCCTGGCGCCGTTGAGCAGCCGGTAGAAGTTGGTCAGGATGGACGAGTCGTCGCCTACCGAGTCCACGCCCGGCATACCGGTGACCGCTGCCGTTACCGGCCCGGCGTCGGCCTGAGCGTTCTTGAGCTTGACCTGGAATGACGCGGGGATGTCGCCGGGCAGCACCGAGGCGACGAATACCGGGTCGTAGGCGAACTCCTTCCTGAACTGGCTGAGGTTAGCTGCCTGCGACTTGTAGGTGACGCTCACGACCTGGGGGAGCTTGAGCAGCGTCTGATGGATCTGCGTGGTCTGCGCCTGCGTCGCCGGACCGTTCTTCGTGCACTGCGGGCTGAGCGGGTTGTTGTCACACAGGTAGATCGAGAGCTCGACCTTGCTC